>Ga0209050_1003860_pt1 | contig 10662 bp, 6 predicted proteins | sample Araplavi_mTSA_r2_FD_184276 | JGI IMG/M metagenome (GOLD analysis project Ga0209050, IMG submission 184276) | Arabidopsis root microbial communities from North Carolina, USA - plate scrape MF_Cvi_mTSA_r2 (SPAdes) (version 2) | ecosystem: Host-associated > Plants > Roots > Endosphere | place: USA...
TCGGGAGGAGCGGCATAGTCAACGTTTGTGCGGGCCAGGTTGTAGCCGGTGATGGAAAAGCGCAGCGGCATGTGCTCGGGTTTGAACGTCACACCCAACTGCACATCAAAGGGAAGCCTGGCGCGGCTCGTCTCCGTGTATTGCGACAACACGGCACCCAGGTTCTTCACCACCATGCCCACGCGCAGATCCTGCGTGGGGTGTATAAACAATCCACCCAGGTCCAGCATCACGGCGGTGGCACGATAGCCGGCAATGTTGGAGAAAGCCATTTTCAGGTTCACACCAATTCTGAAATGCGACACCTGGTGACTTTTGCTCACGGCCAACACCGTTTCCCCCGATTTAAAATCCTGCGTAGGCTGTCCGGTGGCATCATAGCCCTTGATCGTGCCATAGCTGAGGTGCTGCAGGCCAAACGTGAGCGTTCCCCATTTTTTGAATTGATGCGAATACGCTGCCGATGCCTGACCAATACTGGCCACATAAAACTGGTAGGAGGCCGACGCCGTCCCCGCCAGCGAGTCGCTGTTCAAGGCTGGGTTACTGAAAAAGAAATTGACATCGCGGTCGGCCAAGGATGTATTTACACCACCTAAACCACCCAGCCGGGCATGGCCGGGCATATTGAGAAATTCAAAGGATTGTCGAACACCGTTCTGCGCGAAGGCCGTTGCGGGAACGGCCATCAGGAAGTAAAGCAAAAGTTTTCTCCGCACGGGTATGCCTTGATTTTACGATGAGTGAGGGGTTATCACTTTCAAAAATAGGCATTTCAGGCGTGAATCTTTTGCTCGGCAAAAACAAACTTCATGGGCTTATCCACCTGGTCTTTGAGCAGTGCGATCTTCATCACTTCTTCCACGGAATCGACATAATGGAACACCAGTCCTTTCAGATAGTGCTTTTCGATCTCTTCAATGTCGCGACGGTTCTTGGAGCTCAGGACCAATTCTTTTATGCCGCTGCGCTTGGCGGCCAGTATTTTTTCCTTGATGCCACCCACAGGCAACACTTTGCCGCGGAGCGTGATCTCGCCCGTCATGGCCAGCTTGGCTTTTACTTTGCGCTGCGTGTAGATGGAGGCCAGCGACGTGAACATCGTAATGCCTGCCGAAGGTCCGTCTTTGGGAACGGCACCCGCCGGCACGTGAATGTGGAGGTCGTATTGTTGAAAGACGCGGTGATCGATGTTCAACGCATCGGCGTTGGACTTCAGATACGACAGCGCGGCCATGGCCGACTCTTTCATCACATCGCCCAACTGTCCCGAAATCGTGAGACCGCCTTTGCCTTTGCTGAGGCTCGATTCCACAAACAGGATCTCACCGCCCACTTGTGTCCAGGCCAAGCCGGTTACGACACCGGCGATGTCGTTGCCTTGATATAATTCTTCATCAAAAATTTCGGCGCCCAGCACCTTCGTTACGGTTTCTTCGGTCACCGTTTTGTCGAACGGTTCTTCCATGGCCACCGATTTGGCAATGCTTCTCACCAGCGTGCCGATCTTGCGTTCCAGGTTACGCACCCCCGATTCGCGCGTGTAGCTGTTCACCACCTTCGCGATGGCGGCACGCGATATTTTTACGTCTGAAGTTTTCAGGCCGTGTTCTTTCAGTTGTTTGGGGACAAGGTGTTTGGCCGCGATCTCAACTTTTTCCTCCAGCGTATAGCCCGACACTTCAATCACTTCCATGCGGTCGCGCAAGGCGGGGTGGATCGTGTCGAGTGCATTGGCGGTAGCGATGAACAATACTTTCGAGAGGTCGTATTCCACTTCGAGGTAGTTGTCGCCAAAGGTGTTGTTTTGTTCAGGGTCCAATACTTCCAGCATGGCCGAAGAGGGATCGCCGCGGAAATCGGCTTTCACTTTGTCGATCTCATCCAAAATGAATACAGGATTCGAGGATTGCGCCTTCTTCAAGTTTTGCAGGATCTTGCCGGGCATGGCGCCGACGTAGGTCTTGCGGTGACCGCGGATCTCGGCTTCATCGTGCACGCCGCCCAGCGACATGCGCACATATTTGCGCTGCAACGCCTTGGCAATCGAACGGCCCAACGAAGTCTTGCCCACACCGGGAGGACCGTAGAGACACAGGATGGGGCCGCGCATGTCTTGCTTCAGTTTCAGCACGGCCAAATATTCCAGGATGCGCGTCTTCACTTTTTCCAAACCGAAATGATCCTGGTCCAGAATTTTCTTGGCGCGTTTTAAATCAAAATCGTCCAACGTGTATTCGCCCCACGGCAGGTCGAGCATGAACTCCACGTAGTTCATGGCCACGGGATACTCGGCGGCCATCGGATTGATGCGCAAAAGTTTGTCGAGCTCTTTGCTGAAGTGGTCGGCCACCGGTTGCGGCCAGGATTTGTTCTCGGCGCGCTTGCGCAGCTTTTCCACTTCTTTATCGGGACCGTCGTAACCCAACTCATCCTGCAATACTTTGATCTGCTGACGCAGGAAATAGTCGCGTTGTTGCTGGTCGATGTCGGTGTGCACTTTCTTTTGGATCTCATGCTTGATCTCCAGCATCTGGATGTCTTTCAGCATGTATTGCAACAGCAGCGTGCCGCGGTCGACAAGGTTCTGTGTCTCCAGGATCTTTTGCTTCTCGGCCACCTCCACGTTGAGGTTTGATGCGAGGAAGTGAACGAGGAAGGCCATGCTGGAAATATTATCCAGCGCCACCTGGGCCTCGATGGGAATTTCGGGATTGAGCTTTAATATTTTTGTGGCGGCATCTTTCAGCGACTGCACCAGCGCTTTGGTTTCCTTGCCGTTCGCATTGAGCTTGGGTTCGGATTGAAGCTGAATGTGGGCCGTGAGGTAGGGTTCTTCCTGTACGAATTCTTTGATGGCAAAACGGTTCTTTCCCTGGATGATGATGGTTGTATTTCCATCGGGCAGCACCAGCATTTTGATGATGCGGGCCACGGTGCCGGCGCGGTAAAGGTCTTCCACGGTGGGTTCTTCGGCCTGTGAATTCTTTTGGGCCACCACGCCGATGATCCGGTTACCCTGGTAGGCCTTTTTCACCAATTTGATCGACTTCTGACGTCCCACGGTGATGGGAATAACCACACCGGGAAACAGTACGGTGTTTTTGATGGGCAGTATGGAAAGTTCTTCGGGCAGGTCTTCGGGCTTCAGGTCCGATTCCTGTTCCGGATTGATCATTTGAATAAGGTCGTCCGATTCTTCTTGTACGAGTTGTATGGGCAAACTTTTAAACATGGTCTCCTTCTTATGTCAAACTGACGCAACTTACACGGGGCTGCCGGGTGTTTGACAGGCGTGGGTAAAGGACAATAGTAGTGCCAACAGAGTTGTAAAAGAAGCAAAATTGTCTCAACTTTATCCGGTTGGCGTGAATTTTTTACAAACGAGGTTACGTGAAAACCTACTTTTTGATCTTTGTCACAGCCTTTTGGCTGTTGGCGCACGCCCCCCTGATGGCCCAAAAGCCAAAGAAAAAATTCAAAAAGGGCGGGGTTGTTCAGTTGGAGGATAGCCTGACAAGCTACAGCCAATCTGACATCTTCCTATTCCCCAATCTCAGTGCCATCAGATACTACAAAAACGACGAGAAGTTACAGCGCATCAAGCAATTAGCCGCCGTGGGCGCCTATGAAGAAGAGTACGCCGAATTGAAGGCGTTTGTCAGGAATTTTGGCCCCGACAACTTTTCCCGCGACGCGCAACTGATCTGGGACTTGGCCCGGCTCTCCCAAAAACTAGGTGCCCCCGGCGAGTCGGTGTTGCTCTACAAACTGGTGCTCAAACACCTCCCCCAAACCCTGGATGGCAAGGAGGTGAAAAGGGAATTCGATACGCTCACGCGAAATGAGCAGGATCTTTACGTACCACTCAAAGAATATTATGAGCTTGTGGCGTATCGCAAAGAGATCGACACCCTGCGGCCCCCACAGGGCGTGCTGCTCAACATGGGCGAAGCGATCAATTCCGACAAGGAAGATTATGGCCCCACCATCGGCAACGTCGACAACGTGTTGCTGTTCACGTCCAAGCGCAACAAGAACGCCGACCCCATGAACAAATCCTTTAATGAAGACTTGTTCTACACCATCAAGACCGACAGCACGTGGGGATTTTCCGAACCTTTTAAAGGCGTGAACACCCCCTACAATGAGGGGTCCGCGTGTCTTAGTCAGGACGGCAAGCTACTTTACTTTGCCCGTTGCAATTCACCCGATTCTTATGGCAGTTGCGATCTGTTTGTTGCCGTGCTCCGGTCCGACAGCACGTGGGGTAATGTGAGAAATCTCGGGCCTGCCATCAACAGCAATGCGTGGGACTCGCAACCGTCGCTTTCACACAGCGGCGACACGCTCTATTTTGCCTCCGATCGCATTGGGGGCTTTGGCTATTCCGATATTTATTTTTCCGTAAAAGATAAGAAGACGGGTGTGTGGCAAAAGGCCGAAAACCTGGGACCGATCGTCAACACGCGCGGCTTTGAAGTGAGCCCCTTCTATCACCACGCTTTCAATGTGCTCTACTTCAGCTCTAACGGCCAGCCCCTCACGTTCGGCGACTTCGACATTTACAAATCCCGCAAGATGCCTCGCGCGTGGGAAGAACCGAAAAACATCGGACCGCTGGTGAACGGTCCCGGCAGCGAATATTATTTTACCATCGATTCTGAGTCGCACTACCTGTATTATGCGCGGTCGTCCGAAGAAGCCATCAACAACCTGGACCTCCACTCCTTCCCGGTGCCCATGGAAGCACAGCCGAATGCCACGGCGCACTTGAAGGGTTCGCTCATCAACTCGGAAACCAAGAAGCCATTCAAGGGCATCGTGTCGGTGATCGACCTGGACAAGGGCGTGGAAGTAGCGCCGAAATTTTTACGCGAAGACGGGTCGTTTGATTTTAACCTGATCAACAAACGCAACTACCTCCTCATCATCCAGGGCGACGACTTTTTCCGCATCGAGGAGCTTTTCTTCATGGATGGCGACACGGAGATGAACCGGGAAGCCGACCCGATAGAGAGCAAGATCGCCTTCAAGTCGCTGGAGTTTGAGAATGGGAAGGCCGATATTCTTCCTGCCATGCACCAGGATCTCGACAAGCTGGCCAACTTCCTGATCGACCATCCTAAATTCAAGCTCGACATTTCCGGTCACACCGATTCGCAGGGAAAAGAAGAAGCCAATCTCCGGTTGTCGCAAGCGCGGGCCGATGCCATCAAGGCTTATCTCATTTATCAATTCAAGATCGAATCGAAGCGCATCGAGGCGCACGGTTTTGGCAGCGCGAAACCAATCGTGAACGAAAAAGACGAAGACGACCGGAAGGTGAACCGCCGCGTGGAATTCGGCATTTCCCGGGAATAAAGCTTTGCGCCTCTGCGTCTTTGCGGTGAAATTTGAACCGCAAAGACGCAAAGGACGCAAAGAAGACGCAGCGCTAAAGGCAGATTTATTTCCGGCGGACGTAGATGTCGCCGTTGTAGTTTTTCATGGTGATCTCGGAGCCTCCGCCATTCACATCACCGCGTTTCCATTCGTCGACGACCACTTTGTAGACACCTGATTTGGTGTCGCTCTTTTGAACCGGGCCGGTGCTTTTGAAGTCCACTTCGAAGTTGGAGTAGATGTCGCCTTGCTCGGTTTTCATTTTCAGGGTGGCTTTCAGCGTAGCGGGGAACGTCAGGTCGATGTTGCCGTTATAGGTAGAGTATGACATCGGTGTTGCGTCCGTCACTTTGTCGAAGGTCACCTTAACGTCGCCGTTGTAGGTGGTGGCCACCACGGAGCCCGAGATGTTCAATGCCGTGATCTCGCCGTTGTAGTTGGTGAGTTCCAATTCACCTTGCACGTTGGTCACCATGAGGTCGCCATCGTTGTAGGTTTTCACTTCCAGGTCCATGTTGGAGGGAATCTCGATCTCCAGGTTCAGTTTGTTGTTCCAGGAGTCGGAGCCCACCTTCACCGTGTTGCCGCTCACCGACACTTCCAGGTCCATGCCGCCACCGCCGATGCGGCGCATACCGTCTTTGGTGGAGGTTTTTTTGTCCTGATCCTCATTGTTGGGGGCGGTGTATTTCACCAGGATGTCTTTTCGCGCCGTGCCCTTCACGGTGATGGAACCAAAGTTGATCTGGGCTTTCAACTTTCCTTTTTTGCCTGGCTCACCAAGCGGCACCGTGAATTCGTTCGAGGCTTGTGTTTGCGCCGACGTGATCGATGTGGTGATGAGCAGGAGGCCAAAACTTACGAGGGTGATCGCAATTATCAATTGCTTTTTCATAGTACGTTCTATCTTAAAAATGTTGTCGTTTCTTTACCCGTGTCCTCTTTGTCTTTTATCCGCCGGGAGGCGAGCGACAAGCGAGGTCATCTTTCTTGTTTTAAAATATTTTCTTTGATGTGTGTCTTCGTTGGCATTTATCCGCCGAAAGGCGGGCACGACCGGAGACGCATTGGTTCAATCAATTTTTTCCTTTAGGTACACGTTGCCGTTAAACGTTTCGAAGTCCAGCAGGGCGCCGCCTGCGCCTACTTTGAAGCGGTTGTCGTTCACTTTGTATTTCATGCCCTTGCTGGAATCCTTTTTCTCTACCGTCACGGGCATCGATTCCAGTTTATCGATGTTGGTGTAGAAGCTGCCATTGAAACTCTCAAAGCTCAGATTGGCAGCAAGACCTTTTTGGAACCAGGCGTTAATGTCGCCGTTGAGTGTGTAGAAGCGACAATCCTGCGGAGGATTTTTGGCGTACTCGATGTCCACGTCACCGTTGATGGTGCTGGCTTCGGTTCCCCGCACCAGATTCTTCATGCGTATGCTGCCGTTCACGTTGTTGGCAATCACTGTGCCGTTCACGTTCTCCACTTCAACATCGCCGTCGTTCACGGTGCTCACCGTCAGGTTCACTCCGTTGGGGATCTTCACCGTGAAATCCATTTTGTAGCTGTATTCCTGGTGACAGTCCTGGCAGCCGTTGTTCCAGCTATAGCCCCAGTACTTCCGGTTGTGGTGGCCGTTCCGGGAAACTTGCTTTGTGAAATTTCCGCACTCGCCGCTCACATAGAGGATCAGCGAATCGGCCAGGTCGATCACACCCAGTTGGATGTCGGCTTTTCCTTTCTCCAGCCGGGCCTGCGTTTTGGCATTGATGGTTTTGGTCACTTCCACCAGGATCTTGTCGCCGTCGTAGCCCTGCACGGAGATGTTGCCGTTGATGTTGGCGATCATCAGTGCGTTGTCGACGCTTTTCTTTTCGAACGCAAAATCCCTTACGATCTTCTCCGAAAAACTCTGTGCGACCAGCTGCGCTGCGGCGAACAGGAAGGCTATGGTTAAATAATTTTTCATCTTCTTTCTGATTTACGTTTTAAAGCCATTTACTATATGATCACCTGAATGCTTTCGCGGATTTTCTTCTTCACATCGGTCGGTGTGTTCTCGTTGTGAAGTATTTTTTCCAGTTCTTTCACCGACGACTTGGCTTGCATTTCGACCATCAGTTCCGCCAGCGAGATCTGTACGAGCGGTGAGTCCTGTTTGCCGATGGAGCGGATCAGTTCTTCGCGCACCTTGCTGTCTTTGCTGTAGGGCTTCAGGGCATCGAGGGCGGCGAGGCGCACGTTTACGTTGTCGTCGTGGTTGAGGGTTTGCAGCAAGGCGCTGGTCACTTTCTGGCTGGCCTGCCCCATGTCTTCGCTCAGGCTGACGGCCTTGAGGCGATCGGTAGCCGATTCTTTTTCCAGAAGGGACAACATCATCATCTCTTTGAGGTCGCTCACTTCTTGTCTCAGGTCTCCGATCTGCTGATCCTTTTGTGGCTGCGGAGCCCGCAGGAAAAATCCGGCGGCCAATCCCAGCAACAGCGTGACCGAAGCAAAGGCGAGGCGGGGTGCGAACTCGGGCCAGGCAAAGAAAGTCTTCCACGAAAAGCCGTTGCCCTTCCTCTTTTCTTCCGCCAGCATGTGGTAGAAGGTGTCGTCCAGTTTTAGGGAGGGCTGGGGAAGGTCCATGCGCACCAGCTGATCTTCCATTTCCTGCAGCCCGTGCAACTCCGCGATGTCGATGAGCCCTTCTTCGATGAGCTTTTCGATGAGCTTCATCTCGGCGGGGTCGGCTTGTTGGGCGTTGTATTTTTCGATCAGTTCCTGTATTCTTTCCGTACTCATAGTCACATGTGTTTTTCCAATTCTTTATAGACTGCCTTCAGATCCTGCAGCGCCCTGAAGACCTTTACTTTGACGGCGCCCTCGGAACAACCGAGGATCTCGCCGATCTCTTTGTACTTCTTATCCTGAAACTTGCTGAGCAGCAAGATCTCCCGTTTGTCGTCCGGCAATCTGTCCATGGCCATGGAGAGAAGTTGCAATTCTTCATCTTTCTGATACTCGGTCGACCGGTTCTCGTCGCTGCCCAGCCGTTCCTGCCAATGTTCCAGGGAATCCTTTGCCTTCAGTTTGTTCTTGCGGAAGTGGTCGTGGTTCACATTGCGCGCGATGTGATACATCCACGTTCTGAAGTCGCCCTCGCCGCGAAAGAGGTAGCGATACTTCAGGATCCGCAGGAAAACGTTCTGCACGAGGTCCTCGCTGAGGTCCGCATCTTTGTTCATGCCATAGAAAAAACCGTATAAAGGCTTCTTATAGCGCTCAAAAAGCAGTCCCAGCTTGTCGAGGTCGTTGTCCTTAACCTTGAGCATCAAGGCGTTGTCGGTCAGTGCTTCCAATTCCGGAGGTAAAGTTTTCAAGATGGGAAACTTCGGGTTTTTGAGATGGTTACAGGATAAAGGTAAGGTTTCCCGAAATTCAGTGTGGGGGCTTGTTTTGGAAGGCTTTTTTAACGTGCAGGGTGCTCCCAGGAGAGGTTTTTCAACCGCAAAAGACGCAAAGGGCGCAACGTTTGGCGCGGAAAGGTGGTTGGATCGTAGAAGATGGGAGTAACCTGTGGAATGTAGGTTTATCGTTCAAATCCGGAAAACCACCCATCCCAGTCTAGTGGTTCAGGAAACGGCACGGTTTTGTAGTGTGGGGTCTGTAAATTTTCTTAACTTATAAAAAGGAGCCCCGTGTATGAAAACGCCGCATCGTGTTGCCAATTATCTGGTAGTGTCGATTCTGCTCACCCTGCTGAGTGGCGCGATCAAGTACTATAATGTGTCGGAGAAAAAAGAGACGACCGACTTGCTGACGCACGAGCAGAACATCATCCGCGAATCTTATTCTTTGCTCACCAGCATGCTCGACGCCGAGACCGGGCAGCGTGGCTTTATCCTTACCAACGATTCGGCCTACTTGCATCCGTATCAAAATTCTATTGCCGTGTTCGGTCAAAAGTTGAATGCGCTAACGCAGCTGGCCTCCGACAATGCTTCACAGCGCGCCCTGCTGAAGGGCAAGATCACTCCTTTGGTCAATCAAAAATTGGACGAGCTAAAGCAATCGCTCGATATATATGCCCACCAAGGCCAGGTTCCCGCGGTTGCTTTTATCAAGAAAGACGCCGGCCGTTTGAGTATGGATAACCTGCGCAACCTGCTGGAGGAATTCCGTCAATACCACGACACGTTGCTGCAAACACGCAACGACAGGTTGCAAACCATCTACGCCATCAACGACACGATCCACTACATCAGCTTCTTCCTGATCTGTCTCGTGTCGGGCTATGCGCTGTATGTGTTGCTCCAACAAAGCAAACGGAACACTGAACTCGTCACCAGCCTGCAAGAGGCCAACCAAACCCTCGAACAAAAAGTACAGGAACGCACGCTGGAACTTGAACGAAAAACCCAGCAGACCGAGAAGCTGAATCAGGACCTACAGGATAATTTTGAAGAGCTACAGTCTTTTTACGACGTGCTCCAAACCAACAGCAGCGACGCCGAAGAAGCGCTGCTGGAGATCCGCGACCTATACGACAACGCACCGTGCGGCTATCACTCCGTTGCGCCCGACACGACCATCACCCGCATCAACTCCACCGAGTTGCGCTGGTTAGGCTATACGCGCGAGGAGGTAGTGGGCAAGTTGAAGGTCAGGGATATCATTGGTGAGCAAAGTGCCGGCATTTTCGCGGAGAACTTTCCCCGGTTTATAAAGACGGGCCAGTTAAACAACCTGGAGTTTGAAATGAAACGCAAAGACGGCACCACCTTTCCCGCGTTGCTCAACTCCACGGCCATCTACGACGCGCAGGGCACGTTTGTGTCAAGCCGGAGTGTCGTTGTTGATAATAGTGAGCGAAAAGCGCTGGAGCTACAGCTTCGCGATGTCAATACGCGGCTCGTTCACCTCAACGAAGAGAAGAACCATTTCCTGGGCATCGCCACCCACGATTTGAAGGCTCCCCTCAACGGCGTGCTGGGCTTAGTGAACCTGATGAAGCTGCAACACACGAACCTCACACCCGACCAACTGCAATACCTCAACCTCATGGAGGGCTCGTGCGTGAACATGCACACGCTGATCAAAAATCTGTTGGATGTGACCCGCATCGAGCAGGGCATGAACGGCATCAGCAAAGAATACATTGCCATCAACAGCCTGCTGAAAAAACAGTATCACGTGTTCAAGCAAACCGCGGAGAAGAAAAATATTTCGCTGATCCTGGAAGACCACGTACCCGATTTCAATATCCACACCGACCCCGCGATGTTGAGCCGCATCCTGGAG
>Ga0209050_1003861_pt1 | contig 10659 bp, 24 predicted proteins | sample Araplavi_mTSA_r2_FD_184276 | JGI IMG/M metagenome (GOLD analysis project Ga0209050, IMG submission 184276) | Arabidopsis root microbial communities from North Carolina, USA - plate scrape MF_Cvi_mTSA_r2 (SPAdes) (version 2) | ecosystem: Host-associated > Plants > Roots > Endosphere | place: USA...
AAGCCGTCAGAAGCCATCTGGTAGAGGACGGCAAGCAGGTCGTCGCCATCCAAATTGGCAGGCAGCTCGACCTCATGCTGGGCAACCTCGCGAACGGAGCGAACCGTGACGAGCCGATGAGTTTTCATTTGCATTGTGCGAACCTCGTTGTTGCGATGAATAGATGGTCAGCGCTGACTGTTTGCTCAGCGCAGGATGCGGGCCCGTGTTTCCCGTTCGTCCTTCATGTCTTCCAAGCACACCGCGATCACCCCCACGATGGAGATGGCAGCGAGTGCGAAGCAGGCAAACATGGCGAGTGGGAAGAACATGGCGGACCCTTTCAAGTGATGCGATGTGCAGTAGTTGCGATGGGTCTACTGTCGGGCTCGCCGCTAGGATTCCGTTAGGCTGAGTCGATAGCAGCGCACAGGGCCGAAAACTCTTCTTCGTCGACATCCAGGGCCTTGAGCCAGTGGCCGAAGTAGATCTCCAGTTCGCGGCTGCGGGGGGGTGTGTCCTTGTGGTGAGCCAGGAAGTCCTTGCAGTTCTGCACCTTGTCGGCGATGAGCATGTGGCACACCTCCTCGAGGTCACCCGGCGTGGGCAGCCCGCTGACCTGGACTTCGGGATGAACGCGCTCGACTCCGCTGCGGCCCTGCCAAACCGACTTTTTCACCTTGTCGCTTAGCCAGGCGTTCGCGCGGTAGCGGTACTCCATTGCCAGCAGGATGCAGTGCGGATCGAACTCCCAGAACGGGCCGCGATGGTGCACGGTGCGCGCCAGATCCGCGTCGGCCTGCAACAGCGGGTGCAGGCACCAAGCCTTCTTCGCGTGAAGGCTTGCGTTGAGTTCGCCGAGCACGACGATGCCTTCATGGATGTGGTTGATGAGCGGCACGCGCGAACGCTCTGCGACTCGATCCTCGTAGTGCTGGCGCACATACTCGTACTCGAAGGAGTCGAAGACGGCCTTGTGAGTTTCGTAGAGCCTCGTGTCGAGCGTCACGACAGCACCTCCGGCTCGAAGAAGACGCGATCGTTGATCGCCAGCTCCTTGGTGTTCTTGACCTCGATGTACTCGCGGTCGGTCGCGCCGGTCCATACCTCTTCCAGGAACTCGTTGAGCGCCTCCTGGTCGGCGATGTCCAAGTGGTCCGGGATCGCCACCTCGATGGTGGAGCGTTCGGTGATCTCTTCGCGAACGCTTACGCGCAGTGTGCGGGGCATGTCAGTCCTCCTGAAAGTTGATCGGTGTCGGCATCTCGCCGCTACGCATTTGCCCGCCGAGCGGGAAGTCACGCAGCCCCTGGAGCAGGCGGCGCGTGTCTTCCACCTCCTCGGGAGTCTCGGGCGCGTCGAAATCGTCCATCACGCTGGTGCCTTCGGCTTCATTCGATCCGAGACGTTCATGTGGCTCCTCTACTTGCTGAATCTGGCGATGACGAAAATGACGATCAGGATGGCGAGGATCAAAGTGGCCGCCCCTTGATGTCGACGCGGCCGGGCAGCCACAGCGCGTGCGGGCTGTGCCCGAGCGGCCACTGGCCATCCTTGGGGCGCTGCGGCAGCGCCGGCACCGGCTTGCCCTCGCGGCGCGCCTGCTCCTGTTGCGCCCACGATCCCTGCCATTTGCTGATCGGCATCTGCTTGCCGTTGACGATCGGTCCGTAACCCATGCGGCGGTCTCCCGTTGTTGCGTTGATCTACTGTCAGGGCTTGCCCGTGGCGCGCTTGTGCGCCTGAAGCAGCTCTGCCTTCATGGCGGTCCTGGCCGCGGCGAGGTCGGTGGCGCTCACCAGCACCCGGGCGGCGTGCTTCATGCCCTCGAGAAACGGATTGCGCCGCGTCTTCTTCCCCAGTGCGGTGGTCGCGACTGAGCCGGGCGGGCGCAGCTGGTATTCCCAGAGGCCCGTCGTGGCAAGCCCTCGGCGACGTCTCTCGACTACGAAGCTCCCGTACTCGACCTTGCGCAGGTTCCTCAGCTGTGCCGACACAGAAGCCTCTGGCGCGCCTGTTGATTCGGAGATCTCTCCCAGCGTGCGCCACAGGCTGTCGTTCATGCAGCGGTAGACGCGCAGGATCTGGTCGTTCAAGCGCTCCTCGTCGAGCGCGGGGTCAAAGGCGGGGCCGTAGAAGGTCATGCGCGGTTGCCTCTCGGCTTCAGCTCCGTCTGCCGGGCGAAGCGGCGCAGGCGCGTGAGGGCCACCAGGTCCGTCTTGCGGTCACCCGGGGTCAGTGCGAACTGGAAGGTGATGGTCAGACCGTGCACGTTCCGCACCACGGTCTTCAGATGATTGCCGTTGCTGTTGCTGATCGGCTCTGTGCGCTCCAGGCCCGCTTTGTCGATCAGCGCCTGGACTTCGCGGTATCGCTTGCACGTCATTCGTCGTCCTCGTGATCGGGGTGGAAGTTGTGGATCTCGGCGCACGCGGCGTTGCCGCACTGCTCGACCGAGAAGTCCCAGCCGTCTGGGCCGGTCTCAGTGCGCAGCGCGTGCGTGCGAGATCCGCAGGTCGGGCACGTGTTGGGCTGGTCGCCCACGAGGAGGTCTTGGGGCGCGGTCAAAAGCACGGGTCTCCGCAGTTCATGGACCCGCCGTTCGTTCCGCGCTGCTCGTTGAGACAGCAGGGATGCAGCAGTGCCTCGAAGCGCTTCTCGGCTGGCGTCTTGACCACGCCGGAGCGCTTGCGATCCTCGTCGTCGAGGCGCGCCATGTGCTGGTCGAGCTCCTTCTTCTTGGCCGCCTCGTACAGCTCCAGGGCCGTCGAGCCGGGCATGAGGCGCACGTGGTTGTAGGCCACGCCCCTCACGGCAAGGACCTCAGCAACGCATCGACACGCACCTTGAGGCTGGCGCAGGCGTCGGCATACGCGCGCACGTCTTCCTCATAGCTGGTGTCAGGGTCGTAGTAGGCGTCGAACTCCAGGCCGAGCGCGGCCATCAGGGAGCGGATGCGCCGGCTGACTCGTTCGGAGAACACTGCGTCGTAGGCGAACTCCCAATCGCCGGTCTCCTCGCCAGCCGATTGCAGATCGGCAACGTCCTGCAGCCGGTAGGCTAGCGTTTTCAGATCGGCCTTCATGCGCCCAACCTCTCAGCCACGTAGGCGTCGCGAGCCGCGCTGTTCAGGCGCATCTCCGTCTCGTAGCGCTCCAGGTCCGCATCCCACTGCGGGAACAGCACGAAGCCGTCGTCAGAGTGCGGCCGCAGGTTGAACTTGCGGATGTCCCACGCACAGTCGAAGCAGTAGTAGGCGTGGGTGCCGCCGTTGAAGAACCACGCGTTGGGCCGCTGGCACGCGGTGATGTTGCAGTTGCGGCCCTGTTTGCCCTTGTCGGCCGGGTCCAGCGCAGCGACCCGGTCGTTGTTGTCGTCCACGAACGAGCGGAAGCCTTGCATGCTGTGCCGCCCACGCCGGGCCTGCATGCGCAGCTGCATCTTGCTGGGGCGCGCCATCAGAACCACTCCGCGATCTGGTCGACGTAGGCGTCGACCGGCGTCAGGAACGCGTCCAGCTTGGCCGTGTGGTCGGCCACGACGTCCCACCCGGTGTTGCCGTAGACGAAGTAGACCCAGCCGAACGGGGCCGCGTTGTCAGGGCGAAACGCGTACAGCCGGTCCTCGTCAGTGGACATCATTGCGTCCTCGAGCACCTTCGGGTCGGTCGTGCGGGCGCACGCCCAGTCGCCACCCTCATGGACACGAAGCTCGAAGCCCGCAGCCAAGAGCGTTTCGACCGCCTTTCGGAAGACGGCGCGCTCGATGGTGATGCGCGTATGCAGCGAACTGTGGATCTTCCCCGCAAGGAAGAATGCCTTGTCGCTCTCGGTCGGGAGCGGCAGCGGCGTGCGAGTGTCGGTGGTCATGCGATGAGCCCTCGTGTGTGCTGATTTATAGAGTGTCAGCGTTGACTGTTGGCATGAATCGGTCAGAGCTTGGCTGCGACTGCAAGCTGACGCGCCTCTTCAGGCTTGCTGAACTCTTCGATGAGTGCGTCAAGCAGCGATGCCGGTACATCTGCATTTGCCTGCAGTCGACTTTCCCTGCGTCGGGAATGGCGCCGACGCGTTCGAGCCATGATTCGAGCGTTATGGTCCGGCGGTCTGCATCGAGGCGCATGCGATCCTGAACCACTTTCTGGGCGCCTTCGGCGACGTAGAGAGGGATGAGTTTCTGTTTAGCTGCCTCGTCCAAAGCGCAGCAAATGAAGTGGTTGATGGAAGAGATCTCGGACGAGTGGCGCGCGCCCTTGCTTACGATTCCCTTCGCGGCTCGGAAAGCTGCGGCCAAAGCAATGCGGTTCATTCGCTCAACTCCTTTTCTTTGGTGGTGGTCTCGGTCTTCGGCGGCTCGGGGTCTTCGACCTCCAGCCAGATGGCCAGGCAGTCGACCTCCTGGCCTTTGCCGCCGAACTCGGACAGCAGGTTGTCGCCACGCACGCGCCACACTGGGCCCATGTCCACGATGACGCCAGCGCGCTCGGTGCGCAGGGGCTGGTCATGCAGGAACACCGTCTGGACCCTCTTGCCGACGCAGTGCCCTTCGGAGCCCATGGTGGAGCCGATGATTCGGCAAGGCTGCCCTGGCTTGGTGGGTTCAGTCACAGGCGCCGCCCTCGGTGTCGTCCGCTTTCTTGCGCTCGCCCGCCAGCGGCTCTGGCTGTGCGTCGTTGGCGGCCGCGTCGGTCGGCTCGAACTCGTTCTCGACGCGCGCTTGCACGATGACATCCGCGTAGCCGTCATCACCGAGCGCCCTCTCAGCCATCTCCACGATGCTGTCCAGCGCTTCCCACTTGATGTGCTGGTTGCCGCCATTGCTGGCGTCCGCGGTCGCGTAGACCAGCGCAAGGTCCCGGCAGACCTGCAGCGCCTTCTGGATCTGTGCGCCCGTGACGGGATTCGGCGTGGCGAAGCTGGAGACGGCATACGTCACCTGTGGGGCGATCGGAATGCCCATGACAAATTTTGGCTGTGTGTTCATAAATACCCCGCGTGTTGCGATGGGTCAATAATGCAACCCATAGTAAGGAAGCGCTGAGTGATTATAGGCGCTAAACAGTGTTTGCTGACACACCAATACAAGCAAGCCGGTTTTTTCGACCGCGTGCCGGGCACGTGCCTCGCACGTCCAAGCATGGGTCTGGTGTAGGGGAGGTTACCCATGGGATGTGCAGCAGCCGAATCGATTACTACGATGCCGCCCCGGGACACGGAGAGGGCCTGCTATCTGGGTCTCGCTAATTTCGCAGGCATACAGGAGAACTCTATGACCGAACAAGCTCTGCCGAAGAACTTTGCCGAAGCCGAGAAGATGGGCTTACCGCCGAAGGCGACAGACGAAGAGGTGCGAGCATCCAAGGCCATGCAGGGCGCTATCCAAGACCAGAATCTGACGTATGGCGAAGGCGAGAAATGCTACGAGGGGCCGTGCAACTACGAGACTGGAAAGCGAGTTCTCTGCTTCTACAGCTCGGCCAACGGATGTAATAACTGTTACTCATACCCCTGCGACGTGCGTTAACAAAAAAAGGGGGAGGAGCTCACGCCCCTCCCCGAAAGTCTCAACACACCAGAAAATCAGGCGGCGACCAGCCCCAGCTTCGCTTTCGCTGCGGCGAGCAGAGTGCTCTCGGGGTTGGCGATGAAGCGGCCCTTGCCGTCAGCCTTGAGCAGCTTCAAGTCCTCGTACATGCCCACCGTGTTGCCCGACATGGCGCGGGCGGACCCGATGCTGTAGGGCTTTCCCAGCAGCTCGGCGATGAGGTTGCTCTCCTTGCCTGTCGTGATGAATCCGTCTCGGTGCAGCACGCGCAGGGTCTTGTCCAGCACCGTGTTCAGCGTCGCCTTCTTGCCCGACAGGAAGTCGAACAGCAGGCTGGCCCGGTTCTGCTCCTTCTTGTTCATGCCCTGGATGATCGCGAAGGTGCTGTCCATCACGTTCTTGAGGTCGTCGTCGGACACGCCGGCGTCGGCCATGGTCAGCACCGTGTATTCGGCGGCGCCCGCGCCCAGACGATCCTTGATGCGGTCGACCTTGTTGGCGTAGTACTTGCGCTGTGCCTTGGGGGCGGGGGCGGCATCGGCCAGGGCGTCGGCCGGCGTCAGGGGCTGCGCGTCGCTGGCATCGCCGGTGGGCACCGCGGCGGGGTCCGTTGCGGCCGGCGCAGCAGCATCGATCGATGCCTGGACCGACTCGACTCGGCCCAGCGTGGCGTCGAGCTCGTCGTCGGACAGAGCGACCGTGGGCGCCAGGTCGGCGACGGCGGTCGCGCCCTCGATGACGGCGGGCTGGGAATCCTCCGCCTGGCCAGCGTCGGTGCTGGCATCGGCGAGCACGATTTCCGGCTCGCCGCCTGCGGTGACGTTGGCACCGGTGAGCTCGGCAAGCAGGTCGTCGATGCCGTCGGCTTCGAGCATCTCGGCATGATTCACCGTCACGGCATCGGCCGCCTTCTTGCCCTTGCGGGGTGCGCGAGGAGCGCGGGTTGCGTTGGTGTTCTGTGCAGCGGTTTTAGCCATGCGGGCCTCCAATCAATGGGTGTTTCATAAAGGTCGGGAAGCACTGTGCTGTCCCGATGAATGAAGTTTCTCGTGGGGGTTTTGGCTGGGAACGTGTCCCGCTTGGCCCTGTTCACTTCTCACTTCACTCGGGCAAAGCGCTTGCCCGAACACCAAATATCAAACCCAAGCATTGGCTGGCACTGCAGCAGATTGGCGGCACGCCCTGACCATGAGCGCACCCGTGCGTGTCACGCGTGACTGATCTTCTGAGGCGGGTTGCGAACCGCTGACGTCATCCCACGGCTGGGCCGGCGTTAAACAGTTCGGCCGCCGGCAGCTGCAGCAGCGCCCTCGCCTCCTCCATCGTCCCGGCCAGCCAGAGGTCGACGTCACCCGGTTCAATCGAGATCACGCTGCGCTTGTCCTGCAGTTCCATCGGAAGGGGTCTTTGTGTCGCCCCGTCAATCAGAGGCTTGTGCATCCTGCTCATCAACGGGTGAGCATTGGCGTTCAGCGTGATCATCGTGTAGCTCTCGTGCACCTCGCCCGTTACCTTGTCAGTCCAGGTGTTCCACAGCCCGGCCAGGCCCCAAGGCGTGCCGTCGGCGCGGCGGAATCGCCACCACTCGTTCTTCCCGGTCTCGTGGTTCGGCTCGATGAAGCTTTCGGCCGGAATGATGCACCGCTGCCCGCGCTTCCACGGGTCCTTGTAGCTTGCCTTCGACTCCAGCTCTTCGCCGCGCGCGTTGTTCGTCGAGTAGCTGAGCCTCGGTTCCTTTGCGAACCAGGGGATCAGGGCCCACTGCCCGACCACCAGCTCGCGCTCGTAGCCCGTCTCGTGGCGCGCGCGACGGATGAAAGGCGCCTGCGACCGCGGGAAGACGTTGATGGGCGGTAGCAGCGGCCTGCGGCCGCGGCCCTCATGGATGCGCCAGAAGCGCTCCGCCTCGGCGGATTCAGGGGTCCGGTACTGGTTGCACATGGGTAGTCCTTCCGGTCACATTCTGCGACATCGAGACCTGTTGACGAAGCTCCATGGCCGGAATAATACTGTATGCCCATCCAGTAATTCAGGAGTTCATCATGCAGCCCCTTTCCTCTGAAATCCACGTCCCCAGCACATCGCCAGACCAGCGCGGCATGGGAAAGCCGACCGAAGCGCCCGACCTCGAGCTGGCACGCATCATCGCCAGGAACGACTGGGTCGGCCGCTACGTGGCCGAGCAGAACCGCCTCACCAACGGGCGCACGGATGCCGAAACCGACTTCACCGAAGGCATCGCGCTGTATCACGTCGTCGGCCACCGGCCGCCTGAGGACGTCTCGCGCCAACACTTCAACTCCCTCACCGGAGCGGCCGACACGCTGACCAGCGCGGTGGCGAAGTTCAATGCGTTGGCACTCGAGGTCGGCTTGGCAGCACCCGGCGCCGAGCTGACGCGCGAGCAGCTCGCGTTCGCGCATGGCGTGGCCGAGCTGTGTGCCGCTGTTGGCGACCAGGTGCGCACGGTGCGCGACGGCAGCGCCGGCGATCTGATCCGCGCCAACTATGGCCCTGTGCCGTTCTGAGGGGTTGAGGTTGGAAGGTGGCGACCATCGTCTTGTTGCGCAATCGTGGAGCCTGGAGAACGCGCAGCCAGGTGATGGGGCCGCCGCGCTTCGTCGGCGAGTTCGTCTTCGAGCCGGCCGACCCGCAGATGTGGGGTCGCACCATGCAGGCGCGACTCATCGACCCAGCGCGCCCAGACCACGACCTGTTGAACCCGCTGCGCAATGCGCGGATCTTGCAGGCCCGTGAGGGCGGACAGTTCGTCAAGGGCATGGAGTACTTCCACCGCGGGGCGAAGAGCAAGCCCGAGGGCCGCCGGCAGCTCTGGTGGTGCATGTTCGAGCTGGAGCGAGGCATGGCGGCGCTGGCGCGCATGAATGCGCGTAGCTCCACTGGGTTCCACCCCAACGACGATGACGCTGACTCGTGGCCCGACGAAGAACCCAATACGCCGACAATCCACCCATGAGCCAAGCCGACATCTTCCCTATCGATACCACGATTCTCTACACGCCAGCCTGGTACAGCGACGAAGCGCACGAGGAGCAGGTACTGCCGCTCGCGTCGGGCGACTACAAGATCACGCCCGGCCACGGCGCCGAGCGCTGGACGGTCACATCGCTGAAGACGGGCGACGTGGTCTACAACGGCATCGGCCCGGTCGAGATCCTGCGCCGACGCAGCGAGCGCTAGAGAGTCCCACGCGACCGAACCTTCCACTCGGAAATAAACTTGTCGGCGCGTTCCGCGATCCGCTGGAGTGCAGCGTCGCGACTGGGCTGTTTCGCCAAGACAAACACACATCTGACCTCGCGCCCCTGCAGCAACTGCGCGGTCGCCGCAAGCGCTCCATCACTGTCCGGCTTAAGTTCGACCCGGCAGTCCCATCCTTGCGGCAGCTCGATTTTTGGGATTTCGTCAGACATCGGCAAAGAATAATTCGCCGCTCGGCGGATACAAATTTCTGACTCCGACTCGGGGTTTTTTGACGCCTGACCATCTTCTGTCAACCGCACGGCGGCAAGCGTATGGCTGCCCTCTACCTCATGATGACCGAAAAGCCCTGAGCCATTTGTGATCGAACAATGGCAACAGCCCGCAAAAACCGGCCGAGCTTTAATACTCCGCACGGGCGCTCAATTTCTTAACTCGAAGGAGACACGATGAAGCTGATGACAGTCGAGTTGACGCAAGAAGACGGCACGGACTTCGCCGCATGGTCCACCACGGGCGAGGTGTCGCCTGCCCAAGCGATCGACAGGCTCATCCGAGTTTTGGCTGAGACGAGGAAGACGATGGAGCCGGCGTTTCCGCCCAAACTACCGTTGGTCATCAAAGACCCACCCCAGGTCAACGGCCCAGCTTGGCAATGGTCAGTCGAGGGCGACGGCAGCCTGGTGCTCAACCTCCGTCATCCCGGGCTCGGGTGGCTCGGATTCCGTCTTCCAGATGTCGAGGGCTTCCACACCAACCTGGTGGACGTGATCCAACAGCGGAACATGCTGCGAGCAGAGATCGGGCCCCCTGCGCACTGAGCATCAGCCCGCTTGTGTGGGGTTCGTTTTCCTCGACGCTACTCGATAACATTTCGGCCCATGGCGACCTTGTACCTCACGATGACCGAGAAGCTCATCAGCCACTGGCGCGCGAACAACAACGCCTACCCGCAGAAGTTCGTGCTGTCCCCGGCGCTGCGCGACGAGTATCTGCAGTGCTTGCGCACGATGACGACCAACAGGGCGAAGACGATCACCGCGCCCGATCGGCACATGGGCGTGCTGATTGAAGTGGCGGAGAACACGCCGGGCGTGATGGTTGCAGCAGACGGCACTGAGGTGGCGCTGCAGTGAGCGCATCAGCACGCGAGCTGCTGGGCGCAGAGCTTGACCGCTGGGTGGCAAAGGCCGAAGGGAAGGCCGCGCCCTCTGGGTTCAGCCCGTCGACGGACTGGGCGACAGGCGGCCCCATCATCGAGCGGGAAGGCATCCACGTCGCGCCGATGCCCGCCAAGGGATCGACGTGGTGCGCCATCGCCGTGGGCCGCCTGCCGGTGCGCGCAGGTGGCGGCACCGGCGGAGGGTGGGTCGAAGGCCCGACGCCTCTTGCAGCCGCGATGCGGGCCTATGTAGTGGCCCGGTTCGGATACGACCTCAGCCAGTAGCGCGGCTGAGCGTCACTTGCGCTTGAACCGCTCGGGCGGCACTGCGCCCTTCCGCTTGACCTTCACCCAGTCGCTCGAGCGGATGCCTGGCTCGTACACGCTGGCGGCGCGCTTGGCCACCAGGCCCTCGAGCTTCAGCGGGATCACCGCCTCTTCAAAAATCCTGCCGGGCTGGTCCTCGAAATGCCGTACCACCAAGATCCCCGGCCGAGCCGGCTTGAACAGCCTCGCCAGCGCCGCCTTCCGCTGGACAAGCGGCTGCTGAGTGATGTCCTCTCCACGGTACACCAGCAGGTCGAAGACGCAATAAACGACGGGCGAGGCACCTTCGTACCAGCGCCTGCGGCGCGCGCGGTCCTGCAGCCTATCGAAGTCACTCCGGCCCAGTTCGTCGAGCACGCACATCTCGCCGTCGACGACATACTGCCCGCCGTTCACGCTGGCCAGCGCCTGAGTGATCTCGGGAA
>Ga0209050_1003864_pt1 | contig 10656 bp, 19 predicted proteins | sample Araplavi_mTSA_r2_FD_184276 | JGI IMG/M metagenome (GOLD analysis project Ga0209050, IMG submission 184276) | Arabidopsis root microbial communities from North Carolina, USA - plate scrape MF_Cvi_mTSA_r2 (SPAdes) (version 2) | ecosystem: Host-associated > Plants > Roots > Endosphere | place: USA...
AATGCGTGCGACGGCTTCAAACCGCTGCGGCCGAAACTGGAGACGACGGTCTACATTCTCCAGAATGATCGCCCCTTTGCGAACGACGTAGCCGCTCATAACAGGCTTCTCCAAACCCTCAAGTGCAACAACTGAAGGACATCTCATGCGTTCCATGGAAGAAATCGTAGCAGCCGGCGTAAAATCCCAAGCGGCAATCGATAAGCACCTCACCGCAGCCTATAAGGAGGCCCTGAAGTGCGCGAAGATCACTGAGGAAGGTGTGGCTGCCGGGATGGTTCCCAAGGCCATCGCCGCCAAGACGATCATTGCAGACGCACGATCGATCCCGGGTCAGATTGCACTGGTTGCCGCGGCGGCTGCTCGCCTTCATGCTGAACAAACCCGAATTTGCCAAATCAACGGAGTTGATACCCCGGCTCCGGCATCAGTAGGCGGCATCAGTGTCTTAGGTGGCGGCGACCGATAGGAGCGCGCGAGATGAGTGAGTACCAAGCAGCCTTAGCAATTGGAGCGCTGGTAACGGCGCTCATCTCAATGAACCTCCCCAGGGCTCGCCTATGGATTGTCATGGGCGCGCTCTCATTTGTCGGCGGGACGGCCTATTTTAGATTAGGGATGCCTCATTATCCCATAGCAAATCTAGCTCTTGATGCTATCGTGTGCCTAACTCTTAACGCGAAGGCTCGCGAGGTTTGGGAGCTATGGTTGTATCGGATATTTCAATTTTCGGTGTTCGTGAGCCTCGTATTTCTCTGCCTGAAAACCTTTGCGCCTGTTATCGCGGTTCACTGGCTTTACGTGCTCGTCTTGGAGGGCTCGAACTGGGCTGCCCTGTTCGTTATCGCCTCCACCGCCGCGCAGGATAGGGTCAGGGCAGATGGAGGTGATATTGATCGTTCTCGGTTCAATCACCTTCATCGTTCTCAGTCTCATCTCCGAAAAGCTAGGGCGGAAGATCCTTGGCATAAAATACGATGACAGAAGGCCTGATCGCTAGGCTGCTAGGTATCCTGGCAGGCAGTTTCTTGGCGCTGACGTTCTTGCCGCCCCGTTCAGTCTCGGGGTTCATGAGACGAGGACTTTCCGCCCTCGTCTTTGGCTGGGTGTTCTCGCCTGTCATTCATGACTATTTCCAATGGCCTGCGACCGATGAAAGGCTTATCGCATCTGGGGCCATTGCCGCATTCTGTAGCTGGTGGCTAATGGGGGCCGGCAAGAAACTAGCTGAGAAGATTGGGAACAAGGAGGTGTGAGAACGAATCAGGATTCAGGCGTGTCAATTTTGTGCCAATCAGGCTGACACGTTCTGGAATCGTTCTGACGGCAATTGACGAAACTTGCAGGGCTTTCATTTTGGCTATTGCGGAATTCCGGGCTTTCCAGTAGCTACAGCGGCGGGACACCCTTCCCCAACGAAGGCTTTAGTTTCCGGTTTCTAACGGTTTGATTTTGCCTTGTTTTCCACGATTGCCAATTTCGTCTGTGTCGCTGGTGTGCCAACAATGCGATCTGCGAGCGTTTCGTCGCTCATAGCATGACCGTATGTGGCAAAGACGTGCTGTGCCGATTTCCACCCGCCAAGCTTGGCGACCGTTATCGGGTCAACGCCATTGTGCAGCATCGACGTAGCAAAGCCGTGGCGGCAGGCGTGATAGGTGAGGGGCTTTATCTTCGCCCGCTTGATAACCTTCCTCCACTGCGGCTTAGCCGTGTGAAGCGTCGAATATTTGAAGACCTTTTCTCCTGGCTCTCGATTGCTCTGAATATTCGCAATCGCTGCGACCAATACGGCCGGCATATGAGCCTTGCGCTCGGAACCTACCTTGGTTTGCCGAATGAGCGCCTTTCCCGTCGTGAAGTCGATATCCTCCCAAAGCACACTCAGAGCTTCTGAGATTCTGGCGCCTGTCAGGAACATGAAGCAGCATAGCGCCCCGAGGTGCGGGTTTGCGTTCGCCATGAATGCTTGCACCCATTCCCACGTTGCCGGCGTCTTCTCCTTCTTGTCGACAGAGAAGCGCGGCACCTTGAGGTGGTTGCAGAGATCCATGCTGGCGCAGTGATTGATGATCGCCTGAGTTGGTACGATCACATGCCGATTGCGCGTTGACGCCTTGGCCTTGGGGTACAGGACAATTGCCGCCTGCCTGACACTGCCCGAGTTGATCGACTTTACCGGCGTGTCCTTCCAGTATGAGACAAGCTCGGGAATGAACCTGTCAGGCTTCTGCGCCGCGAGATATAACCCTGCGGCCTGCGAGAATGTCAGGATGGCTGCCGGGCCATCAAGATGACCTTTCCAGGCTTCGGCTTCTGTTTCCGCTGCGATTCTTTGAGCCGTTTCCTTGACAGCTGTGCCAGTAGAACCTCGTAGCCTCCTGCCGGCAACTGTACCGCGGTAGTGCCAGATGTCGCCGCGGCGGTAGATGGTGAGGGGCATGGGCGGCTGGCCTCCAGGATTGCATCAACGTCTTTTGGTGTCAGGAACATATGATTGCCGATAATTCGGCATGCGCCAATCTCTCTTGCGATCGATCGTATCTTTCGGGCAGAGGCGCCGCACTGCTCGGCAAACTGTTCAGGGGTGATAAACTCTGGGGATAGATTCATTTCCCATACATCCCTTTCATCCCACCAAGTAAAATAGGGATAGCGATGAGAGGCCCCATTCCTGCGCCACCCATAATCCCGGTAAAGAACGCCAAGATCCAAAAGATGATATAGTCGCCCCACCCAGGATCTTGCGGGAACTCTGCCATTGCCTTTTTGTATATTGCTAGCGTGGCCAAAGGCCCGCTCACAGCCCCGAGAATGCACCATATAAAGAAAATTGGGTGGTCCATCTTATTTCTCCTTCCCAAGCATTCCTTCTCTAACCCGCTGTGGGATGAGGGGTGAGGTCATGGGCCCTCCTGAAGCGCAACTTTGACCATGGCCTTGTAGACGTGGCCCATATCGTTGAAGACCACGCCGGTTCCGTCCGGGTCGTCTTCGAACATGATCGCTTCGCACTTGAACCCACCAGCGAGTTTCATCGCGTCGGTCGGCTCCTTCATCGCTTCAATAGCAGCCCGCGCCCTCGCAAGGGCTTCACCTATCTTGACCCGATGGGTTTCCTGCTCCGGCGAGCCTTCCCACTCACGTCCGGCGCTGGCGAGGAACTTGATGGCGATGTCTTGCCGTCTGAAGGTCTCGGGCTCAATGGCTCTTGCCACCCGCTCAATCATTCCGATCATGCTTGGCCCTCCGATTTGCCGCGATCCTTGACCGTCGGGTAATACTTGATCGCTGAAAGCCGCTCTGCATCTGTCAGTTTACGGTTTGCGTTCGGTGGGTCTTCTCTCCACGCCCAGCGGGCGACGAAATCGACGACCTGATTGGCGGCGAGCAATTCGCGCCGGATGCGCGTGATCTTCTGGTCGATCAGATCTCGGGTTGCCTGAGCCTCGCCGGTCTCGGTGTCGTGGTACCGGCCTTCCTTGCCTTCAGCAACGCCGAGCGAGAAATAGTGGTCAAGCAGTTCGTGCAGTTCGCTCATGGCTATCTCTGCTCCTGTCGCGTTTCAGAATGGGGCTGGGCCTTGTTCTTCATCAGTGCGTTGCGGCTCGTTACCATCGTGTAGCCGTCTGCGAACCGGACGAGGCAGCTATTCATGACCTTCGTTCGGACCAACACGTCGCAGGGCTGTCCTTTCCGGCCTTGGCGGTCCCACCGGTAGATGTACGGGAGGATCGCTACCAGATCACTCATTCGAACCTCCAAGGGCGGCGCGGGCGCGGCGGAAGTCAGACGGACCGAACCAGTCAACAATCCGATCTCTCTGACAGGCGTGGTCAGTCCATCCGTCCTCATCGGCCCAGTCGTTTACGAAAGGCTCCAGCGCCTTCTCAAGCTGCTCGACATAGGCAGCTATAGCTCGGATGCGGTCGGGGGAGCATCTTATGATGTGAGCCGCGTCCGCCAACTGCGTGGCACGATCAGCTTGCGGGGTAATGTGCCCTTGAACCTGACCGGTTTCGTCTACGTCGGGAGAGCTCCCCATCTCTACAACAAGATATTCGCCGTCGCCGCTCCATATGCCGCCGCGATAGCCACAAGGGCACGAAGCGTCATGTTCCGGGCTCTTTAAATGATGGCATGCGCCCCAAATCCCCGGCGTCACCCCGTCGAGCCCCGCCACGATTTCCGAAAGTAGGTGTTTGGCGGTGGTGGTCATGCGTCAATTCCTTCCATCATCCGAACAAGGCGAGCTGCGCCGGCGGAGCCTCTCGCGGCAAGCCGAGTTGCAAGAGTGCGGACCGCATACGCTGCTTGAAGAGGGACAACTCCGTTTCCGAGCATGCGAAGTCGGTCCACGCGGCCAATGTCCAGCCTGGAGGCCAGCCCATCAGCCACTCGACGAAAAGCGGGTTCAAGCTCCGGCGAACGGGAGAGAATGTCTCTCCATCCGCCTCGGTCGTCTGGGCCGGGAGGGAAGACGGGTCGAAGCCAAGACGGCGTTGCGTCTTCACGCTCACGAGATAGATCTCCCGCGGCACTTCGCCCATGACGATTTCCGCCTGTTGGGCGATCGATAGAGACGACACGCTGTCCGGCCGCTCCAAGGCGATCGATGAAGTCCGTTCCGATGCTACGCGCGGTGTCGACCATTGGCTCGCCTGCGCAGGCAAAGGAATGCCGCCCGCTCCGAAGCTCTGGTTCGGGCCTCCCTTTTCCGCGTCCGAAGTCCTCGGTGTGCTCCAGAGCTGTTCCGTCGCATAATCCAGCCGATCCCCGCGCATCTGGCCGTCTTTGCGCTCCAGCGTCGGCCCTGAACCCTTCCAATCGTTCGCCGTAGGAGTCGGCCAGGCCGACTCCTGAGACCCCGAGGATGATGATACGCTCACGCTGATGGCTCGCGCGGACTTCTGCCGCCGTAAACAATCCTCCCTCAATCTCGAAACCAAGCTTTGAAAGGTCTCGGAATACTCGCTGCGCGCCAGCGATTTCGTCAGAGCCCGCCGCGAGCATGCCGCCGACGTTTTCGATGAGGACGAACCACGTGCCGGACTGGACGATGATGCGGCGGGTGGTTGACCAGAGGTCGCGAGCGTCGTGCTGGCCTCGCTTCTTGCCGGCGAGGCTGTGAGGCTGGCACGGGATGCCACCAATGAGGCCGTCCACTGCGCCACGCCATGCGCGGCCGGCGAAGGTTCTGGCATCAGACCACACAGGAGCCGGATGAAGGATGCCTTGTTCCATCGCTGATACCAGTGTCGCGACCGAGAAGGCTTCCCTCTCCACCATGCAGACTGTTCGAGCGCCTGGAATTGCCAGCTCGACGCCGAGATCAAGTCCGGCTCCGCCTGTGCAGATTGAGAGGATGTTGAGGTGTTGGGAACATACAGCCACATTCACTCGGTCCCCTCCTGTGCGTCATCCCCCTGCGCGGAGAGGGCGGCTCGGCGATCTTGCTCTTCGCTCAGTTCGTCACGGCGCTCGTAGTACCATTCTCCGGGGGAGCCGCTGCCTTCACCAAAACCTTCGGCGACGATCTGTCCAAGCTGGAAAAGCTCTGTCGAGATTTCATCATCGGTCATGCTCTTGGCTGATCGCTCTCCATCCACTACGCCCGGTTTCTCTGGCTTGGTGGTCGAGAGGGCGCGGAGAGCTTCGATTTCAGCGGCTTGCTTTGCGATCAACTCCGCCGATACCTGCTTGCCGTTGAGGCCGTTCAAGATGGCAGTGACATGGTGGGGGTACGCGCCGTTCTGATTGCACCGGGCAATCAGCAAGCCCTTGTAATCGGCCTCGTAGATCGACGTAGCGAAGTTGTCGTTCCCCTGCTCGGCGACAGCCTCAAACCACGCGCCACCATCCCCATCCCCATCCCCCACGCCCGCTTTCTCTGCCGGGGTGAGGGCGGGAGCGAAGTCAGGATGCTGCTTGATCGCGTCTTCGCACGCTGCATCGTCACAGCAGCCGCAATCGGGATAGCCGCACCCGACCTCACCAGCGCTTACGTTCATGCCGAACTGAGCCATGAGACCGGAGACCTGATGCAGGGACAGGCGCGCTGTTGCTTCCCATCCGTTCTTTCGCAGCACTTCCCACGCGGCTTCGCGCATGGTGTCGATCGACGGCTTCACCAACGCCTCCACCTCCGCCTTCGGATCGATAGGGCGGGAGAGAGCGGCGGAAAGCACACGACGAGCATTGGCGCATGCGGTCATTGTTATCTCGACACTGCCGCGCATCGTTTCCCATGAATGCAGAATGTCAGCCGAGCCTGTTGGCGGCGCGTCATTGAAAATCTCAGCAACTCTTGCGAAGGGCTTCAGCGCCTCGAGCATTTCCTTCGTGATGTCGGTCATGTCAGTGATCCTTCGGCCTTGGAGGTGGTGATCGCGGCCAATTCAGCAGCCAGCAGCACCTTGCGACGTTCGACTAGCTCCGCATCGTTCGCGGCTTTCATCGCCTTGATATCTTCGGGGATGCTGAGGGCCGGGTGCGTCTTCACCCACTCCTGCAGCGTGCCGTAGTGCAGGGTGGTGCTCGTGTAGATGTCTACGGTGAAATTTGGCTTCTCGCGGAATTTACCGCATGTGGCGTCGAACTCAGAACGGATAACGGCGGAGCGCTCTTCCTCAGTGTCGAAGAACTGAAACGACGAGCCATAATGATCGGACAGATAACGCTTGGCCCGCCACTCTTTCCCTTTTTCGAAATCACCGCCTTCAACGCGAAGGCCATTGATGTCCTCCATTTTGGGGATATGAGGTACGCTTCTGGCCCCGTGGTAACGGTTTTCTTCGACCGACAAAGGGTAAAGGATTTTCCCGTCAAGAAGCTTGCCGAGGTCGATCATGCCCTTGTGCGTCTGCATCCACTGGTCAAGCTGGCGCTTTGCATCTGCTAGCTTGTATTCTGCAGCAGACCGCTCCGACTTGAGGTCTCCAATAACCTTTTTCGCTTCAAACTTGAGCGCTTCTAGCTCCGCTGTCTTGGCCTTGATGTCGGCATTGAGCGCAACGATCGGAGGCGCCTCGAACAGTGAGGAACGCTCTACTGCTACGAGATACTTGGCGGGCTCAAAGTCCTCGGTCTCGTGCAGGTCGTCGCCGTAGCCGGACTGAATGAAAACCTTGACCAGTGGTCGAACGTAGAGGGTTCCATTGTGCTCATGGTCAAAGCTGAATGCGGCTCCGGTCTTGTCGAAAAGGCACTTTCCCGGCGTATGTTTCGTCTCGCTCACTGTACTGCTCCTATGGGAATGAAGGGGGAAGGGATCACTCTTCGTCGCCTTCGAAGGCGGATAGGTCTGGGTGCCAACCATCAATTTTCCCATCAGGGCCGATTTTCATGATCACGTAATCGCCGTATCCAGAGCCGCCCGGGCACATGATTTTCGGAACGTAGCCGTCGATGGTCACGACTTCGGTCTTGTTCTCATCGAGAAGCGAGTACCTCCCATCGTCGCAAACCTTGTAGTGGGTGCTTGCGGTGGTTCCTGCCGGCCAGTCGATGACGACGCCTGTCTCAATGTCGATCACAGGGCGCCAAGTATCTCCGACCTTGAACGGGATCGCCGGGCTGTCTTCATCGTCTTCAACGCCGTTGACTTCGGCATCTTCCCAATAGCGGACGCCGCATTCGGCCTTGAGAAACTTAACGTCGCGCTCGACTTCAACTTTCATCTTTATCTTCATTGATCAACCCTCACGTAACGGCCCAAGGACCAGTCGAATTTGCTGTTGGCAGGCTTCTGAAAGCCGCGGGATTTCTTCTTCATGCCGAGATAGTCGCGCTCGACCCGCTTTGCCTTGGAGATGTTCTTGACATCGATTTTCGTCTTTGGAGCGTGGCAGCATTCGACGCCGAGAAGCTTCCCGTCGTCAGCTGTGAGAGGCGCGCTCTTGTCGATGTGCATGGCATCGGGAATGGTATGATCGACGTGCCAAGCCTTCTTACCGAGAACCAGGCCGCAACCTTCGCAGACAAAGCCGTGCTTCTGGTGGAAGGCCCGCTTAACGATCTGGGTGTAGACGGTCTTGGAGAATTCGCGGCGAGCCATCAAACTCTCCGAAGCTTCCGAATAAGCCGCTGCAACACCGTCTCTTTCGGCTCGTTCTCAGCTACAAACCGAGAACGGCGATCAACAATGGCGTCCATTCCGACTTCACGCCGTAGCTGCTCGGTCTTTTCGTTGGTGGCCTGGATCTGGCGAAGCGTCGAAGGGCGAGCCTGCGGGTATTTGCGGAGATATTGTTCCACGTTCATGCTGCTTGCTCCGAAAAGGCATCCTTGATGCTGATGCCATAGGTTGAAATCAGCCATTTCTCTGCCGTAGCCAGGAAGTCGTCGAACTCGCTCTCGCTCATGCTTGAGAAGCTGATCGACTTCGGGACCGCGACCGTGAAGCCCTTGACGAGAACGGGCGTTACAAAGCCCGTATGGAGCTTCACGACATCATGCAGGGCTTCCGGCGACGGGGCGCATTCACAGGCTTTGACGACGCGACCCAGATAAGACCAGTACAGTCGAAGCTTTGCCGGCGATCGGCCTTCCGATACCGTGACCTTGATGCGCTGCCCGATTGGAAGGCGCTGGATAAGGTCTGCATCTGTCTGCATCTCTGGAACAAGGTGATTGCCGCGGCGCTGGACGTAGATTTGCGGTTGCTCGCTCTTGGCCATGACGCGCTCCTAAAAAGGGATATCCTGGTTGTCGTCGTAGTCTGCCGGCTGGCTGCCGTAAGCTTCATCTCGCTTCGAGCCGCCTCCGTTCCCGTCGAGCATCGTCAGCGTGGCGTTGAAGCCTTGCAGGACAACCTCAGTCGAATAGCGGTCGTTTCCGCTCTGATCCTTCCACTTGCGGGTCTGGAGAGAACCTTCGATGTAGAGCTTGGCGCCTTTCTTGACGTATTGCTCCACGACCTTGCACAGGCCCTCAGAGAAGATGACGACTGAGTGATATTCCACCTTCTCGCGCCGCTCGCCCGAATTCCGATCCCTCCAACTCTCATTCGTCGCAACGCGGAGATTGGCGATCGGAGTTCCTGAAGATGTCCGCCTGATCTCGGGATCAGCTACGACATTGCCCACCAGAATTACCTTGTTAACGCTTCCAGCCATCACTCACCTGCCATCAGATATTCTTGTTCATGGGAAACCGGCTCTGGGTCGTAGAGCCTTTTCAGCTCGTCCACCTTGGTGCGGACCTCTGCCAGGAACTTGATGACCTCGGCCTCAAGCTCGGAAATCAACTGGTCGTCGCGCTCGACGCGGACGCAGAAGAAGCGCATGGATTCCGGCATGCGTGGATCATATGATACGAAATCGCACCACTTGCGGCCGGTGCAGGCCATTTGCCATTGCATCTGCGTGATGTATTTGGCCGGCGCCGCGCGACCTGTCAGCGTCTCGATGTGTGTTGCCGTCAGGGGGCACTTGATCTCGACAAGGCCTTCAGCACCCACCAAGCCATCAGGAGAGGCGCCGGCATCACCAATCGTCGGATGATTGACGAAAGGCACCTGTTCGACTTCCTCGGCGCGGTAGAACTCGTATGCGGAGCGCGCTTCCGGCTCCATATCCGTGCCCCACTGCATTGCTGCGTTGGTGAAGCCCTCGGTAGGTGTGAGCGTAAGGCGCTCGGTGATGAGCTGGGCCGCGTAGTTGGCTCGGGAGGCAGCATAGCCCTTCTGCGTCTTTGCGATCACGTCAGCCACGCGGGAGGCGGTCACTTTGCCGAGCCTCATCATGTGCCAGGCATCGGAGCCTTGAACGATATCCATCACGCGGACTCCAGAGTTTTCAGGTGGAAGAAAACGCGCCGGCAAGCAGCCACGTCGATCATTGCGTCATGCGCCCCGTCGAGGTCTTCGCCGAAGAAATGCCGAATGCATTCCTCTAAGCGAGGCGGCTTTGGTTTCGTGATGCCAGCAGCGCGCATTCTCTCGGTAGGCGGCAGGTTCACGATTGGGGTTGCCGCTTCCATGGTGCAGAAAAGCTGCTTGGTGAGCGGGCGAACTCGGCCATAGTGTCGAGCAATGGCCGTTTCCATGACGCCGCGGTCAAACTTGATGTTGTGGGCGACGACGGTATCGGCGCGGCTGTAGAGATGGGCGAAGGCATTCAGAGCGGCCTCAGCCGAGACGCCAAAGGCAACAGCCTTCTCCGTCGTAATGCCGTGTATGTTCGAAGCGCCAGTCGGGATATCGATGCCAGGATCAACGATGAAGTTGAAGCTTGCCATCGTGTCTCCGTCATCGCCGCAAAGTTCTGCTGCGAGCTGGACGATGCACGGCTGATCTGGATGATCAACCGGAAGTCTGTCTTGGAAGAGGCCGGTGGTCTCTGTGTCGAAAAACAGGATCAATTGTTTGCTTCCTTCTGCTTGGCAGCAGCCAGACGGCGGCGCAAGGATGCAACCGCGTCGTTGAACTTCTTCATGGGGATTTCGGTGACGGCCTCGACCTTCCAGAACTCGCAGAACTTGACGGTATCGGCGCCGCTCTGGTCGATCAGGTCACGGATGACGGAAGCCTGGGCCTCGGTGATCGTCTTTCCGTCGTCGGCGGTCTGCTCAGACTTGCCGCCGTCGTCATCATTCGATGCAGCCAGACCAAGCGCAGCCTTGAGCGTGTAGCGCTGGAGATAGGTGATTGTGCTG
>Ga0209050_1003867_pt1 | contig 10643 bp, 10 predicted proteins | sample Araplavi_mTSA_r2_FD_184276 | JGI IMG/M metagenome (GOLD analysis project Ga0209050, IMG submission 184276) | Arabidopsis root microbial communities from North Carolina, USA - plate scrape MF_Cvi_mTSA_r2 (SPAdes) (version 2) | ecosystem: Host-associated > Plants > Roots > Endosphere | place: USA...
CTCAGTCTTCGCCGTATCACGCGGCCCTCCCTCTGGTCATGCTGGTCTTCGACGCGGCGCGCAGCGCTCTTCTGTCGGTGGCGGCCAGTCTATGCGAGGGAATCCTTGTCTGACAAGGCATTCGAAAGAAGGAACTGCGAGTGAAGCCGGGTGCGACGTGATGCGCCATGGAAGGCTCTCAAGGTTCGATTGAAGAAGCCCCAACTGCCCGGGCACGCGGCGCGATGCTAGTCAAACCGCCTGCGCTCCGGCTCCACACTTTCTACAGAATTGCGCGTCGCTGCGCCGCATCCTCAACATGAATGACGCGATCGAGGACGCCGCCTCATCCTTTGGAGGCCAGCGCGTCGAATGCACCGCACCAGGCTAGGCAGCCCGCTTCTGAAAGTCCCTGGACAGGTCGAGCACCTTGCGGGCTGCAGACAGCAGCACCTGGTTCACGACCGCGGACGGCACGTTGTTGCGCAGCTGCAAGGCCCCGCTGTCGAACACCCTGCCGACGTTCGCGGCAATGCTCATGGCGCGGTCCGGCCGTGCCGGCGAACGTGCCGAAGCACGCGACGCCGCGCGCGTGGGCAAGGCATCGCTGGCGGCGTTGCTGCCGCGGCTGCGAGCACCCTGCGGGGTGGCGGCCGTCGATGGCAGGCCGGGGCGGTTCAGGTTCGGGCGTGGCAGTCCCGGCAGGCCCGGGCGCTTGATCTCGTTGATGGACATCGCGGGCCTCAGACCTTCATGAACATGAGCGTGTGGTCGGATTCGGCCGGCTGGCCGAGCAGCGCCGAGGCCTTCTGCTGCTCCTCGCGCAGCAGGTAGCTCAGCGGGCTCTCGACGCCGTCGGCCGGCCCGTCGACTTCCTTCGTCGTCGCCATCAGCAGCGTGATCGCATCGGCGCGGAAGCTGTTGCGGTCGCCGCTGCGGCCCTGCATCAGCTCGTCGGTCACCTCGTCGATCAGCGCGCGAAAGCGCCCGAGCAAGGCCGGGTTGACCGTCGGCGGGGCGGTCGGCTCGGCGACGCGGGCGGCGCCGTTGCGCTGCCCGGCGTTGCTGCCGGACCGGTCGCCTGTCTGCGCTTTCTGGAGGGCCATCATGGGAACGAACGATAGGCGGCGAGCCCCGTCGTTCGCGCCGGCGACCGGAAGCCGCGTGCGGCGGCGCGAAGCTCAGGCGCCCAGCGCGTCGAGTTCGCCGGTCACCTCGAGCCAGCGGCCTTCGGCCGCTTCGAGCTCGTCGCCCAGCTGCTTCAGCCGCTTGCCCTGCTCGACGCGCTGCGCCGGGCTCAGGTCGGCGCGGCCCGACGCCTCGGCGATGTTGGTCTTCTCCTGCGTCAGCGTCGCGATGCGCTTCTCGAGCGTCGCCAGCTCGGTGCGCAGCGGCTTGGTCTGCTCGGCCGCCTTCTGGCGCTGCTGCGCGCCGGCCTTGCGGTCGTCCTTGCCGGCCTTCGGCGCCGCGGCGGCGGCGGCTTCCGCCTTCCTGGCCTTGGCTTTCGCCGAGCCCGCCTCGCGCGCTTCCTTCGCCATCTCGCGCGAGGTCTCGAGCAGCCACTTCTGGTAGTCGTCCAGGTCGCCGTCGAACGGCTTCACCGCGCCGCCGGTGACCAGCCAGAACTCGTCGCACACCTCGCGCAGCAGCGCGCGGTCGTGGCTCACCAGCATCACCGTGCCTTCGAATTCGTTCAGCGCCATCGACAGCGCCTCTCGGGTGGTCAGGTCCAGGTGGTTGGTCGGCTCGTCGAGCAGCAGCAGGTTGGGGCGCTGCCACACCAGCATCGCGAGCACCAGCCGCGCCTTCTCGCCGCCGCTCAGCGAGCCGACGGCCTGCGTGACCATCTCGCCGACGAAGCGGAACGAGCCGAGGAAGTCGCGCAGCTCCTGCTCGCGCGCCGCCGGGCCGACGTCGCGCGCGAGCCGGATCATGTGCATCAGCGGGCCGTCGTCGAGCGACAGCACGTCGAGTTCCTGCTGCGCGAAGTAGCCGATCGACAGCCCCTTGCCCTCGGTGACCTCGCCGGCCACCAGCGGGATCTCCTTCGCGATGGTCTTCACCAGCGTCGACTTGCCCTGGCCGTTGGCGCCGAGGATGCCGATGCGCTGGCCGGCCAGCACCGAGCGGTTCACGTTGCTGACGATCGGCACGCCGGCGTAGCCGCACGCCATGACCGAGAACGCCAGCATCGGGTTCGGCAGCGAGACCGGCTCGCGGAACTCGAACTGGAAATCGCTGCTGGTGAGCACCGGCCCGAGCTTCTCCATGCGCGCCAGCGCCTTCACGCGGCTTTGCGCCTGCTTGGCCTTGCTGGCCTTGGCCTTGAAGCGGTCGATGAACTTCTGCAGGTGGGCCATGCGCTCCTGCTGCTTCGCGAAGTTGGCCTGCGCCTGCAGCAGCCGCTCGGCGCGCATTTCTTCGAACGCGGTGTAGTTGCCGGTGTAGCGGGTCAGCCGGGTCTCGTCGAGGTGCAGCGTCACCTTGGTGATCGCGTCGAGGAATTCGCGGTCGTGGCTGATCACGATCATCGTGCCCTCGTAGCGTTGCAGCCAGGCTTCCAGCCACACCAGCGCGTCGAGGTCCAGGTGGTTCGTGGGCTCGTCGAGCAGCATCAGGTCGGCCGGGCACATCAGCGCGCGCGCCAGCTGCAGCCGCATGCGCCAGCCGCCCGAGAAGCTGTTGACCGGATCGTCGACCTGGTCGACGCGGAAGCCCAGGCCCATCAGCAGCGCCTGCGCGCGCGGGCGGGCCTCGAAGCCGCCGGCCTCGGCGATCAGCTGGTGCGCCTCGGCCATCGCATGGCCGTCGTCGGCCGCCTCGGCCGCGGCCAGCGCGGCATTCGCGGCATTCAGCCGGGTGTCGCCTTCGAGCACGTAGTCGGTGGCCGAATCGTCGGTTTCCGGCATCGACTGCGCGACCTCGCCGACCAGCCAGCGCGGCGGGATGGACACGTCGCCGGCATCGGACTGCAGCCGGTGCGTCAGCAGCGAGAACAGCGAGGACTTGCCGGCGCCGTTGCGCCCGACCAGGCCGACCTTCTCGCCGGGCTGCAGCGTGACGCTCGCGTCCTGCAGCACGATCTTGGTGCCGCGGCGCAGCGTGACGTTCTTGATGACAATCATGGGTAACTCACCAACGGGAAAAAAGCATGGAAAAGAAGGCGTCCGAGGGCTTGACCACCCGGCTGCTGCACGCGGATCGCCGCGGCGGCGTCGAGCATGGTGCCACGCACAAGCCGCTGCACCCGTCGTCGGCCTTCGGCTACGACACGGCGCGTGAACTGGTGTCGGTTTTCAAGGGGGAACGCAGCGGGCATGTCTACGCGCGCCAGGGCAACCCGACCAACGCGGCGCTGGAAACCAAGCTGACGCTGCTGGAAGACGGTGTCGGCACCGTCAGCTTCGCGACCGGCATGGCGGCCATTGCGTCCCTGCTGGTGGCGCTGCTGAAGCGCGACGACCACATCGTCGCGAGCCGCTTCCTGTTCGGCAACACCGCCAGCCTGCTGAACACGCTCGAAGGCCTGGGCTGCGGGCTGACGCTGGTCGACGCGACCGACGCGGCAGACGTCGAACGCGCGATCACGCCGCGCACGCGCCTGGTGTTCGTCGAGACCATCGCGAACCCCGGCACGCAGGTCGCCGACCTGGAAGCGATTGGCAAGCTGTGCGGCGAGCGCGGGCTGCTGTACGTGGTCGACAACACGATGACGACACCCTACCTGTTCCGCCCGAAGACGGTGGGCGCCGGGCTGGTCGTCAATTCGCTGACCAAGTCGATCGGCGGCCACGGCAACGCGCTGGGCGGTGCCGTCACCGACACCGGCGTGTTCGACTGGAGCCGCTTCGCCAACATCGCCGAGCCGTACAAGAAGGGCGAGCCGCGCGGCTGGGGCCTGCTGCAGATCCGCAAGCGCGGGCTGCGCGACATCGGCGCGACGCTCGCGGCCGATGCGGCGCACCGCATCGCCACCGGCGCCGAAACGCTCGCGCTGCGCATGGACCGCGCCTGCGACAACGCGCTGCGCCTGGCCACCTGGCTGGCCGCGCAGCCGGGCGTCAAGCGGGTCAACCACCCCGGGCTCGAGACGCACCCGCAGCATGCCAACGCGAAGCGCTGGTTCAAGGCCGGCGGCGCGCTGATGAGCTTCGAGCTCGACGATGCGCGCGACTGCCTGGCCTTCCTCGACCGGCTCGACGTGGTCATCAAGTCCAGCCACCTGGGCGACAACCGCACGCTCGCGATCCCCGTCGCGCACACCATCTTCTGGGAGATGGGCGCGCAGCGGCGGCAAGCGATGGGCATCGCGGATTCGCTGATCCGCGTGTCGGTGGGGATTGAAGACCATGAGGATCTGCGCGCCGACTTCGAACGGGCGCTGGCGGCTGTCTAGCGGATCCAGCGCGCGAGCGCTTCGCGGGTGACCAGCAGCACCTGGTCGTCGCCGGCGCTGGTGTCCAGCCAAGCCACTTCGAGCTTGCGGAACGCATGCTCGAAGTGCGGCCGCTCGTTGCCGATCTCCAGCAGCAGCACCGCGTCGGCGGTCATCTTCGCCGGTGCCTCGCGCAGGATGCGGCGCACCAGGTCCATGCCGTCGTCGCCGCCGGCCAGCGCCAGCGCCGGCTCGTGGCGGTATTCCTCCGGCAGCGCGGCCATGCTGGTGCTGTTGACGTACGGCGGGTTGCACAGGATCAGGTCGTACGGCCCGCCGACGCTCGCCAGCAGGTCCGACTGCATCAGCGTGATGCGCCGGCCGAGCTTGTGCTTGTCGACGTTGATGCGGGCCACCGCCAGCGCGTCGTCGGAGATGTCGGCCGCGTCGACCACCACGTCGGGGTAGGCCAGCGCGGCGATCACCGCGAGGCTGCCGTTGCCGGTGCACAGGTCGAGCACGGTGTGCGTCTGGTCGGACAGCCAGGCGTCCAGCGTGCCTTCGCCTTCGCCGTCGACCAGCAGCTCGGCGATGAACGAGCGCGGCACGATGCTGCGCTCGTCGACGTAGAACGGCACGTTCTGCAGCCAGGCTTCGCGGGTCAGGTAGGCGGCCGGGCGGCGCGAGCGGATGCGCTCGTCGACCAGCGCGAGCGCGGTGGCTTCTTCGTCGGCCGACAGCTCGCGCTGCGCCTGCTCTTCGAGCGCGTCGAGCGGCATGCCCAGCGCCCACAGCACCAGCCAGGCCGATTCGTCGAACGCGTTGGTGGTGCCGTGCCCAAACGAAACGCCCGCCGTCTTGAGGCGGGCGCTCTGCGCGGTGATGAGATCGATCAGCTTCATAGCAGCAGGCCTTCCAACGTGCGCCGGTAGATGTTCTTCAACGGGTCGAGGCTCGCGACCTCGACGTTCTCGTCGATCTTGTGGATGCTGGCGTTCAGCGGCCCGAACTCGACCACCTGCGGGCAGATCTTCGCGATGAAGCGGCCGTCGGAGGTGCCGCCGGTGGTCGACAGCTCGGTGTGCACGCCGGTCTCGGCGAGGATCGCCGCGCCGATCGCGTCGCTCAGCTCGCCGATCGGCGTCAGGAACGGCTCGCCGCCGAGCGTCCAGGCCAGGTCGTAGCGCAGCCCGTGCGCGTCGAGCACCGCCTGCACGCGCGACTTCAGCGATTCGGGGGTCGATTCGGTCGAGAAGCGGAAGTTGAAGTCGACCACCACCTCGCCGGGGATCACGTTGCCGGCGCCGGTGCCGCCATGGATGTTCGACATCTGCCAGCTGGTGGCCGGGAAGTAGCGGTTGCCGCGGTCCCATTCGACCGCGCCGAGTGCCGCCAGCGCCGGGGCGGCGCGGTGGATCGGGTTGTCGGCCAGGTGCGGGTACGCGATGTGGCCCTGCACGCCATGCACCGTCAGCTTGCCCGACAGCGAACCGCGCCGGCCGTTCTTGATCATGTCGCCCAGCGTCGAGAGCGAGGTCGGCTCGCCGACGATGCAGTAGTCGATGCGTTCGCCGCGCTGCGCCAGGCGCTCTTTCAGCAGCTCACAGACCTTCACGGTGCCGTCGAGCGCCGGGCCTTCTTCGTCGCTGGTGATCAGCAGCGCGATGCCGCCGCAGTGCTCGCCGTGCGCCGCGACGAACTCCTCGATCGCGACCACCATCGCGGCGATCGAGGTCTTCATGTCGGCCGCGCCGCGCCCGTACAGCTTGCCGTCGCGGTGCGTCGGCACGAACGGGTCGCTCTGCCACTGCGCGAGCGGGCCGGTCGGCACCACGTCGGTGTGGCCGGCGAACATCAGCCGCTTGCCGCGACCGCCCTGACCCGATCCACGGCCGCGCCGCAGCGCCCACAGGTTGGTCACGCGGAAATCGGCCGGGCCGCTCTCGATCGTCTCGCAGTCGAAGCCGAGCGGCGCGAGCCGTTCGATCAGCAGCGCCTGGCAGCCGCCGTCGTCGGGGGTGACGGAGCGGCGGCTGATCAGGGCTTCGGTCAGTTCAAGCGTGCGGGACATCAGAAGCGGGTCGAGAACCCGGTGTTGCGTTCGTCGTGCACGTCCAGCGTGATCTCGGTGAAGGTCGGCTGGTCGTCGGTCTCTTCCTTCTTCGGGACCTGGCGCGACACCGGCTCGGTGTCATTGGCCAAGCGCCACATCAGGTTGGTCGGCGAATCGGAGAACGCGAGGCCTTCGTCGCGGGTGATCACGCCTTCGGTGATCAGGCGCGCCAGGTCGGACTCGAAGCTCTGCGAACCTTCGGCCATCGACTTCTCCATCGCTTCCTTGACGCCGTTGAAGTCGCCTTGCTCGATCAGCTCGGACACCAGCTTGGTGTTCAGCAGCACCTCGACCGCCGGGCGGCGCCCGCCGGCGGTGGCGCGCACCAGCCGCTGCGAGACCACCGCGCGCAGGCCGGCGGCCAGGTCGGCCAGCAGCGCGGGGCGCGATTCGGGCGAGTAGAACGACAGGATCCGGCCGAGCGCGTGGTAGCTGTTGTTCGCATGCAGCGTCGACACCACCAGGTGGCCCGACAGCGCGTACGAGATCGCCATCGTCATCGTCTCGCGGTCGCGGATCTCGCCGATGTAGATGCAGTCGGGCGCCTGGCGCAGCGCGTTCTTCAGCGCGACCTGCAGCGACTGCGTGTCGCGGCCGACCTCGCGCTGGTTCACCACCGAGCGCTTGTTGCTGAACATGAACTCGATCGGGTCCTCGATGGTCAGGATGTGGCCGGCCATCTGCTGGTTGCGCTGTTCCAGCATCGACGCGAGCGTGGTGCTCTTGCCGGTGCCGGTGGCGCCCACCATCAGGATCAGGCCGCGCTTCTCCAGCACCAGCGTGTTCAGCACCTGCGGCAGGTTCAGGCTGCCGAGTGCCGGGATGTCGTGCGGGATGCAGCGGAACACCGCGGCGATCGAGCCGCGCTGGCGGAACGCGCTGAGCCGGAAGCTGCCGACGCCCGACAAGCCGATGCCGACGTTCAGCTCGCCGGTGTCTTCCAGGTCTTCGAGCTGGGTCGGCGTGAGCAGCTCGGCCAGCAGCTGGCGCGGCTGCGTCGCGGTGAGCGGCTGGTCGCTCAGTTGCAGGATCTGGCCGTTGATCTTGATCAGGATCGGCGTGTTGGCCGACAGGTAGACGTCGGAGGCGCCCTTGTCGGCCATCATCCGCAGCACGCGTTCCATGTTGCCGCCGGTGGAGGCTGTCATCGCTGTGTCCTTTCGGGACCTTGTTGAACGGAGGAAAGCATCATGGCACGCCGGCCGGCGGGTTCGCCGGTCAGGCGCGCAACAGTTCGTTGATGCTGGTTTTCGCGCGGGTCTGGGCATCGACGCGCTTGACGATGACGGCGCAGTACAGGCTGTACTTGCCGTCGGCGCTCGGCAGGTTGCCGCTGACCACCACCGAGCCGGCCGGGATGCGGCCGTAGCTGACCTCGCCGGTGGCGCGGTCGTAGATCTTGGTGCTCTGGCCGATGTAGACACCCATCGAGATCACCGAGTTCTCCTCGACGATGACGCCTTCGACCACTTCGGAGCGAGCGCCGATGAAGCAGTTGTCCTCGATGATGGTCGGGTTGGCCTGCAGCGGCTCCAGCACGCCGCCGATGCCGACGCCGCCGGACAGGTGCACGTTCTTGCCGATCTGGGCGCACGAGCCGACGGTGGCCCAGGTGTCGACCATCGTGCCTTCGTCGACATAGGCGCCGATGTTGACGTACGACGGCATCAGGATGACGTTCTTCGCGAGGTAGCTGCCGTGGCGCGCGACGGCCGGCGGCACCACGCGCACGCCGGCGGCGCGCACTTCCTCGTCGCTGATGTTCGAGAACTTGGTCTTGACCTTGTCGAAGAAGGTCAGCTCGCCGGCGTGCATCAGCTGGTTGTCGTTCAGGCGGAACGACAGCAGCACCGCCTTCTTGACCCACTGGTTGACCTTCCACTGGCCGACGGCCTCGCGCTCGGCGACGCGGATGCGGCCCTTGTTCAGGTCGGCGATCACCGACTCGACCGCCTCGCGCACTTCCGGCGAATTGACGGCGTTGATCTGGGCGCGGCCTTCCCAGGCGAGGTCGATGACGCTTTGCAGTTGCTGTTGGCTCATGGGGGTTCTCGGAATCACAAGGATTTGACGAAGGAAACGATGCGCCCGGCGGCTTCGAGGCATTCGGCGACCTCGGCCACCAGGGCCAGCCGGATGCGGCCCGCGCCCGGGTTCAGGCCCTGCGCTTCGCGTGCCAGCAGGCTGCCCGGCAGCACCGCGACATTGTATTGAGCCAGCAGCCCGCGGGCGAAGGCCACGTCGTCGCCCCCGGGCACGGCGGCCCACAGGTAGAAGCCGGCGTCGGGCAGGCGCACGTCGAGCACCTCGGCGAGCAGCGGCGTGACCTGCGCGAACTTGCGGCGGTATTGGTCGCGGTTGTCGACCACGTGGGCCTCGTCGCGCCAGGCGGCGATGCTGGCCTGCTGCACCATCGGGCTCATCGCGCTGCCGTGGTAGGTGCGGTACAGCAGGAACTGCTTCAGCACGGCCGCGTCGCCGGCCACGAAGCCCGAGCGCATGCCCGGCACGTTGGAGCGCTTGGACAGGCTGGTGAACACGACGAGGTTGCGGAAGTCGCGCCGGCCGAGCTGCATCGCGGCGTCGAGCGCGCCGAGCGGCGGGTCTTCGCGGAAGTAGATCTCGGAGTAGCACTCGTCGGAGGCGATCACGAAGCCGAAGCGCTCGCTCAGCTCGAACAGCCGCTTCCATTCGTCGAGCGGCATCACCGCGCCGGTCGGGTTGCCGGGCGAGCAGACGTAGAGCAGCTGCGTGCGTGCCCAGACCTCGTCGGGCACCTGGGCCCAGTCGGCCGCGAAATTGCGGGCCGGGTCGCTGTTGGCGAAGAAGGTCTGCGCGCCGGCCAGCAGGGCTGCGCCCTCGTAGATCTGATAAAACGGATTCGGGCAGACGACGGTGGCCCCGGGTCGGGTCGGATCGATGAGGGTCTGGGCCAGCGCGAACAGGGCCTCGCGCGAGCCGTTGACCGGCAGCACCTGCGTGGCGGCGTCGAGCGTGACGCCGTAGCGGCGAGCGACCCAGTCGGCACAGGCCTGGCGCAGCGCGATGTCGCCGGCGGTGGCGGGGTAGCTGGCGAGGCCGTCGAAGTGGGCCGACAGGGCGTCGAGGATCAGCTGCGGCGTGGCATGGCGCGGCTCGCCGATGCCGAGGCTGATCGGCTTGAAGGCCGGGCTGGGGGTGATGTCTCGCGTGAGGGCGCGCAGGCGCTCGAAGGGGTAGGGGTGGAGCTTGGCGAGCAGCGGATTCATTTCAGGGATTATCGGGGAGGCTCTGGGGTCTGTTGGCGCGAGCAAATGCGCGGGTGGGCAGGCTGTGGCTCGCCGGCCGGTGCGGTCATCCTCCCTGGCGGGATGATGACTACCCTCCGCTGACTGGTTTCATGGCCCGTCGCCGAAACTCCCGCCGCTCACTTCGTTCGCTGTGGTCAAACAGTCGGCGACAGTCAGTTCACGAAGCGTGCTGCGCACGCGGGCCATGAAACCAGTCAGCTCCGGCGCCCCGTCCTGATTGGCGCTCCACAGCCTGCCCACCCGCACCTTTGCCGAACCAGCGGTTCTGCGCGTGCAGAACACTACACTGCCAGCTCTCTTCGGAGGGCGCATGGCTGATCTGGTGGCTGAACTTGCAGAGCGTGCAAAGGCGTTGCGGCCAGAAGACCGCGTGCGCCTCCTGGACCTGCTGCTGGAATCTCTGCAAGAGCCGCGCGACTCGCCGGCTGACGAAGCCGACAGCAAAGAGATCGAGCGCCGTGTCGCAAGCTATGAGCTCGGGAGCGCGAAGCTCCACGACGCCGATGACGTCATTGCAGAAGTCGAACGCCTCTTGAGAAGCGGCTGACCCGTAGCCCGGATGAAGCGAAGCGCAATCCGGGAGGCCGAGGTTCGATGTGATCGACGAGTCCCGGATTGGCATCCGGGCTACGACTCAACCGTCTGTTCAGTCTTTTCCCCCCAACAAAAGCAGGTGGTGCTGCGCGTTGCGGCGGGTAGCCGCAGGGGGCTGGGGGCGATTTCTGGGGCGACGGAGAAGATCGGCTTTGGGGATGGCGCGCTTGCGCGCTTCGTGAAACTGACTCGCCGGCACTGTTTGACCACAGCGAACGAAGTGAGCGGAGGGAGTTTGCCGGCGCATCCCCAAAGCCGATCTTCTTCGTGCAGTCGGCCGCCAGGCCGACCG
>Ga0209050_1003870_pt1 | contig 10633 bp, 10 predicted proteins | sample Araplavi_mTSA_r2_FD_184276 | JGI IMG/M metagenome (GOLD analysis project Ga0209050, IMG submission 184276) | Arabidopsis root microbial communities from North Carolina, USA - plate scrape MF_Cvi_mTSA_r2 (SPAdes) (version 2) | ecosystem: Host-associated > Plants > Roots > Endosphere | place: USA...
CTATTACCTTTCGCATCCGCTGGAAGTGCTGTACCTGTGGCAGGGCGGCATGTCTTTCCACGGCGGCCTGATCGGCGTGATCCTGGTGATGCTGCTGTTTGCGCGCAAGAAGGGCCTGCCGTTCTTTGCAATCAGCGATTTCATCGCGCCGTTGATTCCGCTGGGCCTGGGTTTCGGCCGGCTGGGCAACTTCATCAATGGCGAGTTGTGGGGCCGTCCCACCGATGTGCCGTGGGCGATGGTGTTTCCCGACAGCGGCGACGGCCTGCCCCGCCATCCCTCGCAACTCTATGAGCTGGGCCTGGAAGGCATCGTGCTGTTCGCGCTGCTGTGGTGGTTTTCGAGCAAGCCGCGCCCGCTGGGACAGGTGAGCGGATTGTTCCTGATGGGTTATGGAACGTTCCGCTTCCTGGTGGAGTTCACCCGCGAGCCCGACAACTTCCTGGGTCTGCTCGCGGGTGGATTGAGCATGGGACAGTGGCTGTCCCTGCCGATGGTCGCCTTGGGCGCCATCATGTTCAGCCTTACTGCAAAACGATCGTCCCGTTGACGGCGATGCTGACCGTCACGTTCCCTGCTTCAAGGGGAACGCTGACGTCGGCGCTGCTGAAGGAACCGCCCTTCGCCATGGCCGCGCCCATCATGCGCGGCATTGGCGCGGGAGCCCCGGAGCCGCCGAGATCCAGCTTGGACAGGCGGTAGCCGGAGAAACCGAACGCGTTGGCCGCGGCCAATGCGCGGTCTTTGAAGGCCTGCGCCGCTTCTTTGAGAAGCTTGCGCTCTTCGGCTTCACGCGCGGCATCCGACAGCGAGAAGCTGATGTTGGAAATGGCGGTCTTGTCGGAAAGCTTGGACGCCAGGGCCGCGGCAGCCGCGAAGTCCTTGGATTCCAGCACGATCTCGCCCTGGCCGCGCCACGAGGCGATCTTTCCCTTGTTGTTCATGTTGGGCCAGACGTTGAAGTTGCTGGTGCGCACTTCCACGTCCTTGGTGTCGCGCGCGCGCTTGACCACGTCTTCCAGCGCAGCGGTCAGCTTCTGGCCGGCGGTCGGCTGATCCGGCGCTTCGACTTCGGCGGACAGGGCGATGCGGACGGTGTCCTGCTTGACCTCGGACGACGCCATCGCTTGCAAGGTCAGCTCCGGCGAACGGTTCGCGGCGGACTCGGCAGCGGCCGCCGGTGCGGGCGCCTGAGCCTGAGCAAAAACGGGTTGGGCCACAGCGATGGCGGCCACGGCTGCGCACGCCGCACCAAGCCTGGTGAGCGAAAAAACGGGATGTTTGAACATGGACTGGTCCTATGTGGGAGGACGAAGGGGAATTGCCGAGAGGCACCCGACGCGGACCTGCTCCATGGCAGGTCCGCTGGGATAGATGCCCCGCCTGTGCCGTCAAGGCCGGCATCTCGAACCCTGAGGTTCAAGGTGGTCGCGTTCCGAAGAGCATCGGGTTCGTCTGCAAGAGACAATCACTCCAGCTCTGCACTCCCGCAACCAATATGCCAAAAAGACATAGGTTCAGAGAATGTATGGCCTAGTCACGAACACGGCAGGGACAAACTTGAAAATCTTGAATGCAGCTTATGAACGTTAGAGCAGTTTTTCCTGACCCGACAAGGCGTCATCGAGTACTGCGTTCATGTCCTCAATTCTACGCTTGAAGTCGCCGACCGCCAAACCGCCCAGCGGACCGTCCGGCGCTTTCATTGCAAGCAGCTCGCCAGCGATCTGCAATGCAGCCATCACAGCGATGCGTTCGTTGCTGGAAACCTTGCCCGTGCCCTGGATGCGCAGCATGAGCTGATCGACATGGCGCACGGCAGCCAGCAACGTGGGCTTTTCTTCGGCGGAGCACGCAAGTGAATACTCACGGCCGAGGATCGATACGTCTACACGTTCCATTTAGTGTTGCTCTCCGGACGGCGCACCCGGCAAGCGGGCCAGGACGGCGTCGATGCGCTCGCGGGCCGAAGCGGCGGCCACACGCAAGCGCTGTAGTTCTGTGTCGCGCGATTGCAGGTTGCCCTGCAGTTCGCTTTCGCGGGCGGCGAAGCGCGATTCGAGCGCTTGGCGTTCGGCGGTTTCGCGAGCGAGTTGCTCGCGCAGCGCGGCTTCTGCCCGCTTGGCGTCCTCGAGCATGGCCGAGACGGCGCCGTCGTTATCTTGAAGCTTGCTTTGCAGCGTGACGACCTCGGCCTCGCGATCAGCAGCGCGCTGCTTGAGCACACGCTGCTCGGCTTCGAAGTCGTTCAGGCGGAGACGCAACGCGTCACGCTCGGCGTGGAGTTGGCGGGTGCGTTGCACCAGTTGCCCGATTCGGGCGGCGAGTTGGTCTAGATCTTGCAGCATGGGCGCTATCGTAAACCATCCTGGGTTGGACCGGGCCTCTTCACGCAAGGTGAGAAACCCGGCAATATTCAGTAGGAAATACGGTTGGGTTTTGGCGCGCGAAGGTTACCGGCTCTTGCCTGCCAAGAAAAGTCCCCATCCGTCGAAATTGCCGCATCCGGCCGATCCGGCTTTCGTGAATCTTTCTATAAACTTTCACTTAGCTTTCAAAAAGCCCTCAAACTTCTGACCGCGTTACAAACGGGGATCGGGAGTTCCCCAATTCTAGGGAAAACCCCAGCCTTTCACAGACCTTACAGGGTTTGCAGCGTGGCGGGCGTCCATTACCATTCGGCCTTTCAAGAAACCACGACGTCGCTTTCAGAATAATTAATGGCACCCCGAAGTGCCTTTTTTGTGCCTGTCACTCGCCTTTCGGCGAGCGTCCATCCGGCTACAAACCTCTTTTATCTACATGCTGTAAACAGGAGCCAACCAATCATGCAGCTACGCAATCGACAGGATTTCTGGTCGGGGGTGATGTTCATCGCTCTCGGACTGGGATTCGCCTGGCAGGCCAGCAGCTACCAAATGGGTACTGCTGCCCGAATGGGCCCAGGGTACTTTCCTTTCTGGCTAGGCATTGTTCTCGCATTGCTTGGCGCCATCGTGCTGCTTGGCTCGCTGTCCAAGAAAGCCCATGAAACTCACGTCGACAAGTTCGACTGGCGCATCGTCTTCCTGGTGGTGGGCTCCGTCGTGCTGTATGGCGTGATCCTCAAGCTGCTGGGCGTGTACATCTCGGTGTTCGTGCTGGTGGTCGTCAGCAGTCTTGCCAGCCATGAATTCAACCTCAAGGTCGCCGTTGCCAACGGCATCTTCCTGGTGGTGTTCACGTACCTGGCATTCATCAAGGGGCTGGGGCTGATTTTCCCGCTGTGGCCGTCGTTTCTGGGCATGAACTGAGGAGCAACCGGTCATGGAATTGTTTGACAACCTGATGATGGGTTTCTCGGTGGCGTTCACGCCCGAGAACCTGCTTTACGCACTGCTGGGCTGCATTCTGGGGACGCTGATCGGCGTGCTGCCGGGCATCGGCCCCGTTCCGACCATCGCAATGCTGCTGCCGATCACGTACGTGCTGCCCCCGGTGGCCGGCCTGATCATGCTGGCGGGTATTTACTACGGCGCCCAGTACGGCGGCTCCACGACGGCGATTCTTGTGGCGTTGCCAGGAGAAACGTCCGCGGTGGTGACCGTGCTGGACGGTCACCAGATGGCCCGCAACGGCCGGGCGGGCGCCGCGCTGGCAATTGCCGCGCTGGGTTCGTTCTTTGCCGGTTGCGTTGCCACGCTGCTGCTGGCTGCCTTTGCGCCTCCCCTGGCTGAAGTCGCGTTCAAGTTCGGTCCTGCCGAATACTTCTCGCTGATGTGCCTGGGCCTGGTCGGCGCCGTGGTGCTGGCCTCGGGCTCGCTGCCCAAGGCAATCGCGATGATCATCCTGGGCCTGCTGCTCGGCATGGTCGGTACCGACGTCAACTCGGGTGTTGCCCGCTTCGACTTCGGCGTGCCGGAACTGCAAGACGGCATCGACTTCGCCATCGTGGCCATGGGCGTGTTCGGCTTTGCCGAAATCATGACCAACCTCGAGCAGAAGGAAAACCGCGTCGACATCACCGACAAGATCGGCACGCTGTATCCGAACAAGCAGGAATTCAAGGAAGCCGCTCCCGCCGTGCTGCGTGGCACGGCGCTGGGTTCGGCCCTGGGTATCCTGCCGGGTGGTGGCGCGGTGTTGTCCTCGTTCGCGTCCTACACGCTGGAAAAGAAGATCTCGAAGAATCCGCAACGCTTCGGCAAGGGCCACCCGGCCGGCCTGGCAGGTCCGGAATCGGCGAACAACGCTGCAGCTCAGACCTCGTTCATTCCGCTGCTGACGCTTGGTATCCCCGGCAACGCCGTGATGGCGCTGATGGTGGGCGCCATGACGATCCACAACATTCAGCCCGGCCCGCAAGTCATGACGAGCCACCCGGAGCTGTTCTGGGGCCTGATCGCCTCGATGTGGATCGGCAACCTGATGCTGGTGGTGCTGAACCTGCCGCTGATCGGCCTGTGGGTCAAGCTGCTCAAGGTGCCGTACCGCATCCTGTTCCCGGCGATTCTGGTGTTCTGCACGATCGGTGTGTATTCACTTAACTACAACCCGTTCGACATCTTCACCACGGCCATGTTCGGCATCATCGGGTATGTGTGGTCGAAGCTGAAGTGCGAAGGCGCCCCGCTGCTGCTGGGCCTGGTGCTGGGTCCCATGATGGAAGAAAACTTCCGCCGTGCCCTGCTGCTGTCGCGCGGCGACTTCTCCACCTTCGTGACGCGTCCGCTGTCGGCTACCCTGCTGGCCGTCGCCGTGTTCCTGGTGATCCTGGTGGCCCTGCCGGCCATCCGCAAGAAGCGCGAAGAAACCTTCGTCGAAGAAGATTAAGGCACAGCCGCCGCCCTGCCGCGGCGCTGACCTTCAAAACCCCGGGCCCGTCCCGGGGTTTTTCATTTGGGCGCGCCTGCGCCATCCGGCTGAAGACTACTGAAAATTACCTACAGCAACAAATCGTACATAGCCGATTTCATCTACGTTAAGCTACGGGTTTACCCCACGCGATGATTCGACATGAATTTCGACTGGAAGAATCCGTATACGAGTACCCGCACGCCCGTCTTTGCCCGCAACGTCGTCGCCACCTCCCAGCCACTGGCTGCGCAGGCCGGCCTGCGCATCCTGGCGCAAGGCGGCAATGCCGTGGACGCGGCCATTGCCGCGGCGGCAACCCTGGCGATGGTCGAACCCGTCAGCAACGGTTTGGGTTCGGATTGCTTTGCCATCATCTGGGACGGCGCCAAGCTGCATGGACTTAACGCTTCCGGACCGGCGCCTGCCGCCTGGAACGTGGACTACTTCCGGCGCAAGCATCAGGGCGCGGTGCCGGCGAGGGGTTGGGACAGCGTGACCGTCCCGGGTTGCGTGGCCGGCTGGGCGGCGTTGCACGAAAAGCTGGGCCGCCTGTCTTTCGCCGACATCCTGGCGCCCGCCATCGAATACGCCGAACGCGGCTTTGCGATCACACCGATGGTGCATCAGAAGTGGACCGCGCAGGCTGACGTGCTGCAACCGCAGCCCGGCTTTGCCGACCACTTCCTGCCGCGCGGCCGTGCGCCGCACATCGGCGAACATTTCGTGCTGCAAGGCGCGGCATCGACGCTCAAGCGCATTGCTGCAACCAGCGGGCGCGACTTCTACGAAGGCGAGACCGCTCACAAGCTGGTGGCACACGCGCAAGCGCACGACGCGGCCCTGACGCTGAAAGATCTGAGCGACTACACCCCAGAGTGGGTCACGCCGATCAGCCAGGCGTACCGCGGCCATACGCTGCATCAGATTCCGCCCAACGGCCAGGGCATCGCGGCGCTGATTGCGCTGGGCATCCTGCAGAACTTCGATCTGGCGGCGCGTCCGATCGATCATCCTGAGACGCAGCATCTGCTGATCGAAGCGATGAAGCTGGCGTTTGCCGACGTCTATGCGCACGTGGCCGACGAGCGCCACATGCGGGTCGCCCCCGAAGAGATGCTGCGGGCCGACTACCTGGCCGAGCGCGCGCGACTGATCGATCCGCGACACGCGCAGACTTTCGCGACCGGCCACGCGCCGCAAGGCGGCACGGTCTACCTGACCGCCGCCGACCGCAACGGCATGATGGTCAGCTTCATCCAATCGAACTACATGGGATTCGGATCCGGCGTCGTGGTGCCGGGCACGGGCGTCAGCCTGCAGAACCGTGGCCATTGCTTCAGCGCCGATCCCGAACACGCCAACGTGGTCGCGGGCGGCAAGCGGCCGTTCCACACGATCATTCCGGGCTTTCTGATGCGTGATGGCGCGCCGGTGATGAGCTTTGGCGTCATGGGCGGCAACATGCAGCCGCAGGGCCAGATGCAGGCGCTGGTGCGCATGCTGGACTACCGCCAGCAGCCGCAGGCCGCGTGCGATGCGCCGCGCTGGAAGTGGAACCAGGGCCTGGAGGTGGACCTGGAGCCGACGGTGTCCCCTGCCCTTGCGCAGGGGCTGCGCGAGCGCGGCCATGTGCTGCAGGGCATGGACGATCCGTACATGGACTTTGGATCGGGGCAATTCATCTGGCGGCTGGGCGACCCGGCCGTGGACGGCTACGTCAGCGCCAGCGATAGCCGCAGAGATGGACTCGCCGCCGGCTTTTGATTGCGTTAAGGTTAGTGTCCTGAAACAGACCTACCCTTATTCAGCGGAGTCCATTGCATGGCAACGATCGGTACCAAGAGCTACGACGCAGCCGTAGCCCAGAAAGTCGCTTTCCTCGGATTGGGCGTGATGGGCTTGCCCATGGCCGGTCACCTGGCCCGCGCCGGGCATGACGTCACTGTCTACAACCGGACACCCGCGAAGGCACAGGCCTGGGTCGCCGAGTTTGGCGGCCATAGCGCGGCCACCCCGCGCGAAGCCGTTGCCGGCGCGCAGATCGTCTTTGCCTGCGTGGGCAATGACGACGACCTGCGCAGCGTCGTGCTGGGTCCTGACGGCGCGTTCGCCGGCATGGCGCCGGGCGCCGTGTTCGTCGACCACACCACGGCTTCCGCCGACGTGGCGCGCGAACTGCACGCGAAAGCCAAGGAGCTGGGCCTGAACTTCGTGGACGCCCCCGTCTCGGGCGGTCAGGCAGGCGCCGTCAACGGCGTGCTGACAGTCATGTGCGGCGGCGAGCAGGCGGTGTTTGACGCCATCCAGCCCGTCGCGCAGTGCTTTGGCCGCGCGGTCACGCTGGTCGGCCCCCCGGGCGCCGGCCAGCTTGCCAAGATGGTCAACCAGATCTGCATCGCCGGCATTGTGCAGGGCCTGTCGGAAGCGATCGCATTCGGCCAGGCGGCCGAGCTGGACATGAAGCAGGTGCTGGACGTGATCAGCAAGGGCGCGGCGCAGAGCTGGCAGATGGAGAACCGCGGCGGCACCATGGTCGACGACAAGTTCGACTTCGGTTTCGCGGTGGACTGGATGCGCAAGGATCTGGGCCTGGTGCTGGCGGAGGCGCGCAACAACGGCGCGCGCCTGCCGTTGACCGCGCTGGTGGATCAGTTCTACGGCGACGTCCAGAAACTGGGCGGCGGACGCTGGGACACGTCCAGCCTCATCAAGCGTCTGCGCGACTAAGCCAGCCGTCCTGGCCCAATGCAAAAGGCGAGCCTTCCGGCTCGCCTTTTTGTTTGATCCGGCAGCGCCGCCGGGTCAGGCGGCGAGCGAGGCTTCGCTGGCAGCCGGCAGCAGCGCGTCGATGCGTTGCTTGGCCAGGGCCAGTCCTTCCAGCGCGGCCACTTCGCCCATGGCCATGCCTTCCGCGGCGATGAAGGTGACTTCGGTCATTCCCAGGAACGCCAGCATCTGGCGCAGGTAAGGCGTCATCGTGTCGGACGGCGTGCCTTCCGCCTTGCCACCGCGCGCGGTCAGCACGAGCACCTGTTTACCCTTGACGAGCCCCTCGGGCACGCCTTCCGACGTATAACGGAACGTGACGCCGGCGCGCGCCAGGTGATCCAGGTAGGACTTGAACTGCGCCGGCAGGTTGAAGTTGTACACGGGCACGGCGAAGACGATGCGATCGGCTTCCATCACTTCGGCGACTAGCGAGTCGCTCAGTTCGACCAGACGCTGTTGCTCGACCGAGCGCGATTCAGCGGGCGTGAACAGGGCGCCAGCGGTGTTGCCGTCGAAATAAGGAATGGGTTGCGCGCCGATGTCGCGAACCTTGATGGCCGAGGCCGGGTTCGACGCCTTGATGCGGGCGATCAGGTGATCGGCCAATTGCTTGCTGTTGGAACGTTCGCCGAGAATCGAGGAAAGGATGACCAGGGTTTTCATTGCAGATATCTCCAGTGGGCCCGCCCGGGGTGGACGGTCTGGATCTGTCAGCGCCGCACCCGTCAGGATGATCGGGCGGGGCCTTGCCGCTTGGGCGGCGTTGGCAGATCCGTTGTGCATGGCGACACTGTAGTAGGACCGATTGAATACATAAATACGGGTATGATGAACTGTTCGTTCCAAACATAGAACAATCATGCAAGATCTCAATGACCTCTACTACTTCTCGCAAGTCGTCGAGCAAGGAGGCTTCAGCGCCGCAGCGCGCGCGCTGGACATTCCGAAATCCCGTCTATCCCGCCGTATCTCCCACCTGGAAGAAAGCCTGGGGGTGCGTCTTCTACAGCGCACCACCCGCCGGCTTCGGCTGACGTCCGCCGGCGAGCGCTATCTGCATTACTGCCGGGAGATGGCCGCATCGGCGCGCGCGGCGGACGACGCGATGCGGCAGTTGCAGGCGGAGCCGACCGGGCCGGTGATCGTGAGCTGCCCCGTGTCGATCGCGCAGGACGTGCTGGCCCCGCTGCTGCCGGAATTCCTGGATGCATGGCCCGCGATCTCGGTGCAATTGCTGGTGACCAACCGGCGGGTGGACCTGATCCGCGAAGGCGTGGACCTGGCGCTGCGGGTGCGCACGAAGCTCGACACAGACGCGGAACTGGTTGTCCGGCACCTGGGCACGGCGCGCGGCACGCTGGTGGCCAGTCCGGGATATCTGCAGCGCCACGGCGCGCCGGATACGCCGCAGGACCTGGCGTCGCACGTGACGCTGAGCTTCAGCGATCCGCAAAACGAAGTGCGATGGCCGCTGCGCAATGACAAGGGCGAGGAGGTGCAGATCGAACTGAAGCCGCAACTGTCGTGCAACGACTTCATCGTGCTGACGGAAGCGGCCGTGCGCGGACGCGGCATCGCGTTGCTGCCGTCGATCGCCACGCAGGAGGAACTGCGCCGCGGGCAGTTGGTGCCGGTGCTGCCGCAATGGCAATCGCCCGAGGGCATCGTGCACTGCATCTATCCGTCACGGCGGGGCATGATGCCCGCCGTTCGGACGCTGCTGGATTTCCTGTCGCAGCGCCTGCCCTCGATGTACGAGCGGCTGGAGAAAGCCGTGACGCCCGCGCCTCAGTAGCCGCGCGAGCGCTCCACGACGCCGGTGATGGATTCGCCGCGCATCAGTTGCGCGACCTTACCCGCGATCTGTTCGATGCTTTCGTCGCGCAGCGTGCGCGCGGCGATATGTGGCGTGACATGGACGCGCGGGTCGTGCCAGAACGGGTGGTCTTTCGGCAGCGGTTCGGTGCGGAAGACGTCGAGCGTGGCGCCCGCGATTTCGCCCTCTTCGAGCATCTGCACCAGATCGTCTTCGACCAGATGCTCGCCGCGTCCCACGTTGACCAGATGCGCGTCAGGCAGCAGCTGCGACAGCGTTTCGCGGTTGAGGATGCCTTGCGTGTCGGGCGTCAGCGGCAGCACGTTGACCAGAAAACGCGTGCGGCCCAAGAAGGCCGGCAAGGCGGCCTCGCCAGCGAAGGATTCAACACCCGGGATCTCGCGCGGCGAGCGCGACCAGCCGGCCACGGGATAGCCGAATTCGGCCAGGGTTTGCGCAACGCGCGCACCGACCTGCCCCAACCCGAGAACGCCCACGGGCCAGTCCGCCTGCCGGGTGCCCTCGCGGGTGTCCCAATGCTGGCGTGCCTGCGCCTGGTCGAAGGCTTCGAAATCGCGCGAGACGCGCAGCAGCGCATACAGCGCGTATTCGGCCATCTGCACGGCCATGCCGGCGTCTTCGAGACGCACGATGCGAACGTGGGCCGGGATCTCCGGCATCTTGAGCAAGGCATCGACGCCCGCGCCCAGATTGAAGAGGGTTTGCAAACCGGTTTCGTGCTGGAAGAGCTGGGCCGGCGGACGCCAGACCAGCGCGACCTCGGCACCAGACGGCGGGCCGTCGGGATTCCAAACCGAAATACGGCAACCGGGCATGGCGGCCTCGAGGCGAGGCACCCAGGCGTCAGGATCGTGATGGGGACAAGCAAAGAGAATGTGCATGGTGGCAGTGCGCGGGCGATGAAAACCCCAAGCATGAGGGATGCCGCCGTACAAATCAAACGGCCCGGCAAAAGCCGGGCCGCGTGTGCCAGAAGCAAGCCGAGGGATCAGGCCGTCTGCGGCAGCTGAGGCTTGTTCTTGCCCTTGTTGCGACGCAGGAAGGCCCATACCTGCAGCGCGATCAGCAAGGCGCTGGCGCCGATGAACCATGCGCTGATCGGACGTTCGACGAACACCGCCAGGTCACCGCGCGACAGCAGCAGCGCGCGGCGGAAATTCTCTTCGACCATGGGGCCGAGCACGAAGCCCA
>Ga0209050_1003874_pt1 | contig 10627 bp, 13 predicted proteins | sample Araplavi_mTSA_r2_FD_184276 | JGI IMG/M metagenome (GOLD analysis project Ga0209050, IMG submission 184276) | Arabidopsis root microbial communities from North Carolina, USA - plate scrape MF_Cvi_mTSA_r2 (SPAdes) (version 2) | ecosystem: Host-associated > Plants > Roots > Endosphere | place: USA...
ACGCCAGGCCAAGGTCGACGTGGTGATGTCCAATGGCTTCGGCTTCGGCGGCACCAACGGCACGCTGATCTTCAAGCGCGTCTGACCGGTGTTGCGACGTCGCGCCACTGCTCGACCTCGCATTGGTAGAGTCGACTGTCAGTCGACTGCCTTTCGATCCGCCGCGCTGATCGTTGATGGGAAAGCAGTCGACTGACAGTCGACTCTACCTATCGGCAATCCGGCAAACGGATCAACGCCGTGCACCACGGAGCCGCCGCAAGGCGGCTTCCGTGCATCTGAACCCCGAACTGGCCGCCATGACCCACGCCCCGCTGATCCACCCGCTGCCGCACCCGATCGACCTGCTGGCCCTGCAGCAGCACGACCCGGCGCGCTTCCCGCTGCTGATGGAATCCACCGCCTCGGGCACCGCCCAGGGCCGCTGGAGCCTGCTGCTGGCCGCGCAGGGCGACAGCCTGCGGCTGGACGCCGACGGCCAGGTGCGCGACCAGCACGATGCCGTACACACCGGCAGCTTCCTGCAGGTGCTGGACCGCGCCTGGCAGGCCGCGCGCCTGCCGCACGACGGCAGCCACAGCCTGCCGTTCCGCGGCGGCTGGGCGCTGATGCTCGATTACGAAGTGGCCAGCCAGATTGAAACCGTGCTGCCGGTGCGTGCGCGCGACGACGGCCGCCCGACCGCACTGGCCCTGCGCTGCCCGGCGGCCGTGCTGCACGACCACGAGAACGATGCCAGCTTCGTCATCGCCGAAGCGGGCGAACGGGCGCTGCTGGATGCACTGCTGGCACAGGCCTCGGCCGCGCTGCCCGATGCCGGGCAGGGCTGGCAGCCCCCGCAGTCGGTGGGCGAGGACGCACCAAAGCGTTTCACCGAAGGCGTGCGCCGGGTGATCGAGTACCTGCGCGCGGGCGATGTGTTCCAGGTGAACCTGTCGCGGCGCTGGAGCGCGCAGTTCGCCGCGCCGGTCAGCCCGCAGGCGCTGTACGCGCAGCTGCGCCGCGCCAACCCGGCACCGTTCGCCGGCCTGTTCACCGCGCATGGCCGCCACGTGGTCAGCTCCTCGCCGGAACGGCTGGTGTCGGTGCATGCCGGCCACGCGCAGACCCGGCCGATTGCCGGCACTCGCCCGCGCTTTGAAGGCGACGACGATGCCGCGCGCATCCAGGAACTGGTCGGCCACCCCAAGGAGCGCGCCGAGCACGTGATGCTGATCGACCTGGAGCGCAACGACCTGGGCCGCATCTGCCTGCCCGGTACCGTGGTGGTCGATGAACTGATGACCGTGGAAAGCTATGCCCACGTGCACCACATCGTCAGCAACGTCAGCGGCCACCTGCGCCCCGAGGTGACCCCGGGCGAGGTGATCGCCGCGACCTTTCCGGGCGGCACCATCACCGGCTGCCCCAAGGTGCGCTGCATGCAGATCATCAGCGAACTTGAACAGGTGCCGCGCGGTGCCTATACCGGCGCATTCGGCTGGCTGAACCGCGATGGCGACCTGGACCTGAACATCCTCATCCGCACCGCCGAAGTGGATGGGCACGAGGTCAGCTTCCGCACCGGTGCCGGCATCGTGGTCGACTCGGACCCGGACAAGGAACTGGAAGAGACCCGCGCCAAGGCCCGCGGCCTGCTGCGGGCGCTGGGCCAGCAGGGGTAACCGGACTCCCGGGTAGTGCCGGCCGCTGGCCGGCAAGGATGCCTCCATGGCCGGTCATCCACGCATGGCGTGGCTCTACTGGGGCCTGGCATGGCTTGTGGTGGGTGCCGACCGTTGGTCGGCACAGACGCCACCCCGGTCATGACCCCACGCCACCCGGCACGGTATCCTGCACGGCGGAATCGCATTCAGAGGTAGTCCATGGCGGGAGCCAAGCGCGGGTGTCTGTTCGTGGTCATGCTGGTGGTGGTGCTGGGCGCCGTCCTCGCCGGCGTGGGCGCGTGGTTCTTCTACCAGCAGGGCCAGTTCGCCGACCGCCACATCACCCCGTCCGCCGAGAGCGTGGTCATCGCCAGCGGCGATGGCATTAACACCGTGCTGCGCAAGCTGCGCGATGCCGGTGTGGATGAAGGCCAGGATACCCAGTGGCAGCTGCTGGCCCGCCAGCTCGATGCCGCCGGCAAGCTGAAGGTGGGCGAGTACGCGCTGGACAGCAGCCTGACCCCGCGCGAGCTGCTGCTGCGCATGCGCGCCGGCAAGGTGCTGCAGCACCGCGTCACCATTGTCGAAGGCTGGAACATCCGCCAGGTGCGCGCTGCGCTGAAGCGTGCCGAGCCGCTGCTGCACACCACCGATACCCTGGATGACGCTGCGCTGATGCAGCGCCTGGGCTTCGGCGGCCAGCACCCGGAAGGCCGCTTCCTGCCGGAAACCTACGTCTACCAGCGCGGCGACAGTGACATGGACGTGCTCAAGCGCGCCCATGCCGCGATGGAAAAAGCGCTGGACGAGGCCTGGGAAAGCCGCGCCGCCGACCTGCCGATCAACAGCCCGTACGAACTGCTGACGATGGCCTCGATCATCGAAAAGGAAACCGCGCTGGCCAGCGAGCGCCCGCAGATTGCCGGGGTGTTCATGCGCCGCCTGAAGATCGGCATGCGCCTGCAGACCGATCCCACCGTCATCTACGGCATCGGCACGGCCTACGACGGCAACATCCGCCGCCGCGACCTGACCACCGATACGCCCTACAACACTTACACCCGTGCCGGCCTGACCCCGACCCCGATCGCCATGCCCAGCCGCGATGCGCTGATGGCCGCCGCACAGCCGGCCGCCGGCGATGCGCTGTACTTCGTCGCCGTGGGCGATGGCAGTGGCGCGCACGTGTTTTCGCCCAGCCTGGACCAGCACAACGCCGCCGTAGCCCGCTACCTGCAGCAGCTGCGCCAGCAACGCACCAAGGAGACCCCGGCGCAATGAGTTCCGCGCTGCTTCGCCACCCGCGTTTCGTCAGCCTGGAAGGCGGCGAGGGCGCGGGCAAGACCACCGCCATCAACGCCATCCGCGATTGCCTGCGCAGCCACGGCCACGAGGTCGTGCTGACCCGCGAGCCGGGCGGTACGCCGCTGGCCGAGCGCATCCGCGGCCTGGTGCTGAAGCCCGATGCCGAGATCGCCGCCGAACCGTTGAGTGCCGAAGCCGAGCTGCTGCTGGTGTTTGCCGCGCGCGCCCAGCACGTGCGCCAGGTCATCCAGCCGGCACTGCAACGCGGTGCCTACGTACTGAGCGACCGCTTCACCGATTCCAGCTACGCCTACCAGGGCGGTGGCCGTGGCCTCGACCCGCAGTGGATTGCCGACCTGGAACGCCGCGCCGTCGGCCTGCTGCCAGGCCTGACCCTGCTGCTGGATGTGGACGTGGCCGTGGGCCGCGCCCGCGCCAATGGCCGCGACCTGTGGCCGGACCGCATTGAAAGCGAGCAGGACGATTTCTTCCAGCGCGTGCGCGAGGTGTTCCGCAGCCGCGCCCAGCAGGACCCGCAGCGCTTCGCCCTGATCGATGCCGGCCAGATGCAGGAACGCGTGGCCTCCGATGTGGTGGCCAGCGTCGAGCGCTGGCTGCAGGCCGGGGAGGGCGCATGAGCTTCTCGCCCTGGCAGCAGCGCGCCTTCGACCAGACCGTGTCCGCGCTGGATGCCGACCGGCTGGGCCATGGCCTGCTGATCTGCGGCCCGGCCGGGCTGGGCAAGCGTGAGGTCGCGCTGGCCCTGGCCGACCATGTGCTGGCCCGTGGCGATGCCGCGCACGCCACGCGCACGCGCCAGCTGATTGCCGCCGGTACGCATCCGGACCTGCAGCTGGTCAGCTTCATCCCGAACAAGAGCGGCGACAAGCTGCGCACCGAGATCGTCATCGAGCAGGTGCGCGAGATCACCAACAAGCTGGCGCTGACCCCGCAGTACGGCGTGGCGCAGGTGGTGATCGTCGACCCGGCCGATGCCATCAACCGCTCGGCCGCCAACGCCCTGCTGAAGACCCTGGAAGAGCCGCAGCCCGGCCGCTACCTGTGGCTGATCAGCAGCGACCCGGCGCGCCTGCCGCAGACCGTGCGCAGCCGCTGCCAGCGCCTGGAATTCAAGCTGCCGCCGCGCGATGAAGCCATGGCGTGGCTGCAGCAGCAGGGCCACAGCGAAGCCTCCGCGCGCGAAGCGCTGGATGCGGCGCGCGGCCACCCCGGCCAGGCCGACAACTGGCTGCGCGAAGACAGCCTGAGCCTGCGCCGCGACGTGGGCCGGGAACTGGAACAACTGGCCGCCGGCAAGACCGGTGCAGTGGAGCTGGCGCAGAAGTGGTGCGGCGATGAAAACGCGGCGCTGCGCCTGCGCTTTGCCGCCGATCTGGCGCTGGCCCAGGCCAGCACCGATGCCTTGACCGCGCCGGACCGATTGCACAAGCTTGCAGCGTGGTTCGATGCTGCCAACCGTACCCGCGACCTGCTGCGCACCACCGTGCGTGCAGACCTTGCGGTGGTCGAGTTGCTGCTGGCCTGGAACAAGGTGAACGAGCGGCCTGCCGCAAGGGGAAATCGATGAGTGCCAGCAACGCCCGCCAGGGCATCCTGTCCCTGGCTGTAAAGGACAAAGCCGCGCTGTACAGCGCGTACATGCCGTTCGTGAAGAATGGCGGCATCTTCGTGCCCACGCCCAAGCGCTACTTCCTGGGCGACGAGGTGTTCCTGCTGCTGACCCTGCCCGATTCCAACGAGCGCCTGCCGGTGGCCGGCAAGGTGATCTGGGTGACCCCCGCCGGCGCACAGGGCAACCGCGTGGCCGGCATCGGCGTGCAGCTGGCCGACGGCCAGGAAGGCGAGAACGTGCGCCACAAGATCGAGACCCTGCTGGCTGGCCTGACCAGCTCGGACAAGCCGACGCACACGATGTAACGGGGCGCGATCGCCGCCCCTGGTAGCGCCGGGCCATGCCCGGCGACGACCCTCGAAACACCCGTGAACACAAATGTGAAAAACTGTTGACGGCCTCTGAAAAGCCCCTATAATGAGCGGCTCAGCAACACACCGGGCGGTTAGCTCAGCGGTAGAGCATTGCCTTCACACGGCAAGGGTCACAGGTTCGATCCCTGTACCGCCCACCAAATAGAACCCTGATTTTTCAGGTGTTATGAAGAAGCCGGCCTTGAGCCGGCTTTTTCGTTTGTGCAGGGTAAGTGCACCGCGCTTAAATTTGATCCCTACTGGCGATCTGAGCGTCTATCCAACCCTCAATGTCGCTCTCGAGCCACGCTACCGTCATCTCGCCCAGGCGGACTGGAGGCGGGAATTGTCCTCGCTTAATCCAGTCGTAGATCGTCGTCCTGGGCAGGCTTGTCCGTTCCTCTACCTCTGCCCGTCGCAGTAGACGCCGCGGTCGTGGTTGGGCGTCCAGCGGGTCAGCCTTCTGGGATGGTACTGGCTGCGGCCGGTTGCTCCCCTGCTTGGTGATCGCGTTCGCGGTCACGCGAGCGGCGATGTCCTCGGCCAAGATATCGATCAGCTCATGGATGGCGAACTGTAGGCGGGCTGCGCGATTGACGGTCATGGGACGTCCTTAACGAGGGAATCCCATGATGCCCGTAAGGCACTCTTCATCAGCGGGGACTCGCGGATGGTCAACGCCCGGCAACAGGGGAGGGCCGCTTGATGGAGTCAACCCGCCTTTGGGACGTTAGTTGTTCGGATCAGTTTTCTTCTGCAGCAACTGGGCAAGACGAATGTGCCCGTCACTCGTCAACACCGTCCTGTTCACTCCTCCCGGAACTTGCTGCACATCTGCAAAGCCGATCTTCCTCAGATCAACAATGTTTGGGCTGTGATTCGGAGCGTGACCATCTCTCACTTTTTTCAGTGAGTCGAGCAGCGCTAGCTCCGATTGATTCAGCGCCATCGATAAGCCCCTTTTTTGTTGTTAGGAGGCTCAGATCATGAAGCGCGGCCGCAAAACAGGCAACAAGACCAAGCCTCAACCTGATCTGCTCTAAGCGGTCGAGCTTGCTGACTCGTCCGCTAGCCAATGCGGACGGCATCGATGATCAGGCGGGCGGCTCATGCTTGCCACTCCGCGCGAACGACGCCATCCGCTACATCACGATTGATGCCAAGGTTGTCAACGCGGGTACACGGTCCGGGTCACATCGGAGTGGCTGGAAGTCGGGTCGCCCCATTGCTCGGCACATGGCTCGATGGCAACGGAAGATTGACCTGAGGGTTGCGTTGACCCGTGTATCGATATACGATACACCTGCGCTGACAAAGGAGGTGCCGATGATAAAAACGTTTGCGGACAAGAAGTCCGAAAAAATTGCCCAAGGTGAACGCGTCAAGGCTTGGAGCAATATTGAAAGGCAGATTCAGAGAAAGCTCGAATACCTGAACGCAGCTGCAGAACTTGGGGATTTGCGAGCCCCGCCCGGTAACAACTTGGAACAGTTGAGGGGTGACAGGGAAGGGCAATTCAGTATCAGGATTAACGACCAGTACCGAATCTGTTTTAAGTGGGAAGCCGGTAACGTCTACGATGTAGAAATCACCGATTACCACTGAGAAATGCAGCAGCGCCGGGCGGCAACCCGGCGCCGCCGAAGGGCCTGGCGGCCCGACTCATACTGGCTGGGTAGCTCCGGCCACTTCAACCCGGTCGGGTAGCCCCGACCACTGAAAGGAGGCGCTGCAGGGCTGACCCCTGTAGCGAACAATAGAGATGACGAACGCTATCGCGAACAAGAATGTCGCCAACGCGCTCCCGCCGGTTCACCCCGGCGAAATCTTGGCCGAGGAATTCCTGGCACCGCTGGAGATGTCCGCTCGCGCCTTGGCTGCGGCGATTGAAGTGACCCCCGCCCGCGTGTCCGACATTATTGCCGGCCGCCGTGGCATCACCGCCGACACCGCGTTGCGCCTTGGGCGCTACTTCGGCACCACTGCGCAGCTTTGGCTGAACCTGCAGAACAACTACGATCTAAAGATTGCCAGCAGTACGCTGGCCGGCGCCATCGAACACATCCGCCCTCGGGCAGCCTGATCTAGATTCCCATCGGCGAAGTCAGCGCTTCGCGTCATGGAACGACAAAGCCCCCGCCATTCGGCGGGGGCTTTGTTGTGGTCACTGTGTTTTGGCACAGCCACATTGCCTCAATCGAGATCCCCCAGCAGCTCGCGCGCGATCATCGCCGTCCCGTCCAGCAGGTCGTGGCCGCTACCGGCCTGCACCACTACCGCTAGCAACTGGCGGCCCACCTCGGCATTGCCGCCGCGCAGTTCCATCTCTCCCTCGAAGCACAGATCGCCCAGCCATTCGTGCGCCTGCGGCAGGCCGCGCTTGCGGGCACGGCGGAACTCCGCAAGCAGCTTCGCCTGGCCGGCTTCGTGTTCGCCATCGGCAAGCAGGCCGATGGCACCGCCATGCGCCGCGCGCCAGATGGCCGGCAGGGGCCGGCCTTTTTCATCCAGCACATCCAAGGCGAACTGCGCGCAGTACATCTCGTAGCGCTTGCCCGCCGTGCTGGCGGGCACGATGCCTGCCTCGGCCAGCAGGCGTTCGGCTTCATCCAGCTGATTGAACTTCAACCGCAGCAGGGCAGGGCGGCTCAACTGCTGTGACAGCGCCTGCTGGTTGGCGGCAAACCACACGTTCCAGCCGATGGTTGCGCGGCCTTCCAGCGCGGCCTTGAAGTACTCCAGGTGTTCGGCGTCCATTGCGGTTTCCTGCGATTCCCTGCGCGATTGTAGCCAAGGCGCTCAGGGCGTTCCGCTTTCCAGGCAATGGGTGGCCTCGCACACCAGCTGCCGCGCGGCCACGATCAGGCCATCGGTGTGGAAGCTGCCCATCTGTTCGTCCGGGCCGCCTTCGACACGCGCGCGCTCGGCGGCCTGCAGAATGTCGAGCAGCGCGGAGAGTCCGGCCAGCGAACGGCTGATGGACGCATGCTCACTGGCCGCCAGCCTGCGGGGGCTGCAGGGCTGCCCGTTTGCGCCGTCGGCTCGCCGGATGGCTTCAAGGCAGGCGAAGAACGTGGGGGCCTGCAGGGGCAGATTCTGTTCGTCCAACGCGCACTCGATCTCGCGTGCGATGTCGTCGGGAACCTGGTTGGCGATGTCGGCAATCAACGCGTACAGGCGGGGAAGCGATGCGGCTCGGTTGGTCATGGCAAAACCCTCACTGGCGTAAGGCCACCTTCGGAATGAAGGTGGCGGACGGTGCGGGTTGGCGTACCAAGGCGAATGAACTCCCAACGAGAAGAAGGCCTGGCGGATCTGTCGATCCCCACGCACCGGCCGCCATTGAAGGCAATCGGTGCATTCTCTCTGCTGCGGCGTAAACCGGAGCGATTGGGAGTTCATTCGTTTATTCGAGACGCCAATCCCGACCAAGGCGTGCTGCCTTGGCGGGGCGATCATCGATCCGCGCAAACACTGAAGTCAGTGAGGAAAGTTGCAACAACGCCCGCCATGACGGAGTTCCGCCACCCATGGCCCGATCCCCCGCCTTATCTGAACCGAGCAGTGCCGCTACACAACCCCAGTACGCGCCAATCACGTCACCCGGCGCAGCCCGCGCGAGCGTGCCATGGATGAAAGCAGACGTTCCATCCATGCGCTGTGCGGCCGACCGCAGCGGGCGTAGTCTCGCCCCACGGTTGTCCCCTCTGGCTCTGGAGCCCCACCATGCCGCTCGCCCGTATCGATCTTCGCAAAGGTAAATCCGCCGATTATCTGCAGCGCGTGGGGGAGGCCATCTACCAGGCCCTGCGTGCGGTGGGTGTGCCGGAAAATGATCGCTTCCAGGTCTTCCAGGAACACGAGGCGGGTACCCTCGTCTTCGACCCCGGCTACCTGGGCGTGGCCCGCACCGATGACTTCATCTGCGTGCAGATCACCTGGAGCGAGGGGCGTACGCAGGAGCAGAAGAAGGCGTTGTACCTCGGCATTGCCAATGGCCTGCATGAGGCAGTGGGTATCCGTCGCGAGGACGTATTCATCAATCTGGTGGAAGTGAAGCCGGAGAATTGGTCGTTCGGGAATGGCGTGGCGCAGTACGTGAGTTGATGGCCGACGAGTAAAAGCATCCACGCATGGCGTGGATCTACTGAGGCATCCGTGGCTGGTGCCTGCGTCACCGTGTCGCAGGGGCAAAACCCTGAACGTGGTCCAGGGTTGGCCGCCGCGCCGTAGAATGGGCGGGTGCGTCGCCCCCGATTCCACCGCCGGTTCCAGACCCTGGCATGGCTTGCCATGCTGCTGGTGCTGCTTGCCCCGCTGGTAAGCCGCTGGATGGCCCATGGGCCGGCGCCGGCTGCCGCGCCGGTGATGGCGGGCATGGATCATGGCGCGATGGACCACAGCGCGATGGGCCACGGCGCGCACGCGGAACACGCGCAGCACGCGATGGAAGGGCACCACGACCACCACGCGATGGCGATGGCGCACGACGAGGCCGCCGCCAAACCGGCGGTCGATCCACACGCCGAGCACGAGATGGGTGTGGACTGCGAGTACTGCCTGATCGCAGCGCGCCTGATCACCTTGTTGGTGGCGGCGTTTCTGCTGCTGGTGCCTCTGGCGCCGGTGTGCCGGGCATTGGCGGGATCTGTCAGGGCGCTGCCCTCGCGGCTGCGCGGAACACTGGGTGCGCGTGGGCCACCGATGGCGTTCGCTGGCTGAGCCGCGCACGCGAAAGGCCGCCGGGCATGGCCCGGCGCTACCGATTTTCTTGAAGCTGCTGGGCATCGCCCGGCGTTAGCGCGTGCGCTTTCCTTTTCTGCTGCCCTGTCTGATGGGGCGGCATTGCATGCCGTGGAAACATGAAAACGAACCCGAATGTCGTTGCCCTGCGCTGGGCGACGCTGCCGGCGCTGTGCGCCTGCGCCCTGTACACCGCCCCGGCCCATGCCGATGCGGCAGACCCCACTTCCCTGGACACCGTGCGCGTGGTCGATACCCGCCATGGCGAACTGTCGGCCGTGCCCAGTGCGGGCTCGGCGCTCGGCCTGAGCGTGCTGCAGACGCCGGCCGCGCTCACCGTCATCGACCGCGAGCAGCTGGAACAGCGTGGCGACAGCAACCTCAACGATGCCATCAGCCGTGCCGGTGCCATCAGCGCGATGCCGCACCCGGGCAATGGCCTGAGTGCGCTGTCCAGCCGCGGCTTCACCGATGGCGCGTCGGTGATGCGCCTGTACGACGGCCTGCGCCAGTACGGCGGGGTGGGCGTCACCTTCCCGTTCGATACCTGGTCCATCGAGCGCATCGAAGTGCTGCGCGGCCCGGCCTCGGTCATCCATGGCGACGGTGCCATCGGCGGGGTCATCAACATCGTGCCGAAGAAGCCGACGCGCGGTGCCGTCGAGAACGAGATCAGCGTGACCGTGGGCAGCGAGGACACCGCGCGCCTGGGCTTCGGCAGCGGTGGCGCGCTGGCGCCGGAGCTGGCCTACCGTGTGGACGTGAGCGGCAACTACAGCGGTGGCTGGGTGGACCGTGGCCGCAACAACGATGCGACGTTCTCCGGCGCGCTGCTGTGGCAGCCGCGCACCGACCTGCAACTGACCCTGACCCATGCGCAGGGCTACCAGCAGCCGATGCGCTACTTCGGCACGCCGCTGGTGGATGGCCGCCAGCTGGATGCGCTG
>Ga0209050_1003875_pt1 | contig 10627 bp, 10 predicted proteins | sample Araplavi_mTSA_r2_FD_184276 | JGI IMG/M metagenome (GOLD analysis project Ga0209050, IMG submission 184276) | Arabidopsis root microbial communities from North Carolina, USA - plate scrape MF_Cvi_mTSA_r2 (SPAdes) (version 2) | ecosystem: Host-associated > Plants > Roots > Endosphere | place: USA...
CGAAGGTGCCGTCCTGCTCGGCGAACTGGATTCTACCGGTACTCATCAAAGATTCCTGCTCAACACCAACAGGGCGATATCATCCGGCATCTCCCCTAGCGTGGCCAATCCAAAAACCTGCCGCAGCCCATCCAGGGTGCCGCCCGCCGCCTTGACCCTTTGGGGCAACGCCGCTTCTTTTTCTTTGAGTGTGGGTTCTGGCAAAAGGTCCAGAATGCCATCAGACATCAGCGTCAGGCTGAACGTCGGTGGCAATTCCAGCACGTGGTCTTCATAGGTGGCCTCGTTGAAGAGGCCCACCGGCAGGCCACGCCCTTCCAGATAACGAACACTGTCTGGCGTGTACAACACTGGCAACGGCAAATGACCGCCGATGCTATAGGTCAACAAACCGGTCTCCTCGTCGATGACTCCACCGACCATTGTGACGTGTTTACCCAGCTTACAACTGATCAGGCCCCGGTTGATATGACCAAGAACCTCTGAAGGCTTGAATTCCGGCAAGGTGCCGCTGCGCTTGGATTCGAACAGCAAGCGCGTGGTCATGAACTTCAACAGCACGGTGACGAAGGCTGAAGAGGCGCCATGCCCGGAAACGTCCGCCAGGTAAAACGCTACCCGACGCTCGTCGACGCGAAAGTAGTCGACGAAATCACCCGACAGGTACAGCGACGGGATGATCTGGTGAGCAAATTTGAACTCGTTAATGGTCCACGGGCTGACCGGCAGCATGTTCATCTGCACCTGGCGACCGGCATTCTGGTCTTCCTGGAGCAGGTTCAGGCTGGCTTCGAGTTCGCGGTTGGCCTTCTCCAGCTTCTCGCGGTAGCGCTGGTTCTCCAGCAGCAGGCGCGCGCGATCCAGGGCCCGGCGCACAGAGTGCTCGAGCACGGCCAGATCTTCGAGAGGCTTGATCAGGTAGTCCGCCGCGCCCAGGCGCAGGGCCTCGACCGCGTCGTTCATCACGCCGGCACCCGACACCACGATCACCGGTGTTTGCGGCGACAGCTCGGTGACCTGGCGGATGAGTTCGAGTCCGCCCATCTGCGGCATGCGCAGATCGCAGATGACCAAGTCGGGCTTGTCTTGCTCGAATACCTGAAGACCCTGCTGGCCATTGCTGGCCTGCAAGACGCTGAAACCACTGTCTTCCAAATAGGCGGCGAGGCTCGCGCGCACTACTTCGTCATCATCGATTATCAGCAGCGTGGCACTGGTTTTTGGCATGTGGGCAAACGGCGCCAGAATTAGGTTGGCGTAGCAGGCGGGGATTATGACCCGGCACTCACTACTGGATTCGCTTTCTAGCCTCTCTGTCGCACCGCTTTCGGGCATTTGCCCTACACACGTGTACACCAGAGGTGCCCTTCTAAGGCGCAGACGGTACTCCCATCCGCGGGGCGTTTCAAGCTCACGCCGATGGTCGCTTGACGTCTTTGTTTGTCAAATCACCGAGAGTTATAAGAACAGTCAAATCCGTAACCCAATGGAAGGTTCGAACACACGAGTCAAACGGGTCTGGACTACAGTGAAAAGCGCGATTTCATCCCCGTGCGAATCTTCAAACACAAAAAAGGCGGCCTTGATGGCCGCCTTTTCGGTTTACCGGTCGAAATCAGAAATCGTCTTCGACCTTACCGTCTTTCACCTTGAATTCCCGGTTCTGCAGGTACGCATTACGGATGAAGGTGTACTTGTCGCCCGTGATCAGCTTTTCGCTCGACAGCAGGTTGGCACGCGTATCGATGATGTCCAGGGCGTAGAAGGAGTTACGCACAGGAACGTCGTCTACGTAGCGATAGGCGCCCGTGTAGCTGTCGACATACTTGGACGGTGCATCACGCAAGGTGCTTGGACCCAGCAGAGGCAGCATCAGATAAGGGCCGCTGCCGACACCCCAGTAACCCAGCGTCTGGCCGAAATCTTCGTCATTGCGCTGCAGGCCCATTTTGGTGCCGACATCGATCACGCCCAGCAAGCCGAAGGTGGTGTTGAAAATGATGCGTGCGGTATCAACGCCTGCGGCACGAGGCTTGGCCTGCAGGATATCGTTGGCGAGGTTGCGCACATCGCCGATGTTGCGGAAGAAGTTGTGAACGCCGTCCTCGACAAACTGCGGAGTTATGTACTGGTAGCCCTGGGCCAGGGGCTTCAGCGCGTAGGTATCGATCACGTCGTTGAACTTGTAGATCGGGCGGTTGACGCTTTCCCAAGGATCATCTTCCGAGGCTGCCTGGGCAACGAACGGAACCAGCATCACACTGGCGCACACACAAATCCTGGCTAGACGATTGCTCCAGCGCATAGAAAAAAACTCCTTGGTTTGTACCGGCTCGGGCGCATGGCCCGGGCAATAAGTGGGCAAGTATAAGACGTAAACGCCGTTTAAGGCACTTTGCACTCATCCCGCGCCGGAGGAATCGTGTCAAATGTGAGCGATTCACATCCATGTCACTCAACTGTCACCGTCGCCGACTAGCCTTCAGGCTATTTCAGGGACGTCCATATGCCGCTCGCCGAAGCCTTGCCCCAAACCGCACCCCGCCTGACCGCCGTACTGTTCGGCCTCAGTGGCTGCCTGGTGGATTTCGGCGCACACACGCAGCGCCACGGCAGCCACTCGGCCGAGCACGCAGAGTCCACACCCGGCGCACTGGACAGCCTGCTCAGCTTGCAACGTCAGCAAATCCCCTGTGCCTGGCTCGATGAACTGCCCCCGAACCTCAGCCAGACCCTGGCGGCTGCGCTGCCGGAATGGATCAAACCATCGCAACATTCGGCAACAATTTGCCCATGGCCCGCCCCGGATGCCTGCTGGCAAGCCCTGATGACCCTGAACGTCGACCGACTCGACGGCTGTGTACTGGTGAGTGGAGAGCCTCGCCTGCTGCAAGCGGGGCTTAATGCCGGGCTGTGGACCATCGGCCTGGCGTCCTGCGGTTCGCTGTGCGGGTTGACGCCCCGGCAATGGCAAGCGTTGACCCAGCAGGAGCGCGACATCAAACGCGGCAAGGCCACGATGCAACTGTTCGGCCTGGGCGTGCATTCGGTGATCGATCACCTCGGTGAACTCGACACCTGCCTGGCAGACATCCAGTTGCGCCGGATCAAAGGCGAAAAGCCCTGATCGAGATCATGCAGGTTAGACAGGAGTGGATTAATCTAAAGGTCAGCCATAGACCTTTGGCGGACCGCTGCGGTCTATGCCAGTGCCAATCGAGAGAAGGAAGAACGCCATGCCTGCCCGCGAACTGCAAGAACAGCTCAATGCCCTGCGCGAGCAATTGGAACAGAATCCTCCACTGTCCGAAGCTGAACGCGAAGATCTGCACGCGCTGATGCAACAGATCGAACTTGAGCTTGAGCTAGAAACCAAGACCAAAGATTCCAGTATCGCCGACAACGTCAACCTCGCCGTCGAACGCTTCGAACTCGAACACCCGACCCTTGCCGGGACCCTGCGCAACATCGGGCAGGCCTTGGTCAATATGGGAATCTGAGCCCCTCCTGATGCAAAAAACCCCGCTGGCGATGGCGGGGTTTTTTCGTTTCTGCGCCTGGCAATACAGCCCCTTGTGGGAGCGAGCCTGCTCGCGAATGCGGTGTGTCAGTCATCATTGATGTTGAATGTCATAACGCTTTCGCGAGCAGGCTCGCTCCCACAGGGTTACGTTACTGGCGGACCAGGCGATGGTTCGGCAGTTGCACCGCTTCAGTGCTGCGATACGGGTTGATATCCAGCCCGCCACGACGCACATAACGCGCGTACACCGTCAGTTTCTCCGGTTTCAACAACCGCTGCAGGTCAAGGAAGATCCGCTCCACGCACTGCTCATGGAAGTCCGAATGCTGACGGAAGCTGACGATGTACTCGAGCAGACTCGCGTGATCCAGCGCCGCACCACGGTATTCCACCGCCACGCTGCCCCAGTCCGGCTGGCTGGTGACCGGGCAGTTGGACTTGAGCAAATGGCTGTGCACGCTCTCCTCGACTACGCGCGAATCATCGCAACGCAGCAGTTCCGGCCGTGGATGCTCGTAGTTGCTGACGCTGATATCCAGTTCATCGATGCACACGCCCGGCAAGGCCACGACGCCTTCGCGCTCGACATCCTTGAGACTGCGAATGCGCACCCCCACCGGCTTGCCGGCAGCCGCCGACAAATCCTTGGCCAGCGTCGCTTCAAGGCTCGCGGTGTCGGCAAACGGCGTCTGGTTCAGGGAGTTGAGATAGAGCTTGAACGATTTCGACTCGATGATGTTCGGCGAATCCGCCGGAATGCTGAATTCGCCGATCGCCACCACCGGCTTGCCCGACGGCAGCAGCCAGGACAGTTCGAAGCAGTTCCAGAAGTCCACGCCTTTGTACGGCAGGGTTTCAGCCGTCAGGCCGAGTTCCGCCCACTTCGCGGTGCGCGGGATCGGGAACAGCAGGGACGGCGTGTAGGTGGCGATGTATTCGCTGGACTTGCCCAGCGGCGAGTGTTCGGCTGCGGGATGCATGGCGGAAACCTGACTGAAGAATCAGCGGATTCTATCAGCCTTTGCTCCCGCCTTTGAGTGCTTACTGACTGACAGTCAGTTTACCGACCATGCCGGCCTGATAATGACTGGGGATGTTGCAGGCAAACTCAAGGTTGGTGGCCTTGCTGAAGGTCCAGGTCAGCTCGGCGGTCTTGCCCGGCTCCACCAGCACGCTGTTGGGGTCGTCATGCTTCATGCCGTGATCCATTTTGCCGTGATCCATGCCAGCCATGTTGCTGTGGTCCATGGCCTTCATGCCGGTTGGCGTCAGCATGCCGCTCTGTTGCATCTGCAACATTTCCTGCTGGTGCCTGGCGTGCATCGCCGCGTCACCCAGGTTGAACTCATGCAGCAACTGGCCTTTATTGACCAGCACGAAGCGCACGGTTTCCCCGGCCTTGATATCGATGGCCTTCGGCGTGAAGGACATGTCCCCCATGACCACTTCGACACTGCGGGTCGCCTTGGCCGCCGGGGCCGGCTGGCCGAAATCGTAGGCATGTCCGCCGTCCGCCCACACCGGTGAGCTCAGCGCCAGCAAACAGAGGATTTGCGCCAGGGATTTGCGTGAAAACATCTTCGTACTCCAACAAGATAAGGCTCGGCATGAAGAAAACTCTAAACTGCTGCCACTGCCCGTAACCTGACAGCCAGATTACAACTTTGTCAGGTTGACCTGTATGAACGCTGCCCACGGTATAAAGCGTTCGTTCCATTTGCCATGAGTCGCCCATGAAACTGCTGATTGTCGAAGACCAACCGAAAACCGGCCACTACCTGCGCCAGGGTCTGGCCGAGGCCGGATTCAACGCGGAACTGGTGGCCGACGGCAGCACCGGCCAGCAACTGGCCCTCAGCGGCGAGTATGCCCTGCTGATTCTCGATGTGATGCTGCCTGGCCGTGATGGCTGGCAGATTCTGCAAGCCGTGCGCAGCGCCGGCCTGGACACGCCGGTACTTTTTCTGACAGCGCGCGACGCCGTGGAAGACAGGGTTCACGGCCTCGAACTGGGCGCCGACGACTATCTGGTCAAGCCGTTTGCGTTCTCCGAACTGCTGGCCCGGGTCCGCAGCCTGTTGCGTCGCGGTAGCGCCACGCCTCAGGAGACCAGCCTGCAACTGGCCGACTTGCGCCTGGACCTGATCCGGCGCCGGGTCGAACGCAGCGGCCAGCGGATCGACCTGACCGCCAAGGAGTTCGCCCTGCTGGAAATGCTCCTGCGCCGCCAGGGCGAAGTCCTGCCCAAGTCGCTGATTGCGTCCCAGGTCTGGGACATGAATTTCGACAGCGACACCAATGTCATCGAGGTGGCGATCCGCCGCCTGCGCCTGAAGATCGACGACGAATTCCCCAACAAGCTGATCCACACCGTGCGCGGCATGGGCTACGTACTTGAAGAGCGCCCAGCCTGATGCGCCGTCTCTCCTTGAGCGGCCGCCTGGCGCTGTTGTTTGCCGCCTGCACCGCCGTGGTGTCGTTGTTCGCTGGGGTGCTGTTCAGCCGCGCCAGTGAGGCGCACTTTGTTGAGCTCGACCAGCAATTGCTGGACACCAAGCTGACGGGCTTGCGTCGGGCCCTGGACGACTTTCAATCGAGTGACAGCGAAGTGAAGCTGACGGAGGAACTGAGCCGGCAGGCTGATCTGTCACTGCGCATCACCGGCAGCGACGGTCAGCGCTGGTATGACAGCTCGTCAGACATTCCGCAGCTATTGCCGCGCCAGCCCGGATTGTCGACAGTGAGCCATGAAGGCATGGATTACCGCGTGCTGAATGCGCCGCTTGTTGCGGACAAACCCGATTCACCGCAACTGACCCTGCTGCTGGACATCACCCACCACCAGCACTTTCTGCAACGCATGCAGCATCTGATCTGGCTGACCGTCGGCCTGTCAGCCCTGGCCACCGCACTGCTCGGGGCTTGGGCGGCGCGCAGCGGCTTGCGCCCGTTGCGACGCATCAGTGCGGTCGCCAGCGGTGTTTCCGCGCAATCGCTGAACATGCGGTTGCCTGAAGAAAACATGCCACCGGAACTGGCGGACATGGCCCACAACTTCAACGCCATGCTCGGACGCCTCGACGACTCTTTTCAGCGCCTGTCCGCGTTCTCTGCCGACATCGCCCATGAATTGCGTACGCCATTATCGAACCTGCTGACCCACACCCAGGTCACCCTCACCCGCCCCCGCCCCATCGAGGACTACCGCGAAGCCCTGCACAGCAACCTCGAGGAGCTGCAATGGATGGCGCAACTGGTCAACGACATGCTGTATCTGGCCAAGGCTGACCATGGCCTGTTGATGCCCAAGCGCGAGCCCTTGGAGCTGGGACTGGAAGCGGATCTGCTGCTGGAGTTTTTTGCGCCGCTGGCAGAGGACGCCCGGGTGAAATTGAGCCGTGACGGTAACGCGCACATGGAAGGTGATCGCAGCATGTTGCGTCGGGCGCTTTCCAATTTGCTGGACAATGCATTGCGGTTTACACCGGTTGATGGCGAAGTTCGGGTGCGGATTGTCGAGCAGCCAAAAGAATTGCGCCTGACCGTTGAAAATACGGGTCAACAGATTTCCGAAGATCTATTACCGCGCCTGTTTGACCGGTTTTATCGGGCCGATCCTGCACGTCGCGAAGGCAGCAGTGAACATGCGGGATTGGGGCTGGCGATTACGCAGTCGATCATCCGCGCCCATGGCGGGCAGATTCGTTGCGAATCGGAGAATGGGTGGACGCGGTTTGTGATTGAGTTGCCAAGGGGAGATTGAGGCCAGCAGTTCCGGCCTCTTCGCGGGTAAGCCCGCTCCCACAGGGGAACGCATTCCAGTGTGGGAGCGGGCTTGCTCGCGAAAGCGGTGTAACGGCTTACGAATAGCGCAAGGCGTGAGCCGGTTCGATCTTCGCCGCACGCCACGCCGGGTAAACGGTGGCGAGAAAACTCAATACAAACCCGGCAGAGCAGATCAGCAGCACATCCCCGCCTTGCAGCTCGGACGGCAGGTTGCTGACGAAATACACGTCCGAACTGAAGATGTGCTGCCCGCTGACCCGCTCGATCCAGCCCACGATCTGGCTGACGTTCAGCGCGGCAATCACGCCCAACACACCGCCAATCAAGGTGCCGACAATACCGATCACCGTGCCCTGCACCATGAAGATCGCCATGATCTGCCGTGGCGTGGCACCGATAGTGCGCAGGATCGCGATGTCCGCGCCCTTGTCGTTCACCACCATGATCAGGGTCGCGATGATGTTGAACGCCGCCACCGCGACGATCATCAGCAACAGCAGGCCGATCATGGTTTTTTCCATCTTCATCGCACTGAACAGGCTGCCCTGGGTGTGGGTCCAGTCGTCAGCCTTGTAGGCGGCACCCAGCCCCGTGGCGATGTCGCTCGACACTTGCGGTGCGGCGTACAGGTCCTTCACCGCCAGGCGCACGCTCTGCACCTGATTCGGCTCCCAGTGCTGCATCTGCGCGGCATCGGCCATGTGGATCAGGGCCATGGTGCCATCCAGCTCGGCACCGACCTTGAACACGCCGACCACATTCAGCCGTTGCATCCGCGGGGTAATGCCGCCCGGCGCATTGCTGACTTCCGGCACGATCAGGGTGATCTTGTCGCCGACGTTCAGGCGGAAGCGCCGCGCCGTGATCTCGCCGATCACCACGCCGAATTCGCCCGGTTTCAGGGCCTCGAGACTGCCCTGGACGATGTGCTTGGCGACGATCGACACCTGGCCTTCCAGCGCCGGGTCGACACCACTGACCTGGATGGGTTGCATCGTGCCCTTGTAGGACAGCATGCCTTCCATTTCAGTGAACGGCACCGCCGCCGTCACTTCCGGGTTTTTCATCGCGGCCGCTGCCACGGGCTTCCAGTCGTCAATCGGGTTGACGCCGACGATGGTGGCATGCGGCACCATGCCGAGGATGCGCGAGCTCATTTCGCGCTGGAAGCCGTTCATCACCGACAACACCACGATCATGGCGAGCACGCCCAGGGCGAGGCCGATCATCGAGGTCATCGAGATGAAGGAAACAAAGCGATTACGACGCTTGGCGCGGGTATAGCGCGTGCCGATAAAGATCGATAACGGTCTGAACATTCGCTGGGGCACCGTATAAAAATAAAAGACCCGACGCCTTTCCAGGCATCGGGTTGCAGCCAATCAGATGGGCGTGAGGCAACCTTCCTGCAGGTGCAGGACGCGGTCCATCTGGCGGGCCAGGTTCATGTCGTGGGTCACCACCAGGAACGCGGTGCGCATCGAGGTGCTGAGTTCCAGCATCAAGTCCTGAATGCCCTGGGCGGTGTGGGCGTCGAGGTTGCCGGTCGGCTCGTCGAGCATCACCAGGCCTGGTGTGTTGACCAGGGCGCGGGCGATGGCCACGCGCTGGCGCTCACCACCGGACAATTCGGCCGGTTTGTGTTCCAGCCGGTGGCCCAGCCCTACCCGCTCCAGCAGCGCCGTGGCACGCTGACGCGCTTGCGGGATCGCGGTCTTGCCGATCAGCAGCGGCATGCAGACGTTTTCCAGCGCCGTGAATTCCGGCAGCAGGTGGTGGAACTGGTACACGAAGCCCAGGGCTCGGTTACGCAACAGGCCGCGTTTCTTCTCGCTCAGCGCCGACAGTTCTTCGCCATCGAGCCAGACGCTGCCCTTGGTCGGCGTATCGAGGCCGCCCAACAGGTTGAGCAAGGTGCTTTTGCCCGAGCCCGATTTGCCGACAATCGCCACACGCTCGCCCGGATGCATTTCCAGTTGCAGCCCGGCCAGGACCTCTACCGACTCCGGACCTTCCTCGTAGGATTTGCCCAGGTTGCGGCAGCTCAAGATTGCTTTTTCACTCATGCCCGACTCACTCATAACGTAGCGCCTCCGCAGGCTGGGTGCGCGCGGCACGCCAGGCTGGATACAGGGTGGCGAGGAAACTCAGGATCAACGCGGCGGCGCAGACCATGACAACGTCCTGGCTCTGCACTTGCGACGGCAGGTAATCGATGAAGTACACGTCGGCGTTGAGGAATTTGTGGCCGATCAGGCCTTCGAGGGCCGAGATCGCGGCACTGACATTCAATGCGGCAAAGATCCCGACCACGGCGCCAATGGCCGTGCCGACCACGCCAATGACCGTGCCCTGGACCATGAAGGTGCGCATGATCGTGCCCGGCGTGGCGCCCAGTGTGCGCAGGATCGCGATGTCACCCTTCTTGTCGTTCACCACCATCACCAGCGTGGAAATGATGTTGAACGCCGCGACGGCAACGATCAGCAGCAGCAACAGGCCGATCATGGCTTTTTCCATGCGGATCGCCTGGTACAGGTTGCCGTGGGTGCGGGTCCAGTCGCGGGCGTAGAAACGGTCTTCGCCGAGGTCGCGGGCGATGCTCCACGCAGTGCGCGGCGCCTGGAACAGATCGTCGAACTTCAGGCGCAGGCCCTGGACCTGATCCGGTTTCCAGCGATGCAGCCGGGCCAGGTCCTGCAGGTTGGTGACGCCCAGGTAGCCATCGAGCTCACCGGCGCCGACATGGAAAATGCCGACCACGGTAAAGCGTTTCATGCGCGGGAACATCCCGGCCGGGGTCACGGTGACCTCCGGCGCGACGAAGGTCAGCTTGTCGCCGATGACCGCACCGAGCTTGGCTGCGGCTTTGTCGCCGATGACGATGCCGAACTCGCCCGGCACCAGGTCGTCGAGTTTGCCCTGGGTCATGAAGTGATCGATGATCGAAACCTGCCGCTCTTGCGCCGGGTCGATGGCATTGAGCAGGACCTTCGAGACCTTGCCGTTATTGGTCAGCAACCCCTGCATTTGCGTAAACGGCGCCACGGCCGTCACTTGCGGGTTCTGCCTGACCTTGGCCGCCAGGCTTTGCCAATCGCTGATCGGCTCGCCGGACTCGATGGTCGCGTGGGGCACCATGCCCAGCACGCGGGTGCGCATCTCATGATCGAAGCCGTTCATCACCGACAACACCACGATCATCACGACCACGCCAAGGGCGAGCCCGATCATCGAAGTCAGGGAAATGAATGACACAAAATGATTGCGACGCTTTGCACGGGTATAACGCGTGCCGATAAATACGAAGAGAGGTCT
>Ga0209050_1003876_pt1 | contig 10626 bp, 8 predicted proteins | sample Araplavi_mTSA_r2_FD_184276 | JGI IMG/M metagenome (GOLD analysis project Ga0209050, IMG submission 184276) | Arabidopsis root microbial communities from North Carolina, USA - plate scrape MF_Cvi_mTSA_r2 (SPAdes) (version 2) | ecosystem: Host-associated > Plants > Roots > Endosphere | place: USA...
TTCTTCACCAGTAAGAGTGTTTGCGCAGGGAGTGCTGTCGCATCTTGGCTTCGATTTGGGATCATCCGATGCGAACCCTGGGCTCGCGGTTGCGATGAGAAGGCAGGCGGCGAACACTGTTTTCATTTCTGATGCTATCGGTCAGTACGATGTTGAGTAAATGAGTTTGGTCATGCGCCGATGCCCATCCTCCATCTATCTTTTGACGAGTAACGGACGTTCTCCTTCACAATAGCCCGCTTCGGTGCCATCGCCTCTTGGAGCAGTGTTATCGGTACAAATCAGATTGCGTGTGCCATCGATAGTTTTCCGTTCGTAGCTGGTGTGGATCTCGGTCGGGCCTCCCGAATTGCTGGAGTCTTGCGATTTCCAGTCAAATTGGTAACCGTTTGGGAGAACACGAACCATGGGAACCGGTTTTGCAACAGGAAGCGGTGAGCCCTTTTTTGTAGCTTCGCTATGCCAAATCATGCGCATGGTGGAAGTCTCTGCGTCGTAAATAAAATAGTCGACACTGGATACGAATCGATTGGGTCGAAATTCGTATTCGTTGCAAACACGCCGCAGCACTGCGTGTTTTGCCGATGCATCGATTACTCGTAGGTTGTACTTGGGGCAGACAGTACGTTTGGTATCGCGCGGAGTGGCGACGGCGTAGGCTCGCCTGATGCCCACTGTACTGAATTCAAGATATCCACGCACTGGATCAAGCCTCATCGTCAAATCGTCGCTCTTGACCAAGGGCATAACCAATTCTTCCGCTGCTTCAGAATCCGAATAGAGTGAGATGCGAGCCCACCGTTCCTTATCGTCATCGCCTTGCTTGATCCGTTCCGTCAATGCTTAGCTTTCACGCTGAGCATTGTCCGCGGGGCCAGCAATGGCGACGCACGACGCAGATATTATGAATATGACGAGTAGTAGTCTCTTGGCCGCCAACAGGCTGGTGATTGATAGCTGTTTTAAGTTCATTGTTAACGCGTCCCTTCGTTCGCGGCAGAAGCGCCTTCTACCTCGGATCGAAGGTCAACGTGGGCTGGTTCGGGTGAGAGTCTCGCCTTCGCACGATCCATCTTCGATTGTTCCTTGCTCGCCTTCACTCATATCCTTGCAAATCAGCTCGAGGAAACCGTCCTTCGACTTCTTGCGCTCATAAAAATTGTTATAGCTCACAGTTTCAATCGGGCCGCCGAGAGCGACCTGCCCCTTCCATTGGTAGCGATAGCCATTTGCGGTGGGAGATACCACGGGATCTGGCTTAGGGGACTTCAGCATGCTGACATTCTGGAGGGCGGAGGCCGACCAGATGGCACGCATAGTCGCTGAGGCACGATCATAAAGATAGTAGTCGTAGCTCTTGAATTCATGCCCTTGGGCGTACGCATATTTCGGGCAAATTTTTCGGACCACCGCGTGTTCGGCGGTCGCATCAACTATCTCGATCTGATATTTCGGACATGGGTTGTCACTGCCACCGGATGGCGAGGCGACTTGAAATGACGTTGCGCGTTGAGGCGTGCGGAAAGTCAACAGTCCCTTTTCCCCATCTAACTTGATTTGGGTGTCGCTTGCCTTATGGATTAGCAGCGTTTGGCGCTTCGGATCCTTGGAATTGGAGAAAAGAGTGACTGTTTCCCAGCGCGATTTGTCATCACTGCTGGCCCTGATCTTATCCAGCTCCTTTTTTGCTTCACGCAGTTCGATCTCACCTGGCTCTTCGTCCGTAGGCGTGTTGGCACACGGCGTGCTTGTGCACTTCGGCTTTAGCCGTTGTGCATCAAAGGCATGTGCTAGGGAGAAGGACATACATAGCAACGGAACAATCAACTTCTTGCTCATGCAATTACCTATCTGTTGGCGCGTTCAGATAACGGCCGACCTCGGAGATCAAGTGGCAGTTCTTATGAGAATCGGCGAGTACACTGATATTCAGGCCACCATCGTGCATTTATTTGGCAATCCGGGTTGGAGTCTCCGCGAGACAGATTCCGTCTTCGAAACCTTCTCCCTTTGGTGACGAGGTATCGGTACAGGTCAATACCCGTTTCCCATCAATGGTTTTGCGAAGATATATGCCATGTGCCTCGCCCCGTTCCTTGGCAGACAGGCCAGGCTTCTTCTCAATCCAGTCGAACTTGTAGCCGTTCGGCAGAAGTTGCAACGAAAGGTCCGGCTCTGCATATGGTGCGGAGGCGTCTTTGCCAGAGGCGGTTCGTCGCCAGATCGCGCGCATCATTGACGTTTCAACGTCGTACAGATAGTAATTTACGCTCGCCCGGAATTTATTAGGCCTGTATTCTACCGGGGAGCAATACAGGCGAATCAGTGCGTGCTTGGCCGAGGCTTCCGAGACCGCGACAGTATATTCAGGACAGGCGGCGTGATCTTCGCCCTTCGCAGATGCAATCTCAAATACATCGGTGCCATGCTTCCCGGCCAGGATCACACGGCCCTTATTCGGATCCAGCGTCATGGTAAATCCGATAGCTTTTACCAGCGGCATACTTAATCGAGCAGGGTCGGTTGTGTCGGAGTAAAGATTGACCAGACTCCAGCGCGCTTTGTCGTCATTTCCGTTGCGAACGCTCTCGATGACGGATTTTCCTTCGCGCGCAGCTCTGTCGCCCGGTTCCTCCCGGTCGATTTGTTCTTTGCAAATTCGATCTTTACAGCCAGCTACCTCCGTGCGCTGTTCTTGCGCCCAAATCGGACTTTGCAGCAAGCATGAGGCGACGAGTAGTGCAGTGTACTTAAGACGCATTTTTACCTGTTAGTGCAATTGTTAATGAAGGGTAAGGGGTCAATCCGATTTGTCAGTCCTTTTGTACGCTTTAGCGCATCAAGTCGAACTTCAAAATGCAAATGAGCTCCCTTATTAATCGTCGTCATGTTATCCGCATTTCCCGTGTGGCCACTTTTCCCCATGACTTCGCCGGCATGAAATACCTTTTGTTTGGCTGGCAGCTCGTCGAGGTGCGCGTACACAAATCCAACTGTTCCGCTCTTCTTCCCCGCCGCTCGAATCAGATCGGCTTGGTGGTCCGGTAAATCATCGATGTCGACCTCCAGAATCAGGGTGTTGCCATAGCCCTTCTTCGAGCTGTCGCGATAAGGATATGCGATGCCATCAGCAACGGCAAATATCGGCGTTCCAGGAACAGCGCAAAGGTCAATACCTTGATGCGGCTTTGCGCCGTTGTCTCGGACCATGCCAAATGTCGCGCCTTTCTTACTTGCCAGATTGGCCGTCCGTAAAGTGCAAGTGGCTAAGGGGTCATGCCACCCTTCTGTTGCTGGAGATGCAGGTGCCGGCTGTGATGTCGGTGGTGAAGGCGGCGGTGCAGGCGCTTTAGGAGGCTTGGGCGCCGGCTTCTCGGCTTGCTGTACTTTGGTAAGCGACGACGTGATTTCTGCAATTGTGCGCGGTTTCGTGGAGAGCGCCGCAGGATCATTGACGACAAAATGGTTGACGTTAATTTTGCTGTCAGTGAGGTTGAATAGCCAGCCCCTGTATGCCTTATGAGCATTGCCGTATTGCTGCACCAATTGTTTGGCAGTAGTTTCAGCCTTCTTTCTCGTTTCAGCGTTTTTAGACTTGATGCCAAGCTGGCCCGTGAGCGCGTCAAACCATTCATCATTTGTTCGGCTGCCCGCGAGGCCGAGCAGGCGGCGAGTGCCAAACACGCCTTCATGGTGGAGGAGGTATGCGAGTTTCGCCTTCTCCTCTGGAGGAAGCGCACTTGCGTCCAATTTTGATGCCTTTTCGAAGTCCCTGATGTTAATTTTGGCATAGGCGCCAAGGCTATCAATCGCATATTTGGCAACCAACCGCTTTGCGAGCAGGTTGGATTCACTTAAACCCTTGCAATCAGCATTCAGGAGCGTTCCAGGCTCACAGTATACGTGCTGCCAACCGCCGGCAAAGAACTGGCAAAGTCCTTGAGCCTGTTTGGGAGCATTTTCATTAGTTTTCTCGTCCCACTCGCCACTCTTTTTTGTAAGTGTTTCGGCTTGGATCATCGCGGCCAGCGCTTGAGGAGTGATCTGATAGCGCTTTGCAGAGTCGAGAATATATGCGCGATACTTTTCATTGGCTGGGTGTAAGCGCAGGTTTTCACTCGTGTAGATTGTCGCTATGGCCTGTACCGGCCTGCCACCCTCGACACGGGTTTCTTCGAGTTTTGTTTGCCCATTCTCCACTTGAGCATTGTGAGTAACGGCATTTTGCACATCGGATGAAGATGACGAGGCTGCGCCAGCCTTTGGTTGCAATGATCCTGCAGTTTTAAGCACGCGCGAATCAATATTGAGATTCCAGTCCCCGATGGGGAGAATATCGACTGCGAGCACCGATTCCATTTTCTTGCTAAGGTCCTCAATCCAGACTCGAAGGCCCTTTGTATGATCGTAAATCGCAAGCATGATGGAAGCATTTGCACCAAGGATGTGCGTACTGGTGGTACCGTCGTGTTCAACCTTGACTTGCTGGGGAGTGAAGGTCTTGGTGTCAATTCCACGAAACTTCAAATTGATCTTACTGTCCGGCGAATTGTCGCTGTCGCCGGGCAATAGCAAAATCTGATCGACCTTCAGGTTGTGAATTTGTCGCCCCTTTAGCCCATTGAGTGCGGCGATTGCGTCGACGGTGGTGCGATTTTTCCTGGCAATCTTCCAAAGGGTGTCACGCTCTTTGACTTTGTACTGTTGCATGTTATTTTCTACAGATGTTCTGTTTCGCGATCTTCATCGAGATCGCCGGGCTCAAACGTGACTTCCTCGTCTTCGTCAAGATCGCCTTCATTTGGAATTTGTTCGAACTGGCTGGACCAACCTTCGTATCCGACGAGTGCGAAGTATTCCTTGCTCGAATCCTGCGAATAGGTTGGTGTGGCACCTGTCCCGGCAATTTGGGACTTGTTGACGACCTCGCGAGATTGAGCATCAAAGAGCAAAACGTTTGCATCTTTTAACGCCATTCCCTCCGCACTAAATCCCAAAATCGTGATCTCATGCGGGCCAGCTTTATTTGGCTCCGTTGGTGCAAACTGGGCGAGCTTGGTCGGCAGGCCTGGAAGCAGGGCCGGTTTCGAAGCTCCGCCTTGGAAATCGTGCTTGGCCGCTTTGACCGTAAACTTGCCTGGGCAGGCGAAGGTGATATTGCCGCCTTCCAGAACAATGGAAGACTGGCCAGCATGCAGCACGATCTTCTTGTTGGCCTTGATCTCGATGCCCTCGTTGACCGACAGGACCACGACCTCTTTGTCTGCGAGAATTTCCAGCTCGCCGGTGTCGGCTTGCAGCGAAACGTCGCCATTGCCTGCGATGGCTTTGATGCCGCCCTCGCGCGTGAACAGGGTGGCGGCGTTGGCGGCAACGCTTGAATAGGTCTGCCCGGCCGTCAGGTGCAGGTCGGAGCCGCTGGTCCAGTGCAGTTGTTCACCTGCGAACAGCAGGGTGGAGGCGGGCGTGGCGAAGTTGATGCTGTCCACGCTGTCGATCACGGCGACGGCGCCGCCGAAGCGTTCCACCGGCTTCGCAGAGTCGAGGTCGCGGGCACCGTCTTTCGCGCGCTGGGCGGCGTGGCCGTTGACAGCGCCGGCGTACTTGCCTTCCTGTTTCGGGTCGAGCTGCTTGAGCATGTCCTGCTGCGCCTGGATGGCGTCGGTGCTGTACAGGGCGTGCTGCTGGGCGGCAGGCTTGGCCAGGCTTTCGGCCAGCTTCTGGCTGGAGCGCAGGCGTTCGATGGCGTCGTCGGCTTCGAGTTGGGTCGAGCTGATGCCACTGCCTTGCGCGCCGCGGCGGCTGGTGGTCAATAGCAGCCCTTCGCCGGAGCGCAGCACGGCCCAGGCGTCGGTGCGCAATTCGAATCCGGTGCCACGGTGCGCGCCGCGCGTGGCGGAATCGGGCGCCTGGTGCACGATGTGGCCGAGATTCAGCTGGCTGGCGGCCGTGCTGCTGGCAAGGCGCATGCGCAATTGTTGGCTGGTGTCGTCCAGCACCCATTGGTTATAGCCGCCGCCATCGAGGGCGTGGCTGTGAATGCCGGAAATCACACCGGCGTGGTTGGCGCTGGAGTCGACGCCGGCCGAGAAGGGCGGGCGGTCGCTGCCGGTATAGAGCTGAGCCACCACGATAGGGCGGTCGATATCGCCTTCGATAAAGTCGACCAGCACTTCGGTGCCGATGCGCGGCGTGAACTGCGTGCCGAAGTTCGGGCCGGCCAGGGCTTCGGAGACGCGCACCCAGGTGCCGGAGCTGTCGTCGCCGGGCGCATTGCCTTCCGTGTCCGTGTTGTGATTGGCTCCGCCCGGATTGGCGCCCGCGCCGCGTTGCCATGGGAACTGGATGCGGATCTGCTGGCCGCGTTGCGTTGTGTTGGCTGCATTCGGCAAGCCGACCACCAATGCCGTTTGCGCTCCGAGTGCGGCGCCTTGCACGCGCTGTGCCGTGGCGGATGGTACCAGCGGCACGGCGGAGCGCACGCAGGCGAAGCGGTTGCGGTAAGTGCCGGGAGCCACGCCTGGGCCGGCTTTCAGCGATGGCGTGAAGTTGTTGCGGGCTTCGTGCTCGACCCACAGCGTGGTGAATTCGTCGCCGTCGAAGCGTTCATGGCCGGTCAGCGCGAAGTTGCTGCCTGCTGCCAGGCGGCGTGCCGATCCTTCGCCGGTAAATTGTTTGTTCGCCAGTTCGGCAGCCTGCAGCATCAGCAGGCTGTGGCCGTCGGCCTCTCCGCTGGCGGTGTAGCTGCGTTCCTCGCTGCCGTCGTAAATGGAGATCGATGGCAGTTCGCCGGCATCGAGATTGCTGGTTTGCTCGGCGGCTGGCGCCGACACTTGTGCCGGGTCCCAGCTTGCGATGCTGATGGCGTTGGGGGCGATGGCGCGGCGCGCAGCGAACTGGTCGATCGAGTCGTCGCGTTCCGTGGCGCGCACGCCGTGGAAGCGCAGGGCTTGTACGGCAGGGCGCGCGGCCTGGCTGTCGAATACCACGACGCGGTGGCGCGACTGGCCGTCCTGCGTAGCCTGCTCGTCCTGGTCATGTTCGAAGCGCCAGTTCAGGCCTTCGGAGGCCAGGATGCGGCACAGGAAATCGAAATCGCTTTCGCGGTATTGCGTGGTGGTGGCGCGCGGCGCCAGCGCCCGCGTGACATCGAAATCGAGCCTTAGCTGCGTGTAGTCGGCCAGCAGTTCCTGCACGATGTCGCGCACCGACTTGTCCTGGAAGATGTAGTTGTCGCGGCGCAGGCGCAGCAAGGCCAGCGCCGGTTCCAGGCGCAGGCGGTAGCGTGCCACGCCGCCGTCGGCGCCAAGCCAGCTGGCTTGCGTGCACAGGCCGTGCCAGGAACGGCGGCTGCCATCCGGCTGCAGCAGGCGGATGGTGAGTTCTTCGCCGATGAACTGGCCGAGATCCAGGCTGGTGGATGTGCTGAGCGCATCGACGTCGAAGCAGAACAGTTCATTCACGCCTTCGCGGCCGACAAAGCGTTCCGCCATCAGGCTTTCTGGCAAGCCGGATTCCTGGGCGCTGGAGAGCGTCAACAGGCGGCCGTGCTGGGCCAGGCCTGTCCCAAACAGCGACCGCATCACGGCAGGGTAATGGTAACGTGGGCCTGGCGCGGCGCCATGCGCACCACGTCGTTATAGGCGCTCACCTGCTGCGCCGTATGGCTGGACAGCGAAGTGCGCAGGCCGATATACGCCAGCGCGGAAATCAGTGCGAACACGGAGCACAGCACCCACAGCGGCAGGTCGCTGCGCAGCTTGTGCATCACCTGGTCGGGACGTTCTGCATGGGGTGCAAAGCCTGGACGGCGGCCTTTCATGTGGGCGATTTCGTCGCCCAGGCGGCTGGTCAGGTAGCCCAGTTTCTCCGAGCCTTCCAGGATGTAGCGGCCCTGGAAGCCGAGCAGCAGGCACATATGGAACACTTCCAGCGCTTCCACGTGTTCGCTGCTGCGGGTGCGCAGCGCATCGAGGCGGTTGAAGAAGTTCTCGCCGGCGAGCTGGTCGCCGAACAAGGTCAGTTGCAGCGGCTTCAGTTCCCATGCGTCGCGGATGGAGAAGTGCGAGCGCAGGATGATCTCGTCGACCGCGGCGCAGAAGGCGTATTTGGCGGCGTCGATATCGTCGGCGGAAGCGTTCTTCTTGCGCGCGTTGCGGCCGAAGTCGTCCAGGAAGCGCGTCATGCGCGACTGGAATTCGGCGTGGTCCTGCGGGGCGCTGCCGTTCTTCAGCATGAACAGGGCGTAGAAGCCGTCGTACATCATGTCCAGCAGGCTACCGTTGGCGGTTGGCGCGGCGATTGGTTCGGCAATAAGTGAAGGTGGGGCGATGGTGTTCATGTTCTGCTCTGTTTCAGGAGTTCACAGCAATCAATTCGAGACGCAATTCGCGCATGCCGGATGGGGCATAGATTTCAATGGACTGGGCCTGCAGCATGCGCTCGTACAGCGGGCCTTTTGAGTCCAGGGTGAAGTAGCAGGTGTCCGGACGCACCGGCACAGCGGCAGGTACTTGCGGAGCGTGCGCCAGGCGCACGCCCGGCATGGCCGACAGCACCAGCTTTTCGACGTCGTCCGGTGCGCCGACCTTGAAGCGCAGCGGCACCACTTCCACCAGTTCGACGGCCGGCATTTCGGCGCCGACAGCCAGGTAGAAGGTGGTGTCTTCGCTGATCTTGCCGGAATCGAGCATGCCGCGGTGGTGGGCCGGCTTCGGCTGCGACAGGGCGATGGCGAAGTAGCGCGAGGAGATCACGGTGTCTAGCAGTTCGCGCACGATCATGTAGAGCTGCGAAAACGCCGGGCCGGGATCGTCGTGGCGGTAGGGCGGCAGGTCGGACAGCGACCAGCTGCGCGAATACGTCATCAGCGCGCCGGCCAGCGACAGCAGCTGTTCGTACAGGCGTTCCGGGTGCAGCTCCGGATTATGGTAGTAGTGCGACAGCGAGGCGAAGGCGGTGCTTGCGGTATGCAGCAGCCAGAAGGTCGACATGTCGCCGCTGCGGAATTCAATCACGTTGCGGCTTGGCTCGCGGTGGTGGCCGTACAGCGCATTGACCTTGGCCTGCAGCGCATCGAGCAGGCGGCGCAGTTGCAGGAACAGGGGCTGCGCGGTGCGGATGGTCAGGCTCGGCGGCACGAAGCCCGGATCGAGCTCGAAGCCGCCGGTGGACAGGCGGCGCAGGCGCAGCAGCGGCAGGCACACATAGCCTTCGCGCGGTTCGGCGTCGGACACCAGGCGCAGCGATTTTTTCAGATAGGCCAGTTCGGCTTGCGCCGCTTGCGTGTACAGGTCGGGAGTGTCGGCATTGGCCTGCGAGAAGCGGGCGCCGTTCGACGGCTGGCCCGCTTGTGCGAAGTTCCCGCCGAAATGCTTGAACACGGGCAGGGCGGCATACCAGGTCACGCTGTGCTGCGATTGCGCGAGCTGGCCCAGGTCAATTGCTTCCGGCAGGTTGTCGTGGCCGGGCGCTTCAATCAATTCTCCGTCCGGCAATACCAGCGACAGTTCGAGCAGGCGCAGCGTGTTATGCGCCAGGGCTTCCATGTCGATCGACAGGCGATCGACGCCCCAGGCATACGGGTGCACGGCCTTTACGCTGCGATGCAAACGGTGCTCGTGATAGCGGTCCTGCTGCTGGAAATGCTGGGGGCGCAGAAACAGTCCTTCCCCCCATAACACTTTGCTGGCCATCTATGATCCTTCTGATAATTGTTTTCTGGTAAGTGCCAGAACAATAACACTTCCTGAAAAAGCCTGTATTAAAAGGCTCAATCGTGCGCGGGGATGTGGAAATTGGTGAGATTCAATTGTGCGTAGGTAATATTTTTTTTCTGCTAACGTTCGTCCGACGCAATTATTGTAAAAAAGCTATTTGTCCGTTCGATGAGGTTAGTTATGAAGAAAATCACTGTTATCTCCCGCGTTTTGTGCATCGCAGCAATCGCTGCATCCCTGTCTGCCTGCCAGACCATGGAACCTAAAGTCGCCGCTCCGGTAAAGCCGAAGCTGGAAGACATGCTGGCCCGTGCTACCGAAGCCAAGGTGGCCGGTAAACAAGAGCAGGCCATCACCCTGTGGAAGGAAACCGCCACCGCATATCCCGCCGACAAATCGCCATGGGTGAACATCGCCCAGTCCCGCTATGACGCAGGGCAATATGGCGAAGCGATCGTGAGTGCCCAGGAAATCCTGGTGCGCGATCCGTCCGACCAGCTGGCCAACAGCATCATCGCCATTTCCGGCCTGCGCCTGTCCACCCGTGCCCTGGGGGACCTGAGCCGCCAGAACAACCTGTCCGGTTCCATCCGTACCGAATCGCAAGACCTGGCCAAGCTGCTGCGCGAGAGCCTGGGCGAAACCGTGCTGGTGCCAAACAGCGACAAGAAGCCGCAAACCCGCACCAGCAGCAACAGCACCGCCAATGCCGCTGCCAACGCTGTCCGTAGCAGGGCACAGGCGGTGAAACCACCTGTATCGACCCCTAGCGCCGACCCATTCGGCGCACTGAAATAACCACCAAGTCCAAAGAAGGAGAAGCCATGTCCAAAAGCGAAAGCGTCCAGAAGCGCCTGCAGAAAATCCGTCCGCCACGGGTCCAGATGACCTATGACGTGGAAATCGG
>Ga0209050_1003878_pt1 | contig 10625 bp, 8 predicted proteins | sample Araplavi_mTSA_r2_FD_184276 | JGI IMG/M metagenome (GOLD analysis project Ga0209050, IMG submission 184276) | Arabidopsis root microbial communities from North Carolina, USA - plate scrape MF_Cvi_mTSA_r2 (SPAdes) (version 2) | ecosystem: Host-associated > Plants > Roots > Endosphere | place: USA...
GCCCTTGGCGGTGTGCTGAAGAAGTTTTTTTAAGGCCTTGTAATCGACTGTTAAGGTCTCCGTAAACGGCGTGACCAGTGCCACGCCTGTTCCGTAAAGTTTTTTCATTTTTTCGCTTATTTTAATTGGGTTGTGTACTTGTACATGCTGTCGATCATGTCGCGAAGGCCATTCATGGATTCGATCATGAATTCGAAATACGGGAGGCCGTCATCCCAGGCGCATCCCACGCGGCACTTGGCCTGGCTGCGGGCCAGGATGTTGAGCACCAGCGGATTGGGCGTGGTGTCGAGATAGTATAGAAAGTCGAACGGGATCTCGGCGAAGTTGATGGCGTCCGGCGAGGTGATGTCGCCCAAAAAGGAGAGGTCCTTTTCGGAGAAGAAGTTGAACTTGAATTCGTAGTTGTCCTTGTTGTTGGGCAAAAACTCCAGCACCTCCACCTGTTTGCCATCGTGTTCGAATTTGCGGACCAATTCTTTCACGCTTTCGTGTTTCGGTTTATCCTCTACGCTGAAAATAATGCCGATCTTCTCCGCTTTTTTATACGATACGGTGTTCCGGGCCACCTGATTTTTCTTCAGCAACCGGTCCGTCCTCATTTTTAGAAAATTCAGCTTTATCAAGAGTTCTAGCGTTATTTATCCCTTCATCAATTTTTCAAAATCCTGTTCGGAAATAATCGTTACACCGAGTTTTTCCGCCTTCTCGCGCTTTGAAGGCCCCATATTATCACCTGCCAGCAAATAATCCAACTTTCCGGAAACAGAAGACAGCACACGGCCGCCATTCTTGAGGATGATCTCCTGTAATTCCTCCCGTTCATACTTCTCAAAAACACCGGAGATCACGAACGACTTGTTGCCGAGCACATCGCTTTCTTTTTCCGGTTCCTTGGCTGTGCTTTCAAAATGGAGACCCGCTGCCCTGAGGCGCGCGATCTCGCGCTGACTTTGGGGATTGCGGAAGAAATCAAAAACCGTCTGGGCGATTTTTTCACCGATCTCCGGGGCGGCCAGCAACTCCTCTTTGGAGGCGGCGGCTACTTTTTCTATCGTCTTAAAATAGCGCGCCAGCTTTTCGGCCACGGTCCTGCCCACGTAGCGGATGCCGATGGCAAACAGTACACTTTCAAACGGCACTTCGCGTGATTTGTCGATACCGGCCAACAGATTCTGCGCCGATTTATCTTTGAAGCCTTCCAGGCGAAGCAAGTCTTCCTTCTTCAAGTCGTAGAGATCGGCGGGACTTTTTACGAGCCCGAGCTGGTACAGCTGCTCGATCGTTTTCTCTCCCAGCGAGTCGATGTCCATTGCCCTGCGCTGGATGAAATGTTCGATGCGTCCCCTGATTTGGGTTGGACACCCCTCGAGGTTGGGGCAGTAGAATGCGGCTTCGCCTTCCACGCGCACCAGTTTGGTGCCACATTCCGGACACTTGTCGATGTAGACCACAGGTTTGCTTCCCTGGGGTCGTTTCTCCATCTCAACACCGGTGACTTTCGGAATGATCTCGCCACCTTTTTCAACATAAACATAGTCGCCGATGCGCAGGTCAAGCCTTGCGATCTCGTTGGCATTGTGGAGCGACGCGCGCTTCACGGTGGTGCCGGCCAGGAAAATAGGTTCCAGTTCGGCGACCGGGGTCACAGCGCCTGTGCGCCCCACCTGGTAGGTGATGCCGTTCAGCCGTGTACTGACGCTCTGGGCTTTGTATTTGTATGCGATGGCCCATCGCGGACTTTTTGCCGTGAAGCCCAGCTGACGTTGTTGTTCAAGGCTGTTCACTTTGATCACCACACCGTCGGTCTCCAGGGGCAACTCCTGGCGTTTGTTTTCCCAATGCTGAATATACTCGAGTACCGCTTGAATATTCTTACACTTTTTGTAGGTAGGCGATACGTTGAAGCGCCACGACTCGAGCTTGTGAATGCTCTCCTCATGGGTCTTCAAACCGGTTTCATCACCCAGCAGATAGTAGGCGAAGCAATCCAATTTGCGTCTCGCCACTTCGGCGGAGTTTTGCATTTTCAAGGTGCCCGATGTGGTGTTGCGGGCGTTGGCATATTTTTCCTCGCCGATGTCTTCGCGTTCTTTGTTCAACTGCTGAAACACGTGCTTGGGCATGAACACTTCGCCGCGCACTTCAAAAGATGGCGGAACGTTTTTGCCTTTTGCTCTCAGGGGAATGTTGCGGACGGTCATCACGTTGGCCGTCACGTCATCGCCGCGAACGCCGTCGCCGCGGGTGACGCCGCGGGTGAGCATGCCGTTTTCGTAGGTGAGACTGATGGAGACGCCGTCGAATTTCAGTTCGCAGAAATATTCGTAGGGCTCACCGTCCAGCGCCTTGGCTACGCGCCCGTCGAAGTCTTCCAACTCTTCCTGGCTGTAGGTATTGCTCAGCGAGAGCATGGGGTACTTGTGATAGACGGTGGCAAACTCCTTGGTGACGGTGCCGCCCACCCGCTGGGTGGGGGAGTGGGAGTCTTTGAACTGCGGAAAGGCTTCTTCCAGCGCAATCAGTTTCTCCAGGAGCTTGTCGAACTCCAGGTCACTGATCTCGGTGCGGTTCTGTTGATAGTAAAGATCATTGTGGTGATTGATCTTTTCGGTGAGTTTTTCGATCTCTGCTTTTGCCTGTTCGGGTTTCATAGGTTGCGTAAACACTCGGCCATAAAGCTAGAAAAATTTAGTGTTTAATGTCCCATGCGGGCGTCTTCAACGCGCGTGATCCGGCAATTACTTTTGTGTGGGATCTTCGTAGGCTTTCAATCCCTCCTGGATGTCGATGGTGTTGTTCCTGGTCTCCACATCGGCCATGCGTTGTGAGGGATCGATCTGCACAAAGGCAATGTCGTCTGCTTTGTGCGCCACCTTCACCGTGTAGGTGGGATTCACCCAAGGCCATGCTTCCAGGTCGGTGCGTGGAATGGTCTTGTCTTCAACGGGTTTGTTGCCCAGTGTTTCATTGAGGGGGACATAGAACATTTCTTTGGAGCCGTCCTTGTAGGTCACCAGCAGGTCCACCGGCATGGGGAACTCGCCGATCCGTTCCAGCGTCACATACGTGCTGCCATCCTGATCCACGACGCTCTGGATGCCATAGTCGATCTTCTTTGTGGTGAACACCCAATAGCGCAAATACCAACCCAGCTGCAATCCCGAAACTTTTTCCATCACACGGATAAAATCGTTTGGTTCGGGATGTCTGAATTTCCAGGTGTTGTAGTACTGGCGCATGCCTTTGTAGAAATTTTCTTCCCCGATGATGTACTTCAACTGGTGTAGGAAGATCGTGCCCATGGAATAGGCTGCCGTGCTGTAGCCGGTGTTAGTGTTGTAATGGTCGGAATGCTGGCTGATCGGTTCCTGCAGCCCGCGTTTGATGAGTGTAAAGTAGCTGGTGTAGCTTCCCAGGTGCGCCTCGGCCACCGGCGTGTTGAACAAGGCGGCTTTGGATTCATGACTGGCAAAATCGGTATAGCCTTCATCCATCCAGGGATAGAGCGATTCGTTGGAAGCAAGCACGCCCTGGAACCAACTGTGCGATACTTCGTGCGACATGACACCTTCCAGCGCCGCAAAGGTTCCTTCGCCCATGATCAGCGTGCACATGGGATACTCCATGCCGCCGTCGCCCCCCTGGATGATGGAGTAGGTTTCATAGGGATATTTGCCAAAGGTCTTGTTCATGAACTCGAAATGCTTCACGGCATAAGGTTCCATCTTGGCCCAGTTCTCGGTTGTTTTTTCGCCTTTTTGATAAAAGAAGTGCACTTCGGGCCCATTGGGCACCTGGGCTTTGTCGTGGATATAATCAGGGTCCGCCGCGAAGGCAAAGTCGATCACGTTCTTCGCTACGAAGTTCCAGGTGAGGTCACCATCGGGGCGCTTCACGGTGGTGCCTGTTTTCTCATAGCCGTAGCCGATCTTGTCGGCATTCATCAGTTTGCCGGTAGCGGCCACCACGAATGAAGGGTCGAGGGTGATCTTCACATCAAAATCGCCCCAAACGCCGTGAAATTCGCGTGCCACGTAAGGATAGGCGTGCCAGCCGCGGTAGTCGTACTCGGCCATTTTGGGATACCATTGGGTCATGGAATAGGCAATGCCCTCCTTGTTGTCGTGGCCGGAGCGCCGGATTTGGATGGGCACCTGCGAGTCGAACTTCATGTCGAACACGGTCTTCGTGTTGGGAAGGATCGGTTTGGCAAGCGTCACTTCCAGGATGGTGCCGTCCACGAGATAGCCCACATCCTTGCCGTCTTGTTTCAGGCTTTGGATGTGCTGGTAGCCGATCTCATTTTCTTTCAGATAGAAGATGCGGTCCTTCACGCGCGGGTCGGGATCCGGATAGTTACGCGAGCGAACATCCATCATGCTCCCGGGCTGGAACGCGTTGAAGTACAGGTGGTAGTAGACTTTGTTGAGCGTGTCTTTGGAGTTGTTATAGTACACCAGCTTTTGGGTGCCGGTGACCTTGTGGGTCTTCACATCCAGCCGAACGTCCATCGAATATTCCACGCGCTGCTGCCAGCGATAATCCTGTGCTGAAATGGGCTGGATGATGGTGAAAAGGAAGAAAACAAGAAGGGCACTCGCAAATTTTAACATTCCGCACACGTTTGAATAACATGCGCAAAATATTGAAAACCCGGTAGGTTACAAAGGGAATTTATTCTTCCTGAATCCTTTAAAAAAGTAGGTGAGGCTGCCGGAAAGAAACGAGCTTTCCGAAAGGGTGAGCGGTTCACCCGGCAATGCCTTCGGGATATTGTAGGTGTACATAAAAGCAAATCCCCAATTCTTATACCCTACCGAAAGCGGAACACTGATGGCATAGTTCATGACCCCAAACACATTGGTCGTGGTCTGCACCAGGCTGTAGGTGGTGCCGTACTGTCTGAAATTTTGAATGGCCTCCCGCAACGTCTTCGGTGCCACATAGTCAATGGACGTGAGGGTCTCGTTCCCCAACAAAGCAAAGAAAGAAGGCGAAAGGGCAATGCGGTCGATCCCTTTGAAATTTTTCTTTTCCAAAATAACGCTCACACCGGGCATGATGCGGTGGACATGAGCATCGCCAAAATAGTACGCGTAATTTACGCTGAGCAACACGGGTTTGAACTCCAGCATGGGCGTGACGGAGAGGGTGTTCTTGTATGGAATGTAGGCATCGTCCTCGGGTGTGTTGTAAAAATACCGGTCGTACTCGCCCATGATGGAAAATGCTTTCGAGAAGCTATGCATATAGCCGGCCGAGGCGATCGTAAGGTAATATGAAGGCTCAAAATCCTTGCTCCAGAATCCGGACACGTCGGCGAACCATCCCGACTTGTGATAGTAGGAGATGCCCGGCGCCAACCCGAAATTTTCGATCCCCAACGTGCGGCCTGCTGAAAGCACATTGCTGTTGTAACCCATGCGCACGGCAAACTGCGAGCGAATCGGTTCACCGTAGGTGAGCAGGCTATCGATGAGGTTGAAGATGGTCAGCGAATCTTCAAAGGTCAACGCATCCTCTACACCGGAGAGTAAAAGCGAATCTGCTTCCTGGCCAAACAGGGAGGCCCCGGAAGCAGACATTAGAATAGTGAAGAGCCATCTTCTACACCAATGCATGTCCTGCGTGTGTTAGATCAGATTAGTTGTTTCGTTGTTGGAGGCGTTGTTGTTGCTGATCGCGCAGGTTTTGTCGTCTTTCCTGTTGCATTTGCCGTCGCTGGATCTGGTCGAGGATCATTTGCCGGAACCTTCGTTCGGCGTCGGGCAAGGTGCGCAGTTTTTGGGCCGAGATCACTTTGAGCAGGCGGCCGGAATAATCTTTTTCGAGGTCCAGTTCCTGTTGTTTTATTTTGAACTGGGCGTCCAGGGCGGCCTGGCTGTTTTTCTCCTGGTTTTGGTCGGGCGAGGGGTTTTGCCTGGCCTCCTTCAATTGCTGGCGCAGGGCCTTGCGGCGTTCGGCAAACTCGCGGTAGATGGGCCAGAACTTCTCGGCTTCCTGGGGCGTGAGTTGGAGCTGGTCGGTAATGTATGCCACCCGTGCGGCTTGTATTTTATCGCGGGCTTTGGTGTCGGTTACGGGTGGAATATCGTCGTCCTGCGCCCAGGCGGGCAGCAGGATGATCGTCAATAAAATTCCTAGAATCGCCTTCATCTCGTATAACTTTAATCAATATCGTCTAAAATGGTATCCAGGTCGTCTGCGCTGATGTTCAGGCCATAGACGTCGCTTTCAATTTCACTGGCGTCCTTGCCATCGAGGTGCACCTGTTCCAACAGTTCGTCAGTGGTCAGGTCGGTGTCGTTCAGGTACGCCACCAGTTCTTCGGTTTGGATGGAGGCCAGCATGCCTTCAGGGGAATGGTCGTCGGTGGGGCCATCGAACCAAAAAATGGCCACCGCCAGAAGGATCACGGCGGGCAGGGCGTAGCGCAGGCCATAGACCCAGACCGGGCGGCTGCTGACGCCGGGTTTGCTCACCCGCGACTGGATGATCCCGGGCAGCTTCTCGAAGTATCCCTCGGGGACGTCGAAAACCTCTTTTTTCGGAATATCTTCAAGCTTTTTCATGATCGGGGGTTTGACATCTTAATCTCTTAAAAGTTTAATCATTCTGATAAATAATCTTCAATTTTCTTCACCGCGTGGTGATAGCTCGCCTTCAGCGCGCCCACCGTGGTATCGGTGATCTCGCTGATCTGTTCGTAGGACATGTCGTCGAAGTATTTCATGTTGAAAACCAACCGCTGTTTGTCCGGTAGTTTCAAGAGGGCTTTTTGCAATTTCAACTGGATCTCGTCCCCGGTGAGGGTGGAGTTGCTGTCCAGTTTGGCCGTGAGCTCGCCCTCCACATCGCCGATGGGTAAAAAGAAGCGGCGTTTTTTGCGCTGCAGGAAGGTGAGGCATTCGTTGGTGGCAATGCGGTAGATCCAGGTGTAAAGCTGGGCGTCTTCGCGAAAGCTGTCGATATGCTTGTGGATCTTGATGAAGACTTCCTGCGTGATGTCATCCGCATCGTCGTGGTCGATCACCATTTTGCGGACGTGCCAATATACCCGCCTCTGGTATTCGCGCACGAGCAAATTGAACCCATAGTTACGGGTTTCCGGATTTCTCAGTTTGAGTAACAGTTCTTTGTCTTCCAAGGAGGAAAGGCATCAATTGGAGCTTAGACTCAGGCGCGGCTGTAAGGTTTAAAAATAAGCGTTAATTCTTTTCAAACCCGTTTTGGGGATTGAATTTCTTTGTTGCTGAGCGTTTTGGGCGATCGAAAGGATCTAAGGCTTGTAAGCCGTCAGCATGTCGGCCAGGCACTCGAAGGTCTCTTTGGCGTGCGTGGGGAAATTGGCAAACCGGAGTTGTGTTTTCTTGGCCGCGCCATAGCCGTCGCCGGGCTGCATGCCTTTTTCCTGGAGCATTTTGGTGATGCGTTCGGTGTGGTCGCCGGTGTCGGCCACGATCACCGTTTTCGATTGAAACGCTTTATCCTTCACCAGCGCGCTGATCGCCGTATTTTCAGACAAGGCCTGGTACAACACCGCCGCTTTATATTCGGTCTCTTTGCGGATGGCATGGATTCCTCTGCGGTTCATGTCTTCCACCACTTTCCCCAGCAAATAAATACCCAGTACATTCGGTGTCTCCGGTGTTTGATATTTCAATGCATGCAAGTGCAGGCTTGGGATGGTGTGATACGAACCGATGGATATACCCTTGGCGAGCTGTTGTTCGGCCTTGGCCACGCAGGCATCGTTAACCAGCCAAACGCCCAGCCCTGCGGGAAGACCGAATCCTTTTTGAACAGAGAAGAAAACCGAGTCGAACAGCGAAAAATCGAACTCAGGGAAAGGCAAAGACGACACGGCATCCACGGCGAGCAATGCTTGCGGGTGGTTGGTTCTCACGGTGCGGATAAATTCCAGGGGCAGCATCACGCCGGTGCTGGTCTCGTTGTGTGTGAGCGCGATCAACTCCGTTCCTTCGGGCGCCTGGAAGCCGGCGTCGAAGCCCTGACCTTGTGCGGCCTCCAGCTTGCCGGGCTTCCGGTTCAATTGCTGCGACACTTCGAAGAAGCGTTTTGAAAACGCACCGTTCACGAGGTGAAAAGACTTTTCTTCCACCAGGTTTTGGATGATGCGTTCCCAGATCTCCGTAGCAGAACCCGTGAAATACAAATGATAGCCCGCGGGAATTCCCAGCAAAGCCCGCAAGCCTTCCACCGTAGACTGATAAATGCTCTCAAACTTTTTTGTGCGGTGCGACAGCGACGGAATGCCTTCGCGGAACGCGGTGCGCACGTGATCTTCTACCGTGAAGTAGAGTTGGGATGGGCCGGGGGTGAAATTTATAGTCGGGTTCATAATGCGGCAACAAAACTAAAAAAGATATTGATACCGTCTGCATCCGGCGGGTGCAATCGACGAGCACCGCCGGCAGGAAAAGGCATACACAAAAATTCTTCCGGAGCAAGGTTGGCGTAAAAGCATGTTTTTTCTAAGTTGCACGAAATCCCACTCGGGTTTGGGACACGTTTGCTGAACCTAACATTATAAACAATACCGAGTGAAGCTTTCGTCCAAAATCAGGCTTCATCCGCCAATTGGCGGACCTCGCCCAAAAAGCAGGTTAACAGAAGAAGGTTGCGGATGCCGGCAGCTCAAAACTTGTCTTTAGGGGGTTCAGAAACACCTCCCCAAACCCAGTGGGCTTTTTATTTCCCCGCTAAAAGCCAAAACGCCCAACGAAAGCCTGCCGACTTTCCATTGAGCGTTTCATGCCTTTATCTTCACGCCGTCAGGCGTCTCTGTGGTTACTCAATACAATACACGGAACTTAATCGTGTGATCAATTTCTCTCAATTCCTTGATCACATCCTTATCATACTGCTTGTTGATATCCGTGATCACATACCCGATCGTCTCATTCGTCTTCAGATACTGTCCTACGATGTTAATGCCGTGGTTGGCAAGTATGTGGTTGATCTTCGCCAAAATGCCAGGGACGTTTTCATGAATGTGAATCAACCGGTGTGCGTTCTCCAGCAAAGGCAATGTCAGGTTCGGGAAGGTCACGCTGTTTGACGTGCTGCCGGTGTTGATATAGTCCATGATCTTACCGGGCACAAAATTTCCGATGTTCTCTTGCGCTTCCGATGTGCTGCCGCCGATGTGTGGCGTCAGGATCGTGTTGGGAAGTCCGCGTAATTCCGATTGAAACTCCTCATCGTTGCTCACGGGCTCATAGGGGAACACGTCGATCGCGCAGCCGGCCACTTTGCCGCTCAGCACGTTCTCACGCAACGCCTGGATATCGACGATGTGTCCGCGGCTGAGGTTGATAAAGATGACGCCCTTCTTCATGAGGGCAAATTCCTTTGCACCGATCAGGTTGAGGTTGGACTCGCGGCCGTCGACGTGTAACGACACGACATCGGCTTGTTCCAACACTTCTTTCATCGACTTGCACTTGATGGCGTTGCCCAGCGACAATCTCTCCTCCGTGTCATAATAAAGCACTTTCATCCCCAGCGATTCGGCAATGACCGAAAGCTGTGTACCGATATTGCCATAGCCGATGAGGCCTAATTTCTTGCCGCGCACTTCAAAGCTTCCCTTGGCGGATTTGTCCCACGCGCCCTTGTGCATTTTTGTGGACTTGTCCACGATGTTGCGCATGAGCATGATCATCTCGGCCACAGCCAGTTCCACCACGGAGCGGGTGTTGCTGAACGGTGCATTGAAAACGGCGATACCCTTTTTGGTGGCCGTCTTCAGATCGATCTGGTTGGTGCCGATACAGAAGGCGCCGATCACCATCAGGCGATTCGCATGTTCCAATACGCGTGCCGTTACCTGGGTCTTCGAGCGGATGCCCAACACGGAAACGTTCTTGATCTTTTCGATCAACTCGTCTTCCGTCAGTGCGGCGTGATAGGTCTCCACGTTGAAGCCTTCCGACTTCAGGAGCTCGATCGCTACGGGGTGTACATTCTCCAGCAAGAGCACGTTGATGCGGTTCTTGGGATAAGAAATAGCCGTGTTGAGCTTGTTGAGGTACAAGAACTCATCGAGGCTGGGGGTGATGTGGTCTGCCTGTTTCAATACGTTTTCCCTTTCTACGTTTTCCGTGAAGGCGTAAAACTTATTGGCCAGCCCGGAGTGTTTAATTTCATAATCGGTGTATCCGTCACCAATAACGTATACATCGCCGGGCAGGTTCAATCTTTTTAATTGTTCCACTTTGCCGTTGTTGGCCGACAACGGGTTGTCTGTATCAAAGCCGATCACCCGGCCTTCGGTGTCGAAGCGGAATTCGTTGGCCAGGATGTTCTCCGGCTTGATGCCAAACTCGGTCACAATGGGTTCGATGAACTCGCGGAAACCGTTTGAAATGATATAAATGTTGTCGGCGTAGTTCACAAAAAATTCGCGGTTACGCTTGAACGATTCGGAGACTTTGTCTTTCAACAAGGCGATGAGGGGGCCGAGGTGGTGTTGTGAAGGGGCCAGCAGGTTCAGGCGTTTCTCCAGCGATTCGCGGAAGGAGATGGAGCCGTTCATGCCCTGGTTGGTGATGGAAACGATCTGGTCCTTGCGCTGTTCTTTGTCGGGATGGTCTTTC
>Ga0209050_1003882_pt1 | contig 10622 bp, 6 predicted proteins | sample Araplavi_mTSA_r2_FD_184276 | JGI IMG/M metagenome (GOLD analysis project Ga0209050, IMG submission 184276) | Arabidopsis root microbial communities from North Carolina, USA - plate scrape MF_Cvi_mTSA_r2 (SPAdes) (version 2) | ecosystem: Host-associated > Plants > Roots > Endosphere | place: USA...
TCGGACAGAGCATGCGGCTGATGTGCGGCCTGCCGGAATACGACACCTACGTCGCCCATCGCGAGACCACCCACCCGGGTGAGCCCGTGATGAGCTACGAGGAATTCTTCCGCGAGCGCCAGGAAGCACGCTACGGCGGCGCCGGCAAGCGGGGTGGCTGCTGCTAGTGGACTGTAACAAGCGCTCCCGATTCGAGTGTTACAGTCCACTAGTAACTGGAAGTTAGAGCCAGATCAAAGTGTCGAAATTCTTAGCATTTATTCTTTGCCCGATGGAATCGTCCTTCGGCGGCGAAAATGCTCAATTTCGAACGGTCCGGCCTAAGCCAGAAACTGACCATCATCTCGGTGCTCACCACCGGCAGCGCCCTGCTGCTGGTGTTCGTGGCATTCGCCGTCGCGTCCATCCTTTCCCACACCAGCGAGGAGCGCAAGCAGCTTACCTCGCTGGCTGACGTCATCGGCGCCAACAGCGTCGCTTCCCTGCTCTATGCCGACCGGCCGACGGCCGAACAAGCCTTGGCCGCGCTGGCGGTCAAGGGCGATATCACGCGCGCTGCCCTGTTCGACCGCGAAGGCAAGCTGTTTGCCGCCTACCCATCCCTGCGCGACCTGGCGCCCGATGCATTGGATGCGCCGCGCCTGCGCCAGCTTGCTTCGGGCGAGCTGGCCGAACGCGACGGGCCGCCCTGGGCGCCGCTGCTGCGGCTTTACCGGCCGGTGCGGGTGCGCCAGCACGTCATTGGCGCGGTGATGATCGAGGCTGGCCAGGCCTCGCTGTGGCTGGGCATCCTGCGCAACCTTGGCATCACGGCGGCAGCCACCGCTTCTTCATTCTGGCTGGCGCTGGTGCTGTCGGCGCGCTTCCGGGAGGGCATTTCGGCGCCCATTGCGCAACTGATCGCGGCGGCGGACAAGGTCAGCAGCAGCCAGACCTACGCCCAGGTGCAGCACCAGCGCAGCGATGAACTGGGCACTCTGATCGACAGTTTCAACGGCATGCTGGCGCAGATCGAGAGCCGCGACACCAAGCTGGCGCAGTATCGCGGCGAGCTGGAACGCCAGGTCAGCATCCGCACCGCGCAACTGGAGAAGGCCAAGGATGCTGCGGAAGCGGCCAGCCAGGCCAAAAGCGCTTTCCTGGCCAATATGTCGCATGAAATACGCACGCCCATGAACGGGGTGCTGGGCATGGCGGAATTGCTGGCGGCCACCGACCTTACCGAGACGCAGCGCCATTACACCAGCATGGTCAGGCGCTCGGGCGAGCACCTGCTGGTGATCATCAACGACATCCTCGATTTTTCGAAAGTTGAAGCGGGCAAGCTGACTGTCGAATACATCAATTTCAACCTGCGGGAACTGCTGGATGATATCGAGAACGTATTTGCACCGCAGGCCCAGGCCAAGGGCATCGAGATGGAATTCGCGGTGGCGAACAATATTCCGCTTGCAATCTGCGGCGACCCGAACCGGCTGCGCCAGGTGATCGTCAACCTGCTGGGGAATGCAGTCAAGTTCACCGACCAAGGGCGGATCAGGGTGGCGGTGCGGGTGGCGGAGGAGGATGCGCAGTCGGCGCGGTTGCGGATCGAGGTGCATGATACCGGCATCGGCGTCTCGCGCGAGGCACGGGCCCACATCTTCGACTCCTTTTCGCAGGGCGACGGTTCGACCACCCGCAAGCACGGCGGCACCGGCCTGGGGCTGGCGATTTCCAAGCAGCTGGTGGAGCTGATGGGAGGTTCGATCGGCGTCGACAATGCGCTCGGGCGCGGTTCGGTGTTCTGGTTCACCGTGCAGTTCGACAAGCGGCGCGTGGATGCGGATGATGCGGGCTTCCAGCAAAAGCCGACCAAGGGCCTGCGCGCCCTGGTGGTGGACCGGCAGGCCGAAAGTGCGCTGGCGCTGCAACGGCTGCTGGGGCGCTGGCATTTGCAAGGCAGTTGCGCGCCCAGTGCAGCCGATGCCTTGCGCGAGCTGCACGCCGCCGCCGCACGCGGCGCGCCCTACGATGTGGCGCTGCTCGACATGGGGCTGGACGATATCGGAGGCCTGGCGCTGGCGGCCGAGATCAAGTCGGATCCCGATATTTCGGCAGTGCGCCTGATCCTGCTGGCCTCCGAACGAAACGCTGCCGACCAGGTGCAGCGGCGTGCCGCCGGTGTCGCCTTCCAGCTGATCAAGCCGGTGCGCGAGCCAGACCTGTATGACTGCATCGTGACGCCAGTGCGCGTCAACGAGGGCGTGGGCGCCGCGGCACTGGCGGGCGCGCCGCCGGGGCAGGCATCGCCGCGTCCGCGCCCAGGCCAGCGCCCGCGCGCCCTGCTGGCGGAAGACAATCCGGTCAATGTGGAAGTGGCGTCGGCGATGCTGCGCGGCCTGGGCATGGAAGTGGCGTGCGCCGCCAACGGAGAGGAGGCGCTTGCCGCGGTGCGCGCAGGCGATTACGACCTGGTGCTGATGGACTGCATGATGCCGGTCATGGACGGCATGGCCGCCACCGCCGAAATCCGCCGCCTGGAGCAGCAGCGCGGCCGCACGCGCGCCACGCCGATCGTCGCCATTACCGCCAACGCGCTGCAAGGCGACCGCGAACGCTGCCTGGCGGCGGGCATGGACGACTACATCAGCAAGCCCTTCTCGCAGCAGGCGCTGGCCGATACGCTCGGGCGCTGGATCGCCCTGCCCCGGCCGACGCCAGCCGGCCAGCCGGCCGCCACAGTTCCCGCGGCCCCGGCAGGCCGCCAGGCGAGCGCCGGTGACTTATCCGTGGCGCTCGCGGTGCGCGCCGCGTCGGGCCAGGCCCCGCCCGCCCAGCAAACCGTACCGGCGGCCATCAATCCCCAGGCGCTTGACGCCATCCGCGCCCTCAGCGCAGGACAGGGCGAGCTGTTGCTGCAACGCGTTCTGGCCGCCTTCCTGCAAGACACGCCCCGCCAGCTGGGCGCATTGCAGCAGGCAGCCATGCAAAACGACCCCGCCACCGTCGGCAAGATCGCCCACAGCCTGAAATCGAGCAGCGCCAATGTCGGCGCCGACGCGCTGGCCAGGCTGTTCAAGGAGCTGGAACAAACGGCCCGCAGCGGTCAATCCGCGGGCGCGCCCGACCTGTTGGCGCAACTGGAGCGCGAATTCCAGTCGGTCCGGCATTCGCTCAGCCTCATCCTGCCGAAGGGAGCATGAAATCATGGCAGCGCTCTATTCACCCAAACGCGGCACCGTGCTGGTGGCGGACGACGATCCGGTCATGCGCCTGTTGATGCTGGAGATGCTGGCCCAGGTCGGCCTCGATGCCGTGGAAGCGAGCGACGGCCGCGCGGCGGTGGCCAGCTTCCGCGACAACGCGCCCGACCTGGTGCTGCTCGACGTCGACATGCCGCTGCTCGACGGCTTCTCCGTCTGCCGCGCCATCCGCAAGCTGGAAAGCACCTCCCACGTCCCGGTCATCATGGTCACCGGCGGCGACGACCTGCAGGCCGTCACCCAGGCCTATGAAGCCGGCGCCACCGATTTCGTCTCCAAGCCGATCAACTGGCCCATCCTCGGCCATCGCGTGCTGTACGTGCTGCGCGCCAGCGACGCCATCGCCCGCCTGCGCATCGCCGACGCCCACAACCGCGCCGTGCTGGCCGCCATTCCCGACACCTTCTTCCGCCTCAGCGCCGACGGCCACTATCTCGATTACGAAGAAGGACATGAACCCGGCGCCGACTTCGCCAGCCGCGAATGCGTGGGACGCCACATCCGCGACGTGCTGCCGGCGCCGATCGCAGGGCGCATGCTGGACCAGTTGTCGGCCGTGCTGCATTCGGCCTCGGTGCACTCGGTCGATTACGAATTGTCGCGCGACGGCATCAGCCACCACTTCGAAGCGCGGCTGGTCGGCACCGCATCGGGCGAAGTCCTCGGCCTGGTGCGCGACATCAGCGAACGCAAACGCACCGAAGAGCAGATCCGCAAGCTGGCCTATTGCGACAGCCTGACCGGCATCCCCAACCGCCAGGCCTTCCTCGAAACGCTGGAACGCGAGATCGAGCGTTCGCAGCGCGACCAGCGCAAGTTCGCCATCCTGTTCATGGACCTTGATTCCTTCAAACGCATCAACGACACGCTGGGCCACAACATCGGCGACCTGCTGCTGCAGATCGTCACCGAACGCCTGCGCGAGACCATCCGTCCCGGCGACCACCTGTGCAGCCTGGCGCGCCTGGGCGGCGACGAGTTCACCATCCTGCTGCCCGACATTGAGCGGGTCGACGACGCACTGGCCGTGGCGCACCGCGTGAAGGACGCCATGCGCCGTCCCTTCAACCTCGACGGCCACGAAATCTTCGTCACCGCCAGCATAGGCATCTCGCTCTATCCGGAAGACGGCGAAGACTGCACCTCGCTGCTGAAGTTCGCCGACACTGCCATGTACCACGCCAAGAACTGCGGCAAGAACAACGCCAAGCTTTACAGCTCCTCGCTCACGATGCAGATCATGAGCCACGTCAAGCTGGAGGTGGGCTTGCGCAAGGCCCTGCAAAACAATGAGCTCTACCTGCTGTACCAGCCGCAGGTCGACGTGCCAACCACGCGCATCGTCGGCGTGGAAGCGTTGATACGCTGGCGTCATCCCGAGCACGGCATCATTCCGCCCACCGAATTCATCCCGCTGGCCGAGGAGACCGGCCTGATCGTACCAATAGGGGAATGGGTATTGCGCACCGCCTGCCACCAGGCGCGCGCCTGGCAGCGCGAATGCGAGCAGCCAGTCCGCATGGCGGTCAATCTCTCGGCGCGCCAGTTCAAGGACGAAAACCTGGCGCAGATCGTGCTGGCCGTGCTGCAGGACAGCGGCCTTGATCCCAGCCTGCTGGAGCTGGAACTGACCGAAGGCACCCTAATGGACAACGCCCTCGCCACCCTTGCCACGCTGGAGCAGTTGCGCGGCATCGGCGTGTTCCTGTCGATCGACGATTTCGGCACCGGCTATTCGTCCATGAGCTACCTGAAGCGCTTCGACGTGCGCGCACTGAAGATCGACAAGAGCTTCATCAGCGGCCTGCCGCAAGACAGCGAAAACGCCGCCATCACGCGCGCCATCATTGCCATGGCGCACGGCTTGAAAATGATCGTGGTGGCGGAAGGCGTCGAAACGCGCGAACAGCTCGACCTTCTGAAGCACTACGGCTGCGACATGGCTCAGGGCTACCTGCTCGGCCGCCCGGCCCCGCATGACGCCATCAGCCAGATGCTGGCGCTCGCCGGATCAGGTGCTGCGGCGGTCTAGCATGGCGCGGGCAATGGTGCCGGCATCGACGTATTCGAGTTCGCCGCCAACCGGCACGCCGCGTGCCAGGCGGGTCACGGCCAGGCCGCGGGCTTTCAGCATCTCGCTGATGTAGTGCGCGGTGGCCTCGCCTTCGTTGGTGAAGTTCGTTGCCAGCACCACTTCTTCCACCACGCCGTCGGCGGCGCGCGCCAGCAGCCTTTCGAGGTGGATGTCTTTCGGGCCGATGCCGTCCAGCGGCGACAGGCGGCCCATCAGCACGAAGTACAGGCCTTTGTACGTCAGCGTGGATTCGATCATCGCCTGGTCGGCCGGCGTTTCAACCACGCACAGCTGGCGCTTGTCGCGCGACTCGTCGGCGCAGGTGTCGCAGATCTCGGTTTCGGTGAAGGTGTTGCACAGCGCGCAGTGGTGCACCTGCTCCACCGCCTGGTACAGGGCGCGCGACAGCATGGCGGCGCCTTCGCGGTCATGCTGCAGCAGGTGGAAGGCCATGCGCTGGGCCGATTTGGGACCAACGCCCGGCAGACGGCGCAGCGCCTCCGTCAGGAATTCAAAGGACTTCGCCATGAGGTCAGGCTTGCTTGAAGGCGCTCAGGAAATCGGCCGTCTTGGTGGGCACGAACTCGGTGATCGTGTAGCTGGCGGCACCCGCTTCGTTGAACGGGTCCAGCTCGATCACCGCTTCGATATCGGCCCGGCTGTCGGCCGTGGCAAGGATGATGCCGCCGGTGCGTGGCACCATGCGTCCGCACATCAGGAACATGCCGTTGGCAATTTGCTCGCGCAGATACTCGCTGTGCGCGGCCAGGAGCTTGTCGATCTCCTCGGCCGGCTTCAGGTAAGTAAGCGCGATGATGAACATGATGTTCGATCAGAACGGCATCTTGAAGCCGGGTGGCAGCGGCATGCCGGCGGTCAGGCCGCTCATTTTTTCCGAGGCGGTGGCTTCGGCTTTGCGCACTGCGTCGTTGAAAGCGGCCGCTACCAGGTCTTCCAGCATGTCCTTGTCGTCGCCCAGCAGCGATGGATCGATCGACACGCGCTTCACGTCGTTCTTGCAGGTCATCACGACCTTCACCATGCCGGCACCGGCCTGGCCTTCAACTTCGATCAGGGCCAGCGCTTCCTGCGCCTTCTTCATGTTGTCCTGCATGGCTTGCGCTTGCTTCATCAGGCCTGCCAGTTGGTTCTTCATCATGGTGTGGTTCTCCGTATTTCGGTGTTGAGTATGGGGTTCAGTGCGCTGGCGTCATCGGCGCCACGATCGAGCCGGGCACGATGAAGGCGCCGAAGTCGCGCGCCATTGCTTTGATAAATGGATCGGCGGCCACGGCCTCTTCCGCGGCACGCTGGCAGTTGTCGCGGTGGACCTGGGCTTCGACGCTGGTGGTGTACCAGGCCTTGCCGATCTCGGTCTCGACGCGCGCGGCGCGGCCGAAACGTTCGGCCAGCGCGGAAGTCAGTTTTTCGACGTTGGCCGGCGTGGCCCAGGTTTCGATCGGGCAGCGGATGCGGAACACGGCCATATTGCCGTCGAAGGTGCAGCTTACCAGTTCGGCCTGGGTGGCCAGTTGCTGCGCCACGCCGCGCAGCGGCAGGTGGGCGGCCAGCGCCGGCCAGTTGCCGTCCCAGCCCAGTTCCGGAACTGGCGTGATCACGTATTCGTAAGGCGCCTTGGCCGGTGCGGCCGCGCGCTGCTGCGGTGCAGACTGCGGCATGCCGGAAATGTGGTCGGCGCCGGCCGGCACTGCAGACTCTTCGGAGAAGTCGGTTACCCAGGGCGGCAGGTCGTCTTCTTCCGCCTGTTGCTGCACAGGGGCGGCTCGCCGCTGCTGCGCTTGCGGCGGAGCTTCCATTACGGTGGCTGCGCCGCCCTGCTCGTCCCAGGGAGCGCTGGCTTGCGCCGACGGTGCGCTCGGGGCCGGGGCATCTTCCCACGGTGCCGGTGCGCGCGGTGCGGCCGGCGCGGCAGGAGGCTGGGTGGCGGGTGCCGGCTGCACCGTTGCGCGCGGTGCAGCGGCTGGCGCCGCGGGCGGCGCTGCTTGCGCGTCGCCTTGTGGCGCTGCCGGACGTGCCGGCGCCGGCGCGCGCTGGCCGGTACGGGCGGCTGCTGCGGCACGCGCGGCTTCCAATGCCGCAGTGATGGCCATCTTTGCAGGGCTCATCGGGCGGCTGTCGGCGGCAGGCGCCGGCTGCGGCGCTGGAGCAGGAGTTTGTGCAGGTGCAGCAGCAGGCTGCGGCGCTGACACGGCTGCCGGCGCGGGTTGCGCAGGAACCGAGGCCGCGATTGCGGCAGGCGAGGCAGCGTCGCTGCCGGACGACGCAGATTGCGGCGCCGCAGCGGATGCGTTGGCAACTGGCGAGCCGGATGGCTGCGCTGGCGCGGCTTGCGGGGCAGCGGCGGCCGGCACGCTGGCCAGGTGCGCAGCGCTGGCGGCATTTGCGGCTGCTGCGGCGACTGGTGCGACCTGCTGGACCGGCGGCGCCGGCGGCACGGCCGGAGCCGGGGCCGCGGCCGGTGCAGGCTGCCCCACCGGAACACTCATGCGATCCGCCGTCGCGGCACTGGCCGCCATGGCGGCTGCGGCAGCCGCACGGGCTGGGTTCGCGCCGGCCGGACGAGCCGCTACCGGGGCGCCGGCCGGTTGGCCATCCGCCCCGCCGATACCGGGCCGAAAGGCAAGCATGCGTAACAGGGTCATGGAGAAGCCGGCATATTCATCCGGCGCCAGTCCCAGCTCATTGCGGCCGTGCACTGCGATCTGGTAGTACAGCTGCACTTCCTCCGCATCGAACAGGGAAGCCAGGCGCACGACATCGTTATATTCAGGCAGGTCTGCAGGCACGGCGGAAGGCACGGTCTGCGCCAGCGCGATACGGTGCAGCAAAGTGCCCAGGTCCTGCAAGGCGCCGTTGTACGACAGCGAGCGCGTCGCCATCTCATCAGCCACCGCCATCAGGTCGGCGCCGTCCTTGTTGGCCAGCGCATCCAGCAGGCGCACCAGGTAGGACTGGTCCAAGGCACCCAGCATGCCCTGCACTGCATCCAGCGTCACGGCGCCAGCAGCGTAGGCGATCGCCTGGTCGGTCAGCGAAAGCGCATCGCGCATCGAGCCGTGCGCACCCTGCGCCAGCAAGCGCAAGGCCGGCTGCTCGAACACGACGTTTTCCTGGCCCAGGATATTTTCCAGGTGGCCGACGATATGCCCCGGCGGCATCTGCTTCAGGTTGAACTGCAGGCAGCGCGACAGCACGGTGACGGGAATCTTTTGCGGATCGGTGGTCGCCAGGATGAACTTGACGTGCTCCGGCGGTTCTTCCAGCGTCTTCAGCATCGCATTGAAGGCGTGGTTGGTCAGCATGTGCACCTCGTCGATCATATAGACCTTGAAGCGTGCATTGGACGGCGCGTACACCGCCTGCTCCAGCAACTGCGCCATTTCATCGACGCCGCGGTTGGACGCCGCGTCCATCTCGACGTAGTCGACAAAGCGGCCGCCATCGATCGCGGTACAAGCCTCGCACACGCCGCACGGGGTAGCCGTGATGCCGCCGTTGCCGTCCGGGCCGACGCAATTGAGCGACTTGGCCAGGATACGGGACAGCGTCGTCTTGCCGACACCGCGCGTCCCGGTAAACAGGTAGGCGTGGTGCAGGCGACCGGTATGCAACGCATGGGTCAGCGCACGGACAACGTGCTCCTGGCCGACAAGCGTTTCAAAGTTCCGGGGACGGTATTTGCGAGCGAGGACTTGATAGGACATGTGCGCGATTTTACCGTAGATAAGGTGCGCTGCGGACAAGATTGCATGCTTGCCTTCTTCGCAACAAATGGGCGAAAAAAATGGGGACGTACCCCATTTTCGCACTGCGAAAATAAAAGGGGTACGTCCCCATTTTTCCAGAATTAGGAGGCGAGCCTGATCTGCGGCACTTGCGGTGAACAGCTTTGGCTGCTTCGTTCCCGACCTGACCAGGTTAACCGTGCCACAATGCGCAGGGGCCCGCCCGGGCGCAATTATAGGCTATAAACCGAGCTGCTGCCAAATACCATCGACGCGGGCCTTCACTTCGTCCGTCATGGTGATCGTCGTGCCCCATTCCCGGCTGGTTTCACCCGGCCATTTATTGGTGGCGTCGATGCCCATCTTGCTGCCCAGGCCACTGACCGGCGAGGCAAAATCGAGGTAATCGATCGGCGTATTGTCGACCAGGGTGGTGTCGCGGGTCGGGTCGACGCGGGTGGTGATCGCCCAGATCACTTCCTTCCAGTCGCGGATGTTCACGTCCTCGTCCACCACGATAATGAACTTGGTATACATGAACTGGCGCAGGAAACTCCATACGCCGAACATCACGCGCTTGGCGTGGCCCGCATACTGTTTGCGGATTTGCACCACCGCCATGCGGTAGCTGCAGCCTTCCGGCGGCAAGTAAAAGTCGGTGATCTCGCTGAACTGCTTCTGCAGCAGCGGCACGAAGACCTCGTTCAGCGCCACGCCCAGCACGGCCGGCTCATCCGGCGGCTTGCCTGTATAAGTGGAGTGGTAGATCGGGTCGCGCCGCATGGTGATGCGGTCGATGGTGAAGACCGGGAACCAGTCCTGCTCATTGTAATAGCCGGTGTGGTCGCCATAAGGACCTTCCAGGCCATGCTCGTAGCCGGACGGATGGTTTTCGTCCGGGTAGATATGCCCTTCCAGCACAATCTCCGCCGAGGCCGGCACGCGCAATTCGCTGCCGATCGCCTTGACCAGCTCGGTGCGGCTGCCGCGCAGCAGGCCGGCGAACTGGTATTCCGACAGGCTGTCCGGCACCGGCGTCACGGCGCCGAGGATGGTCGCCGGGTCGGCGCCCAGCGCCACGCAGACCGGATAAGGCTGGCCGGGGTTCTTGATGCAGTGCTCGCGGAAGTCCAGCGCGCCGCCACGATGCGCCAGCCAGCGCATGATCACCTTATTGCGCCCCAGTACCTGTTGGCGATAGATGCCCAGGTTCTGGCGCTTTTTATTCGGGCCCTTGGTAATCACCAGGCCCCATGTAATAAGGGGCGCCACGTCGCCCGGCCAGCAATGCTGGATCGGCAGGCGGCCCAGGTCGACGTCATTCCCTTCCCAGACGATCTCCTGGCAGGGAGCGCCGCGCATCTCTTTAGGCGACATGTCCCACACTGCTTTGACCAGCGAGCCCAGGCCCATCAAGTCCTTGAAGCCTTTTGGCGGCTCGGGTTCCTTCAACTGCGCCAGCACGTGGCCGATCTTGCGCAGCTCGCCCACATCGTCCGCCCCCATGCCCAGCGCCACGCGGCGCGGCGTGCCGAACAGGTTGCCCAGCACCGGCAT
>Ga0209050_1003883_pt1 | contig 10619 bp, 8 predicted proteins | sample Araplavi_mTSA_r2_FD_184276 | JGI IMG/M metagenome (GOLD analysis project Ga0209050, IMG submission 184276) | Arabidopsis root microbial communities from North Carolina, USA - plate scrape MF_Cvi_mTSA_r2 (SPAdes) (version 2) | ecosystem: Host-associated > Plants > Roots > Endosphere | place: USA...
CGCCTTCTTCTGGCTTGCCTTCCTCGCCGCCGGCCGCGACTTCCGCCTTGGCCAGAGTGCCATCGCCGGGCTCCTCGCCGCGACTGGGGTCGCGGCCATGCACTTCACCGGCATGGCAGCCGTCATCGCGCCCGCCGTCGTCCGCTATGACGTGAGCGCAATCGTCGTCGCCTTTGTCATCGTCGCCGTCGCCTTCGCTGCGGCTTTCGCCGCCTTCGGGCGCCTCGAGGGCAAGCCGCGCATCGCGATCCCGGCTTCTTTCGCGGTTCTCGGCGTGGTGGCCCTCCACTTTACCGCTATGTCAGCGACGGTCTTGAAGCCCGATCCCACGCAAGGGCTCGGCGCGGGAACTCCGAGCTGGCTCGTTGTCGCGATCGTGACGGCGTCGCTTGGCCTTATCGCGATGGTGCTGCTCGGCGCATTTCTCGACCGCCTGTTCACCGATCTGCGTGGTCTCGCCGACGCGACCCTCGAAGGCCTTGCGATCCTAAGCGGAGGCCGCATTCTCGAAGCCAATGGGCAGCTTGCCGCCCTTTTGGGCGTCGATGTCGCGAAACTCGTCGGCACCCAAGCGAACCAATGGCTCGAAGCGGCTGATGGCCACGCGCTCGATGCGGCGCGCGATCGCCCCGCCGAAGCGTCGATCCGGAGCGCCGACGGCGAAGACCTTGTCGTCGAGATCGCCGCGCACGGGATCGAATATCGGGGACGTCGCTGCCAGGTTCTCGCCGTGCGTGATCTTACCGCACGCAAGCGGGCGGAACTCCAGGTCGAACATTTGGCGGCGCATGACACGCTAACGGGCCTTCCCAATCGCGCGAGCTTCACCACCATGCTCGAAGGCCTCGTCAAAAGCGGCGAACGCTTCGCGCTCTTTGCGATCGATCTCGACCGCTTCAAGGCGGTCAACGACCTCTTCGGCCATGCGGCTGGCGACGCCATTCTCTGCCGTGTCGGAAACCTGCTTCGGGATGTCACGCGTGATGTCGACCTCGTCGCCCGCATCGGCGGCGACGAATTCCTCATCATCCAGCGCGGGATCGACGATGTTCGTGACGCCCAATTGCTGGCGCAGCGCGTTCTCGGCGCGTTCGCCGAAGAAATGGATATCACGCGTGATCCGATGGCGGTTGGGGTCAGCATCGGAGTTGCGCTCTTCCCCGCCGATGCCAGTTCGGCCGAGGCGCTTCGCCATAATGCCGATGTCGCGCTTTATCGTGCCAAGGAACGCGGGCGCGGGATGGCCTGCTTTTTTGACCTCGAGATGGACAAGCTGGTGCGCGAGCGCCGCGAGCTGGAGCATGACCTCAGGCACGCTATCACGCGCGCGGAATTAAGCTTGATGTTCCAGCCGCTCGTCGCAACCGCCGGGCGCACGATCGTCGGTTACGAGGCCCTGCTGCGCTGGGCGCATCCGACGCGCGGCAACATCCCGCCCGAAGTCTTTGTGCCCATTGCCGAAGATGTCGGGGCAATCATCCCGATCGGCGAGTGGGTGCTTCGCGAGGCCTGTGCGGCCGCGATGCAATGGCCCGACCATATCAGCATTGCGGTGAACGTCTCGGCCGTACAATTCCAGCTTCCCAACCTCGCCGCAATTGTTGAGAACGCACTCTCGCAAACCGGGCTTGCTGCGCAGAGGCTCGAACTCGAAGTCACCGAAAGTGTCATGCTGCGTGACCGCGAGAGCGCGCTCGCGACGCTGCACAAGCTCAAGGCGCTCGGCGTGCGGATCGTGATGGACGATTTCGGGACCGGCTATTCGTCGCTCTCGAACCTCCAGGCGTTTCCTTTCGACAAGATCAAGATCGACCGCAGCTTCGTCAGTCACGTGACGGACGATGAATCGGCACGCTCGATCATTCGCGCAATCGTCGGATTGGGTAGAAGCCTTGATTTGCCGGTCGTCGCCGAAGGGGTAGAAACCGAGGAGCAGCGCCGCATGGTACTCGAGGAAGGTTGCCCTCAGGCACAAGGATTTCTCTTTGGCGAACCTGCCGAGGCCGTGATTGGCGTACCCGGCCTGCTCCGCCTCGTGAAGAGCGAAAACGCGAGAAACCAGAAGGGCCCCGATATCCAGGCTAAGCTCGCCTGACCGCCTCGCTTTCATGGCTCTGAACTTTCGGGGGCGCACCGGCGCGGAAGGCCAACGCGGATTGTAGTCGTTTGCAGTAAGGCCGCTTTTTGCGGGAGTTTTTGAGAAGCGGACAGTCCCGGTGCGCTGGATCGCAGTGACCGGAATCGACCGATTGCGGACATTGAGTTTTGTCGCATAGGAAAGCTGACGGCTCAATTCAGCCTACGACAATGAAATTGCTTCAAGGTACTTTCGAATGCTCGCAGTTATATGTTTTGCGCTAATGCAGGTGGCATCGAGCTCGCCACCGCCGGTGATTAAGGACCCGCCGCCAGAGATGCTGATGGCAGGTTACGACCAATGTCTTGGTCGCGAAGTAACCCGCCTCTTGGCCGAGCAGATAACGCCTGAACAGGTGTTCGACCAAGGCCAGGCGCAATGTGGGTTCTGGCTGGATGCGTATGTCACAAAGCTCGCCTCTCAAAACGCAGCTCCCGGTTTTGACTACGAACGGGAAAAAGCTCGGTTCGTGGCAAAAGTCAGAGATCGCAACATTAATTATGTGCGTGCAAAAAGGGGCACTCTAGGGGCAGCCTCTGCCGCTCCAGATTCGCCCGCAAACGGGTCAGCTGCGCCAAATCCGACAGATTGGGAGAACCTCAGCCCCAACCTAACGAACGCGATGCAGTCTGCGAAACGAAGCGAGGGGTTGCTGAAATCTGGAGAGATCGAGGCAGCTATCGCGGAGTTCAGGAGTGCGGCATTGCAAGGGACTCCAATATCGGATGGGCGCGTGGCCTTTGTGCACTCCATCCATGCCCGCATGATCGCGTCGGAATTGATATGGCAACACCGTGCGAGAGATGCGGAACCGCTTCTCGACGCCCTCGCGGCAATCATGCCGTCCGATGTCAAAAAGTTCTGGGAGGCCATCTTGCAGACCAATGATGTCCGTCTTTACATCGCGGCGGAATCAAACGACGTGAAGAAGGCGCTGGAGCTACTCGGGGAACGGCGCGCAATTTCGAAACAGCCATCCTGCCCCGACCAACCCTATTTCCCTCAAGTCATCGCTCCGCTGCATCATGATGTTCGCATCGCTGCCGTATTGGGGGAGATGGGCTGCCAAGACGCGGTTTTGGAGCAGCTCAATGACCTCGCAAGTAAGCCTATGGGTGCGTCCTCATTCGAGCGAGGCCTCCCGCCACTCCGGAAGCGCTGACAACGCGTCCGCTTCCCATCCCATTCGGGCCGCTATTGCAACCTGAGCGCCGCCGGGCAATCCAACCGCTTGATCTGGCCAGTCTCGGACGGGCAGCTTTCGAAGGTGGTGACTCAGTTTGCAAGGCACGGTTAGGTAGTTTTTCGATTGATATGTTTTCGCCGAGCAAGCTCCAAAACACTCGGCCAGCATGCTCGGAATAGGCCCATCATAAAACCGTTCGCGGCCATGTCTTCTCGGGAAATAGGGCTTAAGACGCATCATCTCCTCGTTCGTCAGCCAGATCAAATCATTGAAATTCAATCTCCTACGCGGCCGCCTGAACATAGTCTCCACGCGAAATAAATCGGTTCTGATCCTAGGCGCCTCGAGCTCAGGCTGTCCCAATATGATTTAGGATACGACTTGGATCACTCGGCATAGCATAGTAAAAGCAACTATAAGGGGGAGCAGCGATGACTGCGTGTTTGGCTAAGCCGGTGTTTATGCTTGTTGCGACGGTTGCGGCCGCGCCGTCCGCCGCCGAAGAGACATTCTGGCCGGCCTCCGCCCGATCTGGGGTGGCTTCAAACGATTACCGCGCGAGCGTCGCGCAGAACGAGGCCGCAACGTTGGTTGAGCCTCCGCTCATGGAGCACACCCCCGTGACCACCCACGAGACCCCGCTTCCCGACAGGGCAATTATCTCGATCGGCCCGCAGGCCGTTGCTGGTGGAAAACCACGTTACGCCGTGCGAGCAAACGTTGCTGGTTCGGCATTGGTCGTCTCCTTTTCGTCAAACCCAACGCATTCTTTCCGGCCGGCAGGAGCATTGCCGTTTCTTTTGCCGACCACCGGGCGCCTTACCGGCGCATTCGGCTGGCGGACGGATCCCATGCACGGAGCGACTCGCTTCCACGCCGGCGTCGATCTTGCATCTCAGGCCGGCTCTCCCATCAGAGCGACCCAGAACGGGTCGGTGGCGAGCGCCGGCTGGTCGGGAAACTATGGGTATATGGTTGTTCTGGACCATGGGAACGGCGTGGAGACACGCTACGCTCATATGTCCGCAATCAGTGTCGAAGCCGGTCGGTCCGTGCAGCAGGGGGACATCATTGGATTAGTCGGTTCCAGCGGCCGATCGACGGGTCCGCACGTCCATTACGAAGTCAGGATAGACGGGCGGGCAACCAATCCCCTGCCCCGCTAAGCGAGGTATCCGGGCGACGCTTCTTGCTCGGCATTCATAATCTCCGTCATCCAAAATATGATCAGTTCTGGACCACTATAAGGGGGCAAGTCAGCCATCATGTTCCCAAGCGTAGCAAAGGGCGCATTGCCCGAGGCAATTTCGATCACCCAAGACTCTGTTTCGGAATTCGAAGCCTCATTGTATCCGGAAGACACTGAATGCCTGCCGGGCGAGATCAGGCGGCGATCAGGGTTACCCAGAAGCCAGCTGCAATGGCCAATCCGTAGGGGACTTCCCATCCCTTGAGGAGATGCCTTCTAACGGCATGTTTACCAACCTGACGCCCCGCAAGCATCGCCAGCAGAAGGGCCAGGCCGGCAGCGGACGTCCATCCGAGCAGTGTAAGCGGCCCGGCAGCAGGCGCTGCCGGCACGGCGCAGGCGGCGGCCGCATAGAATTTTGCGTCGCCGCCTCCGATCATGCCCAACCGGAACAAGAGCATGCCGAGAATCAGCGCAACCACGGCATGGAGCAGGGCTAACGGCAACAGTTCCACCCCCTGCGCCGCTATCAACCCCGAGGCCCCGGCAATGGCAAAGACGGCACAAAGCCAGTTAGGCAACCGCCTTGAAGTAAGGTCGAACCATGCACCCAGCGCCGCAAGCATCAGCGCCGGCCACCATGCGATGTCGGGCATTACTCACCCAACGTTGTGGTGATCGGATGGACTTTTGCCGCGGGGACCATCGCCAGCCGTTCGCCTTTGCCATTTCGATCGGTTGCTTCTGGAGTTGCTTCAGCATCACGATAGATCACCGCCATAGCCGGAGCCAGGCCCGGCGCCGATCGGATCAGGACTTCGGCGCGCGAAATGCGCTGGGCCTGTCCGGTCAGGGCTTCCCGAATGTCAACGCGAGATGGGTTTGTAGGTATCGCGAGCGCCTGTCGTTCCGACGCCCGAGCTTCGCGCTCCCGCGCCAGCAGAACCTGCCCCTGCAACCGCAGCAGGTTGGCAGCGAATTTCGAATTGGCCGGATCATCCTCGATTGCGGCTCGGAAATACTGTTCAGCAAGGTCGGCGCGCCCGAGCTTGGCATAAGCCACGGCTAGGCCGTTGTTGGCCTCGCCACGCGCCGAAGGGTCGATCAGGGCAATACGGAATGAGGCAACGGCAGCCGAAATATTGCCGGCCCGCAGAAGATTCTTTCCTTCATCGAGCGCTCCCGACGTGTTCCCCACAAGTGCGCCTTGCTTGGTGCCGACGGCCGGTCGGTCCTTGAACATCCAACTCGTCAACGGAAACGACTGGCAACCGCTCAAAATTGCGGTTGTGCCGAGTATCGCAACCAGTCTGATCGCCTTTTTCATGTCAGCCTCCCCCTGTAAGAGCCGGAGCCATTTCCCGAACGATACGCACCGCCCCCGGCAACATCAGTACGCCGATCATCGTCGGCAGCATGCAAACCACGAGCGGGATCGAAATGAGCACCGGCAGACGATGCGCCTTTTCTTCAGCTCGCAGTCGGCGTTTTTCGCGCATTTCATCAGCGTAAACTCGAAGCGTTTCACCGATGCTCGTCCCCAGCTTGTCGGACTGGATCAGCAGGGTGGCGAAGCTTCGCACTTCCTCCACACCGCTCCTGTCACCCATTTTTCGCAGTGCTTCGTCGCGCGCTGCTCCCGCCCGCAGTTGCAACGTCGCACCGGAAAGCAGGGCCGATACCAGAGGGTGCGAATGCAGCATCTCGCGTCCGACGCGGTCCATCGCAGCCTCAAGGCCAAGCCCGGCCTCCACACAGACCAGCATGAGATCGAGGCAGTCGGGAAAGCCGTTGCTGATGGCCTCCCGCCGCCGGTCGGCGCGCGCGGTCACGAAAAGATTCGGAAGATACAAGCCCAAGAGCGCGAGAGCAGAGCCGAACAGGTAAAGCCTGATGAACGACAGTTCCTTCCCGCCCGCACTCGCCAGCAGAACATAGATCGTCGGCAAAAGCAGCACCAGGACGAGACGGGCGAGCGTGAACAGCTTCGGCGCCGCCGGGGAGGTAAATCCCGCCGCGATCATTTTCTCGCGCAGTTGATCGCCTTTGGTATCGGCCAGGTTCAGGCCCGCCTTCTCGATCTGTTCAGCCAGTTTCGACCATCCGCCGTCCCTGCGTTCCTGCAATCGCGTACTTTTTTCGGACGGCCGCGATTGCGCGATCGCTTTGATGCCTGACCTCAACGCCGCGCGCCGCGTCGCAATGCGTATCACCGCAGTTACCAGAAACACCGCGAGCATGAACACCAGCAGCAGGAAAGCGGTCCGTGCAACCAGATTTGTGGCGAGAAAATCTACCATCTCAGACCTTGACGTTGACCATGCGCCGGATGGCGACCACCCCGATTGCATACCACACCAGCAGCAGGGGAAAGCCGATGTAGAAGATCGGATCACCCGCTACATCGAGATAGAATGACGGGTTCAAACTGAAGAGCATGACGAATGTAAAAATCGGCAAGCCTGTTAGCATCAGCCCGGTCATCCGGCCCTCCGACGATAGCGCACGAACCTTGAGGTATAGCGAAGCGCGCTCGCGAATGACCTTGGATAGGTTGTCGAGAATCTCAGCAAGGTTGCCGCCCGTTTCATTCTGCACCGACAATGATACCACGAACATTCTGAGGTCATCGAGGTCCCACCGCTCTGCCATATCGTTCAAAGCTTCCGTCAGATCAGCACCGTAAGCGATTTCGTCGGTCACCAGTCCGAACTCCGACCCTATTGGATCTTCCATTTCCTGTGTCAGAAGTTCGAGTGCGCCGGCAATCGGGTGACCCGAGCGCAGCGAGCGGACAAAGATATCAAGCGCCACGGGAAATTGCTCCTGCATCCGCTTACGCCGCCTCTGGGCAAGGAACGAAATCACCATCAGCGGCACTCCGACGGCAGCGGCGGCAGCAAATGCCAGGATCAACTGGATGACGCCCGATGTAATCGGATAAGCCGCACTCCACACTGCCATGGTCACGATCAGCACCAGAATCGCGAACAGAGCGGCCATGCCCGTAGCTACTTGCCAGGCTGTCCAAGGCACCGCGGCCATCGACAGGTTGCGGCGGAAGCTGAAATAGAATCTGCTCCAAGGGTTGGCCGCATCACCCAACAACAATGGATCATTTTTGCGCAGAATGTTAACGACATTCTCGCGCGTCGTGCCGCTGGCGATCATCTTCAGCCGCTTGTTGACGGCGCCCACATGAGCACGCCGCTCGATGGATGTGCGCAGTACCACCTGCATAATCAGGAAAACAAACGCAAAGATCGCCAGCAGCACCAGAAATCTCGCGACTTCCCCGCCGATCACCGGCTTTCTCCAAGCTTCAGCGATGGACGAAACAGGTCGCTCGGCAGGTCGATGCCATGATCGGCCGCGTCCTGCAGGAACTTCGGCCTTATGCCGGTGGCCTCGAAATGACCAAGCACGTCGCCGGAATCCGAACGGCCCGCCAGTTTGAAGCGGAAGATTTCCTGCATGGTTATGGTCTGTCCTTCCATTCCCGCCACTTCTGACAGGCTGAGAAGGCGTCTGCGACCATCGGCCTGTCGACCGATCTGGATCACGACGTTAATTGCGGAAGCTATCTGCGCGCGGGCGGAGGTTGGCGAAACTTCAACGCCGCTCATACCGATCATCTGCTCGACACGCGACAAGGCGTCACGCGCCGTATTGGCGTGAACGGTCGTCATGGACCCGTCGTGACCGGTGTTCATCGCCTGCAGCATGTCGAATGCCTCACCGGCGCGCACCTCGCCCACGATGATCCTGTCCGGCCGCATTCGCAATGCGTTCTTGACAAGGTCCCGCTGGGTAATCTCGCCGCGCCCTTCGATGTTCGGCGGCCGGGTTTCCAAACGCGCAACATGCTCTTGCTGAAGCTGCAATTCAGCGGAATCTTCAATGGTGACGATACGTTCGCGCGCGTCGATGAACGAGGAAAGCGCGTTGAGCAACGTGGTCTTGCCCGAACCCGTGCCGCCGGAAATGAGGACGTTGCGACGCGAGCGTACGATTGCCGACATCACCTCGGCCACTTCTGCCGGTACGCTGCCCAGTTCTATGAGCCGCGCCATGCTGATGCGCTTCTTGGCAAACTTGCGGATCGACAACAATGATCCGTCGATCGCCAGGGGCGCAACGATGGCATTCACACGCGACCCGTCGGCGAGCCGCGCGTCCACAAATGGCGACGACTCATCTACTCGTCGGCCGACCGCGCTGACAATCTTTTGGATGATACGCAGCAGGTGTCGTTCATCCTGAAAGCGCGTAGGAGCTTTTTCAAGCAGCCCGAAGCGCTCGACGAAAACCGTCTTGTGCCCATTGACCAATATGTCGGTGATCGCTTCGTCCGCGAGCAGCGGCTCCAGCGGCCCAAGTCCCAGCAGTTCATCAAGCACTTCACCGACAAGACGCTCACGCTCGCGTGCATTCAGCGCGGCGTCCTCCTCGATCAGCAGCGAGAGGACGATATCGCCCACTTCCTCCTGGATCTGCTCGCGCGAGAGCTTGTCGAGCAGACCAAGATTGATCCGGTCCAGAAGCTTGCGGTGAATCGCGCTTTTCAGCCCGAGGAAGCGGTCGGCCTCGGTTTCAACCGCGTCGCCGAATATGGGTTGAATCAATCCGGTCCCGCCCGCGGACTCGCTGCGATTGCCTGCCTTGGCCTTTCCGATCTGCCACATCAGGCGAGGCTCCTCGTCACAAGCTTGCTGCGCAATGCATCGGCAAGCTTGTCGACATCCGCAGCATAGGGACTCTTCGTCCGAACTTCGTGCACGAGCAGCCCCTGATCCTGAGCTACGCCGAGATTCTGGGTATCGGCATGGATCGCGCACAGGACATGATGCCCTAGTGCCTCCTCCACATCGGCCAGTCTGATCGAGCCGAAGAGCCGACGCTCGACGCGATTCACGACGATTGAGATGGCCTCCCTGTCGATCCCCACGCTGCGCAGAAGGTCCAGCCGCCGCTTCGCCTGGCGAAGGCTCGCCAGATTCTGTTCAACCATCATGACGATCGCACCAGCATCGGCCAGCATCGACAGGCTCCAATTGGTGAGTCCCGTCGGCAAGTCCATCAACACGAAATCGTAGGATCGCCGTGCAAGTTCGATGGCTTTGTGCAACTGTTCGCTGTCGATGGACTCCAAGGGGCCAATGTCTTGCGGGGCGGCAACCAGAGACAACCCGCTGCTATGCCGTTCCACGACCGACTGAAGCATGGCCTGATCTATGCGGACACCGGCGTCGAGCAAATCGGTCAGGCAGCGGCGCGGTCGCAATCCCAGAACATCCGCCGCCCGGCCAGACTGAATATCGAGATCGAACAAGCAAACGCCCGATCCTTCTTCAACCAACTTTGCAGCCAAATGGGTCGCAAGCGTTGTCGCGCCGGACGCCCCGGGCGTTCGCGCCACCGCCACCAGAGGCGCAAGGCCGGACTGCGCGCCGGCTTGCGCCGCTCGCGTTTCCATCACCGTGACGGATGCCTGCAACAGTTCTTCCGACGAGAATGGCAGTGACACAACGTCGGCGACACCCTCGCGCAGCAGCGTGCGTACCAAACCGACATTTGCGCTTTCCAGCGCAACCACTTGCGGCAGGTCAGGCCGAAGCTGACGCACCCGCTCGATCCGTTGCATCGACTCCGGAACTGCAGGATCTATATGCACAACCAATATGCCAGCGCCCGCCAAATGCGCAGCCGTAATTGCATCTTTCAGATCCAGTGGAACCAACGCCGCATCCCCGAGCCGAGGCACGGCCCTGTCCGCAGTCAGGGCATCGATATGCTCGCTGGCGGCAATGACCGTCAGTGGCGCGGGAAGTTGCAAACGCTGTTCCTTTCCGGGGTGCAAAGGGTGGTCTGGGCGCCCCATGTCAATTCGAACCTGCTCCGGCCCCGTCTTCCATCGTCAGCGTATAGGAAAAATCGGGGAGATTGATATTCCCGCCGAACAGCAGAATCGGCGAGAAGTTCAAGCCAGTTAGTCTTACCGTGACCAGCGGCGAGATGTCCATGCCGTCAGGATTGCCCGCAAAGCCGAGGCCGGAGCCACGATATTCGACAATAAGATTGTCCGATTGGACTGCCGGCATGATCTG
>Ga0209050_1003888_pt1 | contig 10601 bp, 12 predicted proteins | sample Araplavi_mTSA_r2_FD_184276 | JGI IMG/M metagenome (GOLD analysis project Ga0209050, IMG submission 184276) | Arabidopsis root microbial communities from North Carolina, USA - plate scrape MF_Cvi_mTSA_r2 (SPAdes) (version 2) | ecosystem: Host-associated > Plants > Roots > Endosphere | place: USA...
TGTCGGCGTTGGCGTTGGCGTCGGTGCAGGAGGCGGAGGCGTACTGCTGACGCCACCCCCACCCCCGCCGCCGCAGCCAGCAAGCATGACGCTCAGCGCCGCCAGCGAAACCATCGCCGTCAGCCGGCCAGAACCAATAAAATGCATGAACAACCCCCGTTGAACGCCCGTTATTACCTGTCGGAAGGAATATCCATCCAGATATCATGTCTTTGATCTAAAACATTTCCCAATATGGAATTCAAGGTGCGCATCGATCGCAGTTATTCTTTCGGTCGCCGTCTTTTTTCGCGCCCATCGCCACCGGCAATCCCTATTCTCAGCAAAAAGGGCGGCACGCGGCCGCCCTTTCGCATCACGGATCCAGTCCGGTACGACGCATTTATAAGTCCGCGTGCTTTCAGCGCGCGGGGACAGGCGTCACTTGATCTTGCCGCGGTTCGCGTAGAGCAGCGCGGCAATCACCGCCGCCGAACCGATGCCGAGACCGGCGGCAGCCGCGGTTTTCCAACCGCGCTTGCCGTTTTCACCCTTCGCCGCGTCCTTGTCGGCGGCCTCGGCGGCGTCGGCCGCTTCCTTCTGCTGCTGCCGCTCGCGCGCGGCGCGCAGCACTTCATTTTCTTCGTGCTCGTCGTCGTCTTGCGGCGGGGGAGGTGGCACTTGGTCGGTCATCGTCTCTCTATGTCCTTTTGTCAGGCGAGTGCCTGCTCCACAGGCACATAATCGGTTCCGATCGCTTCGGCTACGGCTTCGAACGTCACCTTACCATTCCAAACGTTCAAACCCTGCGCAAGATGCACGTCGCGCTTCAATGCCTCTTTCCAGCCGAGATCGGCGATGCGCAGCGCGTGCGGCAGCGTGACATTGTTGAGCGCATAGGTGCTGGTGCGCGCGACCGCGCCGGGCATGTTCGCGACCGCATAATGGACGATGCCGTCGACGACATAGGTCGGATCGGCGTGGGTCGTCGCATGGCTGGTTTCAAAGCAGCCGCCCTGATCGATCGCGACGTCGACGAGCACCGAGCCCGGACGCATCGTGCCGAGCATCTCGCGCGTGACGAGCTTCGGCGCCTCGGCACCGGGGATCAGCACTGCGCCGATGACAAGGTCGGCCTCGGCAACACATTCAGCAAGGTTCGCGCGGTTCGAGAAGCGCGTCTTGGCGCGCGCTTCGAAAAAGGTGCCGACGCGTTCGAGCACTTCGGGATCGCGGTCGAGGATGGTGACGTCGGCGCCGAGGCCTGCGGCCATCTGCGCCGCGTTGAAGCCGACGACGCCGCCGCCGATCACGCAAATCTTGCCCGGCGCGACGCCGGGGACGCCGCCGAGCAGCACGCCGCGGCCGCCATGCGCCTTTTCCAGCGCAGTCGCGCCGGCCTGGATCGACATGCGACCTGCGACCTGGCTCATCGGCTTCAGCAGCGGAAGGCCGCCGTGCGGGCTGGTGACGGTTTCATAGGCGATGCACACCGCACCCGACTTCATCAGGTCGCGCGTCTGGTCGGGATCGGGCGCGAGGTGGAGATAGGTGTAGAGGATCTGGCCGGGGCGCAGCATCGCGCGCTCAACGGGCTGCGGTTCCTTGACCTTCACGACCATTTCGCAGGTCGCGAAGATTTCTTCGGCACTCTGGACGATTTCGGCGCCCGCTTCGACATAAGTGCGGTCGTGCGCGCCGATCCCCTCGCCCGCGCCGGTCTGCACCAGCACGCGGTGGCCGTGGACGACGAGTTCTCGCGCGCTTTCGGGGGTCAGGCCGACGCGATATTCGTGGTTCTTGATTTCCTTGGGGGTGCCGATGATCATGATCGCTCTCCGAAGTGGGATGTCATCGGCGATCGACTGACGCCGCCGAAAACTTGTCGGCGTTTTAGCAGAAATGGCTCGAGAGGTGCTTGCATATCCTTCGCGGATTCGCGACATATTTGCATGATTTTGGCGTGAAATGGATTAATGGCGCACAATGATTGACCGGATCGACGTGAAGTTGCTCGACTTGCTGCAACGCGGCGGGCCACGCCCCGCAGCCGAACTGGGCGAAGTCGTCGGCCTGTCCGCCTCGGCGTGCCATCGGCGCATCCGCGCATTGGAGGCGGCGGGGATCATCACCGGCTATACCGCGCGGCTGAACCCCGAGAGTATTGGGCTCGGGCTCGACGTATTCGTCGACATCAGCCTGACGTCGCAGAGCGAGGAGGCGCTGACCGCGTTCGAGAGCGCGGTGAAGAGCTTCGACGAGATCCTCGAATGCCAGCTTCTGTCGGGGGCGTCCGACTATCGCCTCCGCGTCGCGGCGCGCAATGTCGCCGATTTCGACCGGCTGCACCGCCACTGCCTGTCGCGCCTGCCCGGGGTCGCGGCGATGCACAGCGCCTTTGCGCTGCGCACGATCAAGGCGTTCGAAGGCTATCCGGTGCCTGCCGTGGGTTAACGACGAATTTACCAGTTGAGACGCATATCCCGTTCACCAGTTTAGCAGACGCATGCGGGCGGAGATCCTTGGCGTCATCGGGATCGATCGGGGAAGCAGGATCATGGTGAAGGAAAATCCCATTCATAAGCAGCAAATCGACCCGATTCTGATGGCCGAACGCTTTCCCTATTATGATCTCGACGGCCATCTGGCCGCCGACGCGGCCGAAATCTATGGCATCATCGCCGGGCGCGAAGATCATATCGCGCGCGCCTATTGGCACGCATTCAACGCGCTGCCGGGCATCGAGCGCAAGATAGAGGGCGAGCTGTTCGAATCCTATGTCCAGGGCAGCGCGCGCCACGCCGCCGCCAAATATCGCGACGCGGCGGGACAAGAGGTCGCGACGATCGCCTGCCAGAATACGCATATGGCGCGGCGCGTGAAGCTGCCGCTCGCCTCGGTAATGTCGTGCATCGGCGAAAGCCTGCGCCTGACGATCGAGTTCGTGATCGACGCCGCCGCGGGCGATACCGCGCGCCAGACGCGGCTGACGGCGGCGATCAACCGCCTCGCGCTGCTCGAATTCGACATCATGCAGCGTTATGCGACCAAGCTCGACCGCGCGGTGATTTCGGGTGAGCGTCAGACGCTCGCGGGCGATTTCGACCGCTCGATCGCCTCACTGGTGCAGGACACCGACGGGGTGCGCGACCAGCTCGCCAGGCAGGCCGCCTCGGCCGACCAGGCGGCGAAGGGCATGATCGCCAAGACGAGCGAAGTCGCCGCAGCGTCCGAACAATCGGCGATGGCGATGCGCGAAGCCGCCTCGACCGCCGCAGGCCTGATCCGCGCGATCGAGGATGCGCGCAGCGAAGTCGAAGCTTCCGCCAGCGTCGCGACGCGCGCCTCCGAACAGGCGGGCGAAGCCGTCGCGATGTCCGAAGCGCTGTCGCACCACGCCGAATCGATCGAATCCATCCTGGGGCTGATCCGCGAGATCGCGGGCCAGACCAACCTCCTCGCATTGAACGCCACCATCGAAGCCGCACGCGCGGGCGAATCGGGCCGCGGCTTTGCCGTCGTCGCGCAGGAGGTGAAGAGCCTCGCTAATGAGACCGCACGCGCGACCGACGATATCGCGGGCAAGATCACCGCGATCCAGCAGGCGACGCGCGGGTCGGTCAACGCGAACCAGTCGATCCAGGCGACAATCGTCGAAGTCCAGCAGTCGGCGCAGCGCATTCGCGACGCGATGGACGCTCAGGCGCAGACGGTCACCTCGATCACCGCCGCGGTCGATGAAACCGCGCTCGCCGCAGATTCAATGTCGTCGACGATCGCGAGCATCCGCAACGATTCGGGCATGGTCGCGAGCGAAATCAGCGTGCTGAGCCAGGAATTCGCCAAGATGGGCGGGCGACTTCAGCAGCTGGAACAGGCCGCGAGCGAGTTCAGCCGCCGGGTGGCGTAAAACAGCCACCTCCCCCGCTTGGCAAGCCTTGCCCCGCTGCCTAAGGCGGGGGCATGAGCACGCATATCCTGATCACCGGCGCGAGCCGCGGCATTGGTGCCGCGATCGCCGAAGCCCTCACCACCGACGCGACCAAGGTCGTCGCGCTGTCGAGCGCCGATGGCGACCTGTCCGATCCTGCGACGCCGGACAAATTATGGCAGGCGAGCCTCGACAAGCTCGATGGCCGCATCGACGTGCTGATCAACAATGCGGGCGTGTTCGAGGATAACCCGCTGGGCGACCCGGACGCCGACTGGCTCGCGAACTGGAACCGCACGATGCAGGTCAATCTGACCGCGAGCGCGCAGCTCTGCCGCCATGCGGTGCTTCACTGGCAGGAACGGAAATCCGAAGGCCGCATCGTCAATATCGCGAGCCGCGCCGCCTATCGCGGCGACAGTCCCGCGCACTGGCATTATGCCGCGTCGAAATCAGGCATGGTCGCGATGACCAAGACGATCGCGCGGGCCTACGCCAGGGACGGTATTCTGGCCTTCGCCATCTGCCCCGGCTTCACGATGACCGGCATGGCCGAGGAATATCTGGCAAGCCGCGGCGGCGAGAAATTGCTCGCCGAAATCCCGCTGGGCCGCGTCGCGATGCCCGATGAGGTCGGCGAAATGGCGCGCTGGTGTGCGCTCGAAGCACCCGCGGCGATGACCGGCGCGGTACTCGACGTCAACGGCGCAAGCTACGTCCGCTAAGATGAGCTGGATCGTCTCCCTCCCCTGCACCCGCGACGAAGCCGAGGCGCTGTCGGGCGAGATCCCCGAACTCGACGCGATGCCCGAGGCACCGGTCGTGGTGACGCGCGAAATCGACGAGGATGCCGGCGAGTGGCAGCTCGACGCCTATATGGACGACAGGCCGGGTGCGGAACTGCTGAAGCTGCTGCAGTCGTTCGTACCGAGCGCGAAAGGCAAAAAGCCCGTCGTCGCGGAATTGCCCGAAGAGGATTGGGTGACGCTGTCTCAGCAAGGCCTCGAGCCCGTGCAGGCCGGGCGCTTTTTCGTGCACACGAGCAGCTACGCCGACCGCTTGCCCGCAGGCAGCACGGCCTTCCTGATCGATGCGAGCCAGGCATTCGGCACCGGGGGGCACGATACGACCGCGGGTTGCCTGTCGATGCTCGACCGGCTGGCGCGGCAGGGCGCGAGCCCGCGCAATATTGCCGACATCGGGACTGGCACCGGCCTGCTCGCCTTCGCTGCGATGGCGCTGTGGCCGCGCGCCAAGACAATCGCGTCGGACATCGATCCCGCGAGCATTTTCGTGACGCGTGACAATGCCGGGATCAACGGCGTTCCGCTTGGCCGTGGCGGCGGCGGTCTCGCACTCGCGGTCGCGCCGGGGACCAATCACCCCTCGATCAAGCACCGCGCGCCCTATGATCTCGTTATCGCCAATATTCTCGCCGGCCCGCTGATTACGCTGGCCCCCGACATCGCCGCCGCAACCGCGTCCGGCGGTCATGCGATCCTCGCCGGCCTCATCGCGCGGCAGATGGAGCCGGTGCTCGCCGCCTATCGCGCACAGGGGTTCCGCCTCGCCGCGCGCGGCGGCAGCGCCGAATGGCCGTGCCTGTTGCTGATCAAGCGCCGCCGCTATGGCTGGCGCCGCAAGGAACGCGCATTCCACCGCGCCAGCCCATCGGATGCGAGCTTCGGGAGCTGGTAAGCTAAACGCTGGAAATCTCCCGACGATTTGCTAGTCTGATGCAAATATCGGGAGGAATCAGCCATGAGCCTGTTTGCCGCCTTCGCTTTGCTTGCCGCCCCCGTCGCCAGCGAACCTCCTGACCCGATAGTCGTGACCGGTACACCCGTCACCGAAGCCGAAGAGCGCGAGCGCGCGCAGGAATTCATCCGCCGGACGGGGGTTGCCGAACTGCGCCCGGTTGCGCGCTGGATCGCGCCGATCTGCCCGCGCGCCATCGGGGTCGGTGACGAGGTGGCCGCTATCGTCGAACAGCGGGTTCGCGACGTCGCCATCGCCGCTGGCGCGCGTGTCGCGAAAAAGGGTTGCAGCACCAATGTCGCCATTGCCTTCGCGTCGGACGGCGCCGGGCTGACGCGCGAGATGCTCCGCAAATCGCCCAAACGGCTGGCCGAGCTGTCGCCGTCGGAACGCGAGCGCGTCACCAACGGCGAAGACGCCGTCCGCTGGTGGTACAGCACCCAACTGCAGAGCCGCGACGGGGTGTCGGCCTCGACCGCGCCGCTGCCTTGGGTGGTCGGGCATAGCGAAGGTGGCGGCCCCGTGATCCAGGGCGCCGGCCCGACGCTGTCGCACCGCGGATCGAGCATCGTCGGCACGCAGGCAGTGCGCGCGCTGAGCGCAGTGACCGTTGTGATCGATGTCGAACGAGCCAAGGGAACGCCGCTCGATTCCATCGCCTCCTTTGCGGCGATGGTCGCCATGGCCGAAATGGACGGCGATCCGCCGCCCCCCGGAAACTCGATCCTTGCGCTATTCGATGGCGAAGACGATCGACGCGCGCTTTCCGATGCGGATCAGACGCTGCTGCGCGCCATCTATAGCCTGCCGCCCGACCGCGAAGCGCATCAACACCGCCAACGGTTAGTTGCGGCGATCGCCAACCCCGCGGGCGGCGACTGACCCCCGATGGGCTTGGTTGCCGCGATCGCCCTGCTCGCCGTCGCGCCCGTTGCCGGCGACGATCCCGACGCGATCATCGTCACCGGAACCCCCGTTACCCGCGAAGAAGCCAAGAAGCGCGCGGCCGAATATGTGCGCCGCGCCGGGGTCGCACAGCTCAAGCCGCTCGCGCGGTGGACCGATCCGGTGTGCCCGCGCACGGTCGGGGTCGACGATGCGGTCGCGGCCATCGTCAACGCGCGCGTGCGCACGGTCGCCACCACCGCTGGCGCACCTGTCGCACCCGCGGATTGTCAGGCGAATATCGTTATCGCCTTCAGCGCCGACGGACGCAGCCTTGCACGCGCGGTACGCAAGAAGGCGCCCGACCAGTTCGTCGAGCTGGCGCCGGTGGCGCGCGACCGCGTGCTCGACGGGACGGGCGCGATCCGCTGGTGGTATACGACGCGCGACGAAAGCCGCGACGGCATGCCGATCAGCGACTTTTACGTGAAGCTCTATAACAGCAGCATCGTCAGCACGCAGGTCGTGCGCGCGCTCCAGTCGGCGACCGTCGTCATTGACGTCGAACAGGCCGAGGGCACGCCGCTCGATGCCGTCGCTTCCTATGCTGCGATGGTCGCGCTGGCGGAATTCCGGAGCAACCCGCCGCCGCCAAAGGAATCGATCCTCGCGCTGTTCGACGGCGAAGCGGAGCGCCGCGAGCTGTCGAACCATGATGCGGCGCTGCTGCGCGGGATTTACACGGTGCCGCCCGACCGCGAAGCCTGGCAGCAGCGGCGCCAGCTGGTGACGACGGTGCGCAAAAGCGGCGAGTGACGGTCAGCGCGCCTTGGCGAGCGCATAATCCTGTGTGCCGCGCGTGATCACCACATCGTCCGGCAGGAAGTCGGCGATCGGGATCGGCGGCAGGGCAGCATTTTTCGCATAGAGCGGTGCGAAGTCGGTGTTCACCGTCGTGTCGAGCAGCTGCTCGAGGCTGTCGATGACGAAATAATTCTGCTGGAAATCGTCGATCCGGTAATCGGTGCGCATCACGCGCGCGAGGTTGAAACCGATGCGGTTCGGGCTGTCCGAATCGAGCGCGAAGACGCTCTCGGCAAAGGAAGAGACGATGCCCGCGCCATAGATGCGCAGGCCGCCAGCTTCGCGGATCAGGCCGAATTCGACCGTGTACCAATAGAGCCGCGCGAGCTGTTTGAGCGCATCGAATTTCAGGCTGCGCAGCCCGCCTTCGCCATAGGCGACCATATAATCGGCGAACACCGGGTCGGCGAGCATCGGGACATGGCCGAAGACGTCGTGGAAGACGTCGGGTTCCTGCAGATAATCGAGCTGTTCGGGCGTGCGTATGAAATTGCCCGCGGGAAAGCGGCGGTTTGCGAGATGGTCGAAAAACACATCGTCGGGAACGAGCCCCGGCACCGCGATCACCTGCCACCCCGTCGCGGCCATCAGCCGCGCGTTGAGCTCACGATAATCGGGGATACCCGGCTTTTCGAGGCGCAGCACATCGATTCCGCGCAGAAAGGCGTCGGCGGCGCGGCCGGGCAGCATGTCGGACTGGCGCGCGAACAGGCGATCCCACATCGCATGCTCGTCGGCGGTGAAGGCGTCCCAATTTTGCGAAATCGTCCAGTCGGCCGCAGCGCCCGGCGGCGGCGTGTCATGGACGTGGGTAAACTGGCTTTCCATAGGACCGCTTCTATCATCAAAATGGTTTCAAGTGAAACTTTATTCGCCGATCGCCACCACTTGCGTTGCGAGCCGGTCAACCTCGGCGCGGTCGTGGCTGACGTAGAGGATCGGCAGTTTGAGCTCATCGCGAATCCGCTCGATCACCGTCATGATATCGCCGCGACGCGCCGCGTCGAGCGACGAGAGAGGCTCATCCATCAGCAGGATTTCAGGGCCAGCGAGCAAGGCGCGACCGATTGCGACGCGCTGCGCCTCGCCGCCCGACAGGCTGTGCGGCCAGCGGCCGAGCAGGTCGCCGATACCAAGGAAGGCGGCGGCTTCGTCGAGGCTCATCCAGCGGTCGGCGGGGCCGGCGAGGTCGTGGCCATAGGTAAGGTTCGCGCGCACGCGGCGGTGCGGGAACAGCCGGCCGTCCTGAAAGACATAACCGACACGGCGCGCCTCGGGCGGCAGGTCGACGGCGCCATCGAACAAGGTCCGATCGCCGATGCGGATATAACCGCGGTCGGGTTTGACCAGCCCGGCGACCATGTTGAGGATGCTCGTCTTTCCCGCGCCCGACGGACCGAACAGCGCGGTCAGCCCCGGCCCCGCAGTGAAGCGCGCGGCGATCGTTCGCTCGCCGAGCCGCTTGGCGACGTCGATATCAATCGCCATACCGCTGCCTCCCGCCATGGGTGCGGCGCACCAGATATTCGGACAGGATCAGCGCTCCCAAGGACAGGGCAACCGAGAGAAGCGCGAGGCGCGTTACCATCGCCTCGCCGCCGGGCACTTGCAGCGCCGAATAGATGGCAAGCGGCAGCGTGCGCGTCTCGCCCGGGATGTTCGAGACGAAGGTGATCGTCGCGCCGAACTCGCCGATCGAGCGCGCGAAGCCGAGCACGAGCGCCGCGAGCACGCCGGGGAGCGCGAGCGGCAGGCTGATCGTCCAGAAGCTGTGCCAGGGCGTCGCGCCGAGCGTGCGCGCCGCGCCCTCGAGCCGCCGGTCGACCCCTTCGATCGACAGCCGCATCGCACGCACCATCAGCGGCAGCGCCATGATCGCGGCAGCGAGCGCGGCGCCGGTCCAGCGAAACATCAGGCTGACTCCAAACCAGCTTTCGAGCCAGCGACCGACGGGGCCGAACGGGCCGAAAGCGATGAGGAGGAGCCAGCCGGTGACGACGGGCGGCAGGACGAGCGGCAGATGGACGAGCGCATCGAGGACGACGCGGCCAGGGAAGCGGTAGCGCGCGAGCAGCCACGCGAGCGCGAAGGCGATGGGAAGCGTGGCGAGCACCGCGACGCCGCCAACCTTCAGCGACAGCGCGACGATCCCCCACTCTTCGGGTGACAGCATCAGGGCGCCGAGAACCCGTGGCGCGCGAAGATCGCGCGGCCCTGTTTCGACAGCAGGAAGGCGCGGAAGCCCGTCGCATCCTTGTGCCGCGAGGCTTTCAGCAGCGCGACCGGGTAGCGGATCGGCGGATGGCTTGCCGCGGGGAAGACGCCGACGACACGCACCGCCTTCGACGCGCGCGCGTCGGTGGCATAGACGATGCCGAGCGGCGCGGCGCCGCGTTCGACGAGCGCCATCGCGGCACGGACATTTTCGGCGGGCGCGACCTTGGCGGCGACACCAGCCCATACGCCGAGATGCGTGAGCGCGGCCTTGGCATATTTGCCCGCGGGCACGGCATCGGGGTCGGCGAGTGCGAGGCGGCCGGTGCCGAGCGCCTTGGCGAGCGCGAAACCGCGTGCGGGGGTCAGTCGGATCTTGCTCGATGCAGGCGCGATCAGCACGAGCCGGTTACCGAGCAAGGTGGTGCGCGTACCCGCGCGGAGCAGGCCGGCTTTGGCGACCGCGTCCATCCATTCCTCGTCGGCCGAGAGGAACAGGTCGGCTGGGGCGCCCGCGATGACCTGCCGCGCCAGCGCCGACGAGGCGGCGAAGGAGAGCACGGGTTTGGCGTGTCCCTTTGCCGCCCAGACATTGGCGGCCTCGGTCAGCGATTCCTGCAGGCTGGCCGCCGCGAGCACGACCGGGCCGCGCTCCTGCGCTATCGCGGCGGGGGCGAGGAGCAGCGCAATGAGCGCGACGAACAGGTGGAGGACGCGGGTCATGTGCAACCTATAGGCGCGCCGGGGCCTTTGTCGCAACGCCAAGCCAGCGTGCGGTTCGCGGGAGGCGCGGGATGATGAGGCGTTCGATGATCCAGAGGAGGATCAGCGAGGCGGCGAGCAAGGGCAGCAACGCGGCGAGAATGAGGATCAGCGCCGCGACTCCCTTGAGCTTTGCGGAATCGCGCGGCTGGGACGGCGCACCGAACGCAACGTCGGGCTTCCGGCGGCGCCACATCAGAAGGCCCGA
>Ga0209050_1003891_pt1 | contig 10592 bp, 9 predicted proteins | sample Araplavi_mTSA_r2_FD_184276 | JGI IMG/M metagenome (GOLD analysis project Ga0209050, IMG submission 184276) | Arabidopsis root microbial communities from North Carolina, USA - plate scrape MF_Cvi_mTSA_r2 (SPAdes) (version 2) | ecosystem: Host-associated > Plants > Roots > Endosphere | place: USA...
GCCAGATGGACCCGCTGGTCATCGGCCACGAGCACTACGACACCGCCCAGCGCGTCCAGCAGACCCTGCAGAAGTACAAGGAACTGAAGGACATCATCGCCATCCTGGGCATGGACGAACTGTCCGAGGAAGACAAGCAGGCCGTGTCGCGCGCCCGCAAGATCGAGCGCTTCTTCAGCCAGCCGTTCCACGTGGCCGAAGTGTTCACCGGTTCGCCGGGCAAGTACGTGTCCCTGAAGGACACCATCCGCGGCTTCAAGGCCATCGTCGACGGCGAATACGACCACCTGCCGGAGCAGGCGTTCTACATGGTCGGCAGCATCGAAGAAGCGGTCGAAAAGGCCAAGAAGATGGCTGAGAAGGCCTGATCATGAGCACCATCCGTTGCGACATCGTCAGCGCCGAGCAGGAAATCTTCCGTGGTGAAGCGACTCTGGTCGTGGCTACGGGTGAGCTTGGCGAACTGGGCATCGCGCCCAAGCATGCCCCGCTGATCACCCGGCTGAAGCCGGGCAAGGTGGTGGTCACCCTGCAGAATGGCGAGCAGCTGGACTTCGCCATCTCCGGCGGCATCCTCGAGGTGCAGCCGCAGGTCGTGACCGTGCTGGCCGACACCGCGATCCGCGCCCAGGACATCGACGAATCCGCGGTCCGCAAGGCCAAGGAAGAGGCCGAGCGCATCCTGGCCAACCGTGGCGAGGCGATGGAAGTGGCCGAGGCCCAGCAGAAGCTGGCCGAAGCCGTGGTCCAGCTGCAGGCGCTGGAGCGCCTGCGCAAGACCCTGAAGCACTGATCTTCTGCTTCCGCTGCATACCGACAACGCCGGCTTCTGCCGGCGTTGTTGTTTCTGCGCCGGTCGCGTGCAGCATCTTGACCGCGCGCGTCATAGAATCGCAGTCGACACCTTCGATCGCCCTGCATTCCCATGACCCAAGCCCTGCACGTCATCATCCTCGCCGCCGGCGCTGGCAAGCGCATGAAGTCCGACCTGCCCAAGGTGCTGCAGCCGATCGCCGGCCGCCCGATGCTGGCCCACGTGATCGACACCGCCCGCAGGCTGCAGCCCGACGCCATCCATGTGGTGTACGGCCACGGCGGTGAAGCAGTGCGCGCCGCCTTCGCCGATCAGCCGGACCTGCAGTGGGCCGAGCAGCGCGAACAGCTGGGTACCGGCCATGCCGTCCAACAGGCCATGCCGCAGGTACCTGACAGCGCGAAGGTGCTGGTGCTGTACGGCGATGTACCGTTGATCCGGGTCGACACCCTGCAACACCTGTTGTCGCAGCCGGGCCGGCTGGCGGTACTGGTGGCGGACATGCTCAACCCCACCGGCTACGGCCGGATCGTGCGCAATGCCGAAGGCAAGGTGGGCGCGATCGTGGAGCAGAAAGATGCCAGCGAGGAACAGCTGGCCATCCGCACCATCAACACCGGCATCATCACCGCCGATGCCACGGCGCTGCGCACCTGGCTGTCGCAGCTGTCCAACAGCAATGCGCAGGGGGAGTACTACCTGACCGACGTGTTCGCCTCGGCCGCCGCCGATTACACCCCGGCCGACATGGCCTTTGTCGCCGATGCCCAGGAGGCGGAGGGCGCCAACGATCCGTGGCAGCTGTCGCAGCTGGAGCGCGCCTGGCAGCTGCGCGAAGTGCGGGCGCTGTGCGCGCAGGGCGCGCGCGTGATCGATCCGGCGCGGTTGGACATCCGTGGCACCGTCACGGTGGGCCGCGACGTGCAGATCGACGTCAATGTGATTCTGGAAGGCACCGTGGAACTGGGTGATGGGGTCAGCATCGGCGCGTTCACCCGGCTCAGGGACGTGAAGCTGGCCGCCGGCACCGTGGTCAAACCGCACTGCGACCTGGACGGTGTGGTCAGCGAGGGCGCCGCCGACATCGGCCCGTTCGCGCGCCTGCGCCCGGGCACGGTGCTGGCCGACGGCGCACACGTGGGCAACTTCGTGGAAACCAAGAAGGTCCACCTGGGCGTGGGCAGCAAGGCCAACCACCTCACTTACCTGGGCGACGCGGTGATCGGCAGCAAGGTCAACATCGGCGCCGGCACCATCACCTGCAACTACGATGGGGTGAACAAGTCGCAGACCACCATTGGCGACAACGCGTTCATCGGCTCCAACAGTTCGCTGGTGGCCCCGGTGACCATTGGCGATGGTGCCACCATCGCCGCCGGTTCGGTGATTACCCGGAACGCGCCGCAAGGCCAGTTGACCGTGGCACGCGCGCGCCAGCAGGTCATCGAGGGCTGGCACCGACCGGTCAAGAAGTAATCCGGCGGGCCTGGACCGGCCAACGGGCGGCGCTACCGCGGCGAATCTGGCGCCTATGGTTGATTGATCCGGTTCCCTATGGGTCCGTAAAAATTCCTGGCGGCAGGTACCCACCGTTGGTGGGTACGCTTTACGCGGGCAAAAATATCGCCACGCACAGCCCGCCTTCCCGCCGGTTCTGCAGCGACACGCGCCCGCCATGCGCTTCGACGATTTCGCGGGTGAGTGCCAGCCCGAGCCCGGTGCCGTTGCGCTTGGTCGAATAAAACGGCATCAGCGCGTTCTGCAGCACGGCCTCGTTCATGCCCTTGCCGCGATCCAGGATTTCCAGCCGCAGCCATTGTGGCAGGCGGGTCAGGCGCAGCTCCACATCGTCATTGGGCGGCTCGGCCTCGGCGCAGGCTTCGTGTGCGTTCTTGAGCAGGTTCAGCAGGGCCTGGCCCAGCTGCGCGATGTCCACCCGGCCGTGCAGATCGTCGGGAATCTCGGCCATGCGGAAGGGAATCTGCAGCTGCAGGCCGGCCAGGAACTGCTTCCACTGCACGTTCTGCAACTGCGGCTGCGGCAGCTTGGCAAAGCGCGCATAGCCGCGGATGAAACCCTCCAGATGCCGTGAGCGTTCTTCGATGGTGGCGAACACTTCTTCAAGCCGCTCGCTCTTGCCGCGCCGGACCAGCTCACCGCCCGAGTGCGCCAACGACGCGATGGGCGCGAGCGAGTTGTTCAGCTCATGGCTGATCACCCGGATCACTTTCTTCCAGGTCTGCACTTCCTGGCGGCGCAGTTCGGCGGTGAGCAGACGTATCAGCAGCAGATCGTGCGGACGGCCATTGAGGTGAAAGTTGCGGCGCGACAAGTGATACACCTGCTCGTCTTCTTCCTCGCCGTCTTCCGCTTCGTCGCCCGGCCCGCGCACCGCGAACAGGCTGTCGCCGCCGCGCTCGATCGCATCGCGCAGCTCCACCGGCATGCTTTCCAGCACGTGTTGCATGGCCTGGCCTTCCAGCTTCCAGCCGTTGTGCAGCAGCTTGCGTGCGGCGAGGTTGGAAAACACCACCCGTTGCACGCCGTCGCCACCGTTGGCCAGCAGCAGCATCGACACCGGTGTGTTCTGCACCATGGTGTCCAGCAGCAGCTCGCGTTGCACCAGGCCCTGGCGCTGCGCGCGCAGCACGTCGCCAAGCTCGCGATGGGCCTGCACCAGATCGCCCAGCTCGTCGTTGCCCGGCCAGTACACGCTGAAGTTGTACTCACCGTCGCGGTAGGTACTGGTGGTACCCGACAGCGCCCGCAGCAGCGAGCGCACCGGCGCGGTGGCGCGGCGCAGCGTCCACCACATCAATGCCAGCAGGCCCAGCGTTGATACCAGCGCGACCAGCCAGCCGCGGTCCATCCAGTACGCCAGCAGCCAGGGTCCGGCTGCGGCCAGCGCCAGCACCGGCAACAGGCGCAGGAACAGGCGGAAGGTGAACGAAGTGCGCTTCATTCGCGCGGTATGCCGTAGCGGTCCATGCGCCGGTACAGCGCCTGCCGGCTCAGGCCCAGCTCGGCAGCCGCCTGGGCAATGATGCCGTGGCTGTGCGACAGCGCCGATTCGATGCGGCTGCGGTCCGGGTCGGCGGCCGGTGCGGCCGGGCGTGGCGCGGCGGCGGCTCGCGGCAGGTTGAGATCGGCGACTTCGATGCGTGGACCCTGCGCGAGCAACCCGGCGCGCTGGATCACGTTGCGCAGTTCGCGCACGTTGCCCGGCCACGCGTGGCGCTGCAGCGCGCTGGCCGCGGCGCTGGACAACGGCTTGCCATCGCCCAGAAAACGCTCTGCCAGGGGCAGGATGTCGCCCGGCCGCTCCGCCAGCGGCGGCAGGGCCAGTTCCACGGTGTTGAGCCGGTAATACAGGTCCTCGCGGAACTGCCCGTCCCGGATCATGCCCGTCAGGTCGGCGTTGGTTGCACTGATGACGCGCACCTTGACCTGGCGTTCGCGGTTGGAGCCGAGTCGTTCGAAGCGGCCGGTCTCCAGCACGCGCAGCAGCTTCATCTGGCCGCCGAGCGAGAGGTTGCCGATCTCATCGAGAAACAGCGTGCCGCCATCGGCGGCCTCGAACTTGCCTTCGCGTGCCTTGTTGGCGCCGGTGTAGGCACCGGCTTCGCTGCCGAACAGTTCGGCCTCGATCAGCTCGGCAGGAATGGCACCGCAGTTGAGCGCCACGAACGGACCCTTGGCCACCAGCGAGTTGGCCTGGATGATCTCGGCGATCTTTTCCTTGCCCGCACCGTTGGGACCGGTGATCAGCACCGGCAGTTCCGAGCGCGCCACCTGGCAGGCCAGGTTCACCACACGTTCGCTGGCGGGGTCGGCCACGACCGCGCCGCGCAGGTCGTAGCGCGCTTCCAGTGCCGTGCGGTCGCGCTGCTCGCGGGCACGGCGACGGTCCAGTTCGCGACGGGTCTCGGACAGCTCCAGCAGGTTGTTGACGGTGGTCAGCAGCTTGCGGTCATCCCACGGCTTGGCGAGATAGTCGGCCGCACCGGCCTTGACCAGATCCACCGCACTGCTGAGATGGGTCCAGGCCGTGAGCAGGATCACCGGCAGGTCCGGATGACGCGCGCGGATCTGCTGGAACAGCACCTCGCCCTCTTCGCCGGAGGTGGTGTCCTCGGTGAAGTTCATGTCCTGGATCACCAGATCGACCGGCTGCTGCTCCAGCATCGCCAGCCCTGCCTCCGGCGAGAGTGCATGCAGGGCCTCGATGTCGTGCAGCGAGAAGAGCACCTCCAACGCGGTGGCCACGCTGGCGTTGTCGTCAATGATCAGGATCGAGGGCATGCGGCGACAGAGGACCGGAAAGTACGCAGAGAGTAACCGAGCGCCGGGCCCACCGGCAGGGTGGGCCCGGATGCGGGGATCACGGGCGCGTCGGCGGCGTCGGCGGGGCAGGGGCCGCAGGCGGCGCGGGCGGTGCGGGTGGCTGGACAGCCCGCCATGCCGCAGTGGGCGCGCTGACCACCTCGACCCGACCGGCACGGCGCACGGTGACCGGCACGCTGGCTTTGTCGCTGCTGCCCAGCGTGCGGGTGAGGTTGTCCACGCCCTGTACCGGCACGCCGTCCACGCGCAGCACCTGGTCGCCCGCCTGCACGCCGAAGCGCGTGGCCGGCGACGCGGCGGTAACGGTGACCACGCCCTGTTCGGATTCCACGGTCAGCCGTGCACCGTCCTGGCGCCAGTCCATGCGGGAGGATTCCGTGCGCTGGCCTTCGGCGCAGGCGGTGGTGGAGGCCAGCAGCAGGCCCAGCAGGGCGATGCGAAGCGGGGAGGTGATCATGGTCAGGCGCTCCGGGTAGCAACGGCGGGGGGGACGGCGGCGGCGCGGTGTGCCGGGCCGAACACGGCCACCTGGCCCAGCAGCCACAGTAGCAGGGCGCCGATGGGCAGGTAGGCGATTGGCATGCGCGGCAGCTCGTAGGCGCTCATCAGCCACAGGTTGATGGAGTAGGCCAGCAGCATGCCCAGCACGATGCCCACCGTGGCCAGCAGGAAGTTCTCGGTCTGGAAGTAGCGCAGGATCTGGCCGCGGGTGGCGCCCAGGGCGCGGCGGATGCCGATCTGCTTGGTGCGCTGCTGCACCCAGAAGCTGGCCAGGCCGACGATGCCCAGCGCGGTCACCACCAGCAGCGCCACGCAGACCGTGATCAGCAGGCCCACCATGGCGCGGTCGTTCTGGAAGTACTTCTCGCGCTGTTCCTGGTAGGTGAGCTTGGCGCGCACCATGCGGCTGGTGTCCACCTTCTCCAGCGCGGCCACTGCGGCGGCGAGCACTTCCTGGCGGCGTGCCGGGTCGGTCACGCGGATCAGGTACAGGCCCATATCGTAGTTGACGCGCACCGGCAGTATCATCGAGTAGCCGGTGTCGGACTCGACCGTGACCGGACGCGCCAGTTCCTTCACCACGCCCACGATGCGCAACGGCATGCGGCCGCTGTAGATGGTCTTGCCCACGGCCTGGCCATCGGGGAACAGCTTGTTGGCCGCCTTGCTGCTCAGGATCACCGCCGAGCCGCGCTGCTCGATGGTGGTGTCCTTCTCCACGTCTTCCAGGTTGGCGTACTCGTCGCCCTCGAAATCGCGGCCGGCCACCAGCTGCAGGCCCATCGTATCCAGCGTGCCTTCGCTGGCGAAGAACTGCGCGGCGTTGAAGTTCGGCCGCTCCTGGTCGGGAATCAGCGACAGGCTGGTATTCCAGGAGTTGCGCCGGAACGGCAGCTGGTTGATCGCCACCGCATTCTTCACCCCGGGAATGGAGCGCAGGGCGGCCAGGTCTTCACGGGTGCGGGCGGTCGCGTTGACCTGGGTGCCGATGCCGCCCAGGCGCACTTCCAGCAGCTCCTGCTCGGCAATGCCGCTGGGCTGGTTGATCTTCTCCAGGCGCTGGCCGATCAGGAACAGCGCGTTGCAGACGATCGCGCAGGTGAGCGCGATCTCCAGCACGATGAGGGCGGCGGCAGTCTTGTGCCGGCGCAGCGTGGTCAGGATGGGACGGATATCCATGATGTGCTCCGGATCCTTACTGCGATTTGAGTTGGATGGCAGGCGTGACCTGCATGGCGCGCAGCGCCGGCAGGAAACCCGCCAACAGGCTGGCGGCCAGGGTCAGGCCGAAGGTAAGCAGCAGCATCTTTCCGTCCAGCGTGGCCAGCTTGGCGTAGTCCACCGGTTGCTGGCGCACCGCATACAGGCCGAGCAGGGCCAGCCCGAGGCCCAGCACGCCACCGGCCAGGCCGACCGTGCCGGCTTCCACCAGCGACTGCAGGAAGATCTGCCCACGGCTGGCGCCCAGGGCACGACGCACGCCGATTTCGCCGCTGCGGCGCAGGAACTTGGCCAGCAGCAGGCCCACCGTGTTGATCAGGCACACCGCCAGGAAGCCCAGCGCCAGCCACAGCTGCAGGCGCACGTCGCTGGGAACCACCTGCTTGTAGTCCAGCCACTCCATGACATTGCGCAGGCGCACATTGGACGGACGCTGGAAGCGACCGGCCGCCTTCTGCTGGGCCGAGTAGTTCTCCAGGTAGGCGCGGTAGTCCGCGGCGTCGGACGGCGAGCCCAGCTCCACCCAGTACTGCATCCACACGCAGGGTGCGTTGAGCGAGGTTTCTTCGCCGTTGGAGTTGTCCCAGCAGTTCATGTTGCCGTTGCGGCCGAACTTCAGGTCGAGCGCGGTGAAGACCGGCACGAAGATGTCTTCGCTGTCGCCGTAGCGGCCGGTTTCAAGATCGTAGAAGTGCGGGTTGGGGTTCCATTCGTCCAGCACGCCGACGATGTTGAAGGTATGCCCATCCATGCGCAGCTGCTTGCCCACGCTGTTCTGGCCGTTGAACAGCTTCTTGTTGAGTGCATCGGAGATCACCACGACCCGGCCACGGCCCTCGTCCTGGTCGGGCTTCCAGCCCTCGCCGTACTTGAACGGCGCATCGAACATGCTGAAGAAGTCGCTGGACGCGTAGCGCGCGTCGGTGTCGAACGGGCGCAGCGTGCTGTTGTCCGGTTCCACGGTGACGCCGCCGCCGGTCATCAGCACCTGCCGCTTGGCCTTCTTTTCGCGCAGCAGGGTCTCACCGTCGTAGCGGGTGACCTGCTCTTCGGGTTCCTCGTTGGGCTGGTAGCCGATCATCGGGCGCGGGTCGACCTGTACGTTGAACAGGCGGTCGCTCTTCTGCGGAATGGGGTCGCCCGACAGCACGTGGAACACGGTGAGCGTGGTCATGGAGGCGCCGATGCCCAGAGCGATGGCGATCACCATCAGCGCGGTCAGCACCTTGTTGCGCCGGAAACTGCGCAGGGCCAGTCGGAAATAATAGGCGAGCATGGCGGCGGCCTCAGTCGTTGATGGTGGCGACAGCAACACGCGGGGTGGCCAGCACCGGTTCGCGCACCAGGTCGGTGGCCTGGCCATCGACGATGTGCACGTTGCGCTGGGCACGTGCGGCCAGCTCCGGGTCATGGGTGACCATGACGATGGTGGTGCCGGCGGCGTTGATCTCTTCCAGCAGTTCCATCACCCCGCGGGCCATCTGGCTGTCCAGGTTGCCGGTCGGTTCGTCGGCCAGCAGCAGGCGCGGGCTGCCGGCCAGTGCACGCGCGATGGCCGCGCGCTGCTGCTGGCCACCGGACAGTTCGGACGGGTAGTGCTTCATGCGCGAGCCCAGGCCCACCTGCTGCAGGGCATGCTCGATGCGCTGCCTGCGCTCGGACGCGGCCATGCCGCGGTAGCGCAGCGGCACGTCGACATTGTCGAACAGGTTCAGGTCGGAGATCAGGTTGAAGCCCTGGAAGATGAAACCGATCTTCTGGTTGCGCAGCTTGCTGCGCGCGTCATCGCCGAGCTTGCTCACATCCTGGCCATCGAGCAGGTAGGTGCCGCTGGTGAAGGTTTCCAGCAGGCCGGCGATGTTCAGGAAGGTGGTCTTGCCGGAGCCGGACGGACCGGTGACGGCGACGAATTCGCCTTCGCGAACGTGCAGGTCCAGCGACCGCAGGGCATGGGTTTCCACCTGTTCGGTGCGGAACACCTTGGCGACCGAGCGCATCTCAAGCATGGCTGTATTCCTTGTATGGGTAGGGGGTTCAGTTGACGGACACGCGCTCGGCATCGCCGAACAGATCGCTGCCGGACACCACGACGCGGTCGCCGGGTTGCAGGCCGGAAAGGATTTCCACTTCGCCCAGGCTGCTTACGCCCAGGCGCACCGGGCGACGGATGGCAACGCTGCCGTCCATGACGTAGGCCTGGCCATTGCCCTGTTCGACGAACGGGCCACGTTCGACCTTGATCACGTTGCGGCGGGTGTCCAGCACCACCCGCGCCTGCATGCGCTGGCTCTGGCGCAGGCCCTGCGGCTGCTTGTCGGTGAAGCGGATGCGGGCGTTCACTTCGCCGGCCACCACTTCGGGGGAGACCGCGCTGATCTCGCCCGGGAACGGCTGGCCGCTGCCGCTGGTGAGCTGGGCCGGAATGCCGATCGACAGGTCGCGGGCGAAGCTCTCCGGCACCTTGATCTCGATTTCGAAGCGCGACAGATCCACCACGCCCAGGATCGGCGCGTTGGCCGCCACCTGGGTGTGCTGGGTCGCCTGGACCTGGCCCACCTGGCCGTCGAAGGGCGCACGCAGGGTCAGCGCATCCACCTGGCGCTGCACTTCATCGACCACCGCGCGTTGGCGGTCGGCCAGCAGTCGTTTGTTGCGCGCGTCCAGGTCGGCGCCCTGGCCCTGCAGGCGCGCGTCGGTCTGGGCGTTGGCCAGCGCGATGTCGGCCTTCTTCAGGGAATCGTTGGCCTTGGCCAGGTCGATCTGCGGCACCGCGCCGCCGTCGTAGCCGCGCTGGTAGCGCTGCAGGTCGCGTTCGGCGGCTTGCCGCTCGATGCTGGCCTGGTCGGTGTCCTTGCTGGCCTTGGCCCGGGCCAAGGTGGCGTCGAGCAGGGAGCGGCTGGCTTCGGCTTCCAGCCCGGCCAGCGTAGCCCGTTCCTGGGCCAGCTTGCTGCGCAGCTCCGGGCTGTCGATCACCGCCAGTTCCTGGTCCTTCTTCACCACGTCGCCGGCGACCACCTTCAGGTCCACGGTTCCGGCGGAGATCGCGTAGAGGACCGGGCTGTTGGCGGCGATCACCTTGCCGTCGGCGGCCAGGTCGCGGACCAGGTCGCCCTTCTTGACCTCGGCAATGCGCACCCGTGCGCTGTCGAAGGAGCGGCTGGCGCCGAGCCAGGCGCGGGCAGCGAAGCCGATCGCCAGCAGCACCACCAGTGCGGCGATGCCCGGCCACAGCCAGCGCTTCCACGGCGCCGCCGTGGCCTGGGGCGAGAAGGTGTGGTCCTGTGCGGAAGTGTCGCGGATCATCGGGCTCGGTCGCGGTTGGGTTGCGGAGTATCAAGCACACCGCGTGCCAACTTTTCGGCCTTTGAAAACAACGGCTTGCAGATGGCATCCCAGCGTCCGGGTGTCCGCGGACACTGCAGCGGACACTTTTGTTAAGCGGACAGTGGCCGGGCCCTCCGGCCGCCCACGCTAGAATGCGCGTACGACAGCAGGGATCTGAATCTATGTGCGGGATTGTGGGGGCGATCGCGAATCGCGATGTGGTGCCGGTACTGATCGAAGGGCTGAAGCGTCTGGAATACCGGGGATATGACTCCTCCGGCATTGCGGTGCTGGACCAGACCCAGGCGCAGCCCGATGTGCGCCGGGTGCGCCGTACCGGTCGCGTGGCGGAAATGGAGAAAGCCGCCGTCGCCGAAGGCTTCGACGC
>Ga0209050_1003898_pt1 | contig 10578 bp, 10 predicted proteins | sample Araplavi_mTSA_r2_FD_184276 | JGI IMG/M metagenome (GOLD analysis project Ga0209050, IMG submission 184276) | Arabidopsis root microbial communities from North Carolina, USA - plate scrape MF_Cvi_mTSA_r2 (SPAdes) (version 2) | ecosystem: Host-associated > Plants > Roots > Endosphere | place: USA...
GGCCTGGCTGTCAGCCGACGAGACAAAGAGCTCGTCCGCCCAGAAGTAGTCGTCGGCCGTGCCGCCCATCGGCACCTCCAGGGCATCGAACACCGCCTGGTAGAAGCGCTGACTGGCCGGCAGATCGCGCACGACAAGCTGGATGTGATCGATCAGACGGCCGCGATGGATCTCGTTGGTCTGCATGACATCTCCTTCCTGGTGGGGATCGGTCGACTATAGCGCCATCCGCTGCAGGCGATATGGGGGCTCGGTCAAACGGATACCACCGGGATGCATTGCCGGCTTGCCCATTCAGTCAGCCCGCCAATGACAAGGCCCGCATTGCCGTGTGGGGCAATGCGGGCCTGAATACCGCGGTCATGCGGGGCGTGCGCGGCACGCCCCCCGGATTCGATCAGCCAAACACGCGGAAGCGCTCGGCGTCGTCCATGAAAGCCTTGTCGCCGAAACCGGCTTCGTTCGAGCCAAACGGCATCTGCGCGCGCAGCTTCCAGTAGGCGGGAACGTTCCATTCGCGCGCGACGGCGGCGTCGATCAGCGGGTTGTAGTGCTGCAGGCTGGCGCCGACACCGGCGTTGGCCAGCGCGGTCCACACGGACAACTGGGCCATGCCGCCCGATTGCTCCGACCAGACCGGGAAGTTGTCGGCGTACAGCGCAAACTTTTCCTGCAGGCTGCGCACGACGTCCTGGTCTTCAAAGAACAGGATGGTGCCCACGCCGGCGGCAAAGCTCTTGAGCTTGGCTTCGGTCTTGTCGAAACCTTCGGCGGGCGCAACCTTGCGCACTTCTTCCGTAGCCAGGTTCCAGAGCTTGTCGCTTTCGGCGCCAAACAGGATCACGGCGCGCGAGCTTTGCGAGTTGAAGGAGGACGGGCTGTGCTTGATCGCTTCCTGGATCAGCGTGGTCAGTTCTTCCTTGGAGGCCGACAGGTTGCGGCCCAGCGAATACTGCGTGCGGCGCTGCTTGAGCGCTTCGAGATATGCGTTGCTCATTATTTGACCTTTCGACCAGTAGATAGAGATGACGATGGGAGGCATTCTACCGGCTCGACCATGACGCGAATACCCGTTCAAACGCACTTTGGCTGGAACATACTGTTCCACTGGTGATGTCAAAGGGGCTGAAACATGCGATCTGCGCGATGAATCAGCCGCCTTCCGACGGCGGCCTAGTGACGGCCGCAATTAGACGGCCGCAATTAGACGGCCGCCATTAGACGGCCGCCTTCAAATGTCTGGTTTCGTCAAAGTCAGTCGGCGCGGAACCCCGTCGCCTTCACCACGTCGGCCCAGCGCTTGGACTCCGCGGTCAGCAAGGCCTGCAGCGCCTGCCGGTCCGAGCCCACGACGACAAATCCCGCTTCGCCAAGCGTCTTCACGGCGGCCGGCTGGCGCAGCGCGGCGGCGCTGTCAGCCTGCAAGCGAGTCAGCACGGCCTCCGGCGTGCCGGCCGGCGCGAACAACGCGAACCAGGCGCCGAAGTTGACCGCCGGCAGGCCGCCCTCCGCGAACGTCGGCACGTCAGCCAACGCGGACGAGCGCTTCGCGCCGGTGGTGGCCAGCGCCCGCAGCTTGCCGCCCTGCACCTGGGGCGCGGCCAGAGCCGTCGTCACGAAGGCCGCCTGCACGCCGCCGGACACCAGTCCCGACACGGCATCGCCCGTCGACCGGTAATGGATGGCTTCGATCTTCAGGCCCGCCTCGCGCGCGAAAAGCTCCGCGCCGAAATGGCCGGGCGTACCCGCGCCGAAGGTGGCGAAGTTCACGCGGTCCGGCGCCTTCTTCGCGGCGTCGATGAACGCCGGCAGGTCCTTGTACGGCGAGCTGGCCGGCACCACCAGCACGAAGTCGGCCCGCACCACCTCGGAGATCGGCGCGAAGTCGCGCGGCGGATCGTAGTTCAGGTTGCGGTACGTGGCAGGCGAAATGCTGATCGAGCCGACCTCGCCCAGCAGCAGCGTCTGGCCGTCCGCCGGACTGCGCGCGACGTTCTGGGCGGCAATCTGCCCGCCCGCACCGACCTTGTTCTCCACCACCACGCTTTCGCCCAGCAGCGGTCCCATGTGCTGGGACAACGTGCGGGCCACGATGTCCGGCCCCGTGCCGGGCGGAAAGCCCACGTTCAGGCGCACCGGCCCATTGGGGAACTGGGCGACTGCCGCAAGCGGCAGGCACAGCATGAAGCCGCCCAGCAGGCGGCGCAGCATCGTTTGCATGGTTGTCTCCTGGTTTTTTTAATGCCGCGGCGGCTGCCGCGGGTTCAGCAAATGCGATAGAAACGCAATTCGACGCGGTCGGGGTAGCGCGCGCCGGTGCCGATGAACAGGCTTTCGTTCATCCAGCCGAGCGCGGGCGACGACGTTTCAAAGCGGGGATAGCTGCGAAAGTAGATGCGCGCCGGATCGACGGCTTCACCGCGCGCCAGCCGCGCGATGTCCTCGGCGCTGCCCGTGCGGATGCCGGTGTTCTCGACATACACGCGCTCGCCTGCGGACGTCTCGATCACATAGCGTGCGTGGATGTCCGTGAATGTGGCCGAGCGGATGATCTGGAAGTCCGCGCCGCCGGGCAGCACTTTGCCCGACAGACGCGGACCGTCGACCGTGCCGCCCGTGATCGGGATCACGCGGCGCCGGCCCTGCGGCGTATCGCCCACTTCCTGCGGCGCGCCCACGTCGACCACCACGGTGGTCACATGTTCCAACCGGGGCGCGTGGGGTTCGTTGATGGCATCGGCACTGCTCATGGCTTTTCTCCGCGGGCAAGGCGCAGCGCGGCGGGGTCAAAACCCGCCAGCTGCTTGTAGCGCAGCGATACCGCCGCCAGCTCCTCGCCCGATATGACGTCGTTGATGTTCGCAAAGCCTTGCGGCGCGCGCTCTTCGGCCAACTGCATCACCTGCTCGGGGCCGTTCAAACGATTGCGCAGCACGATGCCGGCGGTGCGCGGCAGACGTTCGGCCTCGTACTCCAGCAGCGCGATCTCTGCTGAACGCGCCTTGCCCTGCACCGCCTGATCCAGCCAGTCGGCCAGGGAGCGCGCGTCCAGGATCGCCTGGGCCGATCCGTTCGAGCCGATCGGATACATCGGATGCGCCGCGTCGCCCAGCAGCGTAAAGCGCCCGCGCGTCCAGCGCGGCAAAGGATCGCGGTCCACCAGCGGGAATTCGTAGATTGCTTCGGCGCCGTCGATGATGGCAGGGATGTCGATCCAGTCCCAGCGCCAATCGGCAAAGCGGTCTGCGAAGACGGACTTGTCGACCTTGCGATTCCAGTCGGTGGCGGGCAGTTCCGCGCCGGGGATCGACAGCTCGGCAATCCAGTTGATGAGCGAACGGCCTTGTTTGCGCAGCGGTTCGGAGATCGGATAGCAGACGAACTTCTGGTCCTGGTGACCCGCCATGAACATGCTGCGCCCGTCCAGATACGGCGGCGCCTCGGTCACGGCGCGCCACAGCATGCGCCCGGAAAAACGGGGCTCGTCCCCGACGGGATGAAGCTGACGGCGCAGTGCCGAGTGGATGCCATCGGCGCCCACCAGGATGTCGCCGTGCACGGTCTGCAGCGCGTTGTCCGCGCGGCGGCGGAACTGCGCGTGCACGCCCGCCGCATCCTGGCTGGCCGATTCCAGCACCATGCCCGGCACGATGGCGTCCGGGCCGAGCCGGTCGCGCACGGCCTGCGCGAGCAGCATCTGGAATTCGCCGCGATGCACCGAAAACTGCGGCAGCGGATAACCGGCCTCGAGGCCGCGCGGCTCGCGCCAGATCGGCTGGCCGAGCTTGTTGTAGTAGTGAAGCTGCGAGGTCTCGATGGCGCGTTCGGCCAACTGGGGCATGAGGCCCAATTGTTCGATCTCGCTGACCGCATGGGGCAGCAGATTGATGCCGACGCCCAATGGCCGCAATTCCTGCGCGCTTTCATAGATGCGGCAGCCGATGCCGCGCCGATGCAGCATCAGCGCAAGGGTCAGCCCGCCGATCCCGGCCCCGGCAATGACGATTTGCATGTCTACTCCTGGTCTTATTTGTTATGCAACATAACAAAATCGCCCCGCGTTTCGCACGAGGGATTTCCCGCAATCCGGTGGCGCGGCGGCGACGCGTGCATTAGTGTTGAGGCCCCGTTTCACGATCCGCCCCCGATGTCCAAAGCCTCCGTCCCACGCCCTCGCCGCCCTGCTGCCCGCGGCGAACACTTCGATCCGCATGTGCCCGGCATTCAGTACGGCGCGCTGGACGATCTGGTGGGCTACGCCATCCGCCGCGCGCAGATCCTGATCTACGAGGACTTCCTGGCCGCGCTGGCGCCGTGGGACATCACGCCGCAGCGTTATTCGGCACTGACGCTGATCGCCGCCAATGAAAACCTCAAGCTCACCGACCTGGCGCGCATCCTGGGCATTGCGCGCTCGGGCGCGGTGCAGATCGTCAACCAGTTGCAGGACCTGGGCTACGTGGAGCGCCAGGAAGCCGAACGCGACCGGCGCGCCTACGCGCTGGCCATGACGCCGGCCGGCCACACCGCGCTGGCCGCCATCACCGAGGCCGTGCAGGCGCACGACGCGCGTATCAGCGGCAAGCTGGGCGCGGCGGATCGGCGAAAACTGATCGGGCTGCTGGGCAAGCTGGGGTAGCGCGGCCCGCCGTCGCGCACCCATGGACAGGTAGCGCGGCTTCCCTCTCCGCGCAAGGCTGCGCCGCATCGTGCGCGCCTTTTGCGCCCATGCGGGCATTCCCCTATTACTCCAGCCGCGTCAAAAAACTATCGTATTCGAGAATTATCAAATAAGAGAATTCTCGCTTCCGACAAAATGACTGCTGAAACCCTATACGACTTTGCCGTGGTCGGCGCCGGGATCGCCGGCGCCTCCGTGGCCTACCGCCTCAGCGCCTCGGCGTCCGTGGCAGTGCTGGAACGCGAGTCCCAACCCGGTTATCACTCCACCGGCCGCTCCGCAGCCATGTTCATGGAGACCTACGGCACCACGCAGATCAAGGCGCTTACGCGCGCCAGCCGCGCGTTCTACGAACATCCGCCCGAAGGCTTCTGCGAGCATCCGCTGCTTAGCCCGCGCGGCGTGCTGTACATCGCAACGCCGGACCAGAAGGATCTGCTGCAGGAAGTGTTCGATGACTTCCACCGCCAGTCACCCAACGTCACGCTGATCGACGCCGCGCAAGCGGTGGCCCGCGTGTCCTGCCTGCGCGAAGACCAGCTCTGCGGCGCGATCGAGGAACCGGACGCGCGCGACATCGACGTGCATGCCCTGCATCAGGGCTTTCTGCGCGGCATGAGCCGCCAAGGCGCGGTGCTGCACAACAATGCCGAATTGACCGGCGCCGCGTTCGAGAATGAGGTCTGGACGCTGACCCTGGCCGACGGGCGCCAGATCCGAGCGCGCGCCGTCGTCAACGCCGCGGGCGCGTGGGCCGACCACACGGCAACGCTGTGCGGAGCCGCCCCCGTCGGCCTGCAACCCTGCCGCCGCACCGCCTTCACCTTCAGCGGTCCGGACGACGTCGATTTCTCGCACTGGCCCGCCGTAGTCGGCGTGGACGAAAGCTATTACTTCAAGCCGGACGCCGGACAACTTCTGGGCTCGCCCGCCAATGCCGATCCGGTCGACGCGCACGACGTCGTGCCCGAAGAGCTGGATGTCGCAACCGGCATCTACCGCATCGAAACCGCCACGTCGCTGACCATCCGCCGCCCGAAGCACATCTGGGCCGGCCTGCGCTCGTTCGTGCGCGATGGTGATTTCGTGGTGGGCTGGGACGCGGCCACGCCGGCCTTCTTCTGGCTGGCCGCGCAAGGCGGCTACGGCATTCAGACCGCCGCCGCCACGTCCGAGCTTGCCGCCGCGCTGCTGACGCGCCAGCCCCTACCCGATCACCTCCACGCGCACGGCGTCAATGCCGACGCCGTGCGGCCCGAGCGCTTGCGCTGATCCAATCACCGATAACCGAGACCCCGACATGACCGCCATCACCCGATACCCCAGCAGCCTGCCCCTGCCCTTCTCGCGCGCCACTCAGGCGGGCGGCTTTTTGTTCCTGTCCGGGCAGATCCCGCTGGATGCCGACGGCCAGGTCGTGCGTGGCGATATCACCGCCCAGACGAATGCCGCCATCGAGCGCATCAAGGACACGCTCGCACTGGCCGGCGCCAGCCTGAAGGACGTGGTTCGCGTGACCGTGTGGTTGACCGATCTGGCGCTGTTCGCGCAGTTCAACGAGGCCTACCGCAGCCATTTCTCCTCCGATTTCCCCACGCGCTCCACCGTCGAGGCCAAGCTGGCCATGGACGTGGATGTCGAGATCGAAGTGCAGGCCTGGCTGGGCGACAGCCAGCCCAAGGGTCCCGCAGCCGCCTGACGCCGTATTCGTTCGATTGCATGACACCGCCAGGCCCACGCCTGGCGGGGCGACACCCCCCAGCGCGCGCCCCGATGCCCGCGCCCTCAAAGCCCCTCTCTAGCGCGGAGCGTCATTCATGAAGATCTTTTCCGGGTCCCTGGCGACCGAGACGAACACCTTCTCCCCCATTCCGACCGGCCTGGCTTCCTACCGGGCGCGCGGCTACTTCCCCGCCGGCCAGCATCCGGACCGCATGCAGATGTTTTCGGGTCCGCTGTGGGCCGCGCGCCAGCGCGCCGCGGGCAAGGACTGGACGCTGATCGAAGGCTTGACCGCAGGCGCGACGCCGGCCGGCATCACCACCCGCCACGCCTACGAGACGCTGCGCGATGAGCTGCTGGACGACCTGCGCCGCGCGGGCAAGGTGGATATCGCACTCTTCGGCCTGCATGGCGCGATGGTCGCCGACGGCTACGACGACTGCGAAGGCGACCTGCTGCGCCGCGCGCGGGAGATCGTCGGCCCGGACGCTGTGATCGGCGCCGAACTCGATCCGCACTGCCACCTGACGGACGCGATGGTCGAGAGCGCCGACTTCCTGGTCTGTTTCAAGGAATACCCGCACACCGACATCCTGGAACGTGCGTTCGACCTGGTCGACCTGTGCGTGGCGCGCGCCGAGGGCCGCATCAACCCCACGCGTGCGGTCTACGACTGCGAAATGATCTCCATCATGCACACCAGCCGCGAGCCGATGCGCAGCTTCGTGGACCGCCTGCTCGCGATGGAAGGCAAGGAAGGCGTGCTGTCCGTGTCCATCGCGCACGGCTTCCCGTGGGGCGACACGCCGGACATGGGTTCGAAGGTGCTGGTCTATACCGACGGCGACGCCGCGCAGGCCGAGGCGCTGGCGCGCACGCTGGGCGAGGAGATCATCGGTTTCCGCGATCAGCTGGCGCCGCCCTACCCCGGCGCGGACGAAGCGCTGGACCAGGCGCTGGCGCACAAGGAATTCCCGGTGGTGCTGGCCGATTCGGCCGACAACGCCGGCGGCGGCGCGCCCAGCGATGCCACCTTCATCCTGGAACGCGTGCTGGCGCGCGGCATCACCGATGTCGCCACCGGCCCGTTCTGGGATCCGGTTGCCGTGCAACTGTGCTTCGAGGCCGGCGAAGGCGCGCAGATCAAGCTGCGCGTGGGCGGCAAGGTGGCGCCGGTGTCCGGCCAGCCGCTGGACCTGGACTGCGAGATCCTGGCGCTCAAGCGCGACGCCGTCATGACTGGTCTGGCCGGCACGCCCGCGCTGCTGGGCGACGTGGCCGTCGTGCGCACCGGCGGCGTCACCCTCGTCATGACCACCTCGCGCACCCAGGCCATGGGCACCGACCTGTTCACGCAGTTCGGCGTGGACCTGGCCGCGATGAAACTCATCATCGTGAAGTCTTCGCAGCATTTCTATGCCTCGTATTCGAAGGTCGGCCGCCACGTCATCTACGTCGAAACGCCCGGCGCCATCACGAATGACCTCAACACGCTGCCGTTCGTGAAGCGCAAATTGCCCAAGTGGCCCTTCAAGGCCTGACATCAAGGCTCGGCACCAAGACCAAGCCGCCCACCATAGCCGCCCTGCCCGGGCACTCAGAACCAACAAGGGGAAATCCATGATCAGACGTTTCAGCCTGCTGGGAGCCGCCGCGCTCCTGGCCATGAGCGCCGCGACCGGTGCACTCGCCCAGACCAAGACGCTGCGCCTCGTGCCGCACGCCGACCTGAAGACGCTGGACCCGCTTTTCAACACCGCCTACATCACGCGCAACCACGGCTACATGGTGTTCGACACCCTGTTCGCGCAGGACAGCAAGGGCCAGGTCAAGCCGCAAATGGTGGACACCTGGACCACGTCCGAAGACGGCAAGACCTGGACCTTCACCCTGCGTCCCGGTCTGAAGTTCAACGACGGCACGCCGGTGACGGCCGAGGACTGCATTGCGTCGATCCAGCGCTGGGCAAAGAAGGACACGCTGGGCCAGGCCATGATGGCGGCCGGCGCAGAATTTGCCGCCACCAACGAAAACACATTCACGCTGACGCTGAAAGAGCCCTTCGGCCTGGTGCTGGACGCGCTGTCCAAGCCCTCGGGCATGCCGCCCTTCATCATGCCCAAGCGGCTGGCCGCCACTGATCCGAACACCCAGGTCACCGAGATGGTCGGCTCGGGCCCGTTCCTCTTCAAGCGCGATGAATGGGTGCCCGGCAACAAGGTCGTGTACGTCAAGAACCCGGCTTACGTGCCGCGCTCCGAAGCGCCTGACGGCCTGGCGGGCGGCAAGAACGTGAAGGTGGACCGCGTGGAATGGGTCTACATCCCCGACGGCAACACCTCGACGGCCGCGCTGATGAACGGCGAGGTCGACATGGTCGAACAGGTCACGCCCGACTTCCTGCCGGTGCTGGAATCCAACCCGGACATCACGCTGAGCACGTCGGTGGCCTCGCAAGGCATGGTGATCCTGAATTCGCTGCATCCGCCATTCAACAACCCGCTCGCGCGCCAGGCGGTGTACTACCTGGTCAGCCAGAAGGAAATGCTGACCGCGATGGGCTACCCGGACAAGTACCGCGTGGACTACTGCGCCACCATGTACATCTGCGGTTCGCCCCTGGCCACGGACGCGGGCGCCGCGCCCTACGCCAAGACCGATCCCGCACGCGCCAAGCAACTGCTGCAGGAAGCCGGCTACAAGGGCGAGAAGGTGGTGCTGCTGTACCCGACTGATCACCTGAGCGCCCCCGCCGTCATGGTGCTGGCGCAGAACCTGAAGAAGGCCGGCGTGAACGTGGACGTGCAGTCGATGGACTGGGCCTCGCTGGCCGGCCGCCGCCTGAAGAAGGATCCGCCCGCCCAGGGCGGCTGGAACATCTTCCTGACCTGGGGCGGCTACTTCGACGCCAGCACGCCGGTGACCAACCCGTGGCTGTCCGCCGCCTGCGGCAACAGCCTGCCCGGTTGGCCGTGCGACAAGGAACTGGACACGCTGCGCACCAGCTGGATCCGCGAAACGGACGCCGCCAAGCGCAAGGACATCGCGGCGCAGATCCAGGCGCGCGCCTACCAGACCGTGCCTTACGTGATGTGGGGCGAATTCAAGCCTGTCTTCGCGGTGCGCGGCTTGAAGCAGACCGATCTGATCAAGTCCGGCATTCCGGTGATGTGGAACATCGAGAAACCGTAAGGCAGACGCCGGGCGCCGCGCGCGCCCGGCCGCAAGCCGGGGGGAATCCAGCGTGAAATTCATCCTGCGCCGCATCGCGGCCGTCATACCCGTCATGGCCGTCGTGGCCGTCGTGGTGTTCCTGCTGATACACCTGTCGCCGGGCGATCCCGCGGCGGTCATCGCAGGCGACAACGCTACCGCCGACGACGTCGAAAAAATCCGGCAGAACCTGGGGCTGGACAAGCCGCTCCTGCAGCAGTTCGTCATCTGGATCAGCCATATCGCCGTGGGCGACCTGGGCACCTCGATGTCCACGCAGATGCCCGTGTCGCAGCTCATCGCGCAGCGCATGGGCCCCACGATCTCGATCGCGCTTTTCACGATGCTGTTTGCCGTGCTGGCCGCGATTCCGCTGGGCGTGCTGGCCGCGTGGAACGCCGGCAAGTGGCTGGACAGGCTGGTCATGGTGGGCGCGGTCTGTGCGTTCTCGGTGCCGGTGTTCCTGATCGGCTATAGCCTGGTGTACGGCTTTTCCATCAAGCTCGGCTGGCTGCCAGTCCAGGGCTACAAACCGCTGGCCGATGGCCTTGTGCCTTACCTGCGCCACCTGGTGCTGCCCTGTCTGTCGCTGGGCCTGGTCTACATGGCCCTGCTCACGCGGATGACCCGCGCCACCATGCTGGAAGCCCTGTCCGAAGACTACATCCGGACCGCGCGCGCCAAGGGCCTGTCGTCCGGCCCCATCGTCTGGCATGCGCTGAAGAACGCCGCCAATCCCATCGTCACCACCATCGGCGTGGGCGTGGCGCTCCTGATCGGCGGCGTGGTCGTAACGGAAACCGTGTTTGCGATCCCCGGCCTGGGCCGCCTGACCATCGACGCCGTGCTGCGCCACGACTACCCGGTCATCCAGGGCGTGCTGCTGGTGGCCTCGGGCATCTACGTGCTGATCAACCTGCTGGTCGACCTGAGCTACCGGCTCTTCGATCCGCGCATCCGTT
>Ga0209050_1003899_pt1 | contig 10578 bp, 12 predicted proteins | sample Araplavi_mTSA_r2_FD_184276 | JGI IMG/M metagenome (GOLD analysis project Ga0209050, IMG submission 184276) | Arabidopsis root microbial communities from North Carolina, USA - plate scrape MF_Cvi_mTSA_r2 (SPAdes) (version 2) | ecosystem: Host-associated > Plants > Roots > Endosphere | place: USA...
CCGGTCGACGTCCACCTGCCGTCGACGAGCAAACAGAGCCGCGCGAGTTGCAATCAGGGCGCGGGGCTGCGACAACGAAGGACCTCCGATCAGGCCCGCCCATGTCCTACGTCCGCTGCGTTCGCGGTATCGCCTCCGGCGTCGAGTATTCCGCCGACGTGCCGATGAATCTCGATCCGGTCGACGGCCGGCCGGTCGAGATGGTGCTCGACCTCGAGCGACTGGCGCGGGAAAAACCAGATGCGGCGTGGTATCGCCCGCAGCGTCGCGACCTCTGGCGCTTTGGCGCGTTGATGGCGCTCGATGCCGACGATCCGGTCGACGCCGCGCATCTGGTCCCGCTCGGCGAAGGCGCGACGCCGCTGCTCGATTACTCGACGCATCCGCTCGCGGCAAAGGCAGGCCTTGCGCTCCAGCTCAAGGACGAAGGCAAGGCGCATCCCGGCCACGGTGCGAACCCGACGCAGAGTTTCAAGGATCGCGGCATGGCGATGGTCGTCGCGCAGGCGCGACGCCTCGGTCTGACCAGGCTCGCGGTGCCGACGCAGGGCAACGCTGGCGACTCGCTGGTGCGTTACGCGCTCGAAGGCGGACTGAGCGTCGTGGTCGCAATGCCGGACGACACGCCGATGCCGATTGTCGGCAACGTTGCCGCAGCCGCCCGGCGCCATCCCGATCGGGTGATCCTGGAACTGGTCGGCCCGACCATCCGAGAGGCCGGCGCGTTCCTCAAGGAGCGCTACATCCCACACGGCTGGTTTTCCGTCGCGACGTTCCAGGAACCGGGCTGGCGGATCGATGGAAAGAAGTCGCTCGGCCTCGAACTCGCTGAGCCGCTGCCGGGCGACACACGCTGGTCGTTGCCCGATGCGGTGATCTACCCCACCGGCGGCGGCACCGGCGTGTTGGGAATGTGGAAGGCGTGGGACGAGCTCGAGGCACTTGGGATGATCGATGCGCGACGCCCGCGCATGCTGTGCGTGCAGAGCTCACGAACTGCCCCGCTCGTGCGTGCGTTCGACGACGGCGCGGCGGACACCACAGTCGTCGCGGCAGGCGCGACCCTCGCCGTGGGCCTCAATGTGCCCGGCGGCGTCGGTCATTTCCGCGTGCTGGACATCATTCGCAAGAGTGGTGGCGCGGCGGTCGCGGTCGATGAAGGCGAGATCGAAGACGAACTCGCAGCGACGTGGCGTCGCACGCACGACTGGATCTCGCCGGAGGGCGCAGCCTGCCTCGCGGCCCTGCCGCAGCTGCTCGACCGTGGTCTCGTCCGACGTGGCGAGCGGGTGGTCGCGGTCAACACGGGCTCCAGCGAGAAGTACCTGCCAACGCTTCGCCACCTGCTATGACGACGCCGTAACCGATCGACCTGCGGTCGAGGACGCAGGCCAGTCACATCACTGCGGGGCACTGCTGGCGTTGCCGCCGCGGGGACGCAACATGCCCTGGCCGCCACGCCACAGGAACGAACATCAGGGTTCGGAAAGGTGGCTCGACACGTCGTCGTTCCGCACTTTGTCCGCATCCGGATCCAGCCAGTCGAGCAGTACGTCAGCCAGCGAAGCGGCGGCTTCGAGCGGTATCAGGTGCCCCGCTCCTTCGATGATTTCCAATCGCGCCCCGGGTATCGCGCTGGCAAGCTCGCGGGCTTCGTCGATCGACCGGAGCTGGTCCCGGCTTGCCGCAACGACCAGCGTGGGGCACGCGATCTCTTTCAATGCCACAGCAGTCCGATCCAGCGCCGACTGCCAGACGAAGGTGTCCGCACCAAGGCGCACGCTCATCGCGCGCACACGATCCATCAGTGCCTGATCGTTCGCGTGATCGTGATTCAACGAACTTTGAATCGCCCTCCGGCTGAGCCCCGCAAACACGCCTGAAGACGGCATCAAAGCGGCCGGGCGTTCCGGCCGTGCGGATGTCGCCACCAGCGCCAGTGCTTCAACCAGCTGTGGGTATGCGGCCGCAATCGCACGGGCGACATAGCCGCCCATCGAGAACCCCACGAGCACGACCGGCTCTGCGAGCTGCTCCGCCACGCCGCGCGCGACTTCACCCACGGTGCGACCGCGCGGGAGCGCGATGCGCCGCACTTTCCAATCGCCTGGAAGATGCGGCACGAAGTCGTCCCAGAGCGCATCGTCCAGCATGAAACCTGGCAGCAGCACGATGGTTCTGGTCGATGAGTTCAAGTTCGTGCCTGATGGTCAGCCGGCCCCATGTGCCAGCTAGGTCGAAAGCGGACATTAGCATCGCGAATGCTGACTCGGCTCGCCGAATGCCGCTATCGGCCAAGATCAATCTTTGACGCCTGGCAGGCGCTGGAATCGTCTGCCCTAGAACGTTCCGATTCGCTGGATCATCCAGAACGTCGCGACGCTGCCGATCGCATATGGCACGGTGTAAACGGACCAGCGCGGCGGCGACCACGCCAGACGTCGCGCCATGGAGATCAGCAGCAGCACCGCGCAGACGAACAGCAGCTGTCCAAGCTCGACGCCCACGTTGAACATCAGCAGCGCGACCGGTATCGCCTTCTGCGGCAGGCCGACCTCGGCCAATGCACCGGCGAAACCCAGGCCATGCAGCAGGCCGAAGCAGAACGCCACGATCCAGGGCGCGCGCGCGGTCACTCCCGTCTTTCCCCGCAGGCCGTGCACGACTTCGGCCGCGACGAACACGATGCTCAGCGCGATGGTCGCCTCCACGGGCGGACCGGGCACGTGTACCCAACCCAGCGTCGCCGCGACCAGCGTGATGCTGTGGGCCACGGTGAAGGCCGTGACGGTAGCGACGATGCGCCGACCGCCGCGCACGATCAGCAACAGCGCCAGGACGAAGAGCAGATGGTCGATACCGCCGAGGATGTGCTCGACGCCAAGCACGAGATACGACCAGGCGATGCGACCGGTCGTCGCGGGCGCCTCGACCGTGAATGCCGCCTGCCCGACGGGCAGGCGCTCGACCTGGCTGGAGCCATCGGCCCATTCCACGCGTGCGATCACATCGGTGGCCCCTGCCGCCTTGCCGTCGAACCGGATGACCTGCCCAACGAGCCCGCCGGGCCGATGGATCCGCCAGCGTTCCACCATGGCATCGCCCGTGAAAGCACTTCGCATCTTGACGCGGGTAACGCTGCCGTCTGGGAACATCGGTTGCAATGAAAGTCGCACGTACTCGTCCTGCGCAGGGACCTTCCACAGGACCTCGTACGTGTCTGAACTGGATTCGCGCACCTCCAGATAGGCCGGCCGGAAGGCATCGGCCAGAGCGGAACCCGATGCCGCGGCCAACAGGAGTGTCAGCCCGAAGCGCAGCGCCCGCACCGACAGGGATGCACTCATCGCGCGCCCGCTGCCATCGCCGCCCCCGCCTGCGCCGATCCGACGATCGCATCAGCGTCGGGATCGGCTTCGATGCGTACCGTGTAACGCTTCCCAAGCGCCGCGTGGAAAGCGTCATCGGCCTGCCGGCTTCGCGCACTGATCAGATCGCGTTCGACCTCCCGACGCACCTGCGCCAGCGTCGGCACGCGACCAGGCGTGCGCGCGTCGATCCTGACGATATGCAGTCCGAAGCTGGATTCGACGGGACCGGCCCAGCGGCCATCCGGCATCGAGCCCAGCGAACCGGCGAACTGTGCGCCGAACGTGCGCGCGATCTCGTCGGCGGAGGTATCGACCAGTTCGGGTGGAAGCATCGAAGCGTCACCGGCGCGTGCGTTTGAGTCGCGTTGAAGCGCATCCTGCGCGACGGTCATGTCGTGAGCGAGATCTTCGCCGTGTCGATTGCGATCGAAGTAGACCTGCCGCAGCGAGTAACGCGGCGCAAGCAGGTACCGGTCCGCATGCGCATCCAGCCAGCGCTGCAGTTCGGCCTCGGTGGGAACGTCGGCGACCATGCCTTCGTTGAGGAAGCCCATCTTCTGCACGACCCGGCGCCGCACCACGTCGTCGTCGCGTTCCAGGCCGGCGGCGAGGCCTTCGCGATACATCATCTCGTCCCGCACCCAGGCGTCGACCAGGCCCTTCAGCTCCTCTCGCGACGGAGGACGCTGCCACGTGCGCTGGAACTCGCCGGCAAGCGCTTCCACGCGTGGCCGGTCGACGACGATCTCGCCGCCACCCGGAAGCGAATCGCGGTTGAGCCATGCGTAAAGTGCGAACAGCAACGCGCCCAGCATGAGGAAATGCAGCAGCGGCTCCTGCAGCAGACGTTTCAACGGATGCATCATGGCCATCGTCGCGCTACCTGCTCGCTACCGGGTTGGCTGGCGAGTACCAGATCGGCGAGGTCCACGCGCGCTCCTGCGTGATCATCGGCACGTCCTTGCCCATCGTGACCTTGAAGTACTTCGCGTCGTATGCCGTCCAGCGCGGCGTCGGGATTTCGAGCACGCGTACGTAGTAGAACGCCTTCGCCTTCGGGTCGAAGTCCGGATCGGTCCAGACCCCGAGCAGTTCCGGATCGCCGATGGTGTTGCGCCATGACGCACTGGCGACGTCTACGGTATTGCCAACCGGTGGCAACGAGCCGTCGCCACGGAGCTTGCGCTTGCCGGCGTTGCCCCAGGCCACGTTGTAGATCTTCTCCTGCGGCTTGCCCTGCGCGTCCAGCCAGCCCTTGATGATCTGGATGCGGTCGAGGTTGGCGCCGATCACGTCCTTAAGTGCAGCGACCAGGAACGTCGGCGCCTTGCCTGCGGGTGCGGCCGGCAGGTCGCCGCCCATCGGCACGCCTTTGGCGTAGCCCACGACGGCGACGTTGCGCTCGGTGGTGTCGTTGGCGGTGAATTCGTATCCGCCGAAGAAACGCACCGCGATACGCGGCCCGGAACTGGCGTAGGTTTCGCGCCGGTCCATCGCATCCCAGATCGCATCGCGCGTGTTCTCGGTCGCCCACACCGCCGTGATGCCAGCGGCCGTCATCTCCCATCCCTTCACCACTTTGTCGCCGAACTTGAGGGCGTCTTCCGACCAGCGATCGGGGCGTGGCTCAGCTGACGGGAACTTGCCGTAGAAGTTGTCCTCCTCGAACGCCGACAACGCGTTGTGCGTATCGGTGCCGGCGGCGAAACCGTACTTGAACGGGTTGATGCCGACCTCGGCTTCCACACGCAGGCCGTTCTTCAGCGCCTCGCGCAGGTACTCGTGCTCGATCATGCCCGGCTGCTTCGGCACCAGGTTGAGGTTGCCGCGATCCCACAGCTCGTAACCGGCGGCGAACTCGTCGTTGGGCGAAAGCGAAGGATGCGATTCGCTCTGTCCCTTGAACTGGATCGCCTCGAACAGCCGTTCGTATTTCTGCCGCGATGCCGCCCACTCGCGTGTGATCGGCTTGCCGTCGAACTGCTGCAATTCGAACATGCGGCCGTTGGACAGGTTGCCGTTGTGTGGGATCGCCAGCACGCGGCCGCCGGTCTTCTGCTCGTAGGCGGCCATCCATTGCCACAGCGATGCCGGATCCTCCGACTGGAACGTGGTCAGCGGCGGAACCTGCTTCGCCCTGTCGCCGCCATCGCGATAGATCACGTTGCGGTGCAGGTTGTTGCCGCCACCGGCATTGGACGTCCACTCATAGGCGATGAAAGCGGTGAAGCGGCCGGGCTCGTTGTATTTCTCGGCGTACTCGATGTTCTTCGTCCAGGCGGACGCGGACCACTTGGGATCCATCAGCGCCTTGGGCAGGGTCTTGGTTGATTGCGCGCGGATCAGCTCCATCGCGGCGCCGAGGGCCGAATCGCCGCCCTTCTCCATCGCATCGTGCCAGCGCTTGAGCGTCGGGTCGGACATCATTTCCGCGTTGCCGGCGCGAAGTTCGGAGATCGTGCCCATGCCGTCGGAGTGATCGGTGACCGCGTACCAGTCGAGTGGGCGCGAGAGCCGCACGGGCTGCCCCGACGTCGATGTGACCTGCTCGCCCCGGGCGAAGCGCAGCGCGTCTTCCGGCCCCAACGTCGTGCCAACGATGCCGGCGTCGACCGACCACCCTGTATGCACGTGTTCGTCGCCCCACAGCGGGCGCGTTGGATAGTGGCGGCCCGCATAGGGCGAATAGCCGGGCTCCTTGTAGAACTTGGCCGGATCGGCCGGCTGCGGTTCGCCCTGCTCGCTGGGGAAGTGGGTGGCTGCGGCGGCCTCAGGCGCCGCCGGCGCAGCTTCGCCGGGCGCCGCCGTGACTGCGGCAGGTTTGGAAGCAGCCTCCTCGCGCTGGCAGGCGACGAGCACGAGCGCACCGAGCATCACCGCAACAGTGCAGGGAAACGAATTGGAAGCCATGTCGATCTCCTTCGATCACCTAGCCCGTGGCGGGCGATGTAGACGTGCAACGGGTGCGTGCCGCAGCGTCATGTCGCGGTTGGACGCATGAGGCATCGGACGCTCCACACCGCGAATGCCAGATGCGCCACCGCAACCGGCCATAAACCAACCCCGCCCAGTCCTTCCACGAAACGGGCATGCACGAGCACCGCGGCCACGGCGGCGTTGTAGGCGAGCAGGCCGATGAGCAGCGCGTCGGGCGCTTTCGCGGGCCGGCTGGCGGCCTCAAGGCAACACGTCAGGCCGATCGCGATCAGCGCGCTGGCGGCCACACGCGCGATGACGAACGCGAGCGGCGAATCCAGGGGGTGTCCCAGCAACAACCCGGCCACCCACGCGGGAGCCAGGAGCAGCGCAATGCCCGTACTCAGTTCGGCAATGCCCATGGTCGATAGCAGCGCCTTCGGCCTCATGGTTCCGCTCGTCTGTTCCATGACCTGCAACCTGAGCGAGTAGCCCGCCTGCGATCCACGAGGCTAGCGTGTCGCGCAATCCGCACTACTTCGTCATGGGCGAACTACAGCCCCGTCGCCGTGCCATCCCAGCTGATTTGATCAGTTGACCGTATAGCCGCGGCCTTGCATGCATGCGCCGTACGCCTGGTAGTAGGTCCCGATCTGTTGTTGTTGCGACGCCTGGGCCTGTTGAGCCTGCGCGGCCTGATTCTGCCGAGCGCGACGGCCGCCCGCGACCACGCCGACCGCCGCACCGGCGCTGGCGCCGTTGCTTGCGTCGTCGTCCACCACCTCACCAACCACGGCTCCGGCGGCCGCGCCGCGCGCGGCGCCCCGCAGGCGCTCGCCTTGCGGTCCAGCGGACGGTGGCGGAGTCGCCCCAACCTTCGCCGGATCGATCCCCGTCTTCTGATGGGCCCAATCGAGGCATTGGCTGTCGTCGATGCCTTGCTGTTCGGCGGACTGGTCCTTGGCCGGATACGCACTCGGCTTCTGTGCCAATGCCGAGGCCGGGGTTGCCACAAGCGCCAAGACCAGGACGACCTTCAGTACGCTCATGGTGCTGCCCTCCGATGTCCGCGAATCGTAGGGCCCGCAGAACAGCCGGCATATTGGCCTTAGGCCCTAACAGCGACGTTGGCGGGCAAGCGATTGGCATCGATGCCCAGCCGACCTTGGCCGCGATCGTGTCAACGGAACCCTGAAAAGCGAGCCGTGAACATAGGTGCAGTTCGTGGATCTGGCGCACAGCCGACGTCCGCTAACGGCCAGAAGCGGTCATTCACGTCGATTCCGGGACGCATGCGCTGGCAGCGGCGCAAGGACCAACCTTCCGAGGTCGCCGCCTGGCGACTCCCTGACCTGCACCGGGGCATAGCCCTCGCAAGCGAACGTGATGGTCACGGGTCGAGCCCCCACCGCAAATCCTTCGTCGAAGCGCGGTGCCTCGAACGCTCCGGATATCCGACTTCCACGGCTCTCGAAATCGTACGTGCAGTTCTTGAGCGGCTGACCGTCGCGCGCAGCTACCGTGCCGCTAAAGGTCATGTGCCTGTCGCATCCGGCCAATGCGGTGGCTCCAAGCATGAGCGAAAGGCACTTCGTTATCACGTCCATGTTGAGACGCTCCATGACCGCTTTGGGTCGAAGGCGGACCTTACCATCGCTGGCGCGCCGCTACCGGCCAAGAGCGCGCACTTCATTCAACCGCACGAAGGGGCGATAGCTCTGGCGCAGGAGCTCACCACGCTTCCCCACGAGCGGCCTCAACGCGTCCCCAAATTTCAGGCGAACTACTTTTCCAAACGCCTCCAAGCAGCGACCGGAATGCTGGATTCCGGCGGGCTTCGGTTTCGATGCGATCGATGTACCTTGCCCCGGCGTATTCGATCAGATCTTCGAGCGGCCCTGCAGCCAGCATTTCGATGACCGGATCCGGCGGCTCCTTTGCCAAAATAGTCAGGATGGCAGCCCAGCAACGCTCAGCGCCCGGCTCGCTCATGAAGAGCTCCACGGCCCACCAGAGCGGATGAGCAGCGCTCGGCCTTAGTCCGTCAAGCTGGAACGAGATATATGCCGATGCCCACCGATCAAGTTCCTCGGACGTCATTTCCATCCTGCATCCCGTCCTTGAGCGTGGGCTGCGCCGTAACGTCCACTTTGGGTTGAAAGCGGGCATTAGCATCGCCGATCCGCCGCCTCCGTCGAAATGTCCGCTATCGGCCAAGACCAGACATCAGCCAGTCCATGAACTCGACTGCGGCCGATTCCCGGAGGGTATACCCGTGAGGTCGTGAATCCCGATGGGCTGCAGCGGGAATCCGATCGGCTGTTCGCCGGGAACATCCCGTTGGATGACCCCATCCGACTGGATGATGATCCGCATCGGAACGTCCGCGCCGGATGTACATAGGGCGCTTCGCACCGCATCGATCTCGTACTCGTACGCGATCATGCCGATATCCAGCCAGAGGGACTTCTTCAGTTCGAAACGGCCGCTATCGCCAGGCGCCAGTTGAAGTGTCCGGCTCTGCGTTACAGGTATGGAAACGTCAATACCCGTCCCGTTCCGTACCTCCACTTCACACGCGAGCGCCGCGCTGGGCAGGAGGCAGAGCATGAGCAGTAGTCGCGACATTGCTTTCCTTGTAATCCGATACCGACATGGGCAGTTCCGAAGGGAAGCGGCGTGGACCCGCGTCCGTGTGTCAATTCGTGTCGCAAGCGGACACCAGCACCGCTATCCGCCACGCACCTTCCCCAACGTCCGCTTTCGTCCATAAGCGGACATATGCCAAGCGCGCGAGACGTCAGGGGATATCAAGCCGTGCGTCTCGGACGCCAGAGCTGCCAGGTGGCCGCCATCAACCCCGCAATGAATCCGAGGAGGAGAAACAAGCCACTGCGAGACTCCGATACCGACGGAGCGGCGCCCGCATTAAGCCGGACTGTTACCAGAGCCGGGTCGGCCAGGCGGAGAAACGAGTACTGCGCATTACCGACACCGACGGGAATCACTCCGGCCTGCGGCGAGCCAACCCTTGCCGCTGCCTCGACATCAGCCGGGGGATCAAGAAAGAAGGGAATGGTGAGCATGCCAACCAACGCAAGTGGGACGGTAAACCGAAGCGTCCAGTAAAAGAACTTCACTTGGCTCCTAAGCATATTTCGGCTCGCGCGCGGATGTCCGCTTTGGGTCGAAAGCGGACATTAGCATCGCCGCGGCGTGCTGGCCGATCGAACGTCCGCTATCGGCCAGAAGCGGACGTCGGAGGTAACTGGCTCCGTGGGCATCTACGACGAACGAAACCTTCACCGGGAAGGTTGACCGACGTGAGCTCCTCGCCATTCTCCGAAAGCTTGAAGTGTTCCGTGGCGATCCACGTCTCGCCCTCTCCAGAGAGATGCAGGATCAGGGCGATCTCGTAACGCCCCTCTGACACGACGGCCTTCACCGGCCCATCGCTTTCCCAGTAAGTGATATGGCTCTTTTCAATCCGGAGTCGTGAGTCGTTCCTGTCCGTTCCACAATCTGACAGCGATGCATTCCATTCTCCAACAAATCTGTCAGGCACGGCCGAGACGAGATCAGCGGCCGGAGCATGCGACGAAACCAGAATCAACGAAGCTGCAGCCAAGGAACGCATATGTTCTCGCCAGGGTCTTCGCGCGGACGAGAAATGTCCGCTTCGGGTCGGAAGCGGACGTTAGCTCTGCGCAGGGAGGACTACTCGCCGGGAAATAGTTGCGCCTTCCCCGTCCGCCGATCCACTACAACCATGAACATGCATCCGGGCGGTGGAGGAACGGGCTTGCATACAAAAACGAACATCCACTCGCCGCGATCCTCGGTCAGTTCGGTCCCAAAGGTATCCAGCTCGTATCGAGCAAGATCGAGCCCTTCCGACTTCGCGAGCTCCCGGGCCCGAATCAAACCTTGTTCCCTGGCCATCAATCCGTCGCTTGCGACCTTGGATTTTACGGAAGCTACGGGCAACCGTTGCGCCTGCGCGAACGCGCCAGGTCCAGTGGTCATGGAGAGCAGTCCCAGCACCAACATCATGCGCACAGTCATGCTGGCCAACGACATGGATGAGTGTCCGCTTTGGGTCGAAAGCGGACATTAGCATCGCCACAGCGGGCTCGTCCGGCCGAACGCCCGCCAACGGCCAGGAGCGGACGTTCGTCGACTCGGTGCCCCGAGGCAGCGGCTGTGCGCTGCTAGATCGCGGCGCTTGCCTTGGACAGGAGCGGTTGACTCTGACGTAGGGAGTCCGGCAATTCATGGTCCCACGGCCAGA
>Ga0209050_1003900_pt1 | contig 10577 bp, 10 predicted proteins | sample Araplavi_mTSA_r2_FD_184276 | JGI IMG/M metagenome (GOLD analysis project Ga0209050, IMG submission 184276) | Arabidopsis root microbial communities from North Carolina, USA - plate scrape MF_Cvi_mTSA_r2 (SPAdes) (version 2) | ecosystem: Host-associated > Plants > Roots > Endosphere | place: USA...
GCGCGCATCGGCGGCGCGAATGACCTTGCTGATCACTGTCACCGGCGCCATTGCCTTGCTCGCTGGCGTTGTGCTGTTCGGGCTTGGCGGCCTGATCTGACCGTGGCAGACACGATGATCTGAGCGGCGGTCTGGGGAGGGGCGCATGACCAGCGGACAGGATCGGCTCGACGCCTTCACCGACGCGGCTTTTGCCTTTGCCGTCACGCTGATGGTGGCAGGGACCGGGGGCATGGCGCCGGACTATCGTCAGCTTGAGGCGGCGATCGCCGGGGCGCCGAGTTTCGCAATCGCCTTTGCGATCATCGCGATGTTCTGGCTCGCGCATGTCCGCGCGCGGCGCATGGCGGGTGACGGCGACTGGCGTTTCGTGCTGCTGACGCTCGCGCTTGTCTTCACGGTGCTCCTCTATGTGCACCCGCTGCGCGCCATGGCGTCGAGTTTCGCGGCCTTCGTCACCGGGCGGGCCGATGATTATGGCGGCCGGCTGGGGCAGATGTTCGCGCTCTACGGTGCCGGGTTCATCCTGATGTCGCTGCTCACCGCCGGGCTCTTCGCGGCGGCGCGGCGCAACCCCGACCTCGACGCGCAGCGGCGCCGCGAGGCCTATGGGCAGATGATCATCTGGCTCATTCTTGTCGCGACCGGACTGCTCTCGACAATCCTGACATTGTTTCGCGCTACGATACCCTTTGCACCGATGGTCTATGCCACGCTGCCGATCAGTATCGGCATCTTCGCATCGCGCTACCGCTGGACAGAAACCGCCCCAAGCGGAAAAGGAATAACATGAGCTGGGATAACATCTTTCTATTCGCCAATTATTGGGCCTTCGCGGGCTGGATCGCGCTCGCCTTCCTGCCGCGTGGCCCCAAAATTCTTGCGGCGATCCTCTATGCTGGGGTGTTCCTGCTCAGTCTGGCTTATACGGTGATGATCGTCGGCTTCCTGACCGGCAGCGTCGATGCGGGTGGGCCGGGCGGCGGCGATTTCACGACGCTGAAGGGCGTGATGGGGCTGTTCGACAGTCCCGGCGGAGCGACGCTGGGGTGGACGCATTATCTTGCCTTCGATCTCTTTGTGGGCATGTGGATCGCGCGCGATGCCGACCAGAAGGGGTTCAGCCGCGTCGTGCAATTCCCCTTCCTGTTCCTGACCCTGATGGTCGGCCCGGTCGGGCTGCTGTCGTGGCTGATCGTCCGAGAGCGGCGCGCGCGGGCGCAGGCAAAGGCCGCGTGAACTCGGGACCATGGACGCCAGGTGAGGGCGGAAGCGATGACAAGCGCCACGCCCCCGCGACGCTCCGCAACCGCGATGCGATCGCCGCGGTGCTTGCCGACTGGCTTCCGGCGGCTGGCACGGTGCTGGAAATCGCGAGCGGATCGGGCGAGCACATCGTCCACTTTGCCGGTGTCTTTCCGTACTTGCATTGGCAGCCCAGTGATCCCGATCCCGCCGGACTGACCTCGATTGCGGCATATCGCGGCGAAGCCCGCCTCGCTAACCTCGCCCCGCCGCTCGCGCTCGATGCGTCGGCGGGCGAATGGCCCGTGGGTCGCGCCGACGCGATCCTCTGCATCAACATGGTCCATATCAGCCCGTGGGAGGCCACGCGGGGTCTGTTTGCAGGAGCCGAACGACTGCTCTCCTCCCGTGCGCCGCTGATACTCTACGGTCCCTATATCGAGCCCGACGTTCCGACCGCAGAGAGCAATCTCGCCTTCGACGCCAGCCTGCGCAGCCGCAATCCGGCGTGGGGCTTGCGCGATACAGACGACGTCAAGGCGGTTGCCGCTGACGCCGGCTTCGCCTTCGCTGAACGCCGCGCGATGCCCGCAAACAACCTGATGCTGCTGTTTCGCCGGACCTGACGGACCTGACAGGGTCGGCGATCGGCGCTTTACGTTGCGCCCGCAGCCGCTAGCCTCGCCGCAATTGCACGAAAAAGATGCGATTCGAGGAGAGATAGGCGATGGGCCGCGATGTTTCGGACCTTTTCACATTCGACGAATTCCTGACCCATTGGGCCGCTGAGCGCCCCGACCGGGTCGCGATGCGCGAGGAAGATCGCGTCTACACCTACGCCAGCCTCGACGACCACACAGCGCGCGCCGCCTCGGCCTTGCTCGCGGCGGGGCTCCGGAAGGGCGATCGCATCGCGTGGATCGGCAAGAACAGCGATCTTTATTTCACCCTCTTTTTCGGCGCAGCGCGTGCGGGCATCGTGATGGCGCCGATCGGCTGGCGCCTGTCGCCGGCCGAATGGGCCTTCATCGTCAACGACACGCAGGCGAAGATGGTGTTCGGCGGGCCGGGGTTCGATACGCTCGCCGACCAGCTCGCGGGAAAGCTGCAGCACGATCCGGCGATCGTCACCGCGGCCGAAGCCTATGCGATGATCGACGCGGCGCCGCGCGTGCCATTCGAACCGTCGGGCGCCAATGATGCGGTGCTCCAGCTGTATACCTCGGGCACGACGGGTAATCCCAAGGGCGCGGTGCTCTCGAACCGCAACCTCTTCGCGTTGCGAAAGCATTCGAACAGCCTCGACCTGCCCTATACCAAATGGGAGGATGACGAGGCGGTGCTGGTCGCGATGCCCTGCGCGCATATCGGCGGCACCGGGCTCGGCATCATGGCGCTTGCCGCGGGCCTTCCCGGCATCATCCTTGCCGAATTCAACCCCGACGGTGTGTTCGACGCGGTCGAGAAGCACGGCGTCACGCGCTTCTTCATCGTCCCCGCGGCACTCCAGATGCTGCTGATGCACCCGCGCTGCGCCAGCGTCGATTACAGCCGGCTCAAATATATCCTCTACGGCGCCGCCCCGATCCCGCTCGACCTGCTGCGCCAGTGCATCAAGATGTTCGGCGCCGACTTCATTCAGGCCTATGGCATGACCGAAACCACCGGGACGATTTCGATGCTGCCGCCTGAGGACCATGATCCCGAGGGCAACAAGCGCATGCGTTCGGCGGGCAAGCCGCTGCCGGGTGTCGAAATCCGCATCGTCGATGGCGACGGCGCGCCGCTGCCACAAGGCGAGGTGGGCGAGGTCGTCACGCGCTCGTCGAATAATATGCTCGGATACTGGAACCTGCCCGATGCCACCGCACGGACGATGACCGACGACGGCTGGATCCGCACCGGCGATGCTGGCTATCTCGACGAGGACGGCTATCTCTATATCCACGACCGGATGAAGGACATGATCATCACCGGCGGCGAAAATGTCTATCCGGCCGAGGTCGAAAGCGCGATCTTCGGCCATCCCGCGGTGCAGGAGGTGGCGGTGTTCGGCATCCCCGACGCGAAATGGGGCGAAACGGTAAAGGCAGTCGTCGTCGCCAAGCCCGGTGCGAGCGTCGAGGAATCGGACATTATCGCCTGGGCGCGCGAACGCATCGCACCGTTCAAATGCCCGCGCAGCATCGACGTGATCGACGCGCTGCCGAGGAATGCCAGCGGCAAGATTTTGCGGAAAGACCTGCGCGCGCCCTATTGGGAGGGTTATGAGCGGATGGTGAATTGAACGGCCGGCGCTACCACCATCTTCCGCCGGGGGCGCGGGAGCGGCCGGTAACGACTGGTTCATTCATCCAATGTTTTAGCGTATGATGATGATGGAAAGCCTGATCGACTTCTACCGCCCGCTTAGTCGGGCGCTGGGCATGAGCACCGGCGCCTCGGACAGCCTGCTGCATGTGCATGGCGGGATGGTCGTCCTGTTTCTCGCCCGGATTATGACGCGGCGCTCGCTTGCGACATGGACGCCATTTTTGTTTGTCTTGGCCGCAGCCGTCGCAAAGGAAGTCGCCGACCGCATTGCGCATGGTGTCTGGCGGATGCCGGACAGCGTGTTCGACATTCTCAATACGATATTCTGGCCCTTCGTTTTGATGATAGGGCTTCGGTGGCGACGCGCGCACCCTGACAAGTCCTGAAGGCCATCGTCTGTCCGATATGGCGCGGTTCAACGGATCGTTTCGCGATGGCGGGAGGCAAAGTGAGAATCTGAAAGCCAACCTTTCCGGCGTGGCATAAATTCGCCCCACATTCGGTCTTTCAAGCGACCTTACACCCCGAAGGGCCGATGAGTTTTCCTTGTTAATGCAACCCATGCACGAGGAACATGGAGGGCTCCGCCAGATGGTGGGGCCCTTTCCCGTCATACGGCCGCCTTCTGCCGCGCGCTAGCACGCTGGAAACCCTCGCGTGCCGTGCAGCGGTCAAGCCACGCTTTCGTTGCATCACCCAGCACATCGTCGGCACCCAATGTCGTCGCGAGAAATGCGGCATAGCCGACCACAATATCGGCGATCGTGAAGCGCCCCGCGACGAGCCACTCGCGCCCGTCGGCCAGCGCCGCTTCGATGCTCTTCGCGCGGCCGCCGAAGAAGGCTTTATAGTCTTCGACAGCCTGCGCGAGCCGCCGCTCCTCGGGCTCGACGCGCGTGTAGCGGATCATGATCGCGAGCGGGAAGGTCAGCGTCGCATCGCTGCGGTGCAGCCAGTTGCGCCAGACCCAATAATCATGCTCGTCGCGGCGGACTTCAAGCGGTGTCCCCTCGGCGATCCGTTCGCAGATTGCGGCCGACTCGGTCATCAACTGTCCGTCCTCGACCCAGCCGGGTATCGTCATCATCGGGTTCACCGCGCGATAGTCGGGTTCGAACGCGCGCGGCGGGAATTTGAGCAAGCGCAGCTCGACGTCGATCCCCGCCTCTTCGACCGCCCACAGGCAGCGCAGCGAGCGGGCGTCGGGGCAGTGATAGAGGATCGGTAATGTCATGCGGCAACCTCCTTTGGGCGGTCGATATGGCGGCGATGCTCGCGCCAGGCGATGAACAGGCCCGATGCGATGATCAGCGGTGCGCCAACCCATGTCGTGTCGGCGGGCAAGGTTCCAAAGAACCACCACCCCGCGGCGATGGCCCACAGCAGGCTTGAATAATCCATCGGGATCACGACCGACACGGGCGCGAGGCGCAACGCACCGGTCAGCGACATCTGGACGACGGCGCCGAGAAAGCCGAGTCCGATCAGGAGCAACCATTCATGGCCGTCATGCGGGGTGATGACGAAGGGCAGAGCGATGCCGAGCGGTATCATCGATAAAAGGCTGAACCAAAAGACGATCGTCGCGGCATTTTCGGTGCGGCCCAAATCGCGAACCGCAATGGTGATCAGTGCGGTCATGATCGCGCCGGTCAGCGCAACCACCGTGCCGATGCCATGCGTCCCGCCGAAACCGCCCGCAAAGCTCGAAATAAGATCGAGCACGACGAGGACGCCGACGAAGCCGACGATCACCGCGCTCCATCGCTGCCATCCCGTCGCTTCGCCAAGGATCAGCGCGGCGAAGATCACGGCAAAGATCGGCACCGACAGGCTGATCGTCGTCGCCTCGGCCATCGGCAGCAGGATCATCGCGCCGAAATTGCACGCCATGCCGGTCAGGCCCATCATCATGCGCCGGCCGTGCGCGCCGATACGCTGCGTTTTAAGCGACGGAAGTCCGCTCGTTGCCATCACCCAGACCAGCAGGAAGGGGAGCACAAGCGCCTGCCGCCAGAAAAGACTTTCGACGATATGGATGCCCGCGGCGTCGATATATTTGACGAGCACGAACATCAGCGAGAGGCTGACCATCGCGAGCAACCGGAGCCCGATGCCACCCAGATAATTCTGCGGCGCTGCGGAGGATGGGGCGGCGTTCATGCGAAATTGCGCATATCAGGCCCGCTCGCGCACGCAACCCGTCATCCCTCTTGCCCCGCCCCCGCAATCCGGCTAGTGGCGCACTCCGGCCTAGGGGTATAGCTCAGTTGGTAGAGCATCGGTCTCCAAAACCGAGGGTCGTAGGTTCGAGTCCTACTGCCCCTGCCAGGCCCGTCCCATAGCGTATCAGTGCGTACCAGGACGCTCGAGAAGTCCGTTGGGAAATCTCTCAAAAATTCGACCCAGTATGTCGGTCGTTCCGCGAGCTCGCACTCGCCATCGAAATCATCCGCTCAAGATCCGATGGAAAATGTCGGATCCGACGACATCTCACGACAGAAATTTAAAATGACATCGATACCAAATGCCGTTATCGCTTTCGGGCTGGGAGAGAAATATGGATTCGGCGCATCTGCATGTGGAGTCGGCCAAGGCTTTGGGCGGGAGCGATTCCGGTCGGCTGGGGCTTGGCGTTTCGGGGCTCTATCTCGCGCTCTATATCCATTATGGCTTTTTCGCGTTTTTGCCCTTGTGGTTGAAGAGCACAGGCGCGTCGGCCGAAGAAATCGGCGTGCTGCTTGCGATCCCGTTGATCTTGCGGCTGCTCACCGTCGCGCCTTTTTCGGCGTTTGTCGGCCGGCGCGGCTGGGTGCGCAATGCGATCGCTTATACGTCGCTGGCTTCGGCGGCGGTCGTCCTGCTGCTGATGGGAGAGCCCGATCATGCCGGGCGAATTGTGATCGTCATCCTGTTTTCGATTGTCTGGGATCAAATCCCCGTGTTGACCGACGCCTATGCGGTCATGGCGGTACGCAGCCGGTCGCTCGATTTCGGGCGGCTGCGTGTATGGGGCTCGATCGCGGTGGTCGCCTCGAATGCGGCGGCGGGCTGGGCGATTTCGGTCATGGGAATCAAGATGCTACCGCTGATGGTCGCAACCCTGCTGCTCGCGCCGGCGCTGGTTGCGTTTCGCCTTCCCCCCGACCGCAAACTCAGTGCCGCCGACGCGTCGGTCGGCGGACGCTGGCGCGACCTGTTTGGCGACCGTGCGCTGATCATGGGAATGATCGCAGCGTCGCTGATCATGGGGAGCCACGGCGTCCTGACCAGTTTCGGCGCGATCCAGTGGGAATCGCAGGGCATTTCGACGACGGTGATCGGCCTGTTGCAGGCGCTCGCGGTCGCGGCCGAAATCATTGCTTTCTGGTTCGGCGCAAAACTGCTCGGCGACCGCGATCCTCGCTTGCTGGTTTGTGCCGGGGCTTTGGCCGGAGCACTGCGTTGGGCGATTATGGCAACCAGTCCGGGACTGCCGGTGCTGATCGCCTCGCAATTGCTCAACGGCATCACCGCGACGGGCACGATCCTCGGCATGATGTTGATGATTGCGCGCCGGGTGCCGACGCATCTCAGCGCGACCGCGCAGGGCATGTATGCAGTGCTGCTCGGTGCGGTGCTCGCGGTCGCAACGATGGGCTCGGGCATGCTGTGGTCCTATGGCCTCGGTGTCGCCTATTTCACCATGTCGGCGCTCGCGCTGCTCGGCGCGCTCTTCGCCTGGCCGGGCAATTTCGGAAACAACTCGGACAACGCCTCGAGAGCGGGAGTGGAAGCATGATGCACAAGACCCTTATTTTCGCTGCGCTGCTCGCGGGCGCCATGCCGGCCGCCGCGACGGGCCAAACCGCACCCGCGGCACCGCCGACGCTTAATATGCAGAACTGGCCACTTCCCGACACGGTGAGCCCCGAAGGCAAGGCGGCGACGGCTGCTGCGGCGAGCCAGGCCATGCCAAATCCGCTGCCGCCAGTCGCCGATATACGCAACCTTATCGACGCGATGCAGGGGGCGATGGGGGCAGAACTCCAGAAACGGTACGACGTGCGGGTAGAGGCGTCGACGATTGCCGGGGTACCGGTGCGCGTCGTCTATCCCAAGGGCGTTAGCGCGCTTGGCGACGGTCCGGTGCTGCTCAACCTCCATGGCGGCGGTTTTGCGATCGATTCGGGTTCGCTGACCGAAACGATACCGATCGCGGCGCGCACGGGCCTGCCGGTCGTCGCGGTGCTCTACCGCCTCGCGCCCGAGCATCCCTATCCGGCCGCGCTCGAAGATGCGCTGGCAGTCTACCAGGCGCTCGAAAAGGATCGGAAGGCGAACCGGCTCGCGGTGTTCGGCACCTCGGCGGGCGCATGCCTGTCGGGGCAGTTGGTGGCGAAGCTCGCGAGCCTCGGCCGTCCAATGCCCGCAGCGCTTGGTTTCCTGTCGGGCAGCGCCGACCTCGGCCTGCGCGGCGATTCCGAAAGCTGGATGCCGGGACCGGGCTTCGACTGGGTCGCCGCTTATGCGGGCAAGACGGCGATGACCGACCCGATCCTCTCGCCGATCCGCGGGGATTTGTCGCGCTTTCCTCCCACTTTGCTGCTGACGAGTTCGCGCGATTTCCTGATGAGCCCGACGTCGATCTTTGCGCGGGCGCTGCACGAGAAGGGCGTCGATGCGCGGCTCGTGATGTTCGACGGCCTGCCGCACGCCTTCTGGGCCTATATGGCGATCCCCGAGAGCGATCAGGCGAACGAGGTCGTCGCGCGATTCCTGAAGGAAAAGCTCGACGCCGCCGGCAAATAAACCGGCGGCTCAGCCGTTCGCCAGATGATCGCGGTACCGGTCGCGCAGCGCCTTCTTGTCGATCTTGCCCGTCGCGGTGAGCGGGACGGTGTCGAAGAGGATGTCGTCGGGCATCCACCAGCGCACGATACGGGTTTCGAGATGCGTGCGAATGGCGTCCGCGCCGACCGTCTCGCCCTCATGCGTCTCGATGACGAGCAGCGGGCGTTCCTCCCATTTGGGGTGATACACGCCGATCACCGCGGCGATGCGCACGCCGGGGCAGCCGACCGCGGCATTTTCGAGGTCGATCGAACTGATCCACTCGCCACCCGACTTGATGACATCTTTGGCGCGGTCGGTCAGGCGCAGGAAACCGAAGCGGTCGATCGTGCCGATATCGCCGGTGTCGAACCAGCCGTCGGCGCCTGCCGCGGGAAGGTCGGGATAATAGCGCTGGACCACCCACGGCCCGCGGACCTGCAGCTTGCCCGCCTGCTCGCCGTCCCACGCCAGCGGGTCGCCGTCGTCGTCGATGATGCGCAGTTCGATCCCGAACTGCATCCGGCCCTGCCGCGTCAGGATCGTCTCGGTCGCGAAGTCCTCGCCCTCGGCCATGAGTAACGGCGTCGGCGTCGCGATTACGCCGAGCGGATTGGTTTCGGTCATGCCCCAGATCTGGAGCACGGTGACGCCGTATTTTTCGCGGAACGTCTCGGCCATCGCGCGCGGGACGGCCGATCCGCCGATGACGAGGCGCTTGAGGTCGCCGACGCCCTGGCCGCTGCTCTCCAGATGGGCGAGATACATCGTCCAGATCGTCGGCACGCCGCCCGAAAAGGTGACGCCTTCGCTTGTAATCAACTCGGCAAGGCTCGCGCCGTCCATTTTGTCGCATGGCAGCACGAGCTTGCAGCCGTTGATCGCGGCAGTGAAGGGCAGGCCCCACGCGGTCGCGTGATACATCGACGAGCAGGGCATGATCGTGTCGAAGGCGCTGAACCCGAAGGCGCTGCTGAGCCCCGCGGCCATGCCGTGTAAGACGATCGAGCGGTGGCTGTAGAGCACGCCCTTGGGATCGCCCGTGGTACCGGAGGTGTAGCAGAGGAAGGCCGCAGCATTCTCGTCGAAGCGCGGCCAGTCGAACGCGCCATCCTCGGCGGCGATCAATTCCTCATAGGGCGCGGCGAGCAGCACATAGCGTTCGATCGCGGGCAGCAGCGGTTTCAGCCGCTCGACCAGATCGGCGAGATTGGTTTCGAAAAAGAGGACACGGCTGCCTGCGTGGTTGATCGTGAAGGCGATCTGCTCGTCGCTGAGCCGCGGGTTGGCGGTGTGGAGCACGGCGCCGATGCCGGGCACGGCATAGAAGAGTTCGAGATGCCGGTGCGTATTCCATGCGAGCGACGAGACGCGGTCACCGCTGCCGACCCCGAGGAAGCCGAGCATCTGCGCCGCCTGCCGCGACCGGCGCTCGCACCCCGCCCAATCATAACGCCACAGCGGTTCGTCGATGAGCTTCGAGACGATCTCGCGCTCGCCATGCGCGCGCGCGGCGTGGGTCAGAATAGAACTGATCTGCAGCGGGGCATCCTGCATCAAGCCGAGTAGCATCGTCTCTCCTTTTGCGGCGCGGGTGTGCCGGCGCCGTCCTTGTTGGTCATGCCACCGCCCTTGGGTCAGCGGGCCAGTTGGAAGCTTTTGCCATCCTGCAGCCATATCAACCGCTCGTCGCGCAGCGCGGTACGGCGGACCTTGCCGGCATCGCTGCGCAAGGGCTGGGTCACGACCTCATAGCTTTCGGGGCATTTATATTTCGCGAGCCGGGTCTGCACAAACGCTTCGACCTCGCCGATCGCCAGCTCACCGGAAGCCTGGATGATTGCATGGACGCGCTGACCGAGATCCTCGCACGGCAGCCCGACGACGACGGCGTCGGCGACGTCCGGATGTTCGCTCAGCGCGGCTTCGACTTCGGCAGCATAGATGTTCGCGCCGCCGCGGATGATCATGTCGCTCCGCCGGTCGGAGAGGAAGAGATAGCCGTCCTCATCGATATAGCCGAGGTCGCCGAGCGACAGCCGCCCGTCACCGTCGAGCTTTGCTTCCGCGCCGATATAGTGAAAGCGCGTTCCCGCATCGCCGCCGAAGAAAATTTCGCCGATGACGTTCGGCGGGCACGGCGCGCCATTCTCATCGACGATGGTGACGAGCTCTGCCGGTGCCTTGCCGACCGAACCCGGCTTGGC
>Ga0209050_1003904_pt1 | contig 10564 bp, 8 predicted proteins | sample Araplavi_mTSA_r2_FD_184276 | JGI IMG/M metagenome (GOLD analysis project Ga0209050, IMG submission 184276) | Arabidopsis root microbial communities from North Carolina, USA - plate scrape MF_Cvi_mTSA_r2 (SPAdes) (version 2) | ecosystem: Host-associated > Plants > Roots > Endosphere | place: USA...
AACTTTGCGATGCATTCAATCAACCAAGGCTAACAGCAGAGGCCGTGGCAGCGCTTTTGCCGAATGTTCCTGGCTAGTGCTCGCATAGGACTAGTGGTTGCTTAATGTGTAGTAGTTGACATACGACCCAACATGGACTGTCAGACGGGCTCGAGTTTGTCCGTGGCCCGCTTCAGGCAACGAAGGGCCATCCGTATTTGCGTCCTAATTTCATGTGCTGAACGTGTATCGGTCGCGCTGCTCGTGGTGGTGGTGCTGGGACAGAACGAAATCGAGCTCGGGCATAATCACTGGCGTTAAGTCTCCAGCGCCGCGCACGGTAGAATGCTGCGATTCAAGGCGACGCGGGTGGACTGAGCAGGATGACAAGTCGGGAGAAGGATTGTGGCAGCAGAACAGTATCCAGTTGAGGTGCAATCAGATTTTCTCGAGAAGATCACGCGCGCTCGCCCCATCTCGGCGCTCGCTGAACTGATTTGGAATGCGTTCGACGCCGACGCCACAACCGTAGATGTCTCGTTCGAGTACAACGACTTAGGGGCGCTGGACGCCATCGTTGTCAAAGACGACGGAGCGGGTATCGCCCGTACAGAGGCCCCTGGCTTTTTCCGTTTTCTCGGCGGCTCTTGGAAAAAATCCAAATCGCAAACCTCGTCCGGCCGGTTCCTCCACGGGCAGGAAGGTCGTGGGCGTTTCAAGGCGTTCGCCCTTGGCAACGTCGCCGAATGGGCCGTGGTTTATCGTCGGAACGGCAAGTGCTGGTCCTACACCATCCGCATGACTGCGCTCGACATCCGCCACGTCAACATAAGCGATGAGGCGCTGGTCACGGGCGATGCGCAACCGGGCGTGAAGCTCACTATTCATGAGCCCACAAAGGATTTCCGGACTTTCACGTCAGACGAGGGGCGCCAGGAGTTGACGGAGGTATTTGCGCTGTATCTTGCTGACTATGAGGAGAAGGCGAAGATCATTCTTGGCGGCCGACTTATCGACCCCGCATCGGCTATTGCAAGTCGCAAGAACTTCAATCTCGACGACATTATGGTCGACGGTAAGGAGTACTGGGTGCGTTTGCACGTCTTAGAGTGGAAATCTGTAGGCAACCGCGCGCTGTACCTTTGCAACCAGCAACGTTGCCCGCTTGTGCAGGTGGACCGGCGCTTCCACATCGGCAACTTCACGTTTTCTGGCTACCTGTACTCGCCATATTTCGACCTCGCTCAGAACGAGGGGACGGTCGATCTCGCGGAAATGCAGAGCTCAGTCGCTGATGCCATCACGCAGGCACAGCAGACGATCAAAGACCACTTCCGCATCCGAGCAGCCGAGCAGGCAAGAACAGTCGTGGAAGAGTGGAAAAACGAAGAGGTCTATCCATTCGCGGGCGACCCAGTGACTTCGGTCGAAAAGGTCGAACGTCAGGTGTTCGACATCGTGGCCGTCAATGTAGCGCGGCACCTACCGGACTTCAGTACGACACAAAGCAAGAACAAGGCGTTTCAACTGCGAATGCTGCGCCAGGCGATCGAGCGTAGTCCGGAAGACTTACAGGTCATTTTGGACGAAGTGCTTCGACTGCCGAAGCGGCAACAGGAGGAACTGGCACAACTCCTGCGCGACACCACACTTTCTTCGATTATCGGAGCCGCGAAGGTGGTCTCAGACCGCTTGAAGTTTCTCAACGCTTTAGAGGCTGTTCTCTTCGATCCGGAGCCCAAGAAACGCCTAAAAGAACGGTCGCAGTTGCATCGCATCATCGCTCAGAACTGCTGGCTTTTTGGCGAAGAGTTCAGCTTGTCCGTGGACGACCGGTCTCTAACCCAGGCTCTGATCGAACACAAGAAAATGTTGGATCCCAAGATCGTAATCGACGAGCCGGTGAAGCACATTTCGCAGACGCGTGGCATCGTGGATCTGATGCTTTCGAGGGCGACGAAACAGCACCGGGCGAACCGTTTGTCGCACCTCATCGTTGAACTGAAAGCGCCGAAAGTGTCCATCGGTTCGGACGAGGTAACGCAGATTCAAGGCTACGCGTTTTCCGTGTTGGCGGACCCACGGTTCTCCAAAGTCGGCGTGACGTGGAACTTTTGGGCGATCAGCGACGAACTAACACCCTATACCGAGCATTTGGTCAAGGACGAGACTGGCCTGATTTTGGAAAAGCCAAACGTCAATATCTACGCGAAGACGTGGGCGCAAGTGCTCGACGAGAACCGTGCACGGTTGAAGTTCTTTCAGGACCATTTGGATGTTCAGGCCGATCGCGATGCGTCGCTTAAATACCTGCAACAGCGTTACGCGGCCTACCTCGAAGGCGTGTTTGAGATTGAAGATTCGGACACGGAGGAGGATGCAGCCTCGGTTTCAGTCCAGGCCGCCTCACATTCAGCGCAATGAAGCTCGTCCAACATGTCGAAGATCGGTTGAGATTCTTGCGTTCGCTCGATACGGGGGCTGCTCCGACCACTGAGAGACGGCAATTCGCTGCAAAGCAGCCTCAGGCTTTGAGATTCGAGCGACAGCAATGGGGCCGGAAGCCGTCTGCCACCTGACGCAACCTGTCAGTTCGCATCTCAGCTAGTACACTTACACTTAACGCGAGCGCCGACGGTCAGGCTCTCGCATCACTCGGATTATTACGCTGAACGATACGCCTCGTTCTTGCAAATAGTGCGCGATATCGAAAGATTTATCGGACTCAAACAGGTCGGCCGCCCTATTTATAACTTCAGCAATAGAACGGTTCGGGCGGCCATGTGCTTGTGACTCAGCTTCACCAGGTGACATCTCGGCTCTCCCAACAATATGGAAAGTGTAACTTGGCGAAACTAAGGCAAGTATGATTTGCCTCAACTCATAATCAAATAATCGCGTTCATCTGTACTCTTAGACTTCATCTAACACAACCGGATAGAAGAGCAAAAAGCCGTTCGAGCCGGCTAATTCGGCCCGTTCACTCCCCCGTCAAATCGAAAACTAACGGTGTTCGGTTCCCATCTGGGCCGGTGGGGAATCCGGCATAGAGTTTTGAAATTCGTTCGCAGTAGTCATGGTTCTTACGAACGAAGGCTTCGATTCCACATTTGCAATCAATATCGCTCGGACCAAGAGCGCTCAAAAACAGCTCGCCTTTCTTCTGGACATTGTCCCATTCGACCACCCACGGGCTGAATCCGTGAGCTCGGAACGCAGATTCATAGCGGAGCGGATCTTTAGAGCTGAGGACAGCAATGCGTGCTTGGTCGATAGAACCATAAGTGGATTTCACTTGCGCAATCTCATCTGTGGGGCAAGTGTTTCCGTCCCATGCCCAGCCTCCATACAATTGGCGAATGCTAGTCCCATTGATGTCGCAAACATCGATTGCAAACTGTGAAAGCTGTGCCTCGCTGTGCTCAAGATGCTGGTGAATCCGAAAATAAAAATGGCGTACGTCTTGACCGAAAAATGTGACATCGAGGCTGCCCTTAAGTCGACTTAAGAAACGCTCAACCTCCGATTGCCAAAAACTTTCGAATCCGACAAAGCCAGCAAATGCTCGAACCATGTAGTCCCAAGACGGTCCGAGTATCGGGTTGGACTTGGCATTAAAAAAATACCTGTTTGTGCGTGCTGCATCGCTTCCAAGGTCTTGTGCGATGACACATCTCTCCATCTCCGCTAAGTCATGCACTAAGTCGTTCTTCGGCCATGCCCCGATAGGGAACAGTTCTCGGAATTGACGCGTCTCGAGGATTGCCGAAATCTTTTCAGGTGTACCTATCCGCAATGTGCGGAATGTGAACTCGACCTCATTGCAGTGCCGCGTCAGCCAGTCAAGAACGGAAGCTTCTTCTTTCCATCCATCATATCGATGGGTCGGCGGTTCAAATTCATTTCCTTCTTTGACAGCATCATTCCCGATGGTATAGGTCACGCTGTCAATCGCGTCATCGCTAATCCGCCAAATACACAAAACAGCCAAGTCTTCTTTCCCGCTAACTGGTTCAAACTGCAGTAGTGCAGCTCGAACTGATGGGATCAAGGCTGCGGCCTTCCTGATGTCATCTACCACAGACGACATTGCCCCTTCTTTCGTTTCGAGAAGACGTGTGTCTGGACAGAGCTTTGGCAGAGAATCCACAGGCAACAAAGGGCGTTCGTCAACTTTGACATTCCCGGCTTCGGCAGTGACCTGAAATCCTTTGACATTTATCGCTGCAGTCGCAGCGAAAAACGCGAGCGGCGTCTGCAGTTCATGCCAATGCGTAGAGACAACAAAACAGCGCAACTTGTGCTCGTCAACATGTTGCGTAGTCAGGAACGCTGAGATGTATTTACTCAGTTCATGGAGCGCTTGACGCGCCGCTTGGTCGCTCCTCTTGACTTCGATGATGACGAAACACCCATAGCGATCCTTAGCCAAAATATCCAATGAGCCGTTTGCGCCCACGAGAGTCTCGACTGGATAACTAATCGCAACCAACGTCAGGCCGGGCTCGATCAATTTTAAGTTTGCCGCCAGGTAGTCGCGAAGCTCATCTTCATTTTTAAACAGTCCAAGAACGGGCGTCGGGTTCAATTTCATTCCAATTTCAAGTTAGATCTCTGAGTCACCAACATATCAAATGCGCGTGACGGCGAAGTCGCCGATTTTAAACGCTAACTCATGATGGGCCATCATGCGGCGAGCTCTGTAGGCAACAAATTCTCAAATTAAATGGCCAACGCTGCAACTTGCGATTCGCCTGACGTCGTATATCAACTCTATGACGGAGCAACTTTTTTGAGCATGCTTTTCCGCCCTGTTAGCATCATCGACGTTAACGAATCGAAGAGCGGATGCTCGTCGGTGATCCTTACGAAGAATTGCGGTGGATTGAATCCCTCAGATAGATCTCTAAGATCGTGCAATGGCATAGGATCCTGCAAGGTGCGGACCTCTTCGAGCACTAAGACGACTCCCTTCTCGACGCCCTTCAAATAGCTCAAGAACTCGCTTCGCTCAAGTCCCGAGACTGCTCCGAATTTTCGCCAAAGAGTCGACGGCGATGAAGTATGAATGGCACTAATTGTTGCCCGACCGACCAATGCACCGACAGGCAAAGTTACATAAATCCATGCCAGCGTTCCCGGTAACACATTCATCGGACGCCGACGCAACTCGATATGCTTTATCCCATCAAAAATGTTTTGTGCATGGCGAGGAGCCAACGAAATCAGGATATTCTCCGCGTTACTCACTTGAGAAAGCCTCTCGCAAAATCTCCTGCAATTGAGCATCCGTTATTGGGCGCGTGGTAATCAAAGAATTTGGGCTGCCGCATCCAATTCGCTTCAACGACGACAAAGGTACCTGTCGAGGGAAAATAAAAATGTTGTCAAACACAGTCACTGTTTTCATCTTCGATTTACCGATGTCTTCTAAGGTGCGCGCCGAAAGCACAGAGTGCTCCAGTCCGTCATGATCCAAAGTCGGCACATCTCGCAAATACGACTCGCGAATGCGCGCCATGGCTATTACTGCAGCTCGACCACCGTTCTTTGTTGATTCATAAAACAACATTATCGCCCCGCGCTTGAAGTGCCGCAACGTCCGTGGATCGCTCAAATAGTGGCGATCATGGAAAAGCGTCGCTGTTGCCTGTGGCAACAGGGATGCCTGAGGGGAGCCCCCCAAAAGTTCAGTGGCAAATTTGCTCTGGATGGGGGTGAGAACAGCTGGCCGTCCCGGCAGACAAAGTAGCGCTGGAAACAGTAGTGTCTCTAACAAATCCAACGCAACGTGGGATTGATTACCGTCAGGCGTGAAAACTGGTATCAACTGATCTACGTTCCGAAATTGCGGGGGCCGAACTGGCAGCCGTAATCCGCAACCCGCTGCCATTTCAGCTTGACGCGTCGCCCAATTGGTAACTGTCAGTGCATTTCCCAGCACCAGTTTCGTAAGTGATGACTCCTCTCCTGCACTATGGAAACCGAAACCGGTCGCAAGTTCTCGCACATGAGATTGGTTCTCAGGAAGATTCAAGCAGATGGTTTGTGATCCTTTTGCACCGATCCTCTCCAAGATATACATAAGCAAAATCCTGGTAGCGTTCAATGCAAAGGGTGATGCCTCGTCAATCGCAATACGTATCCTCAAAGGACCGGCAACTTCTTTGGCTGCCCACGTGGCATAGCCGATCAACTCCCTGTCCAGCCAAACACCGCAACAGGTCGCGATGCGCCCCTTTGCTTCAACTGGAATCCAGCCCGAAGCAATGCTGGAACCAGGGACTCGTAGCCTTGACAGTAGTCCCCGTACTGCCCCTTCGTCTTCTTTTTCGATTTCTCGAAGGGCCAAGGTCGTATCTTGCTTGGTATCAAACGAGGCATTTGCACTCGACGCATCTCCCTGGATTAAAAACGCGGATGGAGAAACAACTTCGATCGAGAATCGATCTTGAATAATCTGAGCAACATCGAGAATTGCACCGTCGTTCGTTATAAGGCCAGCCAGGTCATGTTCAATTGCTGTCGCAACATGCTTGAGGTCGGAGCGATCATTTGCTGTGAGCTTTCCATCCTTGTACCGAGTAGGAAACACTATGCCCGCCAACTCCTCAAACAGGGTCGATCCCTCACTCACATCAACTATCGGAAATGCCGGATACAAGGAAATATAGGTCGCCATCGGGTCAGTACGACCTTCATACGCGTTTCGTTGAAGCTCCTCACGTATTTCTGTACTGATCGCGAGCCGACAGAAATTCGAGCGTTCAGCCTGAAAGAGGCTGACTGCCTCCACATGGCGGGGGCGTCGAGGACCAACATCGAAGAGCACATTTAGGTCGAGCAAATAAAGAGGCACGACATCCTTAGCGGAAGTCTTTAGACCCAATGGATTTTCGCCATCGATCCCGCTTGGTGGAAAGAGCTGCGGCGTATCGAGTTCATGACATCGCACATGAATTTGTCGATTCCGAGCGGTGCCACCTCTTTCGACACGTTGAACGTAGAATCCTTGCGCCTCCCAAAATTTGTTCGACGCCGTTAAGTCGTCCGCGACGCGTGCATAAATTGAACTATAGCCATAATGAGTGAGTTGTTGTCTAAGGTATCCAACCAGCTTTGACGCTAGACCTCGACGTTGCATTGCCGCTTCCGTGTAAATCTGTAGTACATGAGCACGCGGGTATAGCGGCCTAAACAGAAGATGGCCACAATACTTCCTACCTTCGAGCAAATCCTTCGTTATCACGAGGAGTCGCTCTCGCCGAGCAGCATCATGAAAAACTGCCTCTGGGAAAAAGCCCAGTGCGTCGCGTTGTGAGTCGGCAGCGCGAATCACTTCTTTGAGAAAAGGAGCGATCTCGTCGAACCGAGATAAAATGGAGAAGTTGTCGCCTAGGTTTTTTGTCATAATTGAATGCGCTAAAGCGGCTTCCAAGCTACTTTTCTATCTAACATCTACTACAGCACAAATTACCACAAGTAACAAAAGGAAACGTACACCAAAATTAACCGACCGAAAAATCGTTATCGTATTACCACACAAAGTTCAATTTAGTTTTCTTTCTTTCCGATGTAGTACTTCGCTCTTCTTTCTCGAATGCTCAGTCGGAAGGGACATTGCCTCCATTGCATCGAGCGCCCGTTTTAAGCGATGTCGCATGTTTTGTTCCGTCAGGCCAGCGGTAAGCTCGTGCTTAATTCGCGTCACATCAGAAACAAGGTCACGATACCTCCGCTCTTTCTCTACAGCGTCATCAACCGGCACCCAAAGCCCTTCTGTCTCACGAGCGATATGCAAATAGTGCATGAGCGAATCCACGTTGGCATGACCTGTCTTAACCTTTATACGCTCAAATAGGGCACGATAATCCGCATCTACTACAAAGGCCCCTTTTTCCTCTTCCCATTGCTTAATGTGAGCCCTGACCTCATCAGTAATGAATCGATGCCGGAACATAGAAAAACAAACCTGGAAATCACTATAGCCTGCAGCCGTACAAAGCTTCTGAAAGTCTTTTTCAAGAGCCGATATTCCGATCCTCTCTCCCAATCGCTTTGCTGCGGTACCAAGAAACATCGCGTCGCTGTTGATCGGCTCGCCTTTGCGCTTTGAACACGCTCGGAGCCAACGATCGCGGGAGTTCAAGTATCTGAGTACTCGCCGTACATCCTTTTCGCAAATTGGAAACTCTCGCACTGGAGCTTTTTCCATTCTTCGCTTCATCGTGTGCAACATAAGACGCCCGCTATGAATTGAGACGCCGTTCGACACGGAATTCATATTCGCCAGCTCGGACGGACGGAGTCCAGTGCGCTTCATCATCCAAATCATGAAGTCCCTCCGATCGTATAAATAGGAATTCAGCTCGCTTTGAAACAATAGATCGGAGCTGTATCGGCGTGCAGCAGGCTCTCGACTAGCTTCAGCGACCGCGACGCTATCGATTGCGGCTTCAATATCCTCAATAACCGAATGAGGAATTGGCGGCTTTCGGCGGGTCGAAGCAGGCAACGGCGCAGATGCATGATGCCAATACGCTTCCTTGCTCGTGGCATTCGTAGCTCGAATGCATACAATCGCGGGACCCTCATGAGCTTCGCCAATAAGTGGAACGGCACCACGGTAAAGGTTTCGCTGAAACCAGTCCAAGAAGTGAAGAACTCGCTGGCTGATACCCCGAATCGTATTCGCATTCCTGACAGTCCCTTGTCGTGACTGGCATGACAAGCGTTCAGTGAGCCGGTAAATATCACCATCCACTAATTTGCCGAAGTCTTTTCTACCTTTGGCGCAATACCGAAGGAACTCCGAGAGCTGTGACGCATATGTCATCGGTGTTTCGCCTCTCCACTCACATGCATGGTCCAGCAAATACATATTCACTGGAATACACGGGGTGCCATCAGGCCAACGCACAAAACAGGTGGACGGGATATGCTGGTAGTGAACTTGCCGGATTCCGGCATACTTGCTTACGCTGTCGATAATCCGCAAATCACGTATGCCGTTGTAGAGTTGCCTTCGCTTCGCGATCATCGCTTAAAGACTTCCACGTTATCAGGTCGTAGGGAATGTATAATCTCTGGACCAAATAGATCACCAAAAAGTTCGTCGTGACTGTTCAGAATGTTGAATAGCCGCGTTCGCGTGCCCACTTGAACCGATCCGCTATTCGCAAGCCCGCGAACCTGTTGAAGCAAATTGAGATAAGCCCGACTCTGACGTAACATGCTTACCTCTAAATCCTTGATGAGTGACGATTTCTCGACCAGCTTGCTATTCTCTTTTATGGCCTTCGCAGCTTTACTTCGCGGCGAGTGATGGACCTCAATGAGTCGCTTAACTGCTTTTCTCAAATCATCGAGGTATCGCCAACCCGTCATTTCTGCGCCAGCGGATCGCCTACCAAGTGCTTGATTCGCAAATTTCCTCAACGTTCCTCGGGCGAGCTTCACAATCCCATGCGACCGCCACTCCCAGCTTGCAAATGTGGTAGTGGAATCGATGCCCGACATAACTTGTCTACAAATGTCCAGGCGTCCTTCAAGAATGCCTAACAGGACCCGTTCCCTCGCCAGGACAGTTTCCTCAAGGTCGCTCTGCACCTGCAAATTTCTACGCTTCGTTTCACCAAGTATTGACACTATTAGCTCCTTTGAGAGCGGAACGCCACGCATACGCGAACGCCGCCCTCTCCATCGACAAGGTATGGCTCTACGACAAATTCTTCACTCTCATGAAGCTGCTGAAGGTAAGCCTCCCAAGTCCGAGTGGGGATCATTTCAAGTGCCGAGACGTTGAATCGACGAAGGATCCTCTCATAGAGTTCATTTAGGCCTATTTCATCCTGTGATTCAGCCCCGCTTTCAAATTGGCGCAATCGGTCCGCTGCGTATTCGCATTCAATCTCAGCTTGTGACTCGTGTGGCTTCTCGCGTTCAATATAGGCCTGTAGATGTTTTACACTTGTATGTCCAGCAATGGACCGGGCGGCGTCAAGAACATTAAATCTGCCGGACCAAACAAACAGCAGCAAGAACCATTTGCGCATCTCGTGTATTCGCACGTACCACCGTCGTCCTAAAGCGTCAGGAGGCAATCCTACAAAATCGCAGAACCGATCCAGATAGAAATCCAACATGTCGGAGTTGATCACCTTGCTCGCACCATAAGCCCTAGATGGCAAATAGAAGAGACGTGACTTTAAGTATTCGTCGCGCTCGTCATAGATTTCCACCAGACCATTCCCTAAGCGTTGAATCTGCTGAACGGCACGTGCAGTTATGCCTGGGACCGGCTTTAAACCAGACTTCGCCCGAAATTCTTTGGCACCGCTTTTTGCAAGATCGGTCTCCAGCCAAAACGGTCCGTCACCATACAAACAGTCCCTGTGGGCGTGAGCGATTTCGCTACTTCTAGCGGGTTTTAACATCCCAATAGAAATGACCACCGCCCTGAATCGCCACGACCATTGTAGACACTCCTGAGCCATAATTAAGGCAAAGGAGAAATCATGAGTGGGAAGCGTTACACGGAAGAATTTAAGGTCGCTGCGGTCAAGCAGGTTGTTGAGCGGGGGCA
>Ga0209050_1003908_pt1 | contig 10560 bp, 12 predicted proteins | sample Araplavi_mTSA_r2_FD_184276 | JGI IMG/M metagenome (GOLD analysis project Ga0209050, IMG submission 184276) | Arabidopsis root microbial communities from North Carolina, USA - plate scrape MF_Cvi_mTSA_r2 (SPAdes) (version 2) | ecosystem: Host-associated > Plants > Roots > Endosphere | place: USA...
ACGTGGTGATCAAGATAGACGAAGCACCTATCAAGTCGAGCACAGCCCTGATCGAGTACATCGGTCGTCATCGTCCCGGCGACAAGGTGAATATGGTGGTCAACCGTAAAGGAACGGAAGTGACCATCCCCGTGACCCTGAAAAACAGGGATGGAAAAGCCGAAGCGGTGACCGTAGCCGTAAAGGATGAAGTTTCCACCTTGGGCATACAATTGGAGGAGATAGATGGAAAAGTCCTAAAAAAACTCGATCTTGATCACGGTGTCCGGATAAAAGCCCTCGGAAATGGCAAAATATCCAAGTACACCGACATGCGGGAAGGCTTTATCGTATCGAAAGTGAACGATCAACCTGTAAAATCCGTAAAAGAGTTCAACGACATCGTAAAGAAAAAGAAACCTGGCGACCTGGTGATTTTCTCTGGAACGTATGAAGACCTTCCGCGAGAATTCAACTACGCCTTGAGGATGTAAACAATAGATTAAGTAATTATTATGAGGAGATTGTTTAGAAAAGGCGAACGTGTTCGCAGCAAGATTGATGGAAAAGTGGTGGAGGTTTTAAAGTACATCAAAAACAATTTTGTCGAAGTGAAGTGGTTCGACCTGGAAGCCAAAGAGGTAAGGACAAACAAGATCAAGGAAGATAAGCTCTCTAAAGCAGCATAATTCTGTAGAAATTGAAACCCATTATTCTCCGTTGCCTGACGCCGTCGGGAGAAGAGAATAATGGGCTTTCCTTTCACGATCCTTCCCAACAAACGCTAACTTTGCCGTTAGACGCTTAGACCGCATTGTTATCAAAAAGTTCGAGATCCCATCCCACTATAAGTCGGCCATCACCGGAAAGATCAAGGAATGGCGACGTTTGAAAGACCTGCGCAAGCAGGATTTTTCCCCTACCATTTTGGACTTCGGTCCCGTTCAATTTTACATCGCCCGTCATTTTGGATTTTGCTATGGCGTGGAAAACGCCATAGAGATCAGCTACAAGGCGCTGGAGGAAAACCCCGGCAAGCGTGTGTACCTGCTCAGCCAGATGATCCACAACCAGGAAGTGAACAACGATCTGCAAAGCCGTGGCATCGAATTCATCATGGACCCCGAGGGCAACCAATTCATTCCCTGGGACAGCTTGAAACCGGAAGACATCGTGATCGTGCCGGCCTTCGGGACGACCCTGGAAATCGAACAGCTGTTGCAGTCCAAGGGCATGGAAGTGCAGCAATACAACACTACCTGCCCGTTTGTTGAAAAAGTTTGGAATCGCGCCGAAAAACTGGGCACCGATGAATATACCATCATCATCCACGGCAAACCCAAGCACGAAGAAACGCGTGCTACCTTTTCACACAGTGCGCACCACGGGGCTTCTGTGGTCGTGCGCGACATGGAAGATGCGCATGCCTTGGGCGCCTACATCACCGGGAAAAAATCAAAGCAAGCGTTCTACACGGAGTTCGAAGGAAAATATTCAACGGGCTTTGATCCGGAGCGCGACTTGAAAAAGGTTGGTGTGGTGAATCAGACGACCATGCTGGCCACAGAAACACAAGCCATCGCCGACTACTTCCGTCAGCTGATGCTCCAGCAGTATGGTGCCGAAACATTGAAGCAGCATTTTGCCGATACGAGAGATACGTTGTGCTATGCCACGAACGATAACCAGGAGGCTACCTATAAATTACTGGAAACGGATGCCGATCTGGCCGTGGTGATTGGGGGTTATAACAGCTCGAATACATCGCACATTGTGGAATTGTGCGAGCGTAAATTCCCAACCTACTTTATCAATTCAGAAAAGGAGATCATTTCACACGAAGAGATCCGGCACTTCAATTATCACCGGAAGGAGAAAGAAAAGACGCAACACTACTTACCCGACAAAAGCCCTGTAAAAATCATTCTTACCAGCGGTGCCTCTTGCCCGGACACATTAGTGGATCGCGTATTGTTGCGTCTCTTAGAATTCTTCGTTACTGCGAAAAGTGTGGAAGAAGTATTGAAACCGTTTGCGCGTTAAGCGCTGGCTACTTTCTTGCGGCCTTCTTCTACTTTTTTACCATTTTTATGTTCGCCCAGGATGATCACATCCTTGGTGTTTTCATACTGCCTGGCAGCTTGCATCATTGCCTCTTTGGTGTCGCGAATAACGATAATGCCCGATTTTGCGCCTTTGTTGCGCAATTCAAGATAAAACCCGTCTTTTTTCTTCTTCGGTAATACTGGAGGTCTTCCCATGGTTGTATTTTTTTAGATGAACCGGTGCTGCTAAATGCCTCACCCTTACTGAGTAAAACCGGAAAACCCGGTCATTAGTTCGGCGCGCAAGATGGCGAAATTAATCGGCTTATCCTCATGATTTCGGAAGACCGGCCGGTGGCACAATCTTCTATCGATTTCGGAGGGATGAAAAAAACAGAAGGCCCGCAAAGGGGCCTTCTTGTAAAATTTTATGACACTATTTTCAGGCGCTTCATCAGGCGCGCCCGTCGTTTACCTTGGTCTTGAACTTCTTGAGTTGCATGCGCAGCGCATCGGCTGCCAGGTCGGTGGCGGCTTCAAACGAACGGGCTTTTTCGATGGCAAAGAGCTGGTTGCCCGGAACGCGAACTTTGATTTCGACTGTTTTATTTTCAATTCCTTCGTTGTTGAGGCGCAGAAAAACTTCACCATCCACCAACCGGTCATAAAAGGTCTCCAGTTTATTCAGCTTTTTCTGAATGAAATCGATCAGCTTGATGTCTGCATCGAAGTGGATGGAATGCACTTGTAATTTCATAATGGTAAAAATTTAAGTGAAACAATAAACAGTCCGGCATTTCTTACGACCTGCCAGCAGTCGGTTGAGTAGCTATCTCGTCATGCGCCTTGGTTTTGTGGTTGTATAGGATAATAATGCTTTGGACATAGAAATGTTATGCTTTGGGATGTGCTTGATCAAAAACCTTCTTTAGCTTCTCCATCGAGTTGTGTGTATACACCTGTGTGGCGGCCAGGCTGCTGTGGCCCAACAGATCCTTCACGGCGTTGATCTCCGCTCCTTTGTTCAACAAATGCGTGGCATAGGTGTGCCGCAGAACGTGCGGGCTGTTTTTCTCGGCTGTCGTGTGCTGACCGAGGTACTTCTTTACCTTTCTGTAGATCATCATCGGGTAGCAAGGCTCGCCCGTGTTGGTGACAAAAAAATATCCGTGTCCTTTCAATTCCACTTCCTTGTTTCTCACGGTCCGATAGGCTTTCATGGTATTAACGATTCCGGCTGCGAAAGGGATCACTCTTTCCTTGTTTCTTTTGCCCAGCACCTTCAGCGTGCGTCCATGAAAATCGATTTCATTTTCTTTCAGCGTAAGCAGCTCCGACAAACGAATGCCCGTAGCATATAACAACTCCAGGATGAGTTTGTCGCGCACCCCTTCCAGGTCTGGCCCGAACGCCGTGTCGTCCAGCAAATGCGCCATATCCGCCTCTTTGACAAAGGAGGGTAATCGCTTTTTTGTTTTCAGTTGGGTGATCTTCTGCATGGGATCTTTGACGATCACTTCCTGTCGCAGAAGAAATTTGTAGAAGGAGCGAAGGCAGGCCATTTTCCGGTTCACCGACGCGGCATCCAGGTTGCTTTCCACCAATTGGATGATCCAGGTGCGCACGACGCCGTGATCAGCAGTCTCAGGGGTGTAGTCCGGAAATGTGTTGGCAAGAAAAATCGTGAACTGATCGAGATCCGTTTTGTAAGCCAGCACGGTGTGAGCGCTGAGCCGCTTTTCGAATTGGACGTATTTAAGGAAGGATTCTATCATGCTTGCTACACCAAACCCAGCAGTAGAAGCAATGTAAAAAAATAATACCCTTTAAGAAAGACTTAAAGGGTATTAGTGGATATAATGCGGATCGATTGTTGATAACTTTTCAGCTGTCAACAAAGTATTCAGATCAAAAATGGAGAGAATCCTTAGACTTTGGTCTCAGAAAGTCTCATCTGCTCGCGGTAAGCGGCGCGGATGATCTGGTTACGACGGGTAACCGAAGGCTTTTCAAAAGCTGTTCTGGAACGCAATTCCTTCAAAACACCGGTTTTTTCGAACTTCTTTTTGAAGCGCTTCAGGGCTTTGTCGATGGATTCGTTTTCTTTAACGTTAACAATGAGCATAATTCTTATTTAGGGCTGCAAATATAGGGTACAGCCAGCCTTTTTGCAAACGCTACTTCAAGATTGAGCGGGAAATGACCAGTTTTTGTATCTCCGAGGTGCCTTCCCCGATGGTGCACAGCTTGGCATCGCGGTAATATTTCTCGGCTGGGAAGTCTTTTGTATAGCCATAGCCTCCAAAAATCTGCACCCCTTCGTTGGCCACCTCCACGGCGATCTCGGAGGCATAGAGCTTGGCCATGGCCGACTCTTTGTTTACGTCCAGTCCCCTGTTTTTCATGTCGCCAGCCCGGAAAGTGAGCAATTTAGCGGCCTCGATCTTTGTCGCCATATCGGCTAGCTTGAAGGCGATGCCCTGAAACTGCGAAATGGGCTGGTTGAACTGGTGCCGCTCCTTGGAATAGTTCCGGGCGGCGTCGTAGGCCCCCATGGCGATGCCCAGGCTGAGGGCGGCAATGGAGATGCGGCCGCCATCGAGCACTTTCATGGATTGAATAAACCCTTCCCCTTCTTTACCCAGCATTTGGTCTTTGTGGATGCGGCAGTCGGTAAAGATCATTTCGGCGGTTTCCGAAGCGCGCATACCCAGCTTGTTTTCCTTCTTTCCGGACGTGAATCCGGGCGTGCCTTTTTCGATGACGAAAGCCGTCATGCCCCGTGAGTCGCCCACAGCGCCTGTGCGCACGATCACTACGGCCACGTTGCCCGATCGGCCATGGGTAATGAAATTTTTTGCGCCGTTGAGCACCCAGTAATCGCCATCCTTTACGGCTACGGTGCGCATGTTGCCCGCGTCAGAACCCGTGTTGGGCTCGGTGAGGCCCCAAGCCCCGATCCATTCGGCGGTGGCCAGCTTGGGCAGGTAGGTTTGTTTTTGAGAAGCGTTGCCAAAGAGCAGGATGTGATTTGTGCAAAGCGAATTATGAGCCGCCATGGAAAGGCCGATCGATCCGTCGATGCGTGAGATTTCGGCGATAGCGGTGATATATTCCAGGTATCCAAAGCCGGCGCCCCCATATTCTTCAGGCACCAGCACACCCATCAGTCCCAGGCCTCCCATTTTTTTAAAAAGTTCTACGGGGAATTCCTGGCGCTCATCCCAATCCATCATGTGTGGTCTTATTTCTCTGGCTCCGAAGTCGCGAACCATGTCACGGATCATCTGTTGGTTTTCGGTTTCCTGGAAGTTCACGGTCATCGGGTTGTCCATTAATGCTTGCATAGTTTGAGAGAAATTTTGAGGGCATAAAAGTACAATTAATATAACAACTAACAAACGGATGTTAGGTTAAATCGATTGCTTAAGAAAAGTGGCTATGAAATGCCCCAAAGGCCATGTTAAAGCAACTTGTGTCACTAAAATTCATAATTTCGCATTCCAAAAATCCTTTAATCCCCTCTAATCATGAAAATTGCTGTAGTTGGCACAGGTTACGTAGGTCTGGTAACCGGAACATGTTTTGCAGAAACGGGTAATACTGTCACTTGCGTGGATATCGATCAGGCAAAAGTCGAGAAACTTAAAAGTGGCCGCATCACCATTTATGAACCCGGTCTGGAGCAGTTGTTCGACCGCAACATCAAACAAGGTCGTCTTTTTTTCACCACCAGCCTGGAAGAAGGCATTAAGGACGCAAAAATTATTTTTCTCGCGCTCCCCACTCCTCCCGGGGCCGACGGCGCAGCCGATCTCAAATATGTGTTGAAAGTAGCCGAAGATCTGGGCCCGCTGTTGAAGGACTATGCTGTAGTAGTTGACAAAAGCACCGTTCCGGTGGGCACAGCCGAAAAAGTACAAAAGAAAATAGCCGCCGGTGCAAAAGTTGAATTCGATGTGGTCTCCAACCCCGAGTTCTTACGCGAAGGCGTGGCGGTCGACGATTTTATGAAACCCGATCGCGTGGTGGTGGGCACCAATTCGCCCAAGGCCCGCAAAGTGATGGAAGCATTGTATGCGCCGTTTGTGCGTCAGGGAAACCCGATCATTTTTATGGATGAGCGCTCGGCCGAGTTGACGAAATATGCAGCCAACTCTTTCCTCGCCACCAAGATCACGTTCATGAACGAGATCGCTAACCTCTGTGAGCTTCTGGGTGCCGACGTGGATTCGGTGCGCAAAGGGGTGGGCACCGACAGCCGCATTGGCAAACGGTTCTTATTTCCCGGTATTGGCTATGGCGGAAGCTGTTTCCCCAAAGACGTGCAGGCGCTGGCCAAATCGTCGGAAGACGCAAATTATGAATTCAAGATCCTGACCGCGGTGATGGACGTGAACGAAAGTCAGAAGACGCGACTTATTCCCCACATCAAAAAATATTTCAACGGCAACCTCAAAGGTAAAACCATCGCCATCTGGGGACTTTCCTTTAAGCCACACACGGACGACATCCGCGAAGCACCGTCGTTGTACAACATCGACGAGTTGCTGAAGGAAGGTGCGATCCTGAGAGTGCACGATCCGGAAAGCATGGACAACGTGAAGAAAGTGGTTGGCGATAAAGTGCAATACAGCAACACGCCCTATGAAGCTGCGCAGGATGCGGATGCCATCTTCATTGCCACCGAGTGGCCCGAATTCAGGACACCGGATTTCGACAAACTGTCGTCGATCCTGAAAAATAAGGTGATCTTTGACGGCAGAAACTTATACGATCTGAATTTTATGAAAGAACAGGGATACGTTTATTACAGCATTGGAAGGGAGGTAATTCATGGCTAAGCAACGCGTGCTGATTACAGGTGGTGCCGGTTTTTTGGGATCGCATCTTTGCGACCGTTTCCTGAAAGAAGGCTTTCATGTGATCGCGATGGACAACCTGATCACGGGCGACCTGCGCAACATCGAGCACCTTTTTAAAAATGCGGATTTCGAATTCTATCACCACGATGTATCGACCTTCGTGCACATCCCCGGAGAGTTGCACTACATTTTGCACTTTGCCTCTCCGGCCAGCCCGATCGACTATCTGAAAATTCCGATTCAGACGCTAAAGGTAAGTTCGCTGGGGACCCACAACCTGCTGGGCCTGGCCCGTTCGAAGAAAGCCAGGATTCTGGTGGCCTCCACTTCGGAGGTGTATGGCGATCCGCTGGTACATCCGCAGACAGAAGAATACTACGGCAACGTGAACCCTATTGGTCCGCGGGGTGTATACGACGAAGCCAAACGTTTCCAGGAAGCCATCACCATGGCCTATCACACCTATCACAACCTGGAGACCCGCATCGTTCGGATCTTCAACACCTATGGCCCCCGCATGCGCCTGAACGACGGCCGCGTGCTCCCCGCTTTTATCGGGCAGGCCCTTCGCGGCGAAGACCTGACGGTTTTTGGCGATGGAACGCAAACCCGCTCTTTCTGCTATGTCGACGATGAAGTGGATGGCATTTTCCGTCTTCTCATGTCCGACTATCATTTCCCGGTGAACATCGGCAACCCCGATGAAATCACCATTGGCGATTTTGCCGAGGAGATCGTGAAGCTCACGGGCACAAAACAAAAAGTGATCTACAAACCACTGCCCCAGGACGATCCTAAACAGCGCCAGCCGAACATCACCAAGGCAAAAGAATTGCTGGGATGGTCGCCGAAAGTGTCGCGTGCCGAAGGTTTGAAGATCACCTACGAATACTTCAAAAGCCTGCCGCAGGAAGTACTCTTTCAACGCGATCACAAGGATTTTCAGAGGTACGTACGCTAATCCCCTTAGTTATGACGAAACGAAAAATCTTAATTACCGGGGGGGCAGGCTTCATCGGATCGCACGTGGTCCGGCTGTTTGTCAACAAGTATCCCGACTACACCGTGGTGAATCTCGACAAGCTCACCTACGCGGGTAACCTGGAAAACCTGCGCGACATCGAGAAGAAGCCGAACTATCACTTTGAAAAAGGCGATATCCTCGACATCGAATTCCTGTTCGATGTTTTCAAAAAGTACGATATCGACGGCGTGATCCACCTGGCAGCGGAATCGCACGTGGATCGCTCGTTGCATAACCCCACGGAATTTGCCGAGACGAATATTTTAGGAACACTCAATCTTCTTCGCGCTGCGCAAGCCTCGTGGACGAATAGTTATGAGGGAAAAGTTTTCTATCATATTTCCACCGACGAGGTGTATGGCTCCGCGGACCACGGTGGTTTCTTTACCGAGACCACGCCCATCGACCCGCGCTCGCCTTACTCGGCATCCAAGGCCAGCTCCGACCACTTTGTGAGCGCTTTTCACAACAGCTTCAGCTTGCCCACGCGCATCAGCCGGTGCTCGAATAACTACGGCCCTTTCCATTTCCCCGAGAAGCTGATCCCGTTGATGATCAACAATATTCTCAATAACAAACCGCTGCCGGTCTACGGTAAAGGCGAGAATATACGCGACTGGTTATTTGTGGAGGATCATGCCGGCGCCATCGACAGCATTTTTCACTTTGGTAAAACCGGTGAAGTGTATAACATCGGAGGCAATAACGAGTGGCGGAACATCGACCTGGTAAACTTCCTGTGTCACACCATGGACAAGAAACTGGGTCGTGAGGAAGGAACATCGGCCAAGCTGATCACGTATGTCAAAGACCGGCTCGGCCACGATCTGCGCTATGCCATTGACGCTTCCAAGTTAACGGCTGAAACAGGCTGGCGACCGCAAGTGACGTTTGAGGAGGGGTTGGAAAAAACCGTGGATTGGTACCTCACCAACCAGGATTGGTTGAAGAACGTGACCTCGGGCGATTATCTGAAGTATTATACAAAAATGTACCAGGCCTAAGCCTGCATAAAAATCCTACTCTATGAAAGGTATCATTCTTGCCGGCGGATCGGGCACGCGCTTGTATCCGCTGACGATGGCGGTGAGCAAGCAGCTTATGCCCGTGTATGATAAACCCATGATCTATTACCCGTTGTCGGTATTGATGATGGCCGGCATCCGGGAGATCCTTTTTATCTCGACGCCACACGACTTGCCCATGTTTGAAAAATTGCTCGGCGACGGCAAGCGGCTGGGATGTAATTTTCAATACGAAGTACAACCCTCGCCCGATGGACTTGCCCAAGCGTTTATCATTGGCGAGAAATTCGTCGGCAAAGACAAGGTGGCGTTGATCCTGGGCGATAACATTTTCTATGGCTCGGGCATGCAAACCATCTTGCAATCCAATAGCGATCCCGATGGTGGTGTGGTCTTTGCCTATCACGTTCTCGACCCGGAGCGTTATGGCGTGGTGGAATTCGATGCGAACAAAAAAGTCATCTCCATAGAGGAAAAACCCAAGCAACCCAAATCCAACTACGCTGTACCCGGATTGTATTTCTACGACAACGATGTGGTAGCCATTGCCAAGGCCTTAAAGCCTAGTCCCCGGGGCGAGCTGGAGATCACCGACGTGAACAATGAGTATCTGCGCAGAGGCAAGCTGAAAGTGGCGCCCATGAGCCGTGGCACCGCCTGGCTCGATACCGGCACCTTCGATTCGCTGATGCAGGCCGGTAATTTCGTGCAGGTGATCGAGCAACGTCAGGGGTTGAAAGTGGGCTGTATCGAGGAGATTGCCTACCGAATGAATTTCATCACGAAAGACCAGCTCCTGCAGCTAGCCAAACCGTTGGAGAAGAGCGGCTATGGAAGCTACCTGAAGAATTTGCCGGAGTACATCTAACCTCCACTATGATCGGCGAGCTTTTTGTCGCTACCGCTTCGAAGATAACGCCGGATGTCTCCCGTGTTGCCCCGCTATGGGCAGAGATCGGGAAACACTATAGCCATCGGTCACGCCGGTATCACACCTTGGCGCATTTGGAAAAGATGGCTGGCGAATTGACGAGGGTGAAGGAACAGATCAAGGATTTTGACGCCATTATTTTTTCTATCGTGTATCACGATATCGTCTACCAGGCCACAAAAAAAGATAACGAGGAGCAGAGCGCTGAATTAGCCCGGAAGCGATTGACTTCCCTGTCCTATTCCGTTCCGGCGGTCGAACGCGTGGTGGGCCATATTCTGGCGACAAAGTCCCATCACAAAAGCGAGGACAACGACACGAACCTTTTTACGGACGCTGATCTGTCGGTTTTGGGAGCTTCCTGGGAGGGGTACCAGGAATATTGTCAGCAGATCAGAAAAGAGTATGCCATCTATCCGGATTTGCTCTATAAGCCCGGCCGGCGGAAAGTTTTGCAACATTTTTTGGCGCTGCCGGCAATCTTTAAAACAGAGGCTTTTCACAGGCGTTACGAAGGGCAGGCCCGGGAAAACCTGATCCGGGAACTAGAAACCCTGTAATTCGGTATTAGGATCAGTAGAATTCCTCCAGTTTTTGGTAAAAACCCAAAAAAGATTTACTTTTGCGCAAGTTTCTGATAAATTATCAAGGGGGGACAAACAGTCCCCTCTTTGTTTATAGAATATTTTCA
>Ga0209050_1003909_pt1 | contig 10557 bp, 8 predicted proteins | sample Araplavi_mTSA_r2_FD_184276 | JGI IMG/M metagenome (GOLD analysis project Ga0209050, IMG submission 184276) | Arabidopsis root microbial communities from North Carolina, USA - plate scrape MF_Cvi_mTSA_r2 (SPAdes) (version 2) | ecosystem: Host-associated > Plants > Roots > Endosphere | place: USA...
TCTTGTCGCAGCCGTTCTTCGTGGCTGAAGTCTTCACCGGTGCATCGGGTAAATACGTTTCCCTGAAAGACACCATTGCTGGCTTCAAAGGCATCCTCAACGGTGACTACGACCACCTGCCAGAACAAGCGTTCTACATGGTTGGCGGCATCGAAGAAGCGATCGAGAAAGCCAAGAAACTGTAATCCCGGCGCCCGGCAACGGGCGCTAATTTAGGTTGAGGCAATCAGATGGCTATGACAGTCCATTGCGATATCGTCAGCGCGGAAGGGGAAATCTTTTCCGGTCTGGTCGAGATGGTGATTGCGCACGGTGCACTGGGTGATCTTGGTATCGCCCTGGGTCACGCGCCGCTGATCACTAATCTGAAGCCAGGTCCGATCCGCCTGGTCAAGCAGGGCGGGGAAGAGGAGGTGTATTACATCTCCGGTGGTTTCCTCGAGGTTCAGCCGAACATGGTCAAGGTACTTGCCGACACCGTGCAACGTGCTGCCGATCTGGATGAAGCCTCCGCTCAGGAAGCCGTTAAGGCTGCCGAGAAGGCCTTGCATGAACGTGGCGCTGAATTCGATTACGGTTCTGCTGCCGCACGTCTGGCCGAGGCTGCAGCCCAGCTGCGCACCGTCCAGCAGATCCGCAAGAAGTTCGGCCACTAAGGTTGCGCTTGTTGTGCGATTGATTAAAAAGGGTAGCCTCGGCTACCCTTTTTTCTTTTCCGATTTTTACAACCTGGTCGCAGCCGCTGACCACCCAGGATTGGTAGCCAGTCATGTCTCTTGAAATCGTTATCCTCGCTGCTGGCCAAGGCACGCGCATGCGTTCCGCTTTGCCGAAAGTTTTGCACCCGATTGCCGGCAACTCCATGCTCGGCCATGTTATCCACAGCGCCCGGCAACTTGATCCACAACGCATTCACGTGGTGATCGGCCATGGCGCCGATGCCGTACGCGAACGCCTGGCGGCGGATGATCTGAACTTCGTCCTGCAGGATAAGCAACTGGGTACCGGTCACGCCGTCGCTCAAGCCGTGCCGTTCATTCAGTCCGACAATGTGCTGGTGCTTTATGGCGATGTGCCGTTGATCGAAGTCGATACCCTGCAACGTCTGCTCAAGCAGGTGGGGCCAGAGCAATTGGCCTTGCTGACCGTCGAACTGGATGACCCGACCGGTTACGGCCGCATTGTTCGTGATGCGCAGGGCAAGGTCACGGCGATTGTCGAGCAGAAAGATACCAATGAAGCCGAGCGAAAAATCACCGAAGGCAATACCGGCATTCTGGCGCTGCCTTTTGCCCGTCTTGGCGACTGGATGAGCCGTCTCTCCAATAACAACGCCCAGGGCGAGTACTACCTGACCGACATCATTGCCATGGCCGTGAGCGATGGTCTGGTGGTAGCCACCGAGCAACCGCACGACGCCATGGAAGTGCAGGGCGCCAACGATCGCAAGCAGCTTTCCGAACTGGAACGGCATTATCAATTGCGCGCCGGTCGTCGTTTGATGGCTCAAGGTGTGACGCTACGTGACCCGGCGCGTTTCGACATTCGCGGTGACGTCACGGTTGGCCGCGACGTGCTGATCGACATCAACGTGATCCTCGAAGGCAAGGTCGTCATCGAAGACGACGTGGTGATCGGCCCGAACTGCGTGATCAAGGACAGCACCCTGCGCAAAGGCGTGGTCATCAAGGCCAACAGCCATATCGAAGGTGCCATCCTGGGTGAAGGCAGCGATGCCGGCCCATTTGCTCGTCTGCGTCCAGGTACAGTGCTGGAAGCTCGCGCGCATGTGGGTAACTTCGTCGAGTTGAAAAACGCGCACCTGGGCGAGGGTGCCAAGGCCGGTCACCTGACTTATCTGGGCGATGCCGAAGTGGGCGCGCGCACCAATATTGGTGCCGGCACCATCACCTGCAACTACGACGGCGCCAACAAGTGGAAGACCGTGTTGGGTGAAGATGTGTTCATTGGCTCCAACAACTCGTTGGTGGCGCCTGTGGATATCCTCGATGGTGCGACCACAGCGGCGGGTTCGACCATTACGTCGACTGTGGATAAATCCCAGTTGGCCATCGGGCGTGCTCGCCAGAAGAACATCGATGGCTGGAAGCGGCCGGAGAAGGTCAAGAAGGGCTGAGTTATCCACAGACCTTTGAAATCAAAAGATCGCAGCTTTCGGCAGCTCCTACATGGGTTTTATGTTTTCCCTGTAGGAGCTGCCGCAGGCTGCGATCTTTTTTCGTTTATCCACAGGTCTTTTCATCACTCCGCGCTTGACGAAGTTTCGCCGATAGGTTTTTATTGCTTCCGTTATCTTTCGAATCGAAACTTACCAGCTCATGTCGAAGCGCAACACACCTCAACGCCGTCACAACATCCTCGCCTTGCTCACGGAGCAGGGCGAAGTCAGTGTGGATGAGTTGGCCAAGCGCTTCGAAACGTCGGAAGTTACGATTCGCAAGGATCTGGCGGCACTTGAAAGCAATGGTCTGTTACTGCGTCGTTATGGCGGGGCGATCACCATGCCTCAGGAACTGGTGGCCGACCTTGGTCAGCCGGTTTCCAAGTACAAACAAGCCATCGCTCGCGCCGCCGTTGCGCGGATTCGCGAGCATGCGCGCATCATTATCGACAGTGGCAGTACCACCGCCTCCATGATCCCGGAACTCGGCCAGCAACCCGGCCTGGTGGTGATGACCAACTCGCTGCATGTCGCCAATGCCTTGAGCGAACTCGAGCATGAACCGGTGCTGTTGATGACCGGTGGCACCTGGGACCCGCACTCCGAGTCTTTCCAGGGGCAGGTTGCCGAGCAGGTACTACGCTCCTACGATTTCGACCAGCTGTTTATCGGTGCCGATGGCATCGATCTGGTTCGCGGTACAACCACCTTCAACGAACTGCTCGGACTGAGCCGGGTGATGGCCGAAGTCGCCCGTGAAGTGGTCGTGATGGTGGAGGCCGACAAGATCGGCCGCAAGATTCCCAACCTGGAGCTGCCCTGGAGCAGCGTCCATACCCTTATTACCGATGAACGCCTGCCGCTTGAGGCTCGCGATCAGATTCAGGCCCGCGGCATCAATTTGATATGCGCGGCTGTCAGTCAGGAGAAATAACATGTGTGGAATTGTCGGCGCAGTCGCAGAACGTAATATCACCGCCATCCTCGTCGAAGGCCTGAAACGCCTCGAATACCGTGGGTATGACAGCGCTGGCGTGGCGGTCTACACCAATGATGAAAAACTCGAGCGCCTGCGTCGCCCGGGCAAGGTCAGTGAGCTGGAGCAGGCATTGACCACCGAGCCGCTGGTTGGTCGCCTGGGCATCGCCCACACCCGCTGGGCTACCCACGGCGCACCGTGCGAGCGCAATGCCCACCCGCATTTCTCCGGTGACCTGGCGGTGGTGCACAACGGCATCATCGAAAACCACGAAGCCCTGCGCGAACAACTCAAGGCCCTGGGTTATGTGTTCACCTCGGACACCGACACCGAAGTCATCGCCCACCTGCTGAACCACAAACTCAAGGATCTGAACGACCTGACCGTGGCCCTCAAGGCGACCGTCAAAGAGCTGCATGGTGCTTACGGCCTGGCAGTGATCAGCTCCAAGCAACCTGATCGCCTGGTCGCGGCCCGCAGCGGCAGCCCGCTGGTGATCGGCCTGGGCCTTGGGGAAAACTTCCTGGCCTCCGACCAGTTGGCCCTGCGTCAGGTCACTGACCGCTTCATGTACCTGGAAGAAGGCGATATCGCCGAAATCCGCCGCGACAGCGTGCAGATCTGGGACGTTGACGGCAAGGCTGTCGAGCGCGAAGCCGTGCAGTACCGTGATGGCGCCGAAGCCGCTGAAAAGGGCGAGTTCCGCCACTTCATGCTCAAGGAAATCCACGAGCAACCGTCCGTGGTGCAGCGCACCCTGGAAGGTCGCCTGAGCCAGAACCAGGTGCTGGTACAGGCATTCGGTCCACAGGCGGCCGAGCTGTTCGCCAAAGTGCGCAACGTTCAGATCGTCGCGTGTGGCACCAGTTACCATGCCGGCATGGTCGCGCGTTACTGGCTCGAAGAGCTGGCCGGCATTCCTTGCCAGGTCGAAGTCGCCAGCGAATTCCGCTACCGCAAGGTAGTGGTGCAGCCCGACAGCTTGTTCGTGACCATTTCCCAGTCCGGCGAAACTGCCGACACCCTGGCCGCTCTGCGCAACGCCAAGGAACTGGGCTTCCTCGCCAGCCTGGCGATCTGCAACGTCGGCATCAGCTCGCTGGTGCGTGAGTCCGACCTGACCCTGTTGACCCAGGCCGGCCGCGAAATCGGCGTGGCCTCGACCAAAGCCTTCACCACGCAATTGGTCGGCCTGTTGTTGCTGACGCTGTCCCTGGGCCAGGTTCGTGGCACCTTGGCCAAAGACGTAGAAGCGACGCTGGTCGAAGAACTGCGTCGTTTGCCAACCCGCCTGGGCGAAGCGCTGGCCATGGACAGCACTGTGGAAAAAATCTCCGAGCTGTTCGCCGAGAAAAACCACACGCTGTTCCTCGGTCGCGGCGCGCAGTTCCCGGTAGCGATGGAAGGCGCACTCAAACTCAAGGAAATCTCCTACATCCACGCCGAAGCCTACCCGGCCGGCGAGCTGAAACACGGCCCGTTGGCGCTTGTGGATAACGACATGCCCGTAGTGACCGTGGCGCCGAACAACGAGCTGCTGGAGAAGTTGAAGTCCAACCTCCAGGAAGTCCGTGCACGTGGTGGCCAGTTGATCGTCTTCGCTGACGAGAAGGCCGGCATGACCAACGGTGAAGGCACCCACGTGGTGCACATGCCGCACATCCACGACATCCTGTCGCCGATCCTCTACACCATCCCGCTGCAGCTGCTGTCGTACTACGTCGCTGTGCTCAAAGGCACCGACGTTGACCAGCCGCGCAACCTGGCGAAGTCGGTTACTGTGGAATAAGTTATCCACAACGAAAAACCCCCTCTCAAGGGGGTTTTTCTGTTTCTAGGAGAGCGTAATTCGCCGTTGCCGCCGCGTGTCCAGCAAATACACCATCAAACAGGCATACAAAGTCACCAGAATGAACAGCCCCATGCGGATGGCGAAGGCGGTGTAGACGTCCTTGCCCGCTGCGCTGTCCTGTACCGATTGGCCGAGCAGAATGATCAGGGTTGCCATACTGTTTAGCCAGAAACTCGGTGGTTGTCGGGTTTTGGCCAGGCCGTAGAGTTTTCTGGCCACCAGCAAACCGAACAACAGCATCCACAGAAAAAACATCCACAGATTCACGAACAGGCTCAGCGCGCACCAGAAAAGGATCGCCATCAGGCCGCCGAGCAGCGTCGAGCCGAGCAATTCCTGGCCGGCGCTGCGGGCGCTGGTTGCGCAGCTCTGTTGGCCGAGGCTGACGGCTTTCATGATGATCGGCAGATAGCTGGCCGGGTCGATCATGGCCAGCAGGAACGTCGGCAGCACTACCAGCGCGGCCCGTAGCGCCAGCCAGCTGCTTTCGCTGGGCGTAAGGTTTGGGCCGGGCTTGGCCGGTGGGGCGCTGGCGGGGTCGGGAAACAGCCAATGGCTGATGGTCAGTGTCGTGACGGCCAGGAACAGTCCCTTGACCAGAGCCACGATCACCTCAAGCGCCAGGGCGAATTCAGCGGTTCCGGCGGCACTGATCAAGGTCAGGCCCACCACCAGGAACGTCGCCACCAGCGGGTTGCCACCGCGCAGGCCGTAACCGAACGCCATGAACAGGCACAGTCCGACCAGCAACACGCCACTGAACGGGTAGTAACGCAGCAGGGGGATCAGCAGCAGGCCGGTCCCGGTGGTCAACATCAGGATCAGGATCAGACCCAGGCTGGCCTTGAACGGCAACGGCCGGTTCATTGCTGCCAGCATCATCAGCGCCAGCATCGGCGCGAGGAACGGGATGGGCAGGGCCAGACCGAAGCTCGCCGCCAGGCACAGCGCCGTACCGAAGCCCAGGCGCAGCGCGCGCTGAACCCGGGCCGGGCGCTCAATACGCATAGGACATCCAGCTCATCAGGCGCAGAAACACGCGCCCAAGAACATTCAACGGGTTGCCTTCGCTCGGAAAGGCCATGACTTCGGCCTGTCCGCCGGAGCGGATGCCTTGTGGACCGGTCAACTCACCGGGTTCGAACTCGATGATGACCGGAAAGCGCTGGGCCGGGCGGAGCCAGTCGCGGCTGTTCTCCACTTTCGGCAGGCTGCCCGGCTGGGTGGTCTGGCCGATATCGACGCCATAGCCGACGCTGCGCACATGGCCTTTGTAGATTTTCCCTGGCAGGGCGTCGAGGACGATGGACACCGGCGTCCCGGGCTGGACACTGCCGAGGTTGTTTTCGGTCATGTCGGCGCTGATCCACACGTCGTGGATGGCGATCAGGGTCATCACCGGCGCACCGGCGGCGGCGAACTGGCCGACATCGGTGCGCAAATCGGTGATCAGGCCGGCCGAACGCGCGTGGACTTTGGTATTGCTCAAGTCCAGCTCGGCTTTTTCGAGGTTGCTGGCGGCGCTGAGCAACTGGGCGTTTTCGCCTTCGTTACCGCCCTGTTGTTCCCGCGCCCGTTGCACTTCGGCCTTGGCCGCGGCGACCTGACTGATGGACTCTTCCAGGGTGGCGCGGGAGATCTCGAGGCGCCGTAGCGAGATGGTGCCCGGGTCTTCGCGATACAGGCGTTCAAGCCGCTGGCTATCCTGGCGAGCCTTGAGCTCATTGGCCTGGGATGCGCGCAGGGACGCCAGCTTGGAGTCGACGCCAGCCGTGTTGGCGCCCACCTGGCGACGTGTCGACTCAAGGTCGGCGCGGGCGCGATCGACGGCAATCTGGTACTGCTCCGGATTGACTTCAAACAGCAATTCGCCAGCCTTGACGTCCTGGTTGTTGCGTACGTGTACCTTGGTCACCCGGCCGGATACCTCGGCCGCCACCGGCACAATGAAGGCCTGCACCCGTGCCTGTTGCGTGTAGGGCGTGTAACGGTCGGCCATCAGGTACCAGACCAGGCTCAGGATGATCAGCAGTACTACCCAGTTGATGGCTTTTCTGGCCGGGTCGGCGGCGGGTGCCGAGGTGTTCTCGGCGGCCGATTGTGGGCTGTCAGTCATGGGCATTTTCCTTCGGTTCGTCGAGCAGGTCGCCCCAATCGGTCCGTTGTTGCATCTGTTGGCGGGTGGCCGGGTCGATCATCGGCTGGTCGCTGTACCAGCCACCGCCCAGCGCCTTGTACAGGGCGATCAGGCTGTTGACGGCGGTGCCACGGTTGACCAGGTAGATATCCTGCTGGGCAAACAGGGCGCGCTGGGCATCCAGTACGCGCTGGAAATCCGAATAGCCTTCGCGGTACTGGGCATTGGCCAGAGTCACCGAACGTTCGGCGGCCACCGATGCATCGCTGAGGATCCGGTCGCGCTCCAGCGCCTTGATCAAACCGGTCGCGGCATCGTCAGCCTCGCGTGCAGCCTGGCGTACGCTGTCCTGGTAGATAACGATCAACTGCTGCAAGCGCGCATCCTGAACGCGGACGTTGTTGGTGATCCGGCCATGGTCGAAGATATTCCAGCGCAGGCTGGGACCGGCCACCATGTCGAGGGTATTGGATGCACCGTTGAGCGAGCTGGCAGACCAGACGATGCTGCCCAGCAGGCTGATGGAGGGGTACAAGTCAGTCTCGGCCACACCGATCAACGCCGACTGCGCCGCCACTTGCAACTCGGCCGCACGAACATCGGGACGCCGCACCAACAGGTTCGCCGGTACATCCTGCAGCACAGCCGTATCGAGCAAGGGCACCACCCCGGTGTTGCGATCCAGGTCAGGGATGGAGCCGGGTGGCTGGCCGGTCAGGGTGGACAACGCATTTCGCAAGCTCGCCACTTGGCTCTCGAAATCCGGGATGGTACTCAAGGTGCCCAGGTACTGGGTCTTGGCCTGTTGCAGGTCGAGTTCGGCCTCGGCCCCGCTTTTGAACAGGCGCTCGGTGATCTCGTAGCTGCGTTTTTGCAAGGCGGCGTTACTGCGGGCGATGGCCAGGCGTGCCTCGGCGGTGCGCAGGGCGTAGTAGTTTTGCGCCAGCTGCGCGTGCAACAGCACCAGGGCATTTTCATAGTTGGCCTGGGCGGCGAACCAGGACGCGTCGGCCGACTCGATGGCACGGCTGAAACGACCCCAGAAATCCAGCTCCCAACCAATATCGAAGCCGACGCTGTGTTGCCAGAAATGCGTGTCCTGGGGGTTGGCGCCGCCCGATTGTCGACGGTTCAGGTACAGGCTGTCGGCGCTGGCCTGCTGCAGTTGCGGGTAGCGTCCACTCAGGGCGATGCCCAATTGCGCTCTCGATTCCATGACCCGCAGGCCTGCGACCTGCAGGTCGGGGTTGTGGGCATCGGCTTCGGCCATCAAGTGGTCCAGCACCGGGTCGTTAAACACGCGCCACCATTGGCGGCTGTCAGGTTGCGCGTGTTGTTGGCCGGCGAGCTCCAGGGCCGGGCTGTTCCAGTGATCGACCCAGGGCTGGGCCGGCGACTGGAAATCCGGGCCCAGTTGCACGCAGCCCCCCAGCAAGGCGGTCCCACAGAGCAGCAGCCGGCTGATGCGAGCAGGACGCGGCATCAAGCGCAACCTCCTCAGAGGGGACGCTGATCGTTCATGGTCCCGATTTGCGGTGTCTCGTTCAACGCCTCGATCTCTGGTGTTTCGTTCAGTAGTTCGGCAGACGGTTGGTCCTGGACCCATTGCCAGAACAGCTGGTAGCCCACCGCCAGCGCCACCGGGCCGATGAACAAACCAATGAAACCGCCACTGACCATGCCGCCCAGGGCGCCAATCAGAATCACCGGCATGGGGACATCGACGCCGCGGCCAAGCATCAACGGCTTGAGGACGTTGTCGGCCATCCCGGCAATCAGGCTATAGATGCCAAACACAACAGTGGCCAGGCTCGTCCCTTCGGTGGCGAAGACATAAGCGATCACCGGAAGGGTCACCAGCAGCACCGGCAATTGCATGATCCCCATCAGCAGCGCAACCATCGCCAGCAAGCCGGCACCGGGGACACCCATGAGCACGAAACCCACACCAACCAGCAACATCTGAATGAACGCGATGCCGACCACGCCCTGGGCCACCGCGCGGATGGTTGCGGTGCAGAGCTCGGTGATGCGTGGGCCACGCTCCGGTCCGGAAAGACGCGAGGTGATGGCCAGGGCGCTTCTTTCGCCGTTTTCGCCATAGGCCATGAACACGCCGGCAATGATCAGGGCGCCGATGAACAACAGAAAACCCACACCAACGTCGGCCATTTTGCCCAGCAAGGTCAGGCCGATGGACTTGATATAGGGCATCAGCTTCATGAGCACGCTGCTCATGTTGGTGGCGGCCTGCATCCAGTAGTCGTAGAGCGGCTGGCCAATTAGCGGCAGGGACGCGATTTTTTCGCTGGGTAGCGGAATCTGCAGCGTATCGGACTTGAGCACCGCCAGGGTGCCCTGGACCGATTCACTGATCGAGGTGCCCAACAGGTAGATCGGCACCATCAGCAAGGCCAGGGCAACCACCACGATCAGGGTGGCGGCGCGACCGTCCTTGTTGACCAGCTTGCGCTTGATGAGCGCATGCAGTGGATACAGGGTGATCGCCAGAATCATTGCCCAGAGCATCAGGTTGAGGAAGGGGTGGAAGATCTGGAAGCAGAACAGTACCAGCACCGTAATCAGCCCGGCGCGTATCAGTACATCGAGCAAACCCCCGGACAGTGCTCTTGCGGAAATGTTAGTGCGCAACATTTTCGAACTCCTTGCGGTGTCACCAGGTTAGCCAGCCAGTTGAAGTCGTCCAAGCGTTAACAACTAACGCCTTCTTTCATGTAGGGAAAATTCAACGAGGTACCTACTAAATCCCAATAGGTAACAGGGTGGTTTGTAGTATAGGAGCAGTCGGATATTCCGCCTGATTACGCAGGCTGCAATTCTGCCGCTGTGGATAGTGTCCGCTGATGAACCCATGCTGGAAGCGAGTGGGGGGTTGGAACCAAAGGCGCTTGTTCCCGATCACGCATTAGCCGCTTCAGCGGGCGGGGCCGGATCATTGCGGACAGTCGCACCCGTCGCAAGAAAATAACCCTCATTAATTATCAATAATCCCCGGTCTGCTCTTTGGGGGGGGCCACGCTTCGTTTTTACGGTGGAGGCGCTAGAGTGCAGTAGCCCGTTGATTTAGTTGTTGGGCGCCCGCGCTTAACATCCCGGCCTTCGGTTGCGATTTATTTATTTGAAATGAGGACATGCCCATGGACCGCTTCCAGGAAATGCAGGTCTTCGCTGCCGTCGCCCAGGAACAGGGTTTTTCGGCGGCGGCGCGGCGTTTGGGTCTGTCGGCGGCCAGTGTCACCCGAGCGGTGGCGGCGCTGGAGCAGCGTATTGGCACACAACTGCTCACGCGTACGACGCGCAGCGTGTATTTGAGTGAGGCCGGTCAGCGATATCTGGAGGACTGTCGGAGAATTCTCGCCGAGGTGCAGGAAGCCGAGGACTCGGCA
>Ga0209050_1003914_pt1 | contig 10547 bp, 15 predicted proteins | sample Araplavi_mTSA_r2_FD_184276 | JGI IMG/M metagenome (GOLD analysis project Ga0209050, IMG submission 184276) | Arabidopsis root microbial communities from North Carolina, USA - plate scrape MF_Cvi_mTSA_r2 (SPAdes) (version 2) | ecosystem: Host-associated > Plants > Roots > Endosphere | place: USA...
GCCTGCGTTCGCCGCGAGATAATCCTTGCGCTGCGTGAGCCGGGCGAGGCTCACGGCGTCACGGTCGGTGATTACGCCGACAGCTTCTTGCGGCCGCGGGCACGGCGGGCGCGAATCACATTGCGGCCGCCCGGGGTCGCCATGCGGCTGCGGAAGCCGTGCCGGCGCGCACGCACCAGGTTGCTCGGCTGAAAAGTCCGCTTCATCGCTCATCCTCGAGTATCTAGAACGTAAAATGGCCACCACAGGGGCGGCCGCGTGTCGGGTGCCCATAGTGGGACGATCCGGACGAGTCAACGCGTTCCGTTCCCCAAACCGAGCAGTTCGGCCTCTGCGCGGGCGATTTCCGCGTCCTTTTCGCGCTGGCGGCGGCGCCGGGCGCTGCGGCGGCGGAGCGCCATGTCGGCATAGTGGCCGAATCGCGGCCAGCGCCGCTTCATCCGGCAGAAGGCGCGCTGCGCCCAATTGGCGTTCTGGAGGACCAGCACCAGGCCCGCGGCGAACACCAGTATGCCGCCGGGACCCGGGATGATGCCGACCAGCGGCGACAGGGCGATCACGACGAACCCGGTGATGACCAGGATCGTGCGGACCAGCGGGCTGCGCTTGCGTGCCATGGATAGCAGGTGGGGAGCGTGTGTTGGTTGTGCAAGACACATGCGTGCGGCTGGTCGCGCGCGGGCGCGGTTTCGTCGTGCCGCCGGATGCATCCGTTCCGGTCGCATCCCTCGCCGCATCGGGGGAATCGGGCGCTATCGTCGGGGTTTCCGGGGGAGGGGCAGGGCTTGGTCGCGAGCGTTTCGACGGTTGCCTATCTGGGATTGGAAGCGCGGGCGGTGGAGGTGCAGTGCAACCTCGTCGCCGGCCTGCCCAAGTTCGTGGTCGTGGAAACGCAAGACCCCTATTGCGCCGATGAGAGTGCCTGCTGATGCGCGAGGGAATAAATGCGGACACCCGACCGACGACTTCTTCAAGATGCCCAGGAGAATTTGAGGACGCGGCGGCCACGGCCTTGCGGTTCCTTGCCACCACGATCGAGCATTTCGGGAGCGGAGCGCCGATGCGCCAGGCCAAGGTATTCTTGACGGTCGCCGCGCAGGAGCCAGCAACCCGCAAGGATATTCTGAAGGCAGTCGGCGGCACCATCGCGCCGATTTTGGACGACTTGCTCAAGCTGGGCCCCGCCGATCGACAGGGGAAGCAGGGGCTCAAGCTTATCCGTTTGGACAGAGTGAGTGACAGCCACCGCCTCGTTTACGTCCTGACACCGAAGGGCCGCCGAGCGGCGGAGCGTATCACTGCTTGCATCCTCGGCCCCCACGCTGACGAACAGGTAACGGCAGGAGATTGCGGCCCCGCGCCTGGGGAGCAGGCACCCGAATCCCTCGGGGCAGACCCAGCGGAAGCACCGGCCGCCCCTAGCTCGCCGGGCGTCCCCGAGGTTCCATCGATCGCTCCACGCAATAGGAAACGTTCCGCCAAAAGTAGTAGCGCCGGGAAACCTCGGAGGTTCAGATACAAGGGCGTTTCCATTCGAGCGGTGGAGGTCAACGGCCATCGCTGGTTCGTCGCCGGGGACATCTGCAAGTGCCTCGGTAGGGACACCTCCGCCGGCACCGCGAAGGCTCTGAGGTACATAGATGAAGCCGATAGAATGACGCTGCTGCACAGTCAGGTCCCAGCCGGCTTTCTGGGAGAGCGGTGCTACCAGACGAATGGGGTATCTCTGGCGGGCCTCCTCAAGCTGGCCAATCGAACTAAAGGGCCTTCGGCTAGGGCTTTCGAGAAGTGGGTCGCAGATCGAATCATTCCGCAATTACTTGCTGATCGAGCAGCCGAGTCATTAGCGTTGAGCGAGCCCCCCGTCTTCCGGAGGGCCGGCAGGAGCCTCCCAATCCGTGTGAGCCGGAATGGAGTTGCGAATGACCGAGCATTCTGATTCCGTCCGCGATCTTCCCCCGCCAAGACTCTACAAATACCGCACCCTGTTTCGCCCGCAGTTTGAGCGAGACCGCGATATAATCGTTGGCAATCGGCTCTGGGCGGGGTCGCCGCTTGCGTTTAACGATCCTTTTGACTGCTTTCCATACGTGGACTTGTCTGCGAGCGAACGCGAGCGGCAACAATGGGTTAGACGCTACGGCCTACGACATTTTGGCGCCAAACCAAGGCATGAACGCCGCCGAATAGCAAAGGAAATCAAGCGCGGCTTGAGCATCGCCTTCCGTAAAGAACCAGCGCAAGCGGACGCTGGCGCTCAAGACGCTTGGCGCGATGTGCTCGCGAACACTGGGGTAGTAAGCCTCGCCGAGTGTCCGGACGACATGCTGATGTGGGGCTACTATGCAGACAGTCACCACGGCTATTGCTTGGAGTTCTCCACCCAAGAAGAACCGTTCATGCAGGCCCACCGAGTCAGATACGCGGAAAACCGGCCAGTTTACCGCCCATTCGACCCTGATCGCAGTGAGCTAATGGAGCGCTTATTGCTCCAAAAAGCGACCTTTTGGCAGCACGAGCGCGAATGGCGGATCGCTCGGCCCAAAGGCGTTGGCGTATTGGAGTTTCCATCCAAAGCCCTGACGGCGATCATTCTTGGCGCAAATGTCTCTTTCGATGAGGAAACCGCCTTAAGGCAGATTGCCCGGGAACGAGAAGAGCCGATAGCAATAAAGCGAGCGACGTTGGCCGCTAAGACCTTCTCACTCTCAATCGTGAACGCTTAGTCCTCCGTCCCACCGGGTTGGTGCACGGGCGGCTCTGCTTTGTGTGCCAAGTCTAGCGAATACGAGAAGGATCATAGTGCCAGCGGGAGTTGATCCCCTGCGTCGGCGGGTGCTGGGTGGAGATGCTCCACGATGCTCAAAGCAAGCTCACGCGCGGCGCGGGATCGCAAGCGCTCATCGGAAACGCCAATGCCGAGGCGAGCCCAACCGGGGGCTTCTAGGATCGCCTCTGCGAGATCGGTGGGCTTGGGTGCGAATCGGTCCATTTGCCTCTTATAAAGCCAATGGAACATAAAGAGAACAAAAATGCGTCGCGGTTGGCATGGACGGCTGAGAATGGGTGGAGGGCCGCCGACGACCGCTTCGCGCCCCGTTCCCGTCGTTCGCAGCGAACCCAGATCACACCAAAAACCGGTCATCTTTTCCAGTCGCACACGGAGGCGTGACCCTTCTCTGCTAAACGCGCCTTCGCCGCCTTCGAGAATGTCGCAGACATGTGCCGCAGGGAGTCGGTCCGGCACGTGCAGGCGTTGTGCTTGTCAGAGCGGTCTTTGCTTCGCCGTGGCGACTGCGTCGTTGCGGCTATGAACGAAGTCGCTGAACGCGGTTCGCGCCGCTCCATACGACGCGAAGTCATCAGTGGTGCGAACTATCTTGGTCAGATTTCCAAGATCGACTTGGTGCTGGTCCGCCAGAGGGGCACCAATCAGTGTGCGGAGTTCATTGGTCTGCGACGCGTGCAGGCGGCCTGCCGTAATGAACTTTTCCCGCGCAGCGGGAATGCCCTTACCCTTCTTCAGCGCATCAAAAAATGCGACGTACGCTTGGTCCACGGCCACGCCAGTGTTCTGAAACTCGTTGATGCGAGTGAGGTCCTGCGCCCGCACCGCGAGGTCCGCCGAATTTTTTCGCTCGATCGTACACTGACTGATCCAGCCACCCGCGACAGTCAGCAGCGCGATTGTCAGCGCCGCGTTCAGGAAACCTGATGTCTTGCTTGTCCAGCTCGGCATGATCGTTTGTGTAGTCGCGCCCATCCCTAATTCGCTTTCTTCGCCGGGACGACCCTCGCCTTCGTCTTGAGCGTAGCAGTTTTTCCGGCGTCCGTCGCGGTCTTACACGCGTCGATCCAGGTAGGGTCTTCCATGCTCTCAATATAGGCCCTCACATCGTCCCTTACACGACCCAAGCATGAAGCATCGGCAGTTCCGACAACGTGCGCGACGATCGGAGCAGCGATTGCTTGCTGATAAGGCGCGCTCGCTTGAGCCAGGGCAAAGACCGCCATCACTGCCAGCGCAAACTCCTTTTTCGACCGGAGGATGAACTCGCCAGGGCTGTTGATGTTGATCGACAACTCGCCGCGGTCGGCATTCTGGGCGATGCCGAACGCCAAATCCGCAAACGACGCCGCTTGAAGCGGATTTAGCGGCTGGCCGTTACCGGCATCGACGTGACTGCGGACCGCCGACATCGCCTCAAACCAGACGGAAGCCAGCAGATTATCCCGCGAGGTGAAATGCTGCTTGGTCGTAAAAAATGACGCGACGAAGTTGTCCTCGAAGGCATAGCTCTTATAGGCGAGGTCGTAGATTTCCTCGTACGAATTGCGTCCGATATCGAAGAATGCAGTTTGGGTGTGTAGGCGGTTGATCAGCCGCCCGGTCAGTTCGTGCTTCGGAATTTTCGCGAGCCAATTAACTTTCCGAGCTACAAATCGATATTTGTAGCCGTCTGAGCCTGTCGCTTCGACCACCGTCAGGGATTCCGGCCCCTCTAGAAGCTCGCCGACGAGAACGTCCCTATGATAACCTTCAGCCGGAACGACCACTAGGTCGCCCTTCTTTGCGGTTTTGTAGAGGCCGATTGATAGGGTGCGATCACGGCGATCCGTTCGGCTATAGCCCGTCGCGCTGTAGCCCGTGCGAACCGGTACAGCTCGACCCTGAGCCACGCGGAAGGCCTCGCGCCTTTGCCGATCGCTGCGAACCGCGTCGAGAACCTGCTGATCCGACCAAGTGCGAGCGTCAAGCCCAAGCGTTTCCAAACCATCGACGTCTAGGAAGACGGCATTCTCATCATGAACAAGATCGTAGAACCGGTATGCCTTACCAGGAAAACACTTGAACACCTGATGGTCACGCGGAAGAATGTACGCATCAAGGTGGACTTCAAGCACGAATTAACTCCCCCAAGTTTCGGCATTGTACGAGCCGCCATTCGATACTCACCCTTGCCGTTCATGTGAAGACGGAAGTCGCTCGCGAAGTCAAAGTAGGCCTGTAAATGGACGAAAGAACACGTTTTGTTCGAGCTTCGTTCACTTTGGTTTCAGCTGCAGATTGGACCGATACGGGGCAGATCAGCGCTAATCGTCTCGGTCTGAACGAGATCCTCCATATCGGGCACCTGCTTCAGCTCAATTCTGTCTGAAGCCGCCAGTCCGCTAGCGGCCCGATATGCGACATTGCGCGGGCGAGCAGCCTATGTCTGGAAGCGGGGCGAGAGCCGACAGTCCGCTTTTTATGAGTCTGCGGCCTAGTCCGATTAGACCGAACCGGATGGTCAACCATTCGAGAGCAACCGCTCTCAACTCTAGTTTTGCTTCTAGTATGCTCCGGGTGTCCCTGTGGTGACGTCAGTCCTACGGGGAGGCGGCCCTACCATTCAGAACCTTCGTTGAAAGATGAACGACTGGAGGCGTGCCCAGCACGCTGGTCATGTGGTGTTCGAAGTTGCGTTGCAAGGCGTCTTCCGCTGCCGCTACGGCGCTGGCTGGGACAATAAGGCAGTCGTGCACCGGCAGGCTGGGTACATCCTGCTGACGGAGCGTTCGCATCGCCAGAGCGACAATCTCGCTTTCGTGGAAGTTAAGGGCATGGACGGACAACCGTGCTTCTCCGAGATGCCCGAGGACGGGGTGCCTCGAAAGAACTGCTGCCCGGACGTCAACAATCGGCAGGTCCTTCGACAGAGGCCGGCCGGGCGCCACCGTTGCATAGTACCTGCGGGCCTCCGCTGACCATACGGTCGCCTCAGCGTCTCCACGACCTATCGCTTGAGTGACCCAGCGCTTCACCAGCTCGCGATCCAAGCCAGCGACTGCATACGGGTCCGGAGTCCCGTCCTCCTCGGCACCAGCAAGCGCCCGCAAGATTGTCAGGTGCGACGCCTGCATGTCCACTTCAGCAACCCGCTGCCCCCCAAGGCGCATGACGGCCAAGCGATCGGCTTTCGGTTCGACCTCATAGCCTCCACCCGGAAGCGACGTGAACCGGCCACCCCACTGCCATGCGAAGCCTGCCACGTTGCCATTGTTGAAGATGCGCTTGAGCCCGGCGAACGGCACGCCTTCGACGTCCTTCCCAAGCATATACTCGTTATGCTCTGCCAGCTCCGCGACGATCGCTTGGGCGCGAACGTCCCGTTTGTCGATCGACATGGTCGGCGCGTCGGTCTTTCGGCCATTGACGGTCTTACGGCTCCCCTTCAGCTCTATCAGCGCTGGCGCCGCCGTAGGCCTAGGGGGCTTCACGTGCTCCCAGTGCTCGCTCCAAGCCTTCAAGTCGGCCGTCAGAAGCCCTGCGGCCTCTGCACGGGCACGCGCGGTCTCAGTTAGCCCAAAGCATGAGACGGCGGCCCCACGCACTAGCCCCGGCGCGATTGCCCCCTCGAAGCCGGCGGTGAACCATCGCCAGCCGCCGACGTGCTCTAGCAGTCCGGCGTCCAGCAGCGCGTCTTTGGTGCGCGTAAAAATATCACGACTGAAGCCCAAGCCCACAAAGTCCTTGTCGGCGACCCCGTGCTTGCCCGCCTGTCCCCTCGCGTCCAGCCGTAGCAGGTCGGACATGAGAGCTGAGAGCGCCAAGCGATGTCCTCGGACGCTAGAGGGGCGCTGCTGGAGCCCCGCCGGCCACGCGGGCAGCACCACGTCTTGCAAGAGGGCCTCCACGAAGCCGAATGACGCGGGTGACTTACAGCGGCCCCGAAGGCTCATGAACGCCGCTTCGTCGCGTCTCTGCCAAGGGATGGAAGGTTCGGTCATGCGCCCTTCCAGTACCGAGCCACGGTGGCCTTGCTGATACCGAAGTGCTGCATTGTCTCGTTGATAGTCGCGCTGTTCTCCCGCCGCCAGCGAACCACCTCAGCAGCATCCGCCGCCAGGGGGCGCCCAAGGCTTGCCTTGCCCCTATGGGTCCTGCCGGTCGCTTCCAGAGCCGCTCGGGCAGCCTCCCGGCCGCTGTCGCACCGCTCCCGGATGCGCTGGCGCTCCATGTCAGCAATCTGCGCCAGTACGGCGACAATCAGTTCCCCAGCGCCCCGCCCGATCGTGCCGAGGCCCCGCACATCCAGGGTGACGCCCCGGTCCAACAGAGCCCTCACGGTCGCCTGGACGTCCAGAGCGTCACGGCCAAGCCGGTCGATCGCGTAGAGGTACAGGGTGTCCCCCTTGCGGATGCACTGGAGGAGCGCCGCGAAGCCGGGCCGAGCCTTCGCCTGGATGCCGCCGCTTATGCCTATGTCCTCAAACTCCAGCTCGAAGTTTCCGCCTAAAGCCTGCCGCTGGGCCTCGACGCTCTGGTCTCCGGTGCTCACGCGGTAATAGGCAATGCGGCTCATTATTCGGCTCCGGTGTCTAACAAGATACCGTGCAATATGAGACATGTCTCATAAGTGTCAATCCCTATGTATTTGGACACTATTATGGCCCGCCCAGACCCTGTCGCAAAACCTAGAACTTCTGAGTCGCCGGGAGCTGCCTCGCCTGGTCGGCCGGAGACAACCGGCAGCAGGTCGCGTATAGTCCCCGCATGGACTCGGAGACGCTCCGCAAGGTGGCTGAGTTGGTGCGGCACCGCGCCCACCCGCCGCGCCACTATGACCATAGGGACGGCATGGCCCGGCTAGGGGCGCAGCGTGCGCTAGACCAGCTTGCCACCGACCTAGAGATTATGGCGGATCACTGCGGGCCAGAGGGGCAGGGGGAAGACTGAATGAGGGACGCTATCGCTTGCTTGCTCTTCTTCGGTGGGGTGCTGGGGATGGCTGTCTGTCTCTTCCTCATGGTCCGAGGGGCGACCTACGAGACCACGCGGCCTTGGGCTGGCTTCCAGCAACGGGCACGCACCCGTAAGGATGGGTCGGCGTACGTCCAGACGTATTACAGCAAGGGACCGGCGGCTACTAAAGCCACGCTGGCCTCTGGCCCTAAGCCGTGGTTCTGGCTGTGCTTCGTGGCCTGTTGGGTCGGCTTGTTCATGGGGTGACGGCAAGGTCCTGTCGGTCCCTCGTTCAATGTCAACGGCTGTTGACTTGTCTCCTACCGCCACACAGCGGCCTAATGTCGCCAGCCGTCACCCGGCAAAGCCCGTGTACACGCAATGTCTTCCCGTTCCCGAGGGCCGGGGAGGGGCGCACCTGTTCCAACATCCGGTGACAAACCGCAGAGTTCTGCCGTTTCTTGCGTGGTTGGGGGACCAATAGCCGGGGGACCGATGCCTCCGGGTCCCCTCCAGCCGCCCGGCGGGAGCCCGCTGGCCCGTCGTGAAATCCGGCTCGAAACTGGCGGCTTCGCTGCGCGGCTCCACGGCCAGTCCGACCCTGAGTAACTCGCTGGTTCCCTGTATTTTTCTGGAGAAAATAGGGGCGCCTGGCTGGATCATTCCGGCCCCGAGACAACCGCCCCATTATTTCTAGGGACCCAGCGGCGCTGGGCGGGTCCCATTGGGTCCCATATGGGCCCGAGGTGGACCCAATTCTGAGGCTGCCAACCTCGATCCGCGACCGGGGCGTCTGTTGTGACCAGGGGATACCTTGGGTCCCCTCCTGGGCCATCGGGGCTCCCCAGAACCCACGGATTTCTGCGGGTTTGGCATTAGTGCGACCGTGTGCACAACCGGCCGCAATCGGCATTTGTGCTGACGTATGGACATTCGCCCCGCGAAGTCCCCCTTTCGACAACTTCGACACCCAACAAATGACCGAAATTACTCTTTCTTATGCCAAGGCCCCGCTGCGGGTCTTGATCGCCAGCGATGGCCTCTGGTTTTGCTGCAAGGACCTCTTCCGAGCGCACGGCCTCCCGGTGGATCGCTCCGTCCTCGCCCGCTTCGATCCTGAGCATCTCAAGTTGGCTTCCTTCTCGACGGAGGAGGGGCCGATCGTCCTTACCGCCGTCTCCCCTCTCGGCGTTGCGACCATCGCGGCCAGCCTCCCTTTCCCCAAGAACAGAATACTGGATGCATGGGTTCGCAAGGCCACGCGTCCTTTGGCGGCTGAGCACGGGTTCGACCCTTTGGAAATGACGCTGCTCGCGGACGGACGCTTACCCGTGAAGCATCGGCCGTATTCTGCCTTGGAGGACGAATGGTACTCGCTGGCGATTCGCTTTCCCCACGGCGACCCGCGCCGAGCCAATCCCGACGAGCCAGCCCTGTTCGACCAAGACCCCGACCTCCCGCCTCCTGCGGGCGCTCGGACCAATTAATTCAGATCGGATCAACCGCTGATGACCAATCTCACCGCCGGGTCGCCTAGGCCCGCCACCTCCCAATTGTTCCGCCCGTCACCCTCGACAGGAGCATTAAGCGTCCCGCCTCCTCCTATGGGAGTCCTTATGCCGCCATCTACACCCGCCGCCAGCAAGCCGGCTCTGTTTGATGCGGACCACCGCCGGCAAACTCTCCTCACAATGGCCGCCGCGCTGGCGGGCGGGCGGAACCTCGGCGAGAGCATCGCTAACGTCACCAGCGGCCTTGCCGGCCTCAACGGCGCCCTCTCGACCGAGCAGCGCAAATCCCGCGAGCTGGGCGGTCCGGATAACTCCTTCGAGATTATCACGGACCCCAAGACCGGCGAGCGGACCTACCAGCCCGTCAAGCCGCTTCAGGACTACATCAAGGACAAGGCGATGAAGCCGAAGGACGTCGCCGACATGAACGGTCGGGCGATGTTCTCGATTCTTCAGATGCCCGAGGCAGACCGCGAGGCAGCCTATGCGGGCGTTCTCGCCAATCCGGAGCACTACGGCGTTGACCGGGCTTCGCTGCCGCCAACCTACGATCCCACCTACGCCGCACTCACGTCCGGCATGGGCATGACCGTCAGCCAGGCGATGATCCGCAAGCGGGCCGAAGAGTCCGGTGCTCTCGACGCCGAGTATCAGCGCTGGAAAATGGCCAACGGAGCGGAGCAGACCAAGATCGCCGGGAAGCGTGCCGAAGCGCAAATTCGCCAGGGTGACGAACGCGTGCGCATCGCGCGAGAGCGAGGGGCGCCGAAGGGCCGAAGGGTAAAGGCGGGCCACGTCCCTTCCGACCTCACTTACCTCCTGAATTAAGACTGAAATTAGATGCGCAACCTACCTAGCCCACCGCCGTCCCTGACGGGATCGGCCGATCCAGACACCTACATCGTCACGGCCCCGGACGGGACCACGTACGAGGTCCAGGCGCCGCCCAACGCCACCGAGGACGACATCCTCGACCAAGCGAAGAAGGCACATAACGCCGAAGCGCCGCAGAAGATGAGCGCGGCTGACGAGAAGGCCTACCTGGACCTCGCTGCGGACCCCCGGTCCACGGCGGCGGACATTAGCGGCTTCCTGAAGTCCAAGGGCTTCGGCTCGGACCCCAAGGTGGTCGCGGACTTCGTCGCCAAGCGCAATCGCGCCAAGGCAGGCACGACCATCAACGGCCGGGTCAACTACGTCCTCCCTAAGCCGCCGCCCCGTGCCCCTAACACCCTCCGCGACAACGCTGTGGCGACCGCAGGCGAGTTCGTAGACGGCTTCCTGCCGGGCGCCGCCAAGACCACCAGAGG
>Ga0209050_1003915_pt1 | contig 10542 bp, 7 predicted proteins | sample Araplavi_mTSA_r2_FD_184276 | JGI IMG/M metagenome (GOLD analysis project Ga0209050, IMG submission 184276) | Arabidopsis root microbial communities from North Carolina, USA - plate scrape MF_Cvi_mTSA_r2 (SPAdes) (version 2) | ecosystem: Host-associated > Plants > Roots > Endosphere | place: USA...
ATCGAAGGCTCGCTCAGCGCTACGCTGAAGAATCCTATCTCCATCGTATCGGTGCATGGCCACGTAGACCTCGCACTCCCCACCACGGTGAAGGCTTCGGTGAAAATGAGCACGGTGTATGGGGAGATCTTTGTTGACCCCGAGTTCAAGGTGGATGCGACCACGGCAGGCGGTCTCAACAAATACAGCAGCGACACTGTGACGAGCAAAATAAATGGCGGGGGAGTAGACATCACCCTGTCTTCCACACACAACAACGTGTATCTCCGGAAGAAATAACTTGAACGGTACTCCCCCGAAAGGACTTGCCTCGCGGCAGGGCGGGGGAGTACGGCTTCAAAAAAAAATCTAACGCTATGAAAAGAAACATGCTAGGGATTTTGATTGCGCTGGTGATGCCGCTAAAAGACTTCGCGCAAACCGCCATCAACAAGACGGTGGAGGCAAAACCAGGACAGCAAGTGGTACTGCATTTCGATTACCCCGAGATGGTGCGCGTGAGCACCTGGGATAAAAACGAGATCAGCATACAAGGCACGGTGAGCATCAACTACGGAGAGAACGACGATGCATTCGAACTGCTCACCTCGGTTTCGGGCAATACGGTTTCGGTCCGGAACGAGATCAAAAATATGAAGAGCCTTCCGCACCGCATTACCATCGTGGACGGCGCCAACAAAATTGTATTCAAGAACAAGGAAGAGTTGCGCAAGTATGAGCAGGAGCATGGACGTGGTGGGTTTGACCGGATGTCGTATGGACTGGAAATGGACATTGTGCTGGAGATCAAAGTGCCGCGAAATTTCCAGACCCGGGTTGAGTCGGTCTATGGCATGGTGGAGGTCAAAGACTTCACGGGACCGCTCACGGTAGACGCCACCTATGGCGGCGTGGATGCTGCATTGACCGAGCGCGCCACCGGTGAAGTGGCTGCCACAACAAATTATGGCGAGATCTACACCAACTTCGACGCCAAGTTCGGCTCGGAAGGTTTTAAGCAAGGGGATTTTCACACCTACGTCGTGGCCAAGCCCGGCACCGGACCGAAATACGAATTCGACTCGAAATACGGCAACGTCTACATCCGGAAAGCGGCACAGTAACAGAACAAACGATATAGAGAACATCCCTGCGCGTGGTCGAGACCGTGCGCAGGGATTTTTTTTATGTGCCTGCCTTTCGTCAGCACCTGGCTCCTTATTATATTATTGTTAATTGCGCGAAAATGATTTTCCTGACCTATGGTCGTAGGATCATTTTTCTAATTTTGCTGCGTGAGAAAAAAATGTTTGAGCGAAAATAAAAATCTACTAATTTGATAGACATTTAAATTTTCCTTTTTACTTTTGTCCGTTGCCACGCAAGAAAGGCAACATCGAAGCGAAAGGATGAATTTTGTTTAGGCATTGCCGATAGCGTGCAATATTTTTTTAGACATCATTTCCCACCAAAGTGAAGCTGGAAAATCAAGAGATGCCGCGAGGCATGCGCTGGTCTATTGGCCATGAAAGGTGAAAATCAAAAATGAAATGGGTTGGCAACCCATAGGCATAAAATTCTGGTTGAGTTAGTTAGGTAGGGTAAAGGGGATGAGGGATTCAAACTCTGGTACAGTCTGGATCACCTCCCCCTTTCGTTTTTCTTACTAAATAAAAGCACTCATTAACCTAAACTGGTTAAGCCCTTTTAGGGAGCCTGGTCGTGAGGCCGGGCTCCGGAAGGGTACCGTTGATCAACCAACTCACACCCCCCTTATCCATATTTACCTTTTGTATATTTTTTCGAGCGATTCGATCTTAAATATCGCCGTGCGAGGCTTATAATTTTGAGGAAGTACTAAATTGCTTTCTGGCATCGAAGGAGATCAGTTCAACTTCATCGCTCAGACCAAACGCAATACTCATGGCATCCGTGCAAACCAAAGCAATTCTTCATGAAGACTGGGCCGTTGTGGTGCTCGGTTTCGTGATCATCCTTCTTTTCCTGACGGGACTGACGGTTCCCGTGCCTGCCTATTCGTGGAACAACCTGCAGGATCTGTCGGAAAAAGTTTTTACGACGCAGAATCTGGCAAAGATCGGGGCGCAATTTGTTTTGGTGTTTGTGTTTTCTGTCGCGGGCGCATGGCTCACCAACAAACCCGTGAAGCGAGCTGCGATGGTCTTTCCCGTGGTGTATTTGCTCACCGTGGTGGCCATGGTGCTCACCGGCAACAAAGGCGTGAAGGACCTCAACCTGGAAGCGGTGATCTTTAGCCTGGCGATCGGTTTGCTCGTGGGCAACGTTGTCAACTTGCCGCAGTGGTTTCGCGACGCGCTGTCCACCGAATTGTTTGTGAAGATCGGCTTGGTGCTTTTGGGAACGGGCGTGATCTTTTCCGATATTTTAAAGGCCGGTTCACTGGGCCTGGTGCAGGCGTTGGTGGTGGTGCTGAGCGTTTGGTATTTCGCGTTCTGGCTTTGCAAAAAACTGAAAGTAGACGACGAACTGTCCATGATGATCAGTAGCGCCGTTTCCATTTGCGGCGTGTCGGCCGCTATTGCAACAGCGGGAGCCATCAAAGGTGACACCAAAAAGCTTTCTTATGTGATTTCGCTGGTACTCATCACGGCCATCCCCATGATGATCTTTATGCCCTACATCGCCCGCTACTACGGGTTCTCCCAGGAAGTGACCGGCGCCTGGCTCGGTGGCAGCATCGACACCACGGGCGCGGTAGTGGCATCAGGCACGCTGGTAGGTGAAACAGCATTGAAGATCAGCACCATCGTCAAGTTTTCTCAAAATGTATTGTTGGGGCTTGCGGCGTTTGCCATCAGCGTGTATTGGACGTATGCCAATAAATCGTCGGACGCCAACCCGGATCAAAAGCCCACGTTAGGTGTGATCTGGGAAAGATTCCCCAAGTTTGTTATCGGGTTTGTGGGTGCATCATTGCTCTTTTCATTTTTCCTTAGCCCCGAAAAAGTGGGCGCCGTAAAAGACGGTCTCAAGAGCATCCAAACGCTGTGGTTTGTCCTGGCCTTCACCAGCATTGGACTGGAAACAAAATTTTCCGACTTGTTCAATTCCAATTCGCAGAGGCCCATGTATGCTTTCCTGGGAGCGCAGCTTTTCAATATTATCGTTACGTTGATCGTTGCCTATTTCTTGTTCGGTTGACAAGACCAGGGAGATCGAACGCTGCCCGGCGGCGCATACTGTACAAGCCGGTACACTTCTTCACACTAGTTTTTCGCGGGGGGTAAAGGATACCGGAATGCTTATTAATAGGGATACCGGTATACTTATTAATATAGAGCGAAAAATCAGCCGTGTCTAAATCAAAATGGCACTGGAAACTATTCAGAATAACCGCGAAAAGAAAAAATCAAAATAAACTCTATAAATACTATAGACTTTATTTGTTTTGAGAAATTTTTATATCTTTACCCCCATGAAAGGGACATGGTTCAAGTGTTCTCACTCGGACCACCGTTGCACCAAGTCTTCGGACTTTGCGTAAAGGCAAATCCTAAATTTTCAAGACATGAAACAAATTCAACTGCAATCAACAAACCAGACGGACTCCACCATCCGCATGTGCCTTCACCGGCCTTTCTTCTGTTGTTGTTGCAGTATAAAAATCCCTCATACCATGAAGGACTAAAAAACCGGGACTCTCGGTTGACGGAACAAAATCAAAAAAGAAATTTCTCATTTCACGGCGCCAAAACAAGGACCGGCAAGATGAGCATCACGAATTAATCAAATGGCTGGCGAATGCACCTGCTTGACAGAACTATTGGTGGTAGGTCTGTTAAAAGGGTGCATTCCGTAGCCACCAATCGAAAGGAGAAATAAAAAATGACAGGCAGGGCATGGAAAAGATTTCTTTTTGTCGGACTACTTTTTGCAACGGGGCTGGCATGCGCACAGGAACGCAAGGCCGCTGAAACGAACGGAGCATCTCCTTCGGCTTCCGCCCGCAAGACCACCCCGGCTTCGGCAACCCGGCAGGTCTATATCGCCGCGGGTGAAACTTCGGTTGACGCTGTTTCGCTTTGCAAGCAAAAACAAAATGACATTCGTGCCTGTGGCGTGGCCGTTGATCCATATCAACCGGAGTTTGACTTATATACGAGCAAAGTGGTGCTGTTGCGGATCGCGAAAGCCCATACGTGGCAAGACGATAAGAGCCTCCAGGGCCTCGCAGCGATTGCTTCGGCAGAGCCTTGCGCGGTTATTGTGATTGCGGAGGACGGCGCTGTGGTAAATAATTTTCCGGCGTTCCCCTTTCCGGTAGTCGCGGTGGCGGCGAAGGATTCTTCGTTTGTGATTCGGGCGGCAGAGAAGCGGCAACAGGTTTCGATTTTGTTTCGATGATCGCGACCGGCTTGCGGAATTCTCCCGGCTGCGAAATTTTTTGCCGGTGAGGGACGCCACAAATGTGCAGGCTGGTTTGCGAAAGTGTGTGGAAAGGGAAAAAGCGATGACTATAGAAAATATGAAAGCGATTGAATTGCCGAAGGTACCGCTTTTCGATGTGGGAGAGGGGGAACCTATTATTTTGTTGCATGGATTGTTTGGAAGCCTGAGCAATTGGGGACAGGTGGCGTTTGAGTTTACTTCTACGCACCGTGTGCTCATCCCAAGGTTGCCCCTGCACTCCACGCCTGTGACGCGCGAGCGATTGGATAGCCTGGTAGACTATGTGGAGAATTTTATTGATGCCCTGGAATTGGATCAGGTAACGCTGATGGGTAACTCTTTAGGGGGACACATCGCGTTGCTTTACGCATGGCGTCACCCCAGAAAAGTGAAGAAGCTCGTGTTGGCGGGCAGCTCGGGGCTCACGGAAAATTCCTTTGGAGGCACGTTTCCGAGAGTGAAGGACTATGAATACATCCGCGAACGGGTGGAAAATACTTTTTATAAACGCGAAGTGGTCACCAAGCAATTGGTGGATGAAGTGTATGAGACCGTGCAGAATCGCACCCGGACCCTCAGCATTATCGGATTGGCGCGGGCTGCGCAACGTCACAACGTAGCAGAGATGTTGCGCGAGATCAGTACGCCCACGTTGCTGGTTTGGGGACGGCAGGATACGATCACACCACCGGAAGTGGCCCTGGAGTTTCACGACCTGCTGCCACGATCGCAGGTGATTTTTTTTGAGCAGTGCGGCCATGTGCCCATGATGGAACATCCCAAGCTTTTTAATCAGCATGTCAGAATTTTTTTGGAACAATAAAGCTGTCAACTATGCGGCGTTGGCCATCCCCGCATTCTTTTTGTTTTTGGGGCTGGAGTATGTCGCGGCCATCCGGCAACGGAAGACGCATATTTTCAATTTCGATAGCTCGGTGGCCAACATCAGCATCGGCATTGCCGAGCGTCTGCTAAACCTGTTTCTGACGGCCAGCTTCTATGGCGTATTCACCTATATCTACGAGCACTTTGCTTTGTGGTCCATTCCCAATACCTGGTGGGTGTGGGTCATCCTCATTCTGGCGACCGACCTGGTGTGGTATTGGTATCACCGGCTGGGGCACGAGATAAACTTGTTTTGGGCGGCGCACATTGTGCACCATCATAGCGAAGAGTTCAACTACAGTGTTTCGGCGCGCATCACCACGTTGCAGTCCATCGTGCGCAATGTATTTTGGTCGGTGTTGCCATGGGTAGGATTTCACCCGGCGATGGTCATGACCATTTTGGTGGTGCATGGCGCGTATTCTTTCTTTACACATACGCAACTGATCCGCTCGCTGGGCTGGCTGGAACACCTGCTGATCACGCCCTCGCATCACCGGGTGCATCATGCTTCCAACGAAAAATATCTCAATAGAAATTATGGCGACCTGTTTGTGTTTTGGGACAAGCTTTTTGGCACCTTTCAAAAAGAAGAGGAGCAGCCGGTCTATGGGCTCACCCATCCTTTGAAGAGCTATAGTTTTATCTGGCAACACTTTCATTATTTCTTGGAGATCCTTTACGCCACAAGACAAGTGCATGGCATCGGCAACAAATTGAAGATCGTTTTCGGACGGCCCGAGGTGTTGGACCAAAACATCAGACCACTCTTGGAGAGACGTTTCATCCCAGACCGGCGCCCGGCCAATGCCTTGGTGCGGTTTAAGGTTTACCTGGTCATGCAGTTGGGGTTGGTGGTGGTAGTGCTTTTCCTGATCACGCTGTTCTATCAGCAGACGCAACCGTTGGAAAAAGTGGTGGGTGCATTTTTTATTTTGATCACGCTCGTAAACTGCGGCGCATTGCTGGAGCAGCGCCGGTGGATTTATTACCTGGAATACCTGCGCATGCTGGTGGTGGTAACGTACGTGTCCTATATCCTAGAGCGTCCGGAACTTTTGGCTGGAGTTCTGGTGGTCAGTCTCGCCATGCTATGGCCCATGCAAAAATGGTATCTGCGCCTGGTATATGGACAGGGTTGAAGAAAATAATCGTTCAATAAAGAAACCTTAATAACACTTGCATCGTTTTGTATTTTAGATTAGGTTTGTCTATCGATTTGGTAGAGATTAAAAACAAGCCAGTCGATCATTTATAAAGAAGAGGGGAGAGAACAGGCTCTGCGAACCTCTAGCAACTTTCTGAAAGGAATAAGTGCTACATCCTGCCCGAAAACAAAATGGGTATATAAAATGAAGAACATGAACGCAACACAACCTTCGCACATCGTGCATCCTCATCGCTCAGCAGTTTCCTCCGGTCAACCTATGGGTTGCTATGCAACCGGTTCATGTTGTTGTCGCTGACCGCCTTCTGGAATTCTCTTTTTCTTTTTGTGAAAGAATAGCGTGGTGAATCGCCGGGCTCGAATTCTGTCATCTTCGTACCAATAGCAAACTTTTAAACACTGTCAATCATGAAACGTGCACTATTCGTGTATCCCTATCGATGTTAAGTTGATTGAAACCACACGCTGCGTTTCGCTAGTTTATAAAATACAGTGTTTTAATTCATCAACCGAAGTTTTTTTAACCACCAAATTCGAAATTATCATGTCAACGTATAAAAAATTTACATTCCAAGGCGCACTCACACCGGAACAGATCACATTCTTCCAGGAGAACGGCTTTATTCATTTTGAGAATTATGCTTCGCAGGACACCGTGCAGGAGATCATCCGGTCCACAGAAGACGTGCAACGGCAGTGGGTGGCCGGAGGCGTCGAGAAAGTGAACGGCATACCGATCAAGTACGGCGTGGATGAGAATGGAAATAAAATCGTGCAGCGCTTTGCGTTCACCAATCAACACAGCGAAGCCGTACGCCGGTTTGCCTCGCATCCTGACCTCGATGCCTTGAAGGCATTGATGCCGAAGGGAGCGCGCCTAGGCCTGGAGGAAAAAGACGGTGTGGTGTTCAATCACTATGTGAACACCGAAGGCAGCAACTTCTTTCACATGGGCTGGCACACCGACAGTGCCCGCGACATTTTCTATGGCAAGAAAGTGGCACCCATGCTGAACATCGGGTTCTATCTCGATGATTCCACCGCTCAAAAAGGCGGCCTGCGCATTTTGCCCGGCACGCACAAACAAGGTTTGTGGGACTTGTTGTTCCGCAAGAAATATTTTGTAAACAACTACGCCGACGAAAAAGAAGTGCTCGTGGAAGCCAAAGCCGGCGACCTCGTGATACACGACGGAAGAATATGGCACCGCGTGGCACCCTCGCCCGTGACCGGTGAAGCCAGCCGCCGTCGTGTGATGTATATTCCCATGATCGTCGGAAAATATCAACCGAAAACGGAAAAGAGCTCGACCCCTTTGTATTTGCACCTGCTTCCGTTTGTGAGCACGAAAAAACATAAAAAGCTGATCCCTGCTTTTCGCAAAGCAGCCTGAGGATAGCGCGTTGCCCGTGACGACACGGGCAACGCTTACTTTTTACAAAATGATTTTTAACAGAATAGTGATCGGGATAAAAAGAATGGCAGTCGTTTTGAAACCAAATCAGAATATGAATTTTTGTGTCAAGGGTTTGACCCCGGCACCCTGTTGTTGCTAATCCACCACCTACCACCATGGCGCGCTCGCGCCGCCTTTACGTTTTATTTTTTTATTCACTAAACCCGTCGCCCTTTATGTTTAGCGCTGTTGAAAAGCCCATCGGAATTTTTTATAGTTATGAAGAATGGTTCAATCCCCTGTTCCGCGAGTTGGAGCGGAGAGGCTTGCCCTACGTAAAACTCGATCCCAGCCGGCAATGGTTTGATTTGTCGGAAACGGATGTGCCCTATGGCCTCGTCTATAATGATATGAGCTATCCCTCCTACGTGGATGGCCCTTCACAGGCCAACCTAAGCCTGCAGCCCTATCTGCATCACCTGGAGCAGCACCATGTGCCGGTTATCAACGGTTCGGTAGCCATTGCGTTGCAACGATCAAAGGCGCAACAGCTTTTATTGCTGCGCAGCCTGGGACTGGGTTTTCCCACGACGCGAATACTGACCCACCCCGGCCAGCTGGAGCATGCCACCGCCGAATTCAAATTTCCCATCATTCTGAAAGGCAACGCGGGCCTCGGCGCGGAAACGCTGCTCTTAAAGTCCATCCAAGACCTGAAGAGGGGCTGGGAAGATGGAACGCTGGCGTTGCGCGATGAACAACCCTGGATCCTCCAGGAATGGATTCCCGCCAAGGGCAACCACGTGGTGCGCGCCGAAGTGATCAACGGCAATTTTCAATACGCCGTAAAACTCTATCGCACCCCGCACGACATCGATTTCTGGACGGCCGACAATGTAGCGACCGAGCTTCCCCTAACGATCGTTAAGGCCATCGAAAAAATTGCACGTGCCGCACGGTTGGAAGTGGCCAGCGTGGAATACGCCATCGACCGTCGCGATAATCAGCCTTATTTCTACGCCATTCATGCCCACTCTAATTTCATTGTCGGCCACCGGCCCGGCGGGCATGATGCCTATGCCAGCCTGGCCAACCATATCGAATTGCGGCTGCAAAAAAGGCGGGAAATAGAATTAGTTCTATAAATCCGCTTATGTCTATTGATTTAATAGTGTTTAATACTAAATTTGCCTAAAATCCACCAAAACGATAGAGTTAATATGAATCATGTTTACCGACTCCTTTTTCTTCTCCTGTTAGCTACCCGTGCCCTGGCGCAAGACCCCGCAGTCATTACCGGAAAGATCACCGATGGCGAAACCGGAGAGGTTTTAGCAGGAGTGAACATCTTGATAAAAGGAACCGTGACCGGCACGGTGACCGACCTGCAAGGCGCCTTCATCTTAAAAGCCAGATCCCTTCCCGTAACCTTGACCGCGTCGTTCGTGGGCTTCAAAACACAAGAAGTTTCCGTCACGTCGCCCGGGCAAACCGTGAACCTGGTGCTGGAACCTAGCGCCTTGCTGGGCGCCGAAGTGGTGGTAACGGCTTCACGGGTGGAGGAATCGCAATTGAAATCGCCGGTGGCCATTGAAAAGATGGACACTCGTGCGATCAAAGACTCTCCCGCCCCCAGCTTCTATGACGCGCTCGAAAATTTGAAAGGTGTGCAAATGACCACGTCAAGCCTCACGTTCAAAGTGCCCAACACGCGGGGCTTCAACATTCCGAACAACTTCCGCTTCATGCAGGTGGTTGACGGCGTGGATATGCAATCCGCTACGTTGGGCGTTCCGCTGGGAAATGCCATCGGCCCCACGGAGCTTGACATCGAGAGCGTGGAGATCACACCCGGCGCGGCGTCGGCCCTCTATGGCATGAACGCCATCAACGGTATGGCTAACCTCATCACGAAAAGCCCCTTTCTTTATCAAGGGCTGAGTGTCTATCAAAAGACCGGCGTAAACCACGTGGACGGCATCGATTATGACCCCAGCGTGTTGTCGGAAACCGCTGTGCGCTATGCGCATGCCTTCAACAACAAACTGGCCTTTAAAATAAACGGCAGCTACCTGAGCGCCACCGACTGGCGCGGCAGTTCCACGACCGACCAAAATCCAAACAGCACACCGAGCACCGGCAACCCCGCCTATCCCGAATTGAATGTGGCCGATCATCCGGCCTACGATGCCTGGAATAAATATGGCGACGACAGCGGTAGCAATGCCGTGACCGTAAGCGGTGTGACCTATAACGGCACGCCGAACCAGTCTTTCATCGTAAGAAGAACAGGCTATTGGGAAAAAGACCTGGTGCCGGGTAAGGTGGATAACAAAAAGATCGACGCGGCCCTTCACTACCGCATCGGCAACAATGCCGAACTCTCGTACACCTATCGTTTTGGTGAAATGGATGGTTTGTTCCAACGCGGGAACAAGATCCAGTTGAACAACGCCCGTGTTCAAAATCACAAACTGGAATTGAAGGGCGCCAACTACTTCATTCGCACGTATGTCTCCATTGAAAATACGGGCGACTCTTACAACTTGAAACCTTTGTCGGACAATCTGGACCTCTCGCATCTCTCCAACAAAGACTGGACAACCAAGTTTAAGAGCTCGCTTCAAACTGAGCTGAACAACGGCACCGACCTGGCCGAAGCCATGCGTCGTGCCCGCACGTC
>Ga0209050_1003917_pt1 | contig 10539 bp, 8 predicted proteins | sample Araplavi_mTSA_r2_FD_184276 | JGI IMG/M metagenome (GOLD analysis project Ga0209050, IMG submission 184276) | Arabidopsis root microbial communities from North Carolina, USA - plate scrape MF_Cvi_mTSA_r2 (SPAdes) (version 2) | ecosystem: Host-associated > Plants > Roots > Endosphere | place: USA...
CGAAAGCAAGATGCCCGAACGCATGTTGTGCGGGATCGCAGAGTTCGATCGCGCGCTCGGCGGCGGTTTCGTCGCTGGATCGGCGACGCTGATCGGCGGCGATCCGGGGATCGGCAAGTCGACGTTGCTGTTGCAGGCCGCCGGAAGGCTGGCGAAGGCGGGCAAGTCGGTCGTGTATATCAGCGGCGAGGAAGCCGCGGCGCAGGTGCGGCTGCGTGCGCAGCGGTTGGGGCTTGGCGATGCACCGGTGGCCCTCGCCAGCGCGACGTCGGTGCGCGACATCCTTGCGACGCTCGACAAGCAGACGGCCGATTTCGTCGTGATCGATTCGATCCAGACGATGCACAGCGACTTGATCGACAGCGCGCCTGGAACGGTGAGCCAGGTCCGTGCGAGCGCACAGGAACTGATCCGCTATGCCAAGGACAGCGACGCCGCAATCGTGCTTGTCGGGCATGTCACCAAGGACGGGACGATCGCCGGTCCGCGCGTGCTCGAACATATGGTCGACACCGTGCTGGCGTTCGAGGGCGAGCGCAGCCATCAATATCGGATACTGCGCGCTGTGAAGAACCGTTTCGGCGGCACCGACGAGATCGGGGTGTTCGCCATGGGCGAGGAAGGGCTGGGCGAGGTGTCGAACCCGTCGAGCCTGTTCCTGACCGATCGCAGCCGCGATGTGCCGGGATCGGTGGTGTTTCCGGCGCTCGAGGGCACGCGCCCGGTGCTGGTCGAGGTGCAGGCGCTGACCGTGCGGCTGGCGAGCGGGGCGACGCCGCGCCGCGCGGTGGTGGGCTGGGACAGCGGGCGGCTCGCGATGGTGCTCGCGGTGCTGGAGGCGCGCTGCGGGCTGCAAATGGGTGCGGCCGAAGTCTATCTCAACATCGCCGGCGGCTATCGGCTCACCGATCCTGCCGCCGATCTCGCGGTCGCGGCGGCGCTGATTTCGGCGTTCAGCGAGCGGCCGGTGCCCGCCGACGCAATCGTATTCGGCGAACTGTCGTTGTCGGGCGAGGTGCGGCAGGTTTCGCACGATGGCCTCAGGCTGCGCGAAGCGGCGAAGCTCGGTTTCTCGCGCGGCTGGGGGCCGAAGGGCATGAAGGCGGTCGGCGGGATTTCGGTCACCGGTTTCGAACGGCTCGGCGAACTCGTTGACCTGATGCTCGGTCGCGACTAGCGACCGGCAAATGGGAAGTCTGACGGCTCTGGATATCGTCGTGCTGGTGCTGGTTGGCGGCGGCGCGGTGCTCGGTTTTTCGCGCGGCCTCGTGCAGGAGGTGACGACGCTGCTCGCGTGGGTTCTCGCGATCGCGGCGGTGCGCTTTTTTCACCCCTTTGTCACCGACCTGCTCGCGGGCTGGGTCGGGACCGAGGGCGGCGCCGCGGCACTGGCCTTCGTGCTGCTGTTCGGCGGGGTGTTCGCCATCGCTAAATGGGGATCGCGCGCGATGGGGCAGCGCAGTCGCGCGTCACTGGTCGGCGGATTCGATCGCGGACTGGGCGCGGGCTTCGGCGCGGTCAAAGGCCTGTTGATCGCCTCGATCGGCTTCATGCTCCTCACCTTGCTCTATGATATAGGGTATGGCGTCATGCAGCGCCCCGCGTGGATGACCGACAGCCGGACCTATCCGGCGCTCAATGCAACGAGCACTGCGATGAGCAAGGTCATCGCCGAGCGCCGCGCCGAGGCTCGTGAGGCCGAGGCCGACGCGGCCAAGGCCGACAAGTCATGAGCGCGCCGCTTTATAATCGCGACATCTTGGCGCTGGCGGTCGCGACTTCGGAATATCTGCCGATCGATGGCGCGCGCTACCGCGTGAGCAAGCGTGCGCCGCTGTGCGGCAGCGCGATCATCCTCGATCTCGATACCGACGATGCGGGCCGCGTGACGCGCGTCGGCATGCATGTCGAAGCGTGCGCGCTGGGGCAGGCGTCGGCGACATTGCTCGCGCGCCACGCGCCGGGGCTTGGCCTCGCCGAACTGCGCGCCGCGCGTGGTGCGATCGCGGGCTGGTTCGCGGGCGAGGGGGCGCAGCCCGATTGGCCGGGATTCGATCTGCTCGCACCGGCGCAGGGCTATCCCGCGCGCCACGGCGCGATCCTGCTGCCCTTCGATGCCGCCATCGCGGTGCTCGAGGATCAGGCCGCAGCGGCATGAATTTGCTCGCGCTCACGGCGGCGGCCGCTGCCGAAGCCGCCGAGAAGGTCGGCGAGACAGCAACCGATACCGCGCTCGTCGAAGGCGCGATCCTGCTCGGCGTCGCGACCTTGTTCGTGCTCATCTTTCGCCGGCTCGGCCTTGGTGCGGTGCTCGGCTACCTGATCGCGGGGGCGATTGTCGGACCGCACGGACTGGGGCTCGTTGGCGGTGGCGAATCGAAGCTCGCCTTTGCCGAGCTTGGCATCGCCTTCCTGCTTTTCCTCGTCGGGCTCGAACTGTCGCCGCGGCGGCTGTGGGACATGCGCCGCGCGATCTTCGGGCTCGGCCTGATGCAGGTCGTGGTGACAGGGCTCGTGCTCACCGGCCTCATCCATCTGATCTTGGGGTTCAGCCCCGCGGCATCGCTCGCGCTCGGACTGCCGCTCGCGCTGTCGTCGACCGCGCAGGTGCTGCCGGGGCTGAAAAGTTCGGGGCGGATCAACTCGCCCTTTGGCGAAAAAGCCTTCTCGATCCTGTTGTTTCAGGATCTTGCGCTCGTCCCGATGATCACGATCATTGCGGTGCTGTCGCGCGCGCCCGCCGATCCGTCGGCGCCGCCGGGGTGGCAGATGGCCTTTTTCACTCTGTGGGCGATCGTCGTGCTGGTGCTCGCGGGCCGCTTCGTGGTCAATCCGCTGCTGCGGATTATCGGGCGTTATGGCGAGCGCGAATTGTTCGTCGTCGTCGGATTGCTTACCATCCTTGCGAGCGCCGCGCTGATGCACAGCCTGCATCTGTCGACCGCACTCGGTGCCTTCATCGCGGGCGTGATGCTCGCCGACTCGCCCTATCGGCACGAGATTGAATCGGACGTCGAGCCCTTCCGCCTCATCCTGCTCGGCCTCTTCTTCCTTGCCGTCGGCATGGTGCTCGACGTCGGGGCGGTGCTTGAGCGCCCGCTGCTCGTCCTCGGGCTTGCGCTTGGGCTTGTGGCTGTGAAGGTCGTCGTCCTCACATTGATCGTAAAATTGTTCGGCAAACCCTGGCCGGTGGCACTGGGACTCGGACTGTTGCTCAGCCAAGGCGGCGAATTCGGTTTCCTGCTGTTCACACAGGCGGCCGACGCGTTGCTGATCCAGCCCGAGGCCGCGAGCCTGTTCAGCGCTGTGGTGACGCTGTCGATGGTGACGACGCCGTTCCTGATGCTGTTCGCGCGTAACCTCGAATTTTCGCCGGCCGCGGAGCCGTTTGACATGGACGATCCCGAAGGCGCTCCGCGCGGTTCGGCGATCGTCGTCGGCTACGGGCGGTTCGGCCAGATCGTGTCGCAGATGCTGCACGGCGTCGCCTGTTCGGTGACGCTGATCGACAAGAAGCCGAGCCAGATCGAGCTGTCGAGTCGCTTCGACACCAAAGTCTATTTCGGCGACGGGCTGCGCGTCGACCTGCTGCGCCGCGCGGGCGCCGACGAGGCGCGGCTGATCATTTTCTGCATCGACGACGCATCGGTCGATGCCGCGGCGCTGAAACCTGTGGTCGACGCCTTTCCGAACGCGAAGGTGCTGATGCGCGTGTTCGACCGGCGCCAGCTGCTTGCGCTCGACGGCGCGGGGGTCGACGGCGTCATTCGCGAGGTCTTCGAAAGCTCGGTAGCGATGGGGCTCGCCGCCTTGCGCCATCTTGACGTCGATCCAAGCGAAATGGACGATGTCGAGGCGACCCTGCGGCACCTCGACGAAACGCGGCTTCAGGCACAGCTCGACGAGGGCGATATTTCGGCAGGCATGGACCATCGTTTCAAGCCCGGCGGCGGGCGCGAGGCCGACAGCGTGCTTGAGAAGTTCCGCCGCAAGCGGCTCGCGGCGAAGGCCTCGAAAGACGATCCGAAAGACGAGGAAAGCGAGCAGGCGTCGGCGGCGACCTGACGGCTAGCCGTCGAGGAATTCCGCCACCGTGTCGAGGCCATAGTCCTCGGTAACAAAGCTCTGTCCGATACCGCGCGTGAGGATCAGCGGCAGCTTGCCGCCGCGGACCTTCTTGTCATGCGCCATATGGCCCGCAAGGGTCGCGCCGTCGGTGTTGACGCCCGCGCTCGCGAGGCTGTGCGGCAGGTCGACGCTCGCCAGATGGTCGCGCACCCGCGCCGCGTCTTCGGCGGGGCAAAGCCCTTTCGCGGCCGAGAATTGATGCGCGAGCACCATTCCCGCGGCGACCGCTTCGCCGTGGAGCAGCCGGTCCGAATAGCCCGTCTCGGCCTCCAATGCGTGGCCGAAGCTGTGGCCGAGGTTGAGCAGCGCGCGAATGTCCTGCGTCTCGCGCTCGTCGGCGGCGACGATGCGCGCCTTGGCGGCGACGCTGTGCGCAATCGCCTTGTGGCGTGCCGCACTGTCGCCCGCGAGCAGCGCCGCGCCGTTCGCTTCGCACCAGGCGAAAAATTCCGCGTCGTCGATCAGGCCATATTTGACGACCTCGGCATAGCCGGCGCCAAGTTCACGGCGCGGCAGCGTTTCGAGCGTCGTCGGGTCGATGACGACGAGCGCGGGCTGGTGGAAGGCGCCGATCAGATTCTTGCCCGCGGGGACGTTGATCGCGGTCTTGCCGCCGACGCTGCTGTCGACTTGCGCGAGCAGGGTGGTGGGGACCTGGATGAAGTTGCAGCCGCGTTTGACGATCGAACAGGCGAAACCGACGAGGTCGCCGATCACGCCGCCGCCGAGCGCAATGACATGGTCGCCGCGCTCGACACCCTCGCCGATCAGCCATTCGGTCAGGCGCGCAAGGCCCGCCCAGCTTTTGGTGCTTTCGCCGGGTTCGAGGACGAAGGAGGAGAAGGAGATGCTCTCCATCCCGAGCGACGTGCCGAGCGGGATCAGATAATGGTCCGCGACATGGGCATCGGTCACGATCATCGTGCGCGGGCGCTTCAACAGCGGCGCGACATGTTCGCCGATGTCGCGGATCAGTCCGTCGCCGATCAATATCGGATAGCTGCGGCTGCCAAGGTCGACGGTCAGGCTTTCCATTGCGGATCTTCCCACTTTGACAGGGCCTCCAGGATCGCGCGCACCGTGTGGTCGTGCGGCGTGCTTGCCGAACTGACGCGAAGATGCGCCTCGGCATAGATGGGATTGCGGACCGCCGCGAGGTCGCGGAGCACCTCGCCGGGGTCGCGGTTCTTGAGCAGCGGACGGTGGCTGCGGCGCCCGACGCGTTCGACGAGGGTCGCAATATCGGCGTCGAGCCAGATGCAAAGGCTGTCGCGCAAGATCAGCGCGCGCGTTTCATCGTTGATGAAGGCGCCGCCGCCGGTCGCGAGCACCATCGGCTTTCCGGCCAGCAGCCGGGCGATCACGCGACGCTCGCCATCGCGGAAATGCGCCTCGCCGAAACGCTCGAAAATGTCGGCAATACTGGTGTCTGCGGCGCGTTCGATCTCGTCATCGGCATCGGCGAAGCGCATGCCGAGCCGCTGCGCGAGGCGGCGGCCGACCGTCGACTTCCCCGACCCCATCAGCCCGACGAGCACGATCGACCGCTCGCGGATCGACGCGGGGATGGGCCCCGTGGTCATGGGGGCCGGGCTTTTCGGGTTTCGCGACATGGTCCGCGCGGCTATACCGCGAGGGCCGCGCGGAACAATGCTTTTGCTGCGCGTTTAATGAGACGAACGACAGGCATTGGATATTGCGCACGCGGGGCAGATCGGGAAAAGGCCGCTGGATTGCACGTTTGATCGTGCTGGCGCTGGTGCTGGTGGCTTTCTTCCTGTTCCTGCTGTTCCTGGGCCGACCGATCGAGCCGCGAATGATTGAGGTGGACGTGACCGACAAGATTGCCGAAAGCGTGCCGCAATGAAGATGAAAACATTATCGCTCGCACTGGGCCTGTCGGGAATGGCCATGGCCGCCGCGCTGGTGCTGCCCGCGCTCGCGCAGGAATCGCTGCTGCCCGAAGGGTTCGGCAACCCCGCCGACGCGCCGCGTCCGACGCCGGCGCCTTCATCGACGCCGACGCCTGCTCCGAGTTCGACGCCGAGTAGCGGTAGCACGCCGCCTGCGGTCACCCCGACCGTGGGGACGGCGCCGACGAGTGCGTCGACCGAAACCGGCGAGGAGGGTGAGGAGGGCGAAGAGGTCGAATCGGGCGGGCTGAAATATGACCTGCCGCCGGGCGCGCGCCGCCTGCTCACCCGCATCGGGCCGCTGACCCCCGAAACGGGCGGGCTTGCGCCCGACGCCTTCGGGGTGCGCGGCCAATATGCCGCCGCGATCATGGGCAAGACGAACGGCCAGTTCGCATCGCGTTGGGGGCAAATCCTGCTCCGCCGCTCGCTCGCCTCGGCGATCGACACGCCCGAGACGATTAACGGCGCGGATCTCGCCGCAGCTCGCGCTTCGTTGTTGCTGCGCATGGGCGAATCGATCACCGCGCGCCGGATCGTCCAGTCGGTCGATTACGATCGCGCAAGCCCGCGCCTCGTCGCCGCGGCGCAGCAGACCTATCTTGCCAACGCCGATCCGGCGGGCATGTGTCCTTATGTCCCCGCGGGACTCGCGCATGGCGACGAGCAGGCGTGGCGGCTGTCGTCGGCGATCTGCTCGGGCCTGTCGGGCGAAGCCGGGCCCGCAGGCTGGGCGATCGGCCGCGTGCGGTCGAGCGGCAGGATTTCGAACTTCGACATATTGCTTGCCGAGCGCGTGCTCGGCGCGACCGGCGCCGGCCGCCGCTCGACGACGATCGAGTGGGACAATGTCGACCGGCTGACGAGCTGGCGCTTCGGCATGGCGACCGCGACCGCGATCCCCGTGCCCGAGGCGCTGCGCACCGCGGCGCCGTCCAACATCAAGAGCTGGACGGTGCTGGCGCCGATGACCGACATGGCGAGCCGCGTAGCCGCCGCCCCCGAAGCCGCCGCGCGCGGTGTGCTGTCGAGCGAGGCCTATGTGTCGCTGCTCAGCGCCGCGGCGAGCGAGGAAGAGCCCGCCGAGGCAGTCACGGCGCAGACCGACCAGTTGCGTGCCGCTTTCCGTCTCGCGCGCGGCGCCGATCGTTATGCGGCGATGGAACGGCTTTGGGGCACCGACGCCGGTCCGACCCAGCGCTATGCAGCGATGGTCGCGACCGCGCGCGCCGCCGCCGCGCTGCCCGCCGGTACCGAGGTCGGCGACGATCCGTGGCAACTGCTCGGATCGATGCTCGCGGGCGGCTTTGACGAAAATGCGATCGCGTGGGTTCCGACCGTTTCGGTTGGGAGCCGCGCATGGGCGGTGCTCGCGGTGGGATCGCCGCGGCCGCTGACGGGGATGAGCGCGGGCGCTGTCGGAAGCTTTTCGGGCAGCGATGACAGCGCCGATGCGCTGCGGTCGAAATTCCTGCTCGCGGGCCTCGCCGGTCTTGGCCGGCTCGATGCGAGCGCGACGGCATCGGCGGCGAGCGATCTCGAGGTCGATCTTCGCAAACAGACGCGCTGGTCGCGCGCGATCATGGCGGCGGCCGAACGGCGCGAGCCCGGCATGGTGGCGCTTCTCGCGGCGGCGGGGATGCAGGGCGAATGGTCGAAGGTCCCACCCTATCATCTCTATTATATCGTCCGCGCGTTGCGCGAAGTGGGCCTGTCGTCCGAAGCGCGGATGATCGCCGCCGAAGCGCTGGTGCGTGTCTGACGGCGCTCTGATCGATCGCTTTTTGGAGATGATGGCGGCCGAGCGCGGCGCCTCGCGCAACACGCTTGTCGCCTATCGCCGCGATCTGGAGCAGGCGGCCGAGTGGGTGAAAGGCCCGCTGGGCGATGCCGATGCGGGCGCTTTGCGTAAATTGATGGCGGATTATCAGTCGCTTGCAGCCAGCAGCGCGGCGCGCAAGCTGTCGGCGCTGCGCCAGTTCTTCGCCTTCCTGCTCGATGAAGGCGAGCGCGCGGACAATCCGGCGCTCGATATCGCGCGGCCCGCGACGCGCCGCCCCCTCCCGCGCATCCTGACCCATGAGCATGTCGAGCGGCTGTTCGAACAGGCCGAAGAGGAAGCGAAGGGCGAAGCACCGACCGCCGCGGCGGTGCGGATGCTGCTGCTGCTCGAACTTCTCTATGGGTCGGGTCTCCGCGCCAGTGAGCTGGTATCGCTGCCGCGCCGCGCGATGGCAGGTGAGCGCGAATATCTGATCATTCGCGGCAAGGGGGACAAGGAGCGGCTGGTCCCGCTGTCCGAACGTGCGCGGGCCGTGCTCGATCGCTGGGTGCCCTTCCTTACCGATGAATCGCCCTGGTTGTTCCCGTCGGGCAAGGCGCATATCTCGCGCGTGCGGCTGTTCCAGATGCTCCGCGACCTCGCGGGCCGCGCGGGGGTCGACCCGACCGCGGTCAGCCCGCATGTGCTGCGCCACGCCTTTGCCACCCATCTGCTCGAAGGCGGGGCCGATCTGCGCGCGCTGCAATTGATGCTGGGCCACGCCGATATCGCGACGACCGAAATTTACACGCATGTAGACAGCCGTCGCCTCGTCGAACTGGTCAACAAGCGGCATCCGCTCGCACGGATGGAGGACGCCCACCCCAAAGTTGACGTTGCGACGCCATCGTCCTAGCGACTGCGCATGACAGCCTTTCTGGATTTCGAAAAACAGGTCGCGGCGCTCGATCGGCAGATTGCCGAACTGCGCGAAATGGGGGACGACCCCTCGCTCAACATCGACAATGACATTGCGCAGCTCGAGGATAAGTCCTCGAAATTGCTGCGCGATATCTATTCGAAGCTGACGCCTTGGCAAAAGACGCAGGTCGCACGCCACCCCGACCGCCCGCATTTCAAACATTATGTCGCCGGTCTGTTCGACGACTGGATGCCGCTGGCCGGCGACCGCAATTTCGGCGACGATCAGGCGATTTTGGGTGGCATGGCGCGGTTCCGCGGCCGCCGCGTGATGGTCATCGGCCATGAAAAGGGCGACGATATCCCGTCGCGAATGAAGCATAATTTCGGGATGGCGAAGCCCGAGGGCTATCGCAAGGCGATCCGCCTGATGCAGCTTGCCGACCGTTTCGGACTGCCGGTGGTGACTTTGGTCGACACTTCGGGCGCCTTTCCGGGAATCCAGGCCGAGGAACGCGGCCAGGCCGAAGCGATCGCGCGCTCGACCGAACAATGCCTCGCGCTCGGCGTGCCGATGGTCGCCGCGGTGGTCGGTGAGGGCGGTTCGGGCGGCGCGATTGCACTCGCCGCGGCGAACCGTGTGCTGATGTTCGAACATGCGGTCTATTCAGTGATTTCGCCCGAAGGCTGCGCCTCGATCCTGTGGCGCACGTCGGACAAGGCGGCCGATGCCGCCGCGGCGATGAAGATGTCGGCGCAGGACCTGCTGGGATTGAAGGTGATCGACCGCATCGTCACCGAACCCGTCGGCGGCGCGCATCGCGCCCCCGAAGTCGCGATTGCCGCGCTGGGCGATGCGATCGCGCAGGAACTCGACGCGCTGGCAGGGCTGCCGCGCGAGACATTGCTCGCCGCGCGCGAGGATAAATTCCTAGCGATGGGCCGCGCTTAGGCGCGGTCCGGCGGAACCCGATCACGGGTTATCGCGTTCCCTTTTTCGAAATTGGGCGGTCGCGATTCATCGCGCGGCTTGCCTTGTCGTATGATGGGGATATCCCTGACCGGCGACGTGCAGTGGGAGGATTTCGATGAGCTGGAAGACCGGGAAAAAACTGGCGGCGGTGCTGGCGATGGGCGGCCTTGCCGCGACCGGCGCGGCCGACGCGCAGCTGAAGGCGATCAAGACCGCGACGAGCATTTCGTCCGCCGAGCGCAAGCAGGGCACCGACGCGCATCCGCAGTTGATGGCCGAATTCGGCGGCGCCTATAATGGCCCGCAGGCGGCCTATGTGAACCGCGTTGGGCAGAATATCGCCGTCCAGTCGGGCCTGTCGCGCTCGCCCAGCGATTTCACCGTCACCCTGCTCAATTCGCCGGTGAACAACGCCTTCGCGATCCCCGGCGGCTATGTCTATGTCACGCGCCAGCTGATGGCGCTGATGAACGACGAGGCCGAACTCGCCGGCGTGCTCGGGCACGAAGTCGGCCATGTCGCGGCGCAGCACAGCAAGAAGCGCCAGTCGGCGGCGACGCGCAACCAGATCCTCGGCGTGCTCGGCGCGGTACTGGGCGGCGCGATCGGCGACAATGGCGGGTTGCTTGGTGGCCTCGGCGGACTGCTCCAGAATAATTCGCTGCGCGTGGCGCAGCTTGCGACGCTGGGCTTTTCGCGCAGCCAGGAATTGCAGGCCGACCAGCTCGGTGTCCAATATCTGCGTAGTGCGGGCTATGACACGATGGCGCTGTCGACGATGCTGACCAGCCTCGCCAACCAGACGACGCTCGACGCGCGCCTGTCGGGTGGCGACGCGCGCT
>Ga0209050_1003922_pt1 | contig 10527 bp, 12 predicted proteins | sample Araplavi_mTSA_r2_FD_184276 | JGI IMG/M metagenome (GOLD analysis project Ga0209050, IMG submission 184276) | Arabidopsis root microbial communities from North Carolina, USA - plate scrape MF_Cvi_mTSA_r2 (SPAdes) (version 2) | ecosystem: Host-associated > Plants > Roots > Endosphere | place: USA...
AGGATGAGTATTGGAAAATGGCACACGAGGGGGTTCTGAAGGCGGAAAAGGACTGGGCGCAATACGGCGTGGCCATCAAGGTCACATCGTTCGACCTATACGACAAGAAGTCATTCAAGAAAAACTTCGCCGCCGCCATCAAGTTCGCTCCCGACGGCATCCTCACGGCCCCGATCTTCTACCAGGAGGCGATCGACTATTTCGAGCAGTGCAAGACCCAGAAGATCCCGTTTGCCGTCTTCAACAACAACATCCCCAAGACCGGATCCCTCACCTTCATCGGCCAGGACCTCTATGAGAGCGGCATGGTAGGCGCGGAGCTGTTGCACATCAACCAACAGCAACCCGGCACCTATGCGATGTTGCACGTGTACGACGACATCCACAGCTCCGTTCACTTGTCGGAAAAAGAAAAGGGGTTCAAGCACTATTTCAATAGCGTGAAAACACACAAGTGCACCGTGTTGAGCGTCGACTTGAATGTGACCCACGAGCCCACCCTCGAGAAAGAACTCAACCAACTTCTGAATACCCCCGACCTGAAGGGGATCATGGTGACCACTTCCAAGGGCGCCTCGGTCGTTTCACGGCTCCTGGAAAAACACGGCAAGAACGGGATCCGGTTGGTGGCCTACGATCTGCTGGAACAGAACATCTACTACCTAAAAAAGGGAATCATCGATTTTCTGATCAATCAGAATTCAAAACGGCAGGCCTTTACGGGAATCAACCAACTGGCAAGCCACCTGGTCTTTAAAAAGGACGTGTTGTCAAATTATTTCTTTCCGTTAGAGATCATTACGAAAAGCAATTTGAATTCGCATTTGCAGGGGGCGGATCATTAGGGTCGAGAGAACCATAGCTCTCTGAAATTGTTTTCCTGGAATGAATGCTCGCTCTACGTACATTCTATAAAATATCCACACTCCAATGTCAATCGCCATAAAACGGGTCTATGAACCTTTTTCAAAAACGGATGGCTACCGCATCTTGGTCGACCGGCTGTGGCCGCGCGGTATAAAAAAGGAAGATGCTCATGTGGATCAATGGCTGAAAGAGATCGCTCCCTCGACGGCGTTGCGGAAATGGTTCAATCACGAGCCGGAGAAGTGGAAATCGTTCCTGACAAAATATAAGGCCGAACTAAAGGGGTCTGCCGCGCTGGACGAATTGCTGGCTTTGTTGAAACAACACAAAACTGTCACACTACTGTATGGCGCAAAGGACGAACAACATAACCAGGCGGTGGCGTTAACAAAGTTCATAGGATAGCCATGCCGTTGAAAGCACTTGCTTTTTTGTTCAAATATTCCCTATCTTTATCATAGCACCGTTTTAGCCATAAGTTTACTCTCCGGTCGCTTCGTTTCAACCCTCAAAAAAATATTCAATAAAATTAAGTTATAACTTAATTTATGATTACTTTTACCGTTGCAAGAATATCCCAGTTCGATTCGACAATACAACGCGTTTATAAGCTTATACGCGATAGCAAGTGTTTATTGGACCCGTTTATAGAGGAATATGAAGACTCAAATTTGGAAGGGGAGCTAACCGCTATCTATCAAATTATTGAAGACGTTGCCAATTGCAAAGTCCATCCCAAATGTAAAAAGCTTCGACTTGGCAAGAGCAAAATCCAGGGGTACGAGGCAAAATCAAAACATTTAAGAACATATTTCTTTCATGAAAAAGGAACCGGCCAAATCGTTGTTATCGGAGGTACAAAGAAGAATCAAGCCCAGGACATTGACCGGTTCAAGAAAATAATAAAAGAATATCAACGCTTTAAAGGGGGTTAAAATGATCTCAAAACACAAGCTTTTCAAACATCCCGACTACTTGTTGTCGAAATATCAGGCTGAAGTGTATCGCCAATTGCAGCAATACATGGACGATCACAGCCTCACGCAAAAAGAAATTGCCGATCATTTGGGGGTAAGCAGCTCTTACGTGAACCAGGTGTTAAAAGGCAATTTCAATTTCACGCTAAAGAAATTGATCGAACTATCGCTCATGATGGGCAAAGTCCCCACACTTGAATTTGTGAGCATCAACGACTATTTAATCCGTGAGGGGAATGGGGATTCAAGGAGCCCTTTGGGTGATCGCGCCACCGAGAAGGTTCCGGCCGCTCGCATGAAAAGTAAACGTTCCGGGAAGTCCCCTGGAAAAACCAGCGCGGTTAAACCGGCCAGAAGAAACTGATCGGCGACCAGATATATCGCCAAATGTTAGTTTGTTGACCGGCTCTCGTTCATTTCGGGAAAATGGCGCTTATACTTATGTTCCAACGCTGACCCTGCATGTCCGGGTGATCCTTGTCCGCTACCCCGTACAAACTCTCATATCTTTACCAAAAGCTTGACGAATTCATATTGACTCAACCAACCTATGCTCAAATGCGTTTGAGAGAAAAGTCAGGACCTTCTAACTCAAAATGAAAATGAAAGCAATACTATCCGGGATAACCTTTTTTGTGATCATCTTTTTAGCCGGTTGCACCCGCGAACAACCCAAAGATGTAGGTACCACTATCCGCATCGACAACATTGTTGATTTAACTCATACCCTTACGTCGGATTTTCCTTTCATCCCTGTAAAAAAATTGACCTACCCCTTTGCGCTAATTCCTATGGCAACTTTAAAGGACAATGGCGTCGAAGCAAACTCCTGGAAAATACACGAACATTTAGGCACGCATACCGACGCCCCCAATCATTTCATCGCGAATCAAAAATCGCTGGATCAATTGGAATTAAAAGACCTCATTGTTCCCGTCGTGGTTATCGACATTGAAGAGAAAGCATCAAAAAACAGCGATGCCGTGTTAACCGTTGAGGATATCATGACCTTTGAAAAAGCGTTTGGAAAAATACCCGACCACGCCTGTGTGATGATGTATTCCGGTTGGGAGAAACATTTAAGAGACTCCTTGTTTGTTGGATTGGATAGTCAACAGGTAAAACACTATCCGGGGTTTTCGAATGACGCCATAAAATTCTTAGTTGAAGAAAGAAATATTGCCGGCATTGGTGTTGATGTATTGTCCTTTGACCCGGGGATCGATGAAAATTATACCGGACACAAAACCCTTTTTGAAGCTGGAAAATGGGGCGTAGAATGCGTGGCCAACCTGGATAAAATCCCAAAAACAGGTGCGACCGTGATCGTGGCCGCACCAAAAGTGGGAAAAGCGACAGGCGGATTTTCAAGGATCATTGCCGTTTGGTAAACACCGGCAGGAATTCAGTAAAAACTTGATAACCGACACGGTTGCTACAACGTTAGCTTGGCAACTTTCACTATGTTGTCCTTGTCATCTGTCCAGGCAAAAAACAGTTCGTTGCCCGACTTCGTCATCTGGGGAAAGCCGCTCGACCGGGCCTCCGATGACGACGCAATGGTCAGCGATGAATCCTTTGTTCCATCGGCATGTACCTTTGCTGCTTTGATCGTAGTGCCTTCCATCCAACTGACCATGATCGATTCGTCTTCCAGCATCACGATATCCACCCTGCCAATGGCCCTGCCCTCGTCCACCTGAACAGGATGACCAAAAGACTTTCCTCCATCCTGTGAAAAAATCACGCTTACTTTCGATCTGCCTTCAGACACCGTATACCAGGCAATGGCGAGAAAATTTCCGTTGGCCACCACGCGCGGTCCATTCACGGGGCATCCCGCGATTTTCCAGTTGTCATGATGAACCTCCTCCGGCTTTGTCCACGCGTTGTTCACGAAGCGCACAATGGACATATCGCGAATTTCACCTTCCGAACGGTCCCGGTACACGACTACGGGCCCACTCTCGGTTAGGGCCGCACTGGTTTGACAACAATCACAGGTACGATCATCCAATTCCCATTCCTTTATTTTATTCCCTTCTTTGTCGACAATCGCCGCGCGCAAACTCATCGGGCCTTGGTGCCCATCATGATCTTCCATTCCCTCGACCACCGTATTTCTGCCGTCCAGCCAGGCAAAGAAAAAATGCTCCTGATAAGGAAGCATGGACACAAAGCCATGCTCGACTTCTTTCCCGTCGTCGTGCAGCGTTATGGGAGCTTTCCATGTTTTGCCATGGTCCGGAGAAGAGGTCACCTTCACATCATAAGAATAGGTTCCTTCTCCATTTTTCTCCAGGTAATGGGCAAGCAGATCCTTCCCCGACGATGCGATCATGGGATAGTCCGCCCAGTTCACAAACCAATTTTTTCCCGAATCGATCAGGATCGGTTCAGACCATTTCCCCACGGCCAGGCTGGAATATTTAAACGCCTGGTGACCCTCCATTTTTTCCAACCACGACAAGTAGACTTTTCCTTTCTCATCGGTAAACAGGTAAGGCTCGCCGCTGCCTTCCTTCGCCGGCGAATCCATGGCGATGACCGTCGCAGTTTCATTTGTTTTCTGAACACTACAGCCGGCAACCAACAACACCGACAAGGCGAGAAACGGGTATCTATTCATGGCTGTCGATGATTTTGGTGATTAGTTCGATGTTGGCTGCCTCGTCCCATTCGCGATAGCCTGTCTCTGAAAAGACCAGTTCGCCCGTAGGATCAATGATGTAGGTGGTGGGCAATGCCGGAATATTGAGTTCTTCCAGGTTTTGCAACTGCACATAGTGAATGTCTAGATTTCGTTTTGTAGCAAAGCCCTGAATTTGTTCGACCGACTCATTGGAGGCCACCATAAATTCAATGTTCCGGTCTTTCAGAATATTTTTTGCTCTTTCGATGGAGGGCATCTCTTTGATGCAAGGCCCACACCAGGTCGCCCAAAAGTTGATGAAAATGGTTTTCCCTCGATGTTGATCTAACGCAATGGCCTCATTGTTCAGCTCGTTGATCTTGATCTTGGTGGTGATGCTCTCCTTTACTTCCGGTGCGGCCGCCTGTTCTGAAGTTTTGCTTCTGCATCCTGGCATACTCCATAAAAGCATGGCACACGCCAAAGTTGTGACAAGCCTGGCGTCATGGCGCTTGAATGGCGTGGCTGTGTATTTCATTACTAAATGTTCCATGTTCTCGTGACTGCGTTTAGATCATACAATTTTCTCATACATAAGAGATCTGGAATGGCACCAAAGGGACACCATCCGTTCTAAATTTTATGGCATACAAATACCAGTTCGGCGCTTAGTGCTCGTGCTCACCGTGCATTTTTGTGCTGTCGGCGTTCACCGCTACCAGCTTCATTCCACACTTGGAGCAGGCATCCCCTTCTTTACCCGTTACTTCAGGATGCATGGGGCACGCATACGCCATTTGTGTTGAGTCCATTTCCATTTCATCGTGGTGCGCGGTCGTGTCACCTTCCTCATGATGGTGTTCTTCTGTGCCGTGTTCTTTTTTGCCACCGCAGCTGGAAATCAATACTGCGGAAGTAAATAGCCCGGCGATGACAACGGTCGTCATTAAGATTGTTTTTTTCATAGTTATGGGGTTTGAGTTTAGCAAAAGATTAAAAGATTAATGATGATGTCCTTTTTCCAAATATTTTCCTTGTGGGCCGATGCCTTCGAGGTGCACCAGCTGCGCGCCGTAATGTCCTGCCAGGGCCACGCTGCATCCCGATAGGACAAGGGCCATGGCAATGACCGTCATGGCCCACCGTTTTGTTTTGAAGAAAAATAAATTCACGACTTGCAACAGCAAACTGATTACGCCGGTGTTGATGGTCCAGTCTGCCCATGTATCGTGTTGTTCCAATACGCTTTTGGCGTGGTCACTGAGCCCATGGGTATGCGGATGAAAATTCCTTCCGGCCATCCATGCTGCCAATACCCCAATCAAAAGAATGCCGGCGATGATCCAGGCGATTTCCTTCTTGATCAAGATCAGGTTCAACAATTGGAGGACTGCGGCCACCATGATCAATACGATGGCAAAATGGACAATGAGCGGATGAAGCGTTGGGAAGTCACCGAGGTCTGCCGTGACCTTGGATCGATCGTTCGCTATGGCCTCATCCGCATGATGAACGGTATCCTTCTGAACGTGCCCGGCGCTCGTGGCTATGCTGTCGTGCACGTTCTTTTTATGTCCTTGATGCGCCCTTGCGGGCATAGAAATAGAAAGCATAAGTGCCATCCCTAGCACCAGTCTTGTTTTCATGTCATTTTTTTTAAACCAAAACATCAGAGGCTGAAATGCCTCCATCGTCCGGCGTGCGTTACGCTTTTAGTAAAGTCAATAGGATTTTACCAGGTGAAGACCATAGGATTCCATGACGGAATCGCTTCCTGGATTTTAAGAAAGGAAATAAGGAGGGCCGCGGAGTGATCGAAGAGAGAGGAATACCTTGTTTGGTAGGTCGCGTGCGTGGGGCAGAGGGGAAGGCAGGTACGTCAGAAGCGGCAAAGCTACCGAAACGACAACGGCTTGGACGCAGGTCAACTCTGGGCGTTGCTGTTTCTCCTGAAACGAATATTTTACTGAACCAATAAAATCCGCGTTGGAAAAATGCGCGAAGACCGGTAGCGCAGGCTTTGACTTTTCATCCTGTGCATGTGAATGATGATGACCGTGATGGTGGTGAGAAGCCGTCTCTTTCCCTTGCTTTGCTTTTTCTTTTGAATGGGCGTGGGGAAGGACACTGTGCGCCAATGACATCGCAAACGCGATGCTGAAGAGAAACGATATCCATTGGCCTCTTATCATGCTTACCTCTCCCTTTGACCGGGAAGAACTTTGTGCTTTTTTCAAAAATACCTAAAAATGTTGCAAAAAGCCTAAAAAGTGGTTTAGCGTTCAAAATACCCAAAGCATAAAATTTTTATCAAAAAATATTGCGCAAGCACTTACTTGCACTATATTTGCAAGCACTTACTTGCATATTATGAAAGCCAGACGGGACGTCTACCAGGCCATTGCCGACCCCACGCGGAGGGCCATCATCAACTTGATTTCTGCGGAACCACACAATGTGAACGCCATCGCCGAAAAGTTCGACGTCAGCCGGCAGGCCATCTCCCTGCATGTCAAAATTCTTATCGACTGTGGTCTCATCACCATCACCCAGCGTGGCCGCGACCGGTTTTGTGAGGCGCAACTGGATCAGCTCAGCGAAGTGTCGGCGTGGGTGGACCAGTACCGGAAGCATTGGGAAAGCAAACTCGACAACTTGGAGTCTTATTTGGAAAAACTCAAAAAACAACGCTATGGAAAACAAAAAAAGTAATACGGCCGACCGCGAGCTTCGCCTCTCCCGAAAGCTGAATGCGCCCATCGACCTGGTGTGGGAAGTTTGGACCAAGCCCGAACACATCGCCAACTGGTGGGGGCCCAACGGTTTCACCAACACCATCCACAAGATGGATCTCAAGCCCGGTGGCGAGTGGGATTTGGTCATGCACGGCCCGGATGGAACGAACTATAAAAACAAGAGCATCTTCAAAGAGATCATTCTTCATAAAAAACTGGTCTACGAACACATCACCGGCCCCAGGTTTGTGGCCACGATAGAGTTCCAGGAGCAAGGCGATCAAACGTTCATCACCTGGCACATGCTCTTTGAAAGCGTTGAAGAGTTTGTCCAGACCGTGAAAACGTTCAAAGCAGACGAAGGCCTGAAGCAAAATATCGAGAAACTCAACGTGTACTTGTCCGAAATGAAAACAAAAACACAACGCTGAATCCCTATGAAGACCTTCCTCACGTTACTCACATTAACCATCACGCTCATGAATGCTGCGATCGCACAAAACGGAAAATACGCCAACGTCAATGGCCTGCACATGTACTACGAGATCCACGGCAACGGCAAACCGCTGGTCCTCATTCACGGCGGGGCGTCGACCATACAATCCACGTTTGGCCGGCTCATCCCGGCGCTGTCCAGGACGCACAAGGTCATTGCGGTGGAGTTGCAAGCGCACGGTCACAGCGACAATCGCGACGGCCGGCAGATCACCTTCGAACAAGATGCCGACGATGTGATCGCGCTGTTGCAGCAATTAAAGATCGACAAGGCCGACATTTTTGGTTTTAGTAATGGCGGCACCACCGCATTGCAAATTGCCATTCGCCAACCGGCCCTGGTCGATAAACTCATCATCGCCTCCTCTATGTACAAACGCGCCGGCGTAGCACCCGGATTTTGGGAAGCCATGAAGACGCCAAAGTTTTCGGATATGCCTGACATTTATAAGAAGGAATTCCTGTCCATCAATCCCAGCGAGGAAGCGCTGCACATCATGTTCGAGCAATGCGCTCACCGGATGCAGCAGTTCAAAGACATACCCGACGAGACCATCGAAGCCATTCAAAAACCTGTGTTGATCGTCGCCGGCGACCACGATGTGCCTTTGCCGGAACATGCCGTTGAAATCTATCGCCGGATGCCGCACGCCAGCCTTGCGTTATTTCCCGGTGGTCATGGAACGTTCATGGGCGAACTCGCGATGTTAAAGGAAGCGCATAACCCACCAGTGGCGTTGCCGGTGATCGAAGACTTTCTGAACACGATTAGCCCGAAATAATGTCATACCGTTGGTGATCAATGGTCCTGTTTTGCCCGGAGTCTATGAACATGCATAGACTCTGGCGAAGGGATCTACCCTTACAGGATCGTGTAAAAAATTCCCCAATCTCTGTCGCCTTGCGGGAGCAACAACGGCAGCAATTCAAAAACAAGTGAACGAGTCAACAAAGTCTTTTAAACCACCAGTCCCCCCAAGGTGGAGTATCGCGCAGCAAGACCGCGTCTATTTTAATCTCCTCCACCTTTGGTATCCCGTTGCAAATTTTTCCAGTCTATCATCACTCCTCTCCCAATGCCCGCCGGGTTTGTGATACCCTGTGGGGACGCATCTATCCATTGGTGAAATGCATCCCCATGCGCGTGGCCCTTTGTCGGTATCCTATCAAAAAAATCATCTTGCATTGGCGCGGGAACGGTACCGCCCAACATGCTGTTCGCCATTCTTCCTCCATATCATTTCCGGACACCTGTAGATACATCAATCCGGCAACAAATTTAGTGACGTGATTTTTTCAAAAATTATCATCTCGAAATCGCAAACGATTGACTTTACCTTGATAGTTTCTTATCATTGACATAAATCGACATTGGCAAGGAAACACTGCGCTCGAGATGGCCGAACAATGTGTGGACTTTGTTCATGTATAAAACAAAACGATAACAAATCGATAAAAAATCATTCATCAAAATTCTCGACGGCGCCCAAAGAAATGAGTGCAGTTGAGCTTTGAAGTTGACCATCCAACCCGTTGTATTAGGATCTATGCGCTGAGCTTTTGTGGAAAATGAAACTCCTGTACAACGCTACTCTTAAATAAAGAATTGATTTAGCGGGCTTTATTCGAGCACTACGAGGTTTACGAACTTCTTCATTTTTTTGGAGAGATCGTTTTAACCACCAACCCTGGCGTTGGTATTCCGTTTTTATTTGGTATTCCTTTTTCGTTTGAATCGATCGTCATCGTATCCCCGTGCCATGGCACGACACGGTGTCGTTCAGCACAAGGTTGACCGTTCTCGATCGTCGTACAGCAACAACGTTGTACGAATGGCGTGTAACCTTTTAAAAAGATTGTTCACATAAAATCTGTCTATGTAAAAAACAATACCCCCCATGAAAAACATTCTCCCCCCTCACCCACTGCTGACCAACAGCAGTACATCAGGCCGCCTGTCTGCGCAGGAAAAATACTGGCCTATCAGCGACTTCTTTGACCGACACGAGTGTCCCTTCTTTCACGACACCCGATCTACGCACCAACAAAAACTCGGTTTACCCGATTTCCTGTAAGGGAATCGCACATCGCCTTATTCTTTATTTGTATTCGTCAACTTAACCCCCATACCTATGAGTAATCAATTACGCAATGCATTATGCTGTATTGCCTTGTCAGCAACACTATGCTTCATGCCCGAAGCGGTGTTCTCGAAAGCGCGGACGCCCGACAGCCCGGTGGCGCCCGAAATAACGATCAAAGGTAAAGTAACAGAAGAAACCGGCGAATCCTTGCCGGGCGTAAACGTCCTGGTGAAGGGTACCACGACCGGTACTACAACCGATTCGGACGGCAACTTTTCGCTCGTGGTGCCTGACAACAGCACGTCGCTGATCTTTTCATTCATCGGCTATGTGACACAAGAAGTGAGCATCGACAACCGAACGGAGATCAACGTGACCCTGGCCGTCGACATCGTGTCGCTGTCCGAAGTGGTGGTCACCGGTTATGGATCGCAATCCAAACGCGACATCACCGGCGCCGTGTCCACGATCGCGTCCGACCGTTTGCTCTCCACGCCCTCGACCAACCTGGGTCAAGCCATGCAAGGCAAGGTGGCCGGTGTCAACGTGGGGAATGAGAACAGCCCCGGTGGTGGCGTCATGGTTCGCATCCGCGGCTTTGGTACCGTCACCGACAACTCTCCGCTCTACGTCATCGATGGTGTCCCCACCAAGGGTAATTTGAACACCATCAACCAGAACGACATCGAGTCGATTCAAGTGTTGAAGGACGCGTCGTCTGCTTCGATCTATGGCTC
>Ga0209050_1003924_pt1 | contig 10523 bp, 10 predicted proteins | sample Araplavi_mTSA_r2_FD_184276 | JGI IMG/M metagenome (GOLD analysis project Ga0209050, IMG submission 184276) | Arabidopsis root microbial communities from North Carolina, USA - plate scrape MF_Cvi_mTSA_r2 (SPAdes) (version 2) | ecosystem: Host-associated > Plants > Roots > Endosphere | place: USA...
GCAAGCCCTTCGTGGTGCTGTTCCACGGGCTGGAAGGCTCGTCCGACAGCCATTACGCGCGCGCCCTGATGGCGGAAATCACGCGCCGCGGCTGGTCCGGCGCCGTGCCGCATTTCCGCGGCTGCTCCGGTGAGCCGAACCTGGCGCCGCGCTTCTATCATTCCGGCGACTCCGGTGAACTGGACTGGATCATCCGCCGCCTGCACCCGTATGCGAGCGGCAAGTTCTACGCCTGCGGCGTGTCGCTGGGCGGCAATGTACTGCTGCGCTGGCTCGGCGAATCGCAACACCAGGCCGAGTTTGTCGAAGCGGCTTGCGCGGTGTCGGCGCCGCTCGACCTGGCGCAGGGCGGCAATGCCCTGTCGCGCGGCCTGAGCCGCCTGTACACGCGCATGTTCCTGCAAACGCTGAAACCGAAATGCATGGCCAAGCTGCAGCAATTCCCCGGCCTGTTCGACCTCGATGCCTTGATGGCGGCGCAGGACTTGCACGCCTTCGACAACGTGGTCACCGCGCCGCTGCACGGCTACCGCGATGCGGACGATTACTGGGACCGCGCCAGCGCCAAGCACGTGCTGACCGATATCACGGTGCCCACCCTGGTATTGAATGCGAAAAACGATCCTTTCATGCCGGGCGAGTACTTGCCGCGCCAGGCATCGCGCCATGTGGTGCTGGATTATCCGGAAGAAGGCGGGCATGTGGGCTTTGCCACCGGCCGCCTGCCGGGCAGCCTGGATTGGCTGCCGCTGCGCATGCTGAACTTCCTGACCGCCATCGAAGCGACTGAAATGGCCGAGGCTTGAACCATGGATGAAATAGTCAAACAGGCGATGGCCAAGTGGCCCAACGTGCCGCATTGCTACGGCTGGCTGGCGCTCGATGCGCGCGGCAACTGGCGCATGCGCGATGAACGCGCGCAGCATTTCAACGAAGCGGGCGACAAGCTGACCAACCCGGCGCTGGTCGGCTTCATCACGCGCAATTACCAGAGCGACGAGCAGGGCCGCTGGTATTTCCAGAACGGGCCGCAGCGCGTCTACCTGAACCTGGAAACCACGCCCTTCATCGCGCGCACCGATCCGGCCCACGGCTTCGTGCTGCATACCGGCACGCCATTGGGCGAAATCGATGCGGCGTGGCTGACCGAGGCCGGCGAACTGCTGCTGCGCAGCGGTGATGTGCTGGCCCAGCTCGACGACCGCGATTTCGCGCAAGTGCTGCCGCAACTGGAGTTGAATGGCCGCCCCGTGGGCGATAACGCCCTGCTGGCCTGGCTCGATGCAGCGGCCAGCGATCCCGCCAGCCTGTCGCCGCTCACCTTGCGCATCGGCGAGCGCGCCGTGCCACTGGCCGCCATCGCGCGCGACAGCGTGCCGCAGGCATTCCGTTTCGAGCGCCTGCCGCAACCTTGACCGCCCGCCCTCTCCGGGGCATGATGTTACGAGAAAAACAACCCCGGAGATCCCTCTGATGAAACGCGCTGCAAAGTGGCTGGGCGGTATTGCGCTCGGCCTGGTAGTACTGGTACTGGCCCTGGTTGCCCACACCTGGTATTTCAAACCCTTCAAGCTGGACTGGTTCTACGCCCGCGTATTTGCAGCCTATGCGGTCGACAGCCCTGAGATGCTGTCAAGCATGCGCATCCTGCCCGGCTGGATGGACTTCTACAGCAAGAAGCTGGACGACGCCTCCCCTGCCCACACTGCGAAGCAGCTGGCGCAGCTCAAGCAAGACCTGGCTGTCCTGGAAAGCTACAGCACCGACGGCCTCGATGCCGAAGGCAAGCTGTCCTACGACACCTTGCGCTTCTTCCTGAAAAGCCAGGTGGAGGGCGAGCCGTTCATCAACCATGGCTTCCCGGTCAACCAGATGATGGGCGTGCAGAGCATGATGCCGCAATTCATGACCGACGTGCACCAAGTGACCAACAAGGGCGAGGCCGAAGCCTATATCGCGCGCCTGAACCTGTTCCCGGTCAAGTTCGGCCAGGTGGTGGAATCGATTCGCCTCAGCGAAAGCAAAGGCATCGTGCCGCCGAAATTCACCGTCGACAAAGTGCTGGCGGAGATGAAGTCCGTAGTCGCCGCACCGGTCAAGGCGAATGTGCTGGTGACCAATATGCGCGACAAACTGGCCAAGGTGAAAGAGCTGTCCGACGCCGAGCGCAGCGCGCTGCTGGCCCAAACCGAGAAGGCGGTACAGGACGCGGTCTACCCTGCCTACGGCAAACTGATTGACGCGTTCACTGCACTGCAATCCAAGGCCACGGCCAACAACGGCGCGTGGAGCCTGCCGAACGGCGAGGCTTACTACGCCTGGGCCGTACGCTCGCACACCACGTCGAACATGACGCCGCAGCAGGTGCATGACCTCGGCCTGGCGGAAGTCGAACGCGTAGGCGCCGAGATGGACGCCATCCTCAAGGGCGAGGGCTTGAGCGAAGGCTCGATCGGCAAGCGGGTGCAGCTCCTGGCCTCGCGCCCGGAACAGCAGTACCCGAATACCGACGAAGGCAAGAAAGCCATGCTGGCGCAGTACCAGGCCATCCTGGATGAAGTGAACAAGGGCCTCGACCCGGTGTTCGACGTGCGCCCGAAACTGGGCGTCGAGGTGCAGGCAGTGCCGGCAGCGTCGCAGGCGACCGCACCGGGCGCCTACTACATGCAGGGCTCTTTCGACGGCAGCCGCCCCGGCGTTTTCTACGCAAACATGCGCGCGCCGGGCGAGACGCCGAAGTTTGCCATGCGCACGCTGGCCTACCACGAAGGCATTCCAGGCCACCATTTCCAGATCGCGATCCAGCAAGAGATGACAGGCGTGCCGTTCTTCCGCAAGATCATTCCTTTCACCGCCTACCACGAAGGCTGGGCGCTGTATGCGGAGCGGCTGGCGGCGGAACAGGGCTTCCAGAAAACGCCGCTGGACAACCTGGGCCGGCTGCGTGACGAAATGATGCGTGCCACCCGCCTGGTAGTCGACACCGGCATCCACTACAAGCGCTGGACGCGCGAGCAGGCTATCGATTACATGATGAACACAACCGGCATGTCCGAAGGCGACGTGACGGCGGAGATCGAGCGCTACTTCGTTGATCCTGGCCAGGCGCTGGCTTACAAGGTGGGCATGCTGAAGATCCTCGCGCTGCGCGAGCAGGCGAAAAAAGAGCTGGGCGACAAGTTCGACCTGAAACAGTTCCACAACGAAGTACTGGTGCACGGCGCCCTGCCAATGACCTTGCTGGAAGGCGTGGTCAATGACTGGGTCGCCAAACGGAAGGCCGCATGAACAATTTTGAACGCGCGGAAGAACTGAACAGACAAGGCAACGCCCACAGCGAAGCGGGCGATGACGAGCTGGCGCTGCAGGCGTATGAAGAAGCGTTGCGGCTCGACCCGGACGCTTCGAATGCGCTTTACAACATAGGCCTGATCTACAAGTACCGCAACGACTGGGTCAAGTCTTTCGATTACAACCAGCGTGCCTATGCGCTGCGCCCCGATGACGAGGCAAGCCGCTGGAACCTGGCCATCGCCGCGACTGCACTGCGTGACTGGGCTACGGCGCGCAAGGCCTGGGCCGATAACGGCATCAAGCTTGAGGGCGAGGATGGGCCGATTGAGATGGACTTCGGTCCAACACCGGTCCGCCTGAACCCGGATGGCGACGGCGAAGTGGTCTGGACCACGCGTATCGACCCGGTGCGCGCCGTGCTGCGCAATATTCCTTATCCGGACTCCGGCTTCCGTTGCGGGGACATCGTCCTGCACGACGGCGCCGGCGTCGGCAAGCGCGAATCAGGCGGCAGGGAATACTCGGTATTCAACGTGCTGGAGCTGTTCGAGGCATCGAAACTCAGCACGTTCTGCATGGAAGTGAAGGAAGCCACCGAGCAGCAAATGACCGCATTGGCAGCGGCATTCGATGCCGCCGGCATGCCGTTTGAAGACTGGACGGCTTCTGTGCGCACGCTATGCAAGGCTTGCAGCGAAGGCACTCCCCATGAGCATGCCGACGGCGACGACACAGCGCCGGAATGGAACCCGGAGCGACTAGTGGGGATTGCCGCGACCTCATTCGAGGAAATCGAAGCGATCCTCGAGCTGGTTCCCGGCGTCAACCAGATGGAGATCGAGATTTCACTCGAGCTGGAAGCGCCGGCCTGATCAGTCCTTGTCTTTCTTTTTGTCGCCCAGCATTTCCTTGCGCTTTGCCTGCAGCTCGCGCTCGCGGGCATCGATCACCGACTGGTCGTAGTAGGTCGCATCGGGTGCCTTGCGGGCCAGCGCCAACTGGTCCAGCGCTGCCAGTACACCGCCCAGCAGCACGTAGGACTCCGCCAGCGAGATGTGCTGCAGGGCGATCTTGCCCTGCTTGGCGTAGGCCTGCGCCATGTAGTCGTGCAGTTCCGGCTCGCGCCGATACATCTGCAACTGGTCGCGCAGGAAACGCGTGGCCTCATCATATTTGCCGCCCTTGATCAGGGCGTCCGCGTATTGCCACACCAGGCCGCGCGATAGAGGGTAACGGCCCTGCGCCTGCTTCGCCTCCTCTATGGCGGCAGCGATCACTTCCGGCTTGCTCTCTTGGGCCAGCTTGATCTCGAGCGACATATAGGCCAGCGCAGAATCGGTCGTGCCACGCGGGATCGGAGTACTGAACGCGCCCGCAACCGGCGGCTTGTCGATGGTGGTGCGCGCCTTGTCCAGCCATTCCTGCGCGGCGGCGAATTCGGAGCGCTTGAGCGACACCATGGCCATGCCGTACTGGCCCGCCGCCACGTTCTGGCGGCCCGGTTGCTGCATCTGGTTCCTGAAAACGGCCTCCGTGTCGGACAGCCCCTTGCTGCTCTCGTCCTGCAGCACGCGTGCGCGGGCCCGGATCAGGTGGAAGTCCATGCCATCCACGCGCTGGGTGAATTTCTGCTCGCGGATGCGGGCCTGGATGTCGGCGATACGTTCGGTGGTCAGCGGGTGGGTCATCAGCCAAGGGGGCATCAGGTCGCTATACATGCGAGTGCTGTTTTGCATGCGCTGAAAGAACGACACCATGCCGCTGGCATCATAGCCAGCCGCATTCATGATCTGGAAGCCGACCCGGTCGGCCTCGCGCTCCGCATCACGGCCGAAATTGAGCTGGCGCTGGATGGCCAGGCCCTGCCCGCCCATGAATACGCCGATTGCCGCATCGGAGCTGGACTTGGCGGCCAATGCGGCGAGCAGCATCGCAGCCAGGGGAATCAGGGCATCGTTCTTTTGCGCCCCCAGCTGGCGCGCGATATGGCGCTGCGCCACGTGGCCAATTTCGTGCGACAGCACCGAGGCCAGCTCGGACTCGTTCTGCGCCGCCAACAGCAGTTGCGAGTGCACGCCGATGTAACCGCCCGGCATGGCGAAGGCGTTCAGGTTCTTGTCGCGGATCGCGAAGAAATAGTAATCAAGGTTGGCATCGCCGCGCGCCCCCGGGCGTGCATCCACCAGCCTGGTGCCGAAATTATTCAGGTATTCGATGATGGGCGGGTCATCCAGGTAATCGCGCTCGAAGCGCAGGCTCTGCATGATCTCTTCGCCCAGGCGCTTTTCCATCACCGGCGACATGTCTTCGCGCGACGCATCGCCCAGCGTAGGCAATTCAGCCTGCTGCGCCTGCCCTGCCGGAGCAGCGATCAGCAGGCCCGAAACCAGTGCCGCCAGCAAGGGACGGCGAAAATGTAGTGCATTCACAGTGCTATCATACCCGTTCAACAAGAGAGCTACGCGATGACCGAACACCTTACTCATTTTGATGCTGCCGGCCAGGCCCATATGGTCGATGTCGGCGCCAAAGCCGAAACCCACCGCATTGCCGTTGCCACCGGCAGTATCCGCATGAAGCCGGAAACGCTGGCGCTCATTCTATCGGGAACCGCCAAGAAAGGGGATGTACTCGGCATTGCCCGCATTGCCGCCATCATGGCGTCCAAGCGCACGGCAGACCTGGTGCCGCTGTGCCATCCCCTTGCCCTGACCCGCGTTGCAGTGGACTTTACCACCGATGAACCCAGCAGCACCGTCCATTGCCGGGCGCAGGTGGAAACCTATGGCAAGACCGGTGTCGAAATGGAAGCGCTGACCGCCGTGCAGGTCGGCCTGCTGACCGTGTACGACATGTGCAAGGCCGTCGACCGCGGCATGGTGATGACCGATATCCGCGTCACCGAAAAAGCGGGCGGCAAATCCGGAGACTGGAAAGCCTGATGCTGCGCCGCGCGCTCGCCGCATCGTGCCTTGTCCTGCTCGCAGCCTGCGACAGCAATAACGGTGGGCGCGGCGAACGCAGTGCGATGGCGGAGGTTGCGAACGCCGAATGGCACCGCAAGGACCTTAATGCGCACCTGGTGCGCTGGCTGGCAGTGGCGCCCACGCCTTCAGGACTACTGCAGGGGCAGTTCGATCGCAGTTGGCGGCCACCGGGCAAGACTAGCGGTGACCTTACCCTGCATAGCCGGCTGGTCTATACCATGCTGGTCGGCTATGAGGCGACTGGAGAAGCGCGCTACCTTGAAGTAGCAAGGCGCGGTACCGATTTCCTGCTCTCGTCTTTCCGCGATTCGGTGCATGGCGGCTTCTTCCAGGTTGTCGATGCTGGGGGCAAGCCGGTCAGCATGACCAAGAACACATACGGCCACGCATTTGCATTGCTGGCGCTTTCGCATGCGGCGCGCGTTACCGGCGAGCCAAAATACAAGGAAGCGGCTCTGGCCGCGTGGCAGGACATCCGCCGCAACCTGCGCGAGCCAGGCGGCGGCTTGCGCAGCGCGGCCCTGCGCGACTTTGCGCTCGTACCGGAAGCCAGGCACACGCAGAATCCGCTGATGCATATGTTCGAGGCCCTGTTGGCCCTGATCGATGCGACGGGCGACCAGCAAGTGGTGGCCGATGCGCGCGAGCTGGGCGACTTCGTGCTGAACCGCCTGATGGTGGGCCTGCCCGACGGCGGCGCCTACATCCCTGAGTGGTATGACGAGCAGTGGCAGCCGCTAACCGGCGATGACGGGTTTGTCGACCTCGGTCACCAGTTCGAATGGAGCCACCTGCTGCGCAGCGCGGAGTCGCGCGGCTTGCCGCCGATCTATGCCGACGTGGCGGACCGATTGCTGAAATTCGCGGTGGCGAAAGGCTATGACGAACAGGATGGCGGTATCTTCAACCGCATGTCGACCAGCGGTCGCGTGGACCGCAGCAAATACTGGTGGCAACAGGCGGAGGGCATGAAGGCCTTCCTGGCGGTGGCGCAGCGGCCAGACATGGCACGGCGCTACCACGAAACGCTGGAACTGGTGGACAAGGAAATCATCGATCGCGACAACGGCGGCTGGCGCTTTGGTGCGAAGCAAACCTGTGCCGGCGGTTGCAACAAGATGCAGCCCGATCCGTATCACCTGGTTGGCCTGGACTGGATGGCTCTATCGACAAAGCAATAGTTGATGCGCGGCCTTATTGTACAATGGGCAATTGCTCATAAATAGACAATAACGACGATGGCGAGCGAAAACAAATTGCAGGAATATGCGTTTGAACAGATGAACCTGCAGGTTGGCGGGCGCATCCAGTTGATCACCCATCGCACGCTGCGGCCCATGCAGCATTTCTCGACCGTCATCGGCTGGGTGCGGGACGAGTACATGATCGTCAAGATCCCGATGGAGAATAATGGTCCTATTGCCATCACCGAGGGCGACAAGCTGACGGTGCGGGTGTTCTCGGGCGTGAATGTCTGCTCGTTCTCGACGGTGGTGCAGCGCGTCTTCCTGCGGCCGCTGATGTACGCCCACGTGGCCTTCCCCAGCGATATCCAGGGTACCAGCCTGCGTGCGGCCATGCGGGTGAAAGTCGAGATTCCGGCCAAGATGTCGCGCGACGATGGCCATCATGCTTCCGTTTTCCTGGTGAATTTGAGCGTGTCCGGTGCGCTGATCGAATCGGCGCAGCCGTTGAGCCGCGAGGGCGATACGGTGCAGTTGGACTTTACCTTGCTGGCGCCACCGGATGACCGGCAGGTGCGTATCAATACGTCGGCATTGGTGCGCAATGCTACGGTGGCGCAGTCGCAGAAGGCTGATGGGAGAGATGTGTTCAGCTACGGGGTGCAATTTACCGGGCTGGATCCGGCGCACTTCACCCTGCTGCAAAACCTGACTTACGAGGCCATGCTGGCTGACCGCCAGAAGATCGTTTGATACCCCCCGCACTTATTCCGGCGGGTTGTTGCGGGTCAGAACACCCAGCGCGGTACCGTTCGTGACCGATGCAGCGGCGAGCTTCCAGGTGGCGTTCGCGGCTGTCTTGCCATTCTTGTCCAGGAAGTTTGGGGTCAGCGTCACATCTCCCGCAATGCCATCGCCCAAGGCATCGGCCAAGGTGGCGGTGATGACACCGGCGGGGGAGACGCTAAGAGAAACGATCTCTTTGGTCGGGTTGAACTCCGTGGGCATGCCCTGCGTCCCCAACTGGCACTTGTCCTTTTCTCCCGCATGTTCGCTGACGCAGGTCACGAATTGGGTCTTTATCGGTTCAATGCTGGCCAGCACGTTGCTCATGCGCGCCTTGACTTGATATTCGGCATAGGCCGGAATGGAGATCACGGCGAGGATACCGATGATCGCGACAACGATCATCATCTCGATAAGGGTGAAGCCATTTTGACTGGCGACTGGCGCCATTCTCGTCATTCTCATTTGCAATCCTTGAAGGTCATCGTGAACCGAGTCACACGCTTCAGTGTTTGCAAGCTGCATGCCACCCTAATATGCGTCGGAATGTACGATTTGCGCCAAGAAATGTCAGAAAGGCGCTGCAGAAACTGACAATTCTGGTCAGCTGCCGCCAAATTTTGGCTACGCTTGCCGAGAGGGTAAACAAAAAAAACCGGGCTCACGCCCGGTTTCTTTTTGTACAGCTAACCCAATATTATGGAGCTGGTGGGTTGTTCTTCTTCAGAGCAGCCAAAGCAACAGTGTTGGTGAAGTTGGTGGCATCTACAGTCCAGGTCACGTTTGCAGCGCGGACGCCGTTGACCAGCCAGTTCGGGGTGAAGGAAACCTTGTCGCCTACGCCATCACCCAGGCCAGTTTGCAGGGTTGCCGTCAGAGCGCCGGAAGTTGCATCGTATTCGACCGAAGCGATTTCTTTGGTAGGCTGGAATGGTTGCACGCCGTTCGGGGTGGTGCCGTCAGCCAGATTGCCGCCTGGTACGCAGTCGGTGGTCACGCCGCCGGCTTCCTGTACGCAGGTGCCAACGCCGGTTTTCAGGGATTCCATGCTGCCCAGAACGTTGCCCATGCGAGCTTTGATGGTGTAGTCCGAGTATGCTGGGATTGCGACGGCAGCCAAGATACCGATAATGGCCACAACGATCATCAGTTCGATCAGGGTGAAACCGGCTTGTGCTTGGCGCTTGATCATCTTCATGGATTTCATTTGCTGCTCCTTCAGGTAAGAAACTAAAAAATTGGGTAGGACACTTGGGTATGAGCAATCACCGTGCCAGCTCAATTTTTCAGCAAATCCCCATGATTTTGGTCAAAAACTGTCAGTTCCATCCTGCTGAGATGACGATTTTGGTCAACCCGGCCGCAAACTTTGTCAGTTTACGGCGTTGCCGCATGACAATTTTCGTCAACTGGCGCGGAGCGCCATCAGGATACCGCTGAGGTCAAGGATGTCGCCGGCTTTCAGGGGGTGCGGCTGGCGTGGCATCGGGTCGCCGTTCAGCAGCGGCGATTTGTCGCCTTCGACGTGGGCAACCGAATAACCTTCCGGGGCGCGGGCGATTACCACCACCTGCACGCCGGGCCGGCCCAGGCTGGTGACGGCCTTGGTCAGGCTCAGGGTCTTGCCGGCGTTCGTGCCGTTCAGCACTTCTATATGGGCCAGCGGCAATTCGGCAAACTGGGTGTTCGGCGCGGCGGCCGCAGCCGAGGCCGAGGGTGGTACCGGCATGGCCGGGATGGTGGCGGCGGCGGCGGCCAGGGGGCGGATGCCGTCGCTGACGAATTCGAGGTGGTACTTGGCCATCTTGATCACGTCCTTGTTCTGCAGGAAGTGCTTGCCAATGCGGTGGCCGTTCACAAATGTACCATTTGTGCTTTGCAGGTCTTCCAGGAAGGAGTCGTCCAGGATGGTGGTGACGAGTGCATGCTCACCACTGACCGCGGGGTGATTCAGGACAATGTCGTTATGCTTATGGCGGCCGACCGTCATGCGCTCCTTGGTGAGCTGCACGGTCTGCTCAATTACACCTTCTCGCATCACGAGTAATTTTGCCAAATCGATATCCTCCGGGTAAACAAAAACGGGGAGCCGAAGCTCCCCGTTATCATACAGCTACTATTACAGCATTGCCTTCAACAGGCGGCCCATTTCGGATGGGTTTTTGGTGACTTTGATACCGCAGGCTTCCATGATTTCCAGTTTGGCTTGCGCGGTGTCGGCGCCGCCGGAGATCAGCGCGCCAGCGTGGCCCATGCGCTTGCCTGGAGGAGC
>Ga0209050_1003927_pt1 | contig 10520 bp, 10 predicted proteins | sample Araplavi_mTSA_r2_FD_184276 | JGI IMG/M metagenome (GOLD analysis project Ga0209050, IMG submission 184276) | Arabidopsis root microbial communities from North Carolina, USA - plate scrape MF_Cvi_mTSA_r2 (SPAdes) (version 2) | ecosystem: Host-associated > Plants > Roots > Endosphere | place: USA...
CGCCGCGGTCTGCGCCTGGGCGCCCAGCGCGAGCAGGCCCAGACCCGCGGCGAGCAGCAGGCGGCGCGGCAGCAGCGCGCGGACGGAGGAACGGACGGCATGGCTCATAGCAAGGCTCCAAGGTAGGCGGCAGGGGGGGAATCGGTGGGGTCCGCGTCGCGGGTGCGCAGGGCGCGGGTGCGCCGCGATGAGGGCGCTGATGGCGGCGCCGATGCCGACGCGGACGCGGGCGGCGTCACGGGCGTGAGCGCCTGGCGCAGCTGATGCAGCGGATCGCCGGCGGGGGTCTCGAGTTGAAGGCCGGACTGCACGCTGGCCAGGTGCTCGGCCATCAGCGCCTCGGCGCGCGCGGCGTCGCCGCGCTCGAGCGCCGCGACGATGGCGACGTGTTCCTGGCAGGACTGCGCCGCCTCGTGGGACGACTGGTAGAGCATCGCGATCAGCGTGGTGCGCGCGGTGTAGTCGCGCAGCGTGTCGGCGAGCAGGCTGTTGCCCAGGCATTCCGCGAGGCAGACATGGAAATCACCGAGCAGGAAGCTGCGCGCGCCCACGTCGTCGCCGCGCAGCGCGGCCTTTTCCTGCGCGAGATGTTTCTTCAGGCGGGTGATCGCGGGCTTGTCGAGCGGGCGGCGGCCGCGGATCAGGCCCAGCTCGATCACGCGGCGGGCCTCGAAGGCCTCGCGCGCCTCGTCCAGCGAGGGCTCGATCAGATACCAGCCACGGCGCGCGCTGACCGTCACGATGCCGCGCGCGGCCAGCCGCGTCAGCGCCTCCCGGACGATGGTGCGGCTGCAGTCGAAGAGCATGGCGAGTTGCTGCTCTCCCAGCCGCGTGCCGGGAGCCAGCTTCTGCGCCAGCACCGCTTCGATGATGCGTTGGCTGATGTCGGTGGCGGTCGATCCCATGCACGGGGCTTTGCAGCTTCCGTGCCAACGAAAGGCCGGACGTGTGCCACAGGTGCACCCGTCTTGTATGCAAGTCTGGCGAGCATCGGCGCACCAGCCTTGCGCACAAGACTGGCGTGACAGGCACCATCCCGGTGCCCGCGTGCGCCTGCTTTTCCCGGCATCACGCCGCCTCGGCTTCGACGTCAAACGGCCAGGGCGTCATGTGCGACTCTGGCTCCCCGAGAAACGGCGGGTCCTTGATGTCCCTGTACAGATTGAGCAGTCGCCCCTCCGCCCTCGTCAGGACGGTGGCATACAGCATGGGTCGGATCCTGATCGTGGGGCTGTACACGGTGAACCGGTTCTCGCCCTGCGCGATCTTGCTGCCGAGGATGTAGCCATCCACACGCGTATTCGCTTTGAGGTGACCGGACTGCTCCAACTCCTTGATGTAGTTCCAGACCTGCTCCCGGTCCCGGCCATCAATCGTGCGCCCCGTCGTCTTGAGTTCAATCACCACCACGTGGTCAATGCCATCCGCCTCGTAGGTGTCGTCAAAGGATGAACAGCTATAGAAACCCAGGCTGCTGTCGGGAAGCACCACCAAGTCAGGCCGGCGGCGCGAGCCCTGTCCTTCGGGGCAACCCAGCAGGTCCCGGATCACGCTTGTCATTCCGCAGTTCGCGGTGAACTGGACCGATTCAAACTGTGGCCCGAGCATCCAAAGCCCACGCTCAAAAAGCGGCTGAAGCTCCTGGACCTCCTTGACGCCCGCGACGCGGAGCTTGTCCCGCAGTTCGGCCATGAGTCGGAGCCGGCTTTCGACCTCATTCAGGATTCGCATGGCCTTACCGGCCGTCCATCGGCTCAGAATGTCTCGAATGGCTTTGGCATTTCCGTCCGGCACCCGATCGTCATTGCTTGCTTCCATCTCTGCTGACTCCTTCGAAGAGAGAAGGAGGTCAGTGTCAGAAAGAAGTTCGGCGCCAGATATGGCGCCGAATTGCAGGGATCGCTGACGAAGAAGTCGGCGTCAGCCGTCGACCCGCATCGAGTAGTCAACCGCCTTGGCGTCCTTGGTCAGGCGTCCGATGGAGATGCGGTCCACGCCCGTCGCCGCGATCCAGCGCAGCTGGTCGATCGCCACGCCGCCCGACACCTCCAGCAGCGCCTTGCCGCCAGTGATCGCCACCGCCTCGCGCATCATCGGCTCGCTGAAGTTGTCCAGCAGCACGCTGACCGCGCCGGCCGCCAGCGCTTCGCGCAACTGCTCGAGGGTCTCGACCTCCACTTGGATCGTCACCCCGGCGTCCAGCGCCTGCGCCTGCTTCAGCGCCTGCGTGACCCCGCCCGCCGCGGCGATGTGGTTCTCCTTGATCAGGATGCCGTCGTACAGCGCCAGCCGCTGATTCGCCCCGCCGCCCACGCGCACCGCGTACTTCTGCGCCAGCCGCAGCCCCGGCAGCGTCTTGCGCGTGTCCAGCACCGCGCAGCCACGCGGATTCGGACTCGCGCCTTCGATCGCCCGCGCATGCGCGCGCGTCACCGTCGCCGTGCCCGAGAGCAGCTGCAGGAAGTTCAGCGCCGGACGCTCCGCCGAGAGCAGCGCGCGGCCATCGGCCTCGATCCGGCACACCCGCGTGTCCGGCGCCATGTCGGCACCCTCGTCATACAGCCAGTCGATCCGCGCCGAGCCGTCCAGCGCCAGGAACACGCCCTCGAACCAGTCCCGCCCGCACAGCACCGCGGCCTCGCGCACGCGCACATGCGCCGTCACGCGCCGCTCCGCCGGCACCAGCCGCGCGGTCCAGTCGCTGATGCCGATGTCCTCGAACAGCGCGTCGCGGATGTTGCGCGCGCGGGCCTCGTCCAGGGTCTCGTTGTGATCGAACATGCCGGCGCCGCCTCGCTTACTCGGCCTCGCCGATCGTGACCGTCAGCTCGCCGAAGCCCTCGATCACGCCCAGCAGCTGGTCGCCCGGCTTCACCGGACCCACGCCCTCCGGCGTGCCCGTGTAGATCAGGTCGCCCGGCTCCAGGTGGTAGTACTGCGACAGGTTGGCCACCAGTTCCGGAATGCTCCAGATCATGTCCGACAGGTCACCGCGCTGTTTCTCGACGCCATTCACCGACAGCGTGATCGCGCCCTTGGCGAGCTCGCCCAGCTCGGCGCGCGGCACCAGCTCGGTGATCACCGCCGAGTGCTCGAAGCCCTTGCCCAGGTCCCAAGGCCGGCCGATCGCCTTGGCCTCGTTCTGCAGGTCCCGGCGCGTCATGTCCAGCCCGGCGGCATAGCCCCAAACCGCCTCGGCGGCCTGCTCCGGCGTGGCCTTGAACACCGGCTTGCCGATCGCCACCACCAGCTCCATCTCGTAATGCAGATTCTTCGTGCCCGGCGCGTACGGGATCGTGCCGCCCGACGGCGCCAGCGCGCTGGCCGGCTTGGTGAAGTAGAACGGCGGCTCGCGGTCCGGGTCGCTGCCCATCTCGCGCGCGTGGGCGGCGTAGTTGCGGCCGACGCAGAAGATGCGGCTGACGGCATAGCGGGCGTCGGTGCCGCGCACGGCCACGGCGGCCTGCGGCGCGGGAGGGAAGATGTAGGTGCTCATGACGGTGCGGACGTAACGATCGCAACGATCGTGAAAGGAAGGAGGGGAGCGCGGAGCATAACCTTGGCAAAACCACGCCGCATTGCTAGGGTTGCGCCCATGTTTGAAGCCCGCCCCGCCGGCCAGCGCCTGGCCGTCCTGACGTGTGCCCTGATCCTGGCCGCCTGCGCCAGCCGCGGTCCCACCCCCAGCCGGAGCCCCTCCGGCGGCCCCAAGTCCTCCTCCTGGCCGGACAAGGACGGCCCCGATGCCGTCATCCCGCCCGACCTGAAGAAAGTCCCCGACGCCGTTCCCCGCCTGGAATCCATCCGCAAGGGCGGTCCCAACAAGCCCTACGAAGTCCTGGGCGAGCGCTACGAGCCGCTGGCCGATGACAAGCCGCTGGTCCAGAAGGGCCTGGCGTCCTGGTATGGACGCAAGTTCCACGGCAAGCCGACCTCCAGCGGCGAGGTCTACAACATGTACGCGATGACGGCGGCGCACGCGACCATGCCGATCCCGAGTTACGCACGCGTGCGCAACCCGAAGAACGGCCGCGAGGTCATCGTCCGCATCAACGACCGCGGCCCCTTCCACAAGGGCCGCATCATCGACCTGAGCTACACCGCCGCGCTCAAGCTGGATGTGCTCAACGGCGTCGCGCCGGTCGAGATCGAGCGCATCACTTACGAAGACATCCGCACCGGCGCCTGGACGCGCGACCGCGACACGCTCTCGCCCGATCCCAAGGTGCCGGCCGAGACCCCCGTCTACGCCGCCGCGACCCCCAGCGGCGCCCCCGACGTGACGACCACGGCCCAGCTGCGCCCGCCGGCGACGCCGGTGGCCGCGCAGGTGCCGGTGCCGACGCCGGTGACCATCGCCCCCGCGCCTGTCCCGGCCACCGCGGCCACCACGGCCAGCGCCGACGCCGCCCTCAAGCCCATTCCCATTACCGCGCTGCCGCCAGGCAGCGACCTGCCGCCGCCCGGTCAATCGAAGGCCGACGCGATGGCCGTCGCCACCGCCGGCGCGATCGCCGCGGCGGATCCGGCCGCCCCGGTGCCGGCGCTGAAGATCGCCGCGGCGCAGGGCTTCTGGCTGCAGTTCGGCGCGTTCTCGCGCCTGGAGGGCGCCGAGCAGCTGCGCGAGCAGTTCACCCGCGGCATGGAGGAGATCGCGCCGATGCTGACGATCTTCAAGGACAAGAACCTGCACCGCCTGCAGGCCGGTCCGTTCACCAGCCGCGAGGATGCCCGCGCGGCCGCCGACCGCGTGCGCTCGGCGATGGCGCTGACGCCGATCCTGGTCGAGCGCCGCTGAGGTCCCCGCACGGGGATTGCCCCTGGACAGGGGGCGGCGTCATCCCGGCGCGGCCATGAACGCGGGCACGGTGAGGTGCCCTCGACCGCCTAGGGAAAAGGGTCCACATGCCGCCCCTCGACGCCGCCACCTTGCTGATGGTGATCGCCGTCATCGACGCGATCGCCTGCGTCGTCTGGCTGGCGCTGGGCCAGGTGCTGCGCATCGCGCCACGCGCGGCGCGGCGCATCTCGGCCTATCACGGGCTGCTCGCGCTGGCCTGGTGGCCGGCGCTGCCCGCTGCGATGGAACGGCTCGTCGCGCTGCCGCTGGACGTGCTGTCCGCGGCCCTGCTGGCGGCCGGCGTGCGCGCGCTGATGCGAGTGCGTTACCGCGCCTGGGACATCGCCGCGGTGGCGGCGGCCGGGCTGCTGGCCACCGCGGCGACCGCCGGCGATCCGGACTTGTCCACCGCGCGCGCCGTCTCCAACCTCGCGGGCGGCGTGCTCGCGCTGATGGCCGCCTGGGACGTGGCCGCGGGCGCCGGCTTCCGCGCCGGTCTCACCAGCGTGGTGCTGCTGCCCTACCTCGTGCTGGCGTCCGGATGCTTCTGGCGCGCCGGCGGCCTGCTCGGCTGGATGCCGGCCGGCCTCGATCTCGCCGGCCTGGCCGCCAACGCGCCGCTGGCGCTGCTCCGGCTGGTCGTCGACCTCACCATCGCCACCGGCCTGGTCGCGCTGGTGATGCAGCGCCTGATCGCCCGCGTGCGTCACCTCACGCGCCGTGACGCGCTGACCGGGGTGCTCAACCGGCGCGCCTTCGAGGAACACCTCGCCCGCCTGCAGGCCCAGGCCGAGCGCGGCCGCGGCCACGCGGTGCTGGTGCTGGATGTCGACCACTTCAAGCGCATCAACGACGAGCTCGGTCATGCCGGCGGCGACGCCGCGCTGCAGCACCTGGCGCGCGTGCTCGGCGAGACGCTGCGCGACAACGACTGCTTCGGCCGTCTCGGCGGCGAGGAGTTCGCGGTGCTGCTGCCCGACACCGACCCGGACGGCGCGATGCGGGTCGCCGAGCGTCTGCGCCAGCTGCTGCAGGCCCAGCCGCTGGCCTGGGGCGACAAGCTGTGGCCGATCAGCGCGAGCTTCGGCGTCGCGACGATGCGCGCCGGTGACGCGCATGGCCGCGGCGCGCTGGCCCGTGCCGACGCGGCGATGTACGCGGCCAAGGCGCGCGGGCGCAACCGCGTCCTGCGCGCCGTCGATGAAGCGGACCTCGCGTGATGTCGCCGCTGATGCCGCACGCCGCCGATCCGGTCTCGCTGATTGCCGCGCTGGTCGCGGTGTTCGGCGTCGCCACGCTGGTGTGGCTGATGATCGCCGCCGGGCTGCGCGAGTCACCCTGGGCCTGCGCCAGCGTCGCCGGCGCGAACGCGATGCTGGGCGCCTCCTTCCTGCTGCATGACGCGCTCGGGCTGACGCTGCCGCTGCATTACTGGTGGTCGGACCTGCTGTCGCTGGCGGGCTTCGGACTGATCCGGCTGGCGGTGCCACTGGTCGGCGAACGTCCGGCGCCCTGGCGCCTGGTGCTGGCGATGACCGTCGCCATCGGCGTCCTGAGCGCGCGCTTCACCGGCGGCCCGGACACGCTGCCGCACAAGCTGCTGCTCTACGGCGCGATGAGCGCGCTGGCAATGCGATCGACGCTCGATGCCTGGCGGCTGCTGCGTGCGCGCGGCTTGAACGCGCGCGCCGCGCTGGTGCTGGCTTCGCCGCTGGCGGTGGTGGGCCTGCTGTTGCTCGCGCGGCCGGCCGAGGCGCTGCTCGCGCCCGGCAGCACCGCCGACATCGACGTCGCCAGCGCCTTCAACATCGCGTGGCTGTGGGCCTCGCTGGTGCTGGCGCTGCTGATCAATGGCTGGATCGCGTTCCTGTTGCTGATGAAGCTGGTGCTGGAGATCCGCCGCCTGACCGAGCGCGATCCGCTCACCGACGCGCTGAACCGGCGCGCGCTGTCCGAGGCCATCGAGGCGGAGCATTCGCGCCAGATGCGCGGCCACGGCTACGCGCTGGTGCTGCTGGACATGGACCGCTTCAAGCAGCTCAACGACACGCTGGGCCATGCGGCGGGCGATGCGGCGCTGAAGGCGATGGTCACGGTGGTGCGCCCTTGCCTGCGCGAGGTGGACCGGCTCGCGCGCCTGGGCGGCGAAGAGTTCTGCGTGCTGCTGCCCCATACCGGCATCGCCGGCGCGGCGCTGGTGGCTGAGCGGATGCGCGCGCTGCTGGCGGCCCATCCGTTCGCATGGGACGGGCGGGACTGGCCGCTGACGGCCAGTTTCGGCATCGCGGAGTCGTCGCGGCAGGACGAGAGCGCCACCGAGGTGATGCGCCGCGCGGACCAGGCGCTCTACCGCGCGAAGGCGCAAGGGCGCAACGTCGTGCAGGCGGTGGAGCTGGAACCGGCGCGGTGAATCAACCAGCCGGCGCGCCGGACCACGGCAGCAGCGGCATCAGCATCACCGCCGCCGCGCCGGCGGCCATCGCCGCGGCGGGCAGGCGCCTGGGCCACCACGTGGCCAGCACGGCGACGGCGATCGCGCCGGCCGTCAGTTGGGCCGTCCACATGGTCCAGGCGATGCCAGGGTCCGGCCGCGGCAAGACGGTCCACCACGACACGATGAACGCGGCGACCGCCACCGCGCGCAGACGCTTCACGCGGCGCGGACTGGGCGCGTGATCGAGTGCCTCCTCGTGGTGCCGCTCCATCGCGAGGCACAGCGCGGCGAACGCCGTGAAGCTGCAGAGCAGCGGATGCAGCAAGCTCATGGCGCGCCCTCCGCGCTCGCGGCGGCGAGCGCCTCGGGCGGTGCTACGGCCTTCTTCATCGACAACGGCGGCGCGCCCGGCTTGCACTTCCAGGCGAGCACGGCCAGCAGCATCGCCACCACGGCGAAGCCCGCGTTGACCGCCTGCACCGCGGGTCCGGCCTGCCAGAAAGGCCAGCCGCCAAGGGCGTCCATCACCGGCAGCGCCGCCCAGCCCAGCGCGCCGGCCGCGAACAGGTGCCGCCAGCGCGCCCCGAGCGCCGCAGCGAGGAAACCCAAGGCCAGCACGCCATAGAAGATCTTGATCTCGGCGTCGGGCCGCTCCGCCATCCCCAGCGGCAGCCAGCGCGTCGCATGACAGAAGGCCGCCATCGCGATGGGCAGACCCGCGATCGCGCCGATGTTCAGCGCCTCCACCAGCTTGTGCCCCGCGCCGGGGTCGGCCTTGCGGCGCTCCGCGTCGGCACGTCGCTTGACGCTCCACAGCACCAGCCCAGTCGCGATCATCGCGGTGCCCAGCAGCCCCAGGCCCACGAGCAGGAAGCGCAGCGGCGGATCCGCGAAACGCGCGACATGCAGGCCGTAGAGCACGCCATAGGTCTTCGCCGCCGGCCGGCCGTTGTCCGCGCGGCGGATCAACTGCAGCGAGGTGGCGTCGTAGAACAGCCGCGGTCCGCGGTACTGCAGCCGGTCGCCATCGTGGGGCACGATCTCCACCACGGCACGTGCGCCCTCGCGCTGCAGGCCGATCGCCTCGATGCGGCCACCGGGCAGATGCCGGCGCGCATCGCGCAGCAGCGCGCTCCAGCCGGCATCGCCGAGCAGCGGCAACGGCGCGGCCATCTCCGCCTCGCGTCCGCGCGATCGCGGCACGCCATCACCGCTCAGTTCGCCGAAGTATTCGCCGGTCTTCGCGCCATAGGCGGCCGCAATGCCGGCCGGCAGGTACTGGCTGTGCATCGTCATCAGCCCGCTGAAGGTGATGACCAGGTAGAACGGCAGCGCCAGCACGCCGCAGATGTTGTGCGCGTCCAGCCACGCGCGCTGCGCCGCCTTGGCCTTCGGCCGGAAGACGAAGAAGTCCTTGAAGATCCGCCGGTGCGTGACGATGCCGGTCAGCAGCGCCACCAGCATCAGCAGCGTCGCCAGCCCGACCGCCCACCGGCCTTCCAGGATCCACCGGCTCTGCTGCGCTGAGCGCAGCTCGAAGTGGAAGCGGTAGAAGAACTCGCCCGCGCCGAAGGTGTCGCGCGTGGCGACCGCCTCGCCGGTCGCCGGATCGAACCAGCGCTGCACGAAGCGCGCGCGCTCGCCCGGCTTGGCCGGCGGCTCCCGATAGAAGGCCGAGGCCTGCGGCCGGCGCTCGTCCTGCGCGGTGAAGCGCCAGCCTGCGGCCGATGGCGCGAGCGCGTTCAAGCTGCGCTCCGCCTGCGCCAGCTGCGCGGCGGTCAACGGCCCGGCCGGCGGCAGCGCGTGCAGCTCGGGCCGGCTCCACAGGTTCAGCTCCTGCTTGAAGAACGCGAAGGTGCCGGCCAGGAAGATGGCGAACAGCACCCATCCGAGCACCAGCCCGGTCCAGGTGTGAAGCCAGGCCATCGCCTGCCGGAAGCCTTCGCGCGCGCCGTCGGTTCTCATGGGGATCGTGGAGGTTGATGACGATCGGTGCACGGGCTCATCCGAGCCAGCGCGGCAGCAGCACGCTCGCGCCGAGCAGCAGCGCCGGCCCGAGCACCCAGGCCCAGGCGCGCCACGCGCTGCGCGCGGCGAAAGCCGTCATGAAGGCGGCGGCATAGGCGATGAAGCCCAGCATCACGCCAGTGATGGCCGCCTCGGCGCGGTGGCCGGACAGCACTGGCTGGCCATGCACCGCGATCGCGGCCGCCAGCGCCGACGCCAGCGCGTAGCCGCCGCCAAGCGCGGCCAGTGCGCGCGAGGCCACCGCGGCGCGATAGCGCCAGGGCACGCCCGCTGTCGCGGCTACGGTCTTTGCCGTGGCGGCGTTCCTCGTCATGGTCAGAAGCGGCCCCGCACGCTCAGCATCACGCTGCGCGGGTCGCCGTAGTTGGGATAGTCGAGGTTGGCCCAATAGGTCTTGTCGAGCGCGTTGCGAATCGAGACGCCCAGACTGAAGCGATCGTTGAGCTGGTAGTTGGCGTGCAGGTTCAGCAGCACGAAGCCGCCTTGCGTCACCGTCGTCGTGCCCAGCACCGGATGCGAGATGCCGAAACCGCGCACCGTGCTCTGGTAGTTCAGGCCGCCGCCCAGCGTCAGCTTTTCCCACGTGCCCGGCAGCCGGTAGCTGGTGCTGAGTTGCACCGTGTGGCGCGGCAGGTTGGCGTAGATCAAGTCCGCGGCATTGCGCGTGATGCGCGTGTTGGCATAGCCGGCATTCACCGTCCAGCCGCGCGCGATCTGGCCCGCCACGTCGAGCTCGAAGCCCTTGGTCCTGGTCCCATCCACGCCGATGTAGGGATAGCTGCCGTCGGGCAGACGGAAGTCGTCGGGCAGGGACAGGTCGCGCACGGCGTAGTTGTCCTGCTTCGCCTCGAAGACCGCGGCCGACACCGCCAGCTGCTTGTCGAAGAACTCTCCCTTGAGGCCGAGCTCGGTGTTGCTGCCGCGCACCGGCGCGAGCAGGTTGTCATTCCTGTCCTTGTTGCTCTGCGGCTTGAACAGGTCGGTATGGCTCGCGTAGAGCGAGAGCGATTCGCTCAGGTCGTAGACGACGCCGAAGTAGGGAGAGACCTCGTCCGTGACCTTGTAAGCGCCGCTCCTGCCCGTGAACTTGCCGGTGGTGTCGAAGTTGTCGGTGCCCGTCTTCCAGTAGCTCAGCCGCGCGCCGGTGATGACGGAAAGCGCGTCCAGCACCTTCCAGCGGCCCATCGCGAAGACGCCGCTCTGCTCGGTGACGGCCAC
>Ga0209050_1003928_pt1 | contig 10519 bp, 8 predicted proteins | sample Araplavi_mTSA_r2_FD_184276 | JGI IMG/M metagenome (GOLD analysis project Ga0209050, IMG submission 184276) | Arabidopsis root microbial communities from North Carolina, USA - plate scrape MF_Cvi_mTSA_r2 (SPAdes) (version 2) | ecosystem: Host-associated > Plants > Roots > Endosphere | place: USA...
GCGCGCGCCGCGTCCGCCGCGCCGATCCGTCCCAGCACTGCCAATCCGGCAGGCTGCAGCAGCAGGCCGGCACCGATCGGGTGCGGCGTGGCGAAGCGCTCGAACAGCACCACGCGGTGCCCACCATCGGCCAGAAAGCATGCCGCGGCGAGCCCGGCCGGGCCGCAGCCGCAGATCGCGATGCTGAGTGGCGCGACCATCTTCGCCTCGATTACGCCGTGCACATAGGCGGCTGCTATTGATCCCACGCGAACGGCAGATCGACGATGGCGAAGTCGTTCCATGCCGTGACTGTGCCGGACACATGCGTGACACCGTTCTGATAGTCCAGACCCAGGTCCGCCAGGTGATAGCGGAAACTTGGTCCGAGCCGTGCCTTTGCGTCCAGCAATGCTTTCTCGCCGGCGCGATGCGTAGACGGCAGAATAACGGCGCCGAGGATCACGGCCAGTCCTATGCCACCAGCGAAGGCGACCCGCGGCGTGATCCAGGCGAACCCATGGTTCGGCGCATCCGCCAAGATTTCCGGACGGCTCAGCTCACGCACGGCCCAGACGTAGGCAATCAGGGAAAGCAGAGCGGAGAGCATATCTCCAGCGGTCTCAAGCGTCTGCAGCCGAAGCCGGGCGCTGATCAGGCTCAGTGGCTCGGTGACGATGAGATACGCATAAAGACACAGCAGGGCGCCGAGCCCGAACGCCAACAATCGGCGAATGATATGGGCGAACTTCAAGCTGCCGACCAGCAGTGCGATCGCCCCAACCATGATCGTGAAGTCGTAAGAGAGGCCGTGCCTGCGGCCAGCCAAATAGATCATCCAGGCGAACTCAAGCGAGCTGGCCAAAAGCAAGACCAGCCCGACCCGACGCAAAATGGGCTTGTGCATGTCCCCACAACCGGCACGCGATGCTGCTGGAGCCTACCGTCCTTCGCGCTTCCAGGCCAGCAGCACCGCGCCGAGCGACAGCAGTAGGGCGGCCCAGGCCGGGATCAGCGGCGACTGGTCGATGCCGGTGACCACGTAATCCTGGTTCTGCTTCAGCCCGAACCAGCCGCGGCCCGAACGCTCGGACTTGGCCGAAACCCGGCGCAGCGTCGGCCAGCCGGCTTCCTCATAGACCTGCACGCCGCCGCCGGTGGCGGCGGTCAGCGGTGCCATCGGCTCGGCGCTGGCGCGGGGATCGCGGAACTCGAGCGAGTTCAAGGCGCCCGAGGCGGCGAAGGCCTCTTTCTGTCCGTCCGTGACGCGATAGAGGCCCTGGTCCGGCGCCGGCATTTCCGCCATCGCCTTGCCATGGCCGATATCGGTCAGCGGCAGCTTGGTGATCTTGCCGTCGGGCGAGGTCGCATCGACGGTCGCCGGTTGCGGGCCGAGGCTGCGGCGCTGCACTTCGAGCTTGCCGTCGATCACGGTCGCGCGGAGATCCTCTTCCTCGAGATCCGGCTCCTGCATCAGCCAATGGCCGACGCGACGGATCAGCTCGGCCTGCGGCCCGCCGCCTTCGAAGCCCTTGGACCAGAGCCAGAGCTGGTCGGAGAAGAGCTCGGCGACACGGCCCTTGCCGATGCGGTCCAGGACCAGCAGCGGCAATCCGTCGGCGCCGTTCATCAGCGTGTTGCCGCCACGCGTCGTCGCCACGATCTGGCGGAACCAGCGGCCCCATTTCTGCTGGTCGGCGTCGTTCTTGATGAGATCGGCGGTCACCGGATGGCGCTTGCCGATATCGGTGAGGCTCGGTCGATAGCCCTTCTGGATCACGTCGCCGGTGGGCGACGCGGAGAATATCTCCTGCAGCGGCGTCTTGTAGAGGCTGAACTGGCCGGCCGAGCTCGGGCCCGCGGATTCCAGCACCGCGCCGCCGTTCTTCACATAGTCGACAATGTGGAAGAAATACTCCTCCGGCAGGATCCCCAGATGCTGGAACCGGTCGAAGATGATCAGGTCGAACTGCTTCAGCTTGGTGTCGAACAGCTCGTCGATCGGGAAGGAGATCAGCGCCAGCTCGTTGATCGGCGTCGCGTCCTGCTTGTTGGGCGGCCGCAAAATGGTGAAGTGGATGAGATCGACCGACGGATCCGACTTCAGGAGATTGCGCCAGACCCGCTCGCCGGGATAAGGCTCGCCGGAGATCAGCAGCACCTTCAGCCGATCGCGCACACCGTTCACCGAGAGGACGGCCGTGTTGTTGGCCTTGGTGATCTCCTGCGGCCCGTCCTCGGCGGTGATCTCGAATACGGTCTGCCCGCCATGCTCGATCGGGAGCTGCAGGGTCTGTTCCTGGCCGACCGGCACCGAGACGGGCGGCAGCGCCTGCCCGTCGCGGCGGATCGTGACCTGCGCGGTGCCGGCATTGCTGGAGCCAAGATCGTCGATCTTGAACTTCATCTCGACCGGCTTGCCGACCAGGCCGAAGCTCGGCGCCTCGGTCAGCATCAGGCGGCGGTCGCCCTGCTTCGGATCGCCGGTCATCAGCAGATGGATCGGCGCGTCGAAGCCGAGCGCGCTCTTGGCGCCCTGATCGTTCGCGCTCAGCGCCGGCAGGTCATGGACCTGGCCGTCGCTGATGGTGATGACGCCGGCCAGGCGCCGCAGCGGCACGTCGGCCAGGCCGCGCTGCAACACCGACATGAGCTCGGTGCCCTTCTCGGCGGCGTCCGGTCCCGCGCCGCCTTCGATCACCCGGACTTCGAGATCGGGTAGAAGCGCGAGCTGGCGCTGGACTTCGGCCAGGGCTTCGTTGGTCTCCTGCATGCGATTGCCGAGATTCTGGCTGGGCGAGCGGTCGACCAGCACGACCGCGATGTCCTTCTGATAGTTCCGCTGCTCCTCGATCAGCGAGGGATCGAGCAGGGCGAAGGTGATGAGCAGGCCGGCGACCACGCGCCAGAATGTGCCGCGCGCCTGCCGGGCCAGCGCGAAGACGAGAAGACCGGCGTAAAGCGCGCCCAGCGCGATCAGCACCGGCCAGGGCAGGATCGGGTTGAGCGCGACCGAATAGGCGCCGACGGTGATCAGATCATTCATTGCCCCAAGCGCTCCAAAATGGCCGGGACATGCACCTGATCGGATTTGTAATTGCCGGTCATGGCATACATCACGATGTTGACGCCGAAGCGATAGGCCATCTCGCGCTGCCTTTCGCCGCCGGGCGTCACCGGATAGAGCGGCTGGCCGTAGTCATCGACCGCCCAGGCGCTGGCGTAATCGTTGCTCCCCACCACGACGGTGGAGACGCCGTCGTTGATCCGGCTGTTCGCGGATTCCACCCAGAGCGAGCCGCCGATCCAGCGTCCGGGGAAATCCTTCAGGAGATAGAAGGCGCGGGTCAGCACATGGTCGGCCGGGATCGGCACCAGCGGCGGGATATCCATGCCCTGGGTGAGCTCCTGGAGCCGCATGGCGCCCGGCCCGACGCTGCCGGAAAGGCCGGAGACGTTCTGGTCGGCGGTGTCGAAGAAGATCAGGCCGCCGCCCGCCAGATACTTGTTCAGCCGGTCGATCGCCGCCGCCGAGGGCTGCTTCTGGCTGCCGCTGATCGGCCAGTAGAGGAGCGGATAGAACGTGAGATCGTCGGTCTCGAGATCGACGCCGACGGGATCGCCGACATCGGCCGAGGTCCGCTGCAGCAGAACCTCGGTCAGGCCCTTCAAGCCGGCGCGGCTGGTCGCATCGACCTCGGGTGCCCCGGTGCGCACATAGGCGAGATGCGCGGCCTGCGTCGCGGCGATGATCTGCTCGTCGCTCTCCTCGGCCGCGCGGGCTTGCGGTGACGCGATCAGCATGACGGCGAGGAGCGCTGCGGCGGTTCCGGCCGCCGTGCCGCGCACGGTCGGGCGCACCAGCAAGCCGCGCAAGGCGAGCGCGATCAAGAGATCGCCGATCAGCAGCAGGAAGGCCGCCGCCAGCAGCCAGGGCTTGAAGTCGATGGTATGCGCGCGGGTCAGCGGCTGGGCCGCGAGCCCGAGCGGCTTCAGCATCTTCACCGCGCCGCTCAGGTTGAGCGCGACGCGCGCCTTGCTCTCGCCGTAGAAGCCCGGCGGATGCTGCGGCCCGATCTTGGAGTCATTGAGATCCTTGGCCGAGATCGGCAGCACGCCGGCCGGGACGCCGGCCAGTCGTCCGAAGCCGTCCAGCATCGCGACCGGGGCCAGCGGCTTCTGCGCATCGACATCGGCGGCGGGCGAACCGGCGGCGAGATCGACCAGCCGGTCCAGCATCTGTACGAAGAGGCCGGAGAGCGCGAGATCCGACCATTCGGCATTGGCACTCACATGAAAGAGGACGAGATAGCCCTGGCCCGTCTTCGCGCCGGTGACCAGCGGCGTGCCGTCGGCCAGGCGCGCCCAGGTCTTGGAGCCGAGATCGATCGCCGGTTCGGCCAGCACCTGGCGCTGGACATGGATGTCCTTCGGCACCGGCAAGCCGGCGAAGGGCGAGCTCGACGGGAAGGCGTCGAGCGTCGTCGGCTGCGCCCAGGACAGCGCGCCGCCGAGGATGCGGTTGCCTTGCCGGAGCCGCGCCGGCACCAGCGTGTCGTCCTGCGCCGCGGACAGCCGCTCGCCGGCGAAGCGCACCAGCATGCCGCCGCGCTCCACCCATTTCTGCAGGACGGCGCGCTGCTCCGGCGAAAGCGCGGTCTGATCCGGCAGGATGATCATCGAGATCGGCTGCGCGGTCAGCGTCGCGAGGTCGCCGATCCGCACTTCGTTGCTGGGTGCCAGCGCACGCTGGATGTAATAGAGCTCGCCCAGCAGCGGCTGGCTGCCGAGCGTCGGGTTGTCGGTGACGACGCCGATCGGCTTGCGCCCGCCGGAATCGTCCAGGAGCGCGATCGAGCCCGCCGACTGGCCGCCTTCCTGCACCAGTTGGCTGGCGCGGCTCCGAAGCTCGATCGGCAGATCGACATTGGCGCTCGCCACCAGATCCTGTGCTTTGAAATCCACGGTGACGATCCCGAGGCTGTGATTCTCGCGATCGAGCACGCGGACGTTGATCCGCTGCGGCGCACCGGCGACGGTCCGCACGGCGCGGAGCGTGATGCCCTGGGGCCGGAGCTCCGGCTCCTGCAGCAGGATCGGCACCGCGCCCGGGCCGTCGTCCATGACCGTGACCTGGCCGCGCTGGTTGAGGCCGTCGAGCAGCGCGCGGTCGTTTTCGGCTTTCATATCCGCCAGGCCATCGGCCAGCCAGACCGCGTTCACGTCCTTGGCGAAGTCGGCGGCCTTCAAGAGCTCCAGCGCCTTCGCCCGGTCGACCGGCCAGGGCGAGGGCTGCAGGGCCGCGAGCTGCGCCGCCGCCTGTGCGGGCGAGAGCAGTGAGATCGGCCGCAGCTGGCCGTTGGGCTGCGGTGCGGTGGTCAGCAGCACGACGCTGCGTTTCTCGCGATCGGCTTCGGCGATCAGCTCCTGGCCGAAAGCCTGCCGCTCGCCCCAGCCGGGCCCCGAAGCCCAGCCGTCATCCAGCACGAGCAGCAGCGGTCCCGAGCGCGGGAACGGCTGCGCCGCATTCCAGAGCGGATGCGAAAGACCGATGATGAGTAGGGCGGCGATCGCCAGCCTGAGCAGGATCAGCCACCAGGGCGTCCGGTGCGGCGTCTCTTCCTTCGGGAAGAGGCCGAACAGCAGGCGGATCGCCGGGAAGGGAATGCGCTTCGGTGCGGGCGGCGTCAGGCGCAGGAGCCACCAGAGCACCGGCAGGGCGGCGAGGCCGACCAGCAGCCAGGGCGAGACGAACGCCAAACCGCCCAAACCCATCATGGCTTGAGGCCCATCATGCGCGGAACCTCTTATCGGCCGCGAGCCATTGATAGAGCGCCAGCAAGGCCGGCGCGCCCGGCGCGTCGGTCGCATGGGTCGAGAAGCTCCAACCGGCATGGCGCGCCAAACTGCGCAGCGCTTCGCGATGGGCGTCGAGCTTGGCGAGGTATTCCTCGCGCACCGATTCGACCCGGCTCATGATCAGCTCGCCTTCGCGCTCCAGTCCCTTGAAGCGGACACGGCCGAGAAACGGCATGGCGACTTCCGCAGGATCGAGCACCTGCAGTAGATGCCCGCGCACGTCGCGCGCGGCGAAGCGCTCGATCAGCGCACGGAACTCGTCGACCGGCGAAAGGAAGTCGCTGATGATCACCGCATGGGCATGAGCCGGCAGCAGCGCCGGCGGCGGCAGGCTGCGCTCTGCCGCCTTGTTGCTCTCGGCCACCTGGGTGCGATGCTGCAGGCGGTCGGCCAGCCGCTCGGCGACGGCACGGCCGGAGATCGGCGGCTCCGGATCGCCGATCAGCGCCACCCGCTCCCCGGCGCGCGCGAGCACGTTGGAGAGCGCCAGCAGCAGGACCAGCGCGCGCTCGGCCTTGGTCGGCAGCTCCTTCTTGCTGGCATAGTCCATCGAAGGCGAGAGATCGCACCAGAGATAGACGGTCTGCGCCGCCGACCATTCCATCTCGCGCAGATAGACCTTGTCCGACTTCGCCGATTGCCGCCAATCGAGCCGGCGCAGCTCGTCGCCCGGATAATACGGACGGTGCTGCCAGAAGACGTCGCCGCTCCCGACCCGCCGCCGTCCATGCACGCCCTGGATGACGGTGGCGGCGATGCGCTCGGCCGCAATCAGCAGCGGCGGAAGGCGCCCGGCGATGATCGCCGATTCCGCCTTTGCCCGATCTGCCGTGATCGCCAATGCCATTCTCGAACCGGGTCCTCGCGCCCTCGTCTGTCGCTATCAGCCGAGCAGAGCGACGAGCTTGTCGATGATCGCCGCCAAGGTGACGCCTTCGGCGCGCGCGCTGTAGGTGAGGGCGATGCGATGCCGCAGCACCGGATGCGCCAGCGCAACGACGTCGTCGATCGAGGGGCTCAAGCGGCCCTGCAGCAGCGCGCGGGCACGGGTCGCCAGCATCAGCGCCTGGCCGGCGCGCGGTCCCGGACCCCAGGCGAGATGCTTGGTGACGTCGGTCAATTCGCCTTCGCCGGAACGGCCGGCGCGCACCATCTTCAGGATCGCGTCCAGCACCTTGTCACCGACGGGAATGCGGCGGACGATGCGCTGCGCCTTCATGAGCTCGTCCGCGTTCAGCACCGCCTGCGGCTCCTGGTCCATCGAGCCCGTGGTGACGATCAGCATCTGCCGCTCGGCGGCCAGCGCCGGGTAATCGACATCGATCTGCAGGAGGAAGCGGTCGAGCTGCGCTTCGGGCAGCGGATAGGTGCCTTCCTGCTCCAGCGGGTTCTGGGTCGCCAGCACATGGAACGGCTGCGGCAGCATATGGGTCTGGCCGGCGACCGAAACCCGGTGCTCCTGCATCGCCTGCAGCAGCGCCGACTGGGTGCGCGGGGAGGCGCGGTTGATCTCGTCGGCCATCAGCAGCTGGCAGAAGACCGGGCCGGGGATGAAGCGGAACGAGCGGCGGCCGGATTCGCCCTCTTCGAGCACCTCGGAGCCGATGATGTCCGCCGGCATCAGGTCGGGCGTGCATTGCACGCGCCGGGTGTCGAGGCCGAGCACGCGGCCGAGGCAATCGACCAGCTTGGTCTTGGCGAGGCCGGGGACGCCGATCAAAAGCACATGGCCGCCGGCCAGGATCGAGATCAGCGATTGCTCGACCGTCTGTTCCTGTCCGAAAATGACCTGGCCGATGTTGCGGCGCACCTGCTCCAGGCGTTTATGGATTTGCTCCATTTCGCCGGCGAGGTCCGGGCCCGGTTGGCCGGCAGCTCCGGATGATAACGGGGTCGCGCCGATGCTATTCTCCGTGATCGCCACCTGGGTCATCCTTGCTGTTGAAGCCTGATAATGCAGCGTAATCCTACATCCGGCGGCCTGTCCAATTCGGAATACCGCATGCCGCACACCGATGGGCCTGCCGGCGGTTCCGCTGGCGGGAACCGCCCCACTAACGCGCCGGATTTCGGCCAGTTGCCGAGTTGTGGAGACTTCGACATGCGAATCGCCCGCGACGGGACCTGGTTCTATCGGGGCTCGCCGATCGGCCGGAAACCGCTGGTGAAGCTATTCTCCACGGTATTGCGGCGGGAAAATGGCGAGTTCTGGCTGGTGACCCCGGTCGAGCGCGGCCGGATCCTGGTCGATGACGCACCCTTCGTCGCGGTCGAGGTCGATGCGACCGGCGAGGGCCGCGACCGCCGTCTCACGCTTCGCACCAACGTCGATGACATCGTTACTTTGGATGACGCACATCCGATTCGCGTCGTTCACGATCCGGCGAGCGGCGAGCCGCGGCCTTATATTACAGTGCGCGACGGTCTGGAGGCGCGGATCCTGCGCCCGGTCTATTATCACCTCATAGAAATGGGGGAATTTGCCGAAGCCGAGGGCGCAGAGCAGCTCGGGGTCTGGAGCTGCGGTCGCTTCTTCCCGCTGGGGCGGCTCGACGCCTAATATCCCGGTCATGCAACGCAGCGAAGTGATTCAGCGCCTGGGCAAGGTCGCGCCCGGCATCCGTTCCGCACCCGGCACCACGCCGCCGGAGCCGCGGGTCTTCGACCTCAAGGCCGAAGCCCAGCGCGGCGACCACGACCTCAACCCGGGCATGCATCCCGACCGCACCCTGACCGCGGCGGCGGTTCTCGTTCCCTTGATCGATCGCGCAGACGGTCTCACCGTGCTCCTGACCAAGCGCACCGATCATCTCCACGACCATGCCGGCCAAGTGAGCTTTCCCGGCGGCCGGGTCGACCCCGAGGACCGCGACGCCGCGGCCGCGGCCCTGCGCGAGGCGAAGGAAGAGGTCGGCCTCGATCCGCAGCGGGTCGATCTCGTCGGGCGACTCGACACTTACGTGACGCGCACCGGCTTCGAGGTCGTCCCCTGGGTCGGCCTCGTCATGCCGCCGGTGGCACTGGTGCCCGATCCCTTCGAGGTGGCCGAGGTCTTCGAGGTTCCGCTGAGCTTCTTCCTCGATGCCGCCAACCGCCGCACCGAGAGCCGGGTATGGCAGGGTAAGGAGCGCTTCTTCTACGTCTATCCCTGGCCCGGCTATTACATCTGGGGCGCCACGGCGGGGATGCTCAGCAATCTCGCCGAGGTCTTGCGCGAACAATGACGATCGATCTCGGCGCCTTCCCGCAGGACTGGATGACCAGCGGTCCCGCGCACCAGGTCTACCAGGCGCTGGAGCGCGCCGGCGGGCAGCCGCGTTTCGTCGGCGGCTGCGTGCGCGACGGTCTGCTGGGGCGCAAGATCAACGATATCGACATCGCGACGCCGCTCGATCCCGCGGCCGTCATGAAGGCCGCCGAGGCCGCGGGCCTCAAGCATGCGCCGACCGGGATCGACCACGGCACGGTGACGGTGATCGCCAAGCACACCGGGATCGAGGTCACGACGCTCCGCCGCGATGTCGAGACCTTCGGCCGCCATGCGACCGTTGCCTTCACCGACGATTGGCGCGAGGACGCCGCGCGGCGCGATCTCACCATGAACGCGCTCTCGGCCGATGCCAGCGGCGAGGTCTTCGACTATTTCGACGGGCTCCACGATCTCAAGTCCGGCAAGGTGCGCTTCGTCGGCGCGCCGGAAGACCGCATGCGCGAGGACTATCTGCGCATCCTGCGCTTCTTCCGCTTCCACGCCGATTACGCGGCTGGCGACTTCGATCCGCCGGCGCTGAAAGCGGCGCGCGCATTGAAAGGCGCGTTGAAATCGCTCTCCGGCGAACGGCTGCGCCAGGAGACCTTGAAGCTGCTGGCGGCGCGGCGCGGCGTCGAGACCTGGCGTACCATGCTCGCCGAAGGCATCGTCGCTGCCTTCCTGCCCGCCGCGACGACGATCGACCGGATGGCCAAGGTCGCTGCACTCGAATCCCGCCTCAAAGTGCCGCGGGATCCGATCCGCCGCCTCGCTGCACTCACGATAACCGGCTTCGGCCCGGTCGTTGCCGAGACGCTGAAGCTCTCCAATGCGGATCGCGATCGGCTCGTCGCCATCGCCACACCGCGCCCGGACTTTGCCGCAGGCGACGCAACTTCGGTGCGGCGGCAGATCTACGATCTCGGCAACGCGCTGGCGCTCGATCTTCTGCTGGTCGATTGGAGCGAGCCGGAGATCGATTGGCAGCGCGCCTTTGAGATCGTGCGCGACTGGCCGCGTCCGCACTTCCCGTTGAAGGGCCGCGACGTCTCGGCGCTCGGCGTGCCGGCGGGACCGGAGATCGGCCGTGTGCTCAAGGATCTGGAGGACTGGTGGATCGCCGGCGATTTCGCCGCCGACCGCGCACACTGCCTGGCGGAGCTCAAGCGCCGCATCGGAGGGGAGAAATGAAGCTGCATCACTGGCTGCTGCTGAGCGTTCTCCTGCTGCCGCAAGCCGCGCTTGCTGGTGATCCCGACCCGGAGATCCCGGTGGCGGAGCGCCTCAGCAAGGAGGTCGTCTTCGATCCCGCGATCCAGAAGATCACCATCATCACGGTGAAAGCCTTGGCGCGCGAGCCGAAGCTGCCGGCGGACGAAGAGAAGTACCGGAAGTTCTACGAGGAGGCCGGCGTCTACATGGCCTATCCGC
>Ga0209050_1003931_pt1 | contig 10510 bp, 7 predicted proteins | sample Araplavi_mTSA_r2_FD_184276 | JGI IMG/M metagenome (GOLD analysis project Ga0209050, IMG submission 184276) | Arabidopsis root microbial communities from North Carolina, USA - plate scrape MF_Cvi_mTSA_r2 (SPAdes) (version 2) | ecosystem: Host-associated > Plants > Roots > Endosphere | place: USA...
GGCGAAAGTGATCACTATGTGGCCGCGATCAAAGCCCGGATCATCAGTATAAACCCGGGGGTACGGGTGGAAGACATCAGCCATCACATCAAACCTGCAGACATTGCCCACGCCGCCTTTGTATTGCGGGCTGTTTTCCGCGATTTTCCCAAGGGCACCGTTCACCTGGTCGGCGTAGATGCAACAGGAAACCGGGGCGATGCGTTCATTGCCCTGCAGTTGGAGGACCATTTTTTTGTCGGCTGCGACAACGGTCTGTTCGGCCTCATCAGCGAAAAACCCCACCAGCAACTGGCCGAACTCAATGCCATCGCCACGGTGAGCACCACCTTTCCCGAACGCGATATCTTTGCGCCGGCAGCCGCCAAACTGGCCAGCGGCATCGGCATCACGACCTTGGGCAAGCCCATGCCGGCCTTCAAAAAGATGATCGACCGCCAGATGAAGGCCACCAAGAAGCAGATCACCGGCAGCATCATCCGTGTGGACAACATGGGCAACCTCATCACCAACATCAGCAAAGAAGCGTTCGACGTGCTGAGCCAGGGAAAAGCATACACCATCCAATTCGGGGGCGAAAAATTCCGCCGCATCCAAACCCAATATAGCCAGGCCGAACAGGGCGAATGCTTCATCGTGTTCAACACCCTGAACCTGCTGGAGGTCGGCATCTACAAGGGGAACGCCTCGGAGCTGCTGGGTCTTGGTTATGGAGGGACAGTGAATGTGATCTTCGAGGAATGATCACCCAACGGATCATGCTACCCATGGTCCAGCCCCTCCGTGTTTTTTTGCAAGCCATAAAAAATGAATCCACATGCTCATCCGAATCGTCCGCATGCATTTTAAAGAATCCGGGGTCGAAGCATTTCTCGCCGTCTTCAACCGGCACAAAACCGAGATCCGGAATTTTGAAGGGTGCTCGCACCTGGAGTTACTCAAAGATGTTGATGTGCCCCACACCTACATCACGTATAGCTACTGGCGCGATGCCGCGGCGTTGGAGCGCTACCGGCAGTCGGCACTTTTTGAAAGTGTATGGGGAAGAACGAAGGAATTGTTTGCAGACCGGCCGCGGGCGTTTTCGGTGGAGAAATTTATCGACGTGCCGGGGAATGCCTGAGATGGTTCTTTTTGAAAGAAGCCAGGACGCGATTCAAATCACATAAAAAAAACAAAGACTGCCCTTGCGAGCAGCCTTCGTTTATTTCAAGGTATTGAGATTCTTTATGGCTTCTCGATGCAATTGAACATCCAGTTTATTCCATAGCGATCGGTGAACTCCCCGAAGTAGGCACCGAAAAACATATCGGCCAAAGGCATCGTAACGTTGCCGCCTTTTGACAGCGCTTCAAAAAGTTTTTTGGTTTCGGCCCGTGTGGAAGGCTCCACGCAGATGTGCATGTTGTTGCCCTGGATGAGGTTCATGCCCATTTCCTTTGGTGCATCAGTAGCCATCAATACATGTCCGCCCAGGATGGGTAGCTCCACGTGCAACACCATCTTCTTGATCGCGTCGGGCACCGGGGGATGTCCCGATTCCGGGGGAATGTCGCCAAAACGCTTGATGCCTTCTCCGCTGAACTCCGTTCCAAAAACCGACCGGTAGAATTTGAAAGCTTCTTCCGTGTTGCCAGGGAAATTCAAATACGTTGTGACCCGGGGTTTTGTACTTGTCTTTAGTTGTTTGCGAATTTTGAATTGGGCCTGCAGGTATTGTTCCAGGTTTCCGAGCGCCATCGTGAAGCCGCTTTCGAAGCCCATCGCCAGCAACTGCTGGAGGCTAGCCTCGCTTGCCGACGTGATCTCCACGGTGATCTCCGTTCCGCTTCCCATCGCGCGAAATGCGATTTTCCAACGCGTCTCGCCGAATTCGGTATTCTTCACACCTTTTTCGTCAACGAAATAGTCCGTGGTCTCGAAGCTTTTTTGAAAATCGATCTTGCCAAAATCCACCCTTGCCCAATGCCGCTCGTTGTTGGGGCCTACCATGGCATAGAGCCAGTGGCCGCCTTCACTGAAATCCATGGCTTTGGTTTCGGTGTGCCAGGGTTTTGGCGCCCACCATTGATCGAGCAATTCAGACTCGGTCCAGGTGAGCCAAACCAACTCGGGCTCGGCCTCAAAAAACCGGGTGATGGTGATCTTTTTGTTTGCCAAGTCTTTCACGACTTGTGTCTCTTGTGTTTCTACGTTACTTACCATGACGTTTTGATTTTAGTTGTTTTAAAACATTATCCAGTTGATCGAAGCGCTTTTCCCACAACCGTCGGAAAGGCTCCAGCCATTCGTCTACTTCTTTCATTTTTTTGACATTACAGTAATAATAGATCTCCCTACCCGATTGTTCTTGATTCACCAGTTGGCATTCGGTCAGGACCTTTATGTGCTTTGACACCGCCTGACGGCTCGTATCAAAATGCTCCGCCAAGGCATTGGGCGTCATAGCCTGCAACGCAATGAGCGTCAGGATTGCCCTCCGTGTGGGGTCGGCAATCGCCTGGAATACATCTCTTCGTTCGATCATAATTTTAATCAGCAACTATATGGTTGCAAATATATAGGCAACTATATGGTTGCGCAAGCATTTCGTTAAAAAAAATTTTATGAACTCGTAACGCCTTAATACAAAGCACTTTTAGCGTTCGCAAGGCGACGTTTTTCGGGGATGCCCCTTCGGAATTTTTACGAAAATTTGTTCGAAATGGGGCGTGGCTTACCCGGGCGAGGGATTCGGAGAGGGTGTCCGGATGGATTACGTGCCTGGACTAAAGCTTGCGGCTTATGGGTATTGGAAGGTCATGTAATCCATGGTTTGGATCGCATTGCCGCTGAAATCGAAGTAGGCGCAATTGTCCAGGGTTGAGCCCGTACCCCACTGGTCCTTCATTGCCGACGTGATCGCACCAGGTTCCCAGGGAATGACACCCACGCCGCCACCTTGCTTGACTTCGGTGGTGAGTTTTTTCATGAGATCATATTGGCCTTGGATGGTGAATGGAAAACCGTTCAAAGGCTGGGCATCGCCAAACAGGTTGTTGTAGCTGTCGGCGTTCTCACGGGTCCAGGGATAGCCGGTTTCCAGGATGATCACATCCTTGTTGAAGCGCGCTTTGAAGCCGGCGACTTTCGTGGAGATATCGTCTATGGCCACCGTGGTGTGCCAGAGGGGGTAATAAGAAAAACCGACCATATCGAAATCGGTGACCAGCGCCTGACTTTTTATATTATCGAACCACCACTCCACATTTTTCGGGTCGGCAACGTGCAGGATCACTTTTGTTTTGATCGTCGCGGTGGCCGATACATCGCGAACAGCGCGGATGCCCGCATTCAAAACTTCACCGGCATTTGTCCATTGATTATTACAGACGTTGCAAGCCGGAAATCCACTCGGTGCATCAGTCGATAGCAGACCGCAGTTGGTCTCATTACCCAACTGGACCAACTCCGGCTGCAGGCCTTTGCCCTGGAGGTAGTGCAAGGTCTTGAATGTGTAATTATAGACCGAGTCGCTCAAAACCTTTATCGACTTGATCTCCTGCCAGGCTTCGGGGATGTACTGTTTTTCGGGATCGGCCCACGTATCGGAATAATGAAAATCGAGCAACACCTGTAGTCCCAGGGCCTTGGCGCTGGCGATGGTGCGCTCAACGTCTTTGATGTCGCTGTAGAGTTGTGTTCCCTGGTCGCCATATTTCTCTTTTGTCCAAAGTGGGTTATTCCAGAGTCTTACGCGCACGAGGTTCAAGCCCTTGTCCTTGAAGATCTGGTAAGGGTCTTTCGCGACGTTGTCTGCTTTATAGACTCCACCGTGATCGAGGATCTCGTTTACCCACGAGAGGTCGGCCCCAAAATAAAAGCTACCCCCGTCGACGGGCGGGGGTTCGCTTTTGGAAGGATCGTCTGAATGACAAGCCATCAAACAAAATGAAAAGAGGAATAGAAATTTAAAGGAGTTCAAGTGCATTCTGTTATAGCGATCGATTGTCATTCAGCCTAAATTCAAAATAGAGGATCTATGGCATTCCTACTTCCAGGTTATACAAATCCACGGTGATGGTATACGACCCTGTTGTTCCCGTGAACTTGAAATTAGAATCGTTCCCTCCCCCATTGATCAGCTGCGGGCTGATGGTTCCTTCTTCGAAATAGGGAAAGTTACCAAAACCGGCCGACCAATCGGGTCTGTCGAAAAAGCGGAAGATGGCATTGTTTGTAAAATTTGTCTTGCCCGTGTACTTGCCGCCGCCGAGCCACGTCATTTTGAATGCGTTGCCCAGGTTCCAGCCCTGGTCGTCGCCGATCAGGTAAAGCGTAGGTTCGTCTGTGGCTTCTACGGTGATCGTTTTAGTATTAATGTTGACCACCAGTTTGTAGACTCCCGTTGTGCTATTGAACAGGAAATTCGAATCGCCATCGGCGCCATCGCCCAGTTTGCTATCGATCGTGCCGCTGGCAAAAAAGCTATGGCCATACTGATCTGCGGCCCAATCGGGTGACACAAAGAATCTGAATTTTCCATTCTCCTGAAATTGGCCGATCACTTCAAACTCGCCACCGCCCACGCTGTGCATCTCCAATGCCTTGTTCAAATCCCAACCTTGCGCGTCGCCGATAATAAACAGCGTTGGAGCCGACGCCGCCGCCACGGCAATGGTCTTATCTTTTAGGGAGACGGTGACCTTATAATATCCCGAAGCACCACCAAACAGAAAATTCGAGTCGCCATCGCCACCATCCGACAACTCACTGGCTATTGTTCCACCACTGAAGAAACTCCAGCCCCACTGTTGAGCCGTCCAATCCGGCGTGGCAAAGAGCCTGAACTTGCCGTTGTTCTGGAAAACGCCTGTGGCTTCATAGGTGCCAGGGCCCGTGCTCTGCAGCACCAATGCGTTCGCCAGGTTCCAACCCTGGGCATCGCCGACGATGTAAACGGGAGGAAACGTGGTGGCATAAGGTGTCACGGTGAGGTTGACCACCGTTGAGTAAACCGGCGCCACCTTGGCATTGACGGAGGAACGGACTCTTACTTTGATGCCTGCCGCTTCTTCCGAAGTCAATCCCAATCCAAGCAAGGCTGCGTTCAACTCACCCACGGTCATGGTCGCCGTGGTGTTGTTTGCCGAGGGCAGCGTGAACGGGTCCGAAAAATCGGATTCCGCTTTGTCGATCTCCAGCGTGTAATCCACCGCCGCTTCGAAGCCATAGTCGGGAACGGACCATGTGAAGGTTTCGAAGTCTTTGTCGCTGTCGTCATACGAAAGTGTGTATGTCGATCCCGAAAGCGGTGTGAGCGTGTTCGCGGCTACGTTCTCTTTCATGGTCACGATCTGCGTGTCTTCCTCGCAAGCCCACAAGGCCAGGAGCGCAAAACCGAGTATGAAGGGTATAATTTTGTTTTTCATGTCGTTCATTTTTTGGTTTACTCGCCACCGGGGTAGCCATCGTTTTGCTTCAAGGTTGGGTTGGCCGCCAGTTCGAAGGCCGGTATGGGAAACAGGTTTCGGAATGCCTCGGTGGCTGCACCGGCTTTGGTGTTTCCTTTCCACGACCACAAATAGTCGCCGCCCGTCAACAGCCCATAGCGGATGAGGTCGGTACGGCGGTGGCCTTCCCAGTAGAGTTCACGGGCTCTTTCATCAAGGATGAACGACAGCGTTAACTGGCCGGCATTGATGTTGCCAGAGTCATCGCCAAAGGCTCTCGTGCGGATCGCGTTCACATAGTCAAGCGCTGTGGAGGATGAGCCACCTGCGCCTCCACGCAACACGGCTTCCGCATACATCAGGTAGGCATCGGCCAGACGGAACATCGGGTAGTCGGTATCCACAAAATCGATGCTGCCTCCGCTGGGTGCGCTGCCGCCTGCCAGGGTTTTGTTCGTGAACTTTGTTACGGCATAGCCGTCGGTGAACGTGCCCACGTCGTCGATCTCCAGCTTCTGCCCATCGGTGTGGAACATGGCACGTGAATCGGTGTCGCCACTCGTGTCGGGAAATTTCGCCACGAATTCGGGCGTGACGCGATTTTGTGCCCAGCCGCTCGATACACCGAAGTCGGCCGAATTCATGTTGCCGCCAATTTCACCGTGAATGATGTAGGCCATGCCGCCATAGGTCTGCGTGTGCACGGCATCGTGGTTGATGGTGAAGATCAACTCGGGGCTGGTGTTGTTGTCGGCCACAAAATTGTGACGGTACTCGGTCGAGAGTGTATAGGCATTGCGCGACAGGAGTTTATTCAGTGCCGTGATACATTCCGTATTTCTTTCCGTTCCGGAATAGACTTTGGCGTTCAGATAGAGCTTGGCCTGGAGCATCCACAACGCGGCCTTATCGGCACGGCCGTATTCAAATTTAGGTTCGCCCAAACCTTCTTCAATTTCCGTCAGCTCTTTTTCAATGTAGGCATACAGATCTGCGCGCGTGGTTTGTTTGGGGAAAAACGATCCTGGCTCATCGGCTTCAGTCACGAAGGGCGGGTTGCCAAAAAGATCGAGCGCATGGCTGTAGGCGAGGGCGCGGATGAAGCGGGCTTCGGCGTGATACATTTTCACATCCGTATCCGTCGATGCTGCGGATGCACGGATAAACTCATTGCAATAGGCGACGGTAAGCATCACGCGCGTATACAACGCGCCAATGAACGTGTTTGTAGGCGTCCACGTTTGCCAATGGAGCGGATGGATGGTGCCATCCTCGGTCCAACTATAAACAGCTTCGTCGGTGGTCAGCTCCTGGAGGTTCCAGTAGCCTCTCAGGTAGATACCAAAACCAATATCGAGGTTGGAGATGTCCGGGTCGGCGCCGGGACCCGACTGACCCGCCACGACAAAGCTGGCGTATAGTTTAGCAAGCCCCATTTTATAATCCGCAGGGGTGTTGTAGGCATACGCCGACGTGACCGAATTCGGGCCCAACGGCTGGGGATCGAGATCGCTGAAACAGGATGTGAGCAGTGCGAACACTGTCAGCATCACCATTGTCATTTTAAAGGATATGATTTTCATAGGAGTATGCATTAATAGGTAAGGTTTACACCCAGCATAAACACCCGGGCGCGTGGATAGATGTTGTTGTCGATGCCCGTGCTCACTTCCGGGTCGATGCCTTTGTACTTCGTGATGAAGAAGGCGTTCTGAACCGTGAGGCTCACCCGCGCTTTCAGCTTATCCGACAACATCGGTTTCACATTGTAACCCAGGCTGATATTGTCCATCTTGAAGAAAGAGGCATTCTCGATATAATAATCCGAGAACGCCTGGTAGGTATAGAAGTCCGTATTTCTTATCGCCGCGGGCATGTTGGTGAAGAATCCGATGGACTGGTACAGGTTTGCGTAGTTGGCCGAGCCGGCCTGAATGCCATTGTACAAATAGTTGCCAAAGCTGGCGCGTCCCGAGAAAGAGAAGTCCCACTGCTTGTAGTTCACCCGCGAATTGATCCCCAACAGGTATTGTGCCTGAGGGCTGTGCAACCGGTATTTATTGTCATCGCTTCCGGAAACCACACCGCCCTGACCGCTGCGATCCACATACAATCCCTCGACAGGTTTGCCTGCGCTGTTGTAGACCTGCTGCAACACAAAGAAGCTGTTGATGGGATAGCCCACCTGGATGTTCTGAATATACTGTTGCTTACCAATCGCGCCGGCGCTGACGCCTTGATAATTGGGATCTTCTGTCTTGAGCAGCTTGGTCACCTTGTTGATGTTGTGCGCGGCGTTTACGCCGACGCTCCATTTGAAGTTCTTTGTCTTCACCAGCGTCGAATTCAAGGTGAGTTCGATCCCCTTGTTTTCCAGGTTACCGACGTTGGTCACCAACACGTTTGAGAAGTTGCTGCCTCCCGGGATGGGGATGGAGTTGATCAGGTTACTGGTCTTTCGTTGATAGACATCGATCGTACCGGAAAGTTTCCCGGCCAGGAAATCGAAATCAAGACCGATGTCGGTTTGGGCTGTCGTCTCCCATTTCAGATTGGCGTCGTAGGGTTGCGGGCGATAAGTGTTGGTGAACGCGTTTCCAAATTGATATTGCGACGTCGAGGAACTCGACTGGTAGGTTGACAGATACGGGTAAGGATTGTTCGAAACATCCTGTTGCCCGGTCACGCCATAGCTCGCTCTTAGTTTCAGATCGGTCAACGAGCTTACGCCGGACAGGAAAGCTTCCTTATTTATATGCCATCCCAATCCAACCGCTGGGAAGACCACCCACCGGTTGTCTTTCGAGAACCGTGAAGAGGCGTCGTCGCGGAACGACAAACTGATGAGATATTTTTCGTTGAAGGAATAATTCAATCTTCCAAAGAAAGAGATCAACACGTTCGGGTTGGAGATGTACTGGCGGGGTATCGGATTGCCCTCGGCGTCGAGCGAATTGTCGCTAAAGATAGTTTGGGCGGCGTTGCGGATGAAGCTGGAGCCATCGCGGTCAAACCGTTGATAGGAATAACCGACGGTCACGTCCAGGTTGCTTTTGCCGATGCCTTTGTTGTAGTTGGCATACAAGTCCAGGAGTTTCGATTTGTTCTCGCCCGTATAGTCGTTCAGCTGCCCTATGCCACTGGCGTATGTGAAGGCAGCGTCGGTCGGATTGTTGTTGTGTCCTTTCGAACTTGAATAGTCAAAGCCCCCGTTTGCGGTGAGCTTTAGGGCGGGCAAAAATTTAAGCCGGTAGTCGATCTGCAAGGTGCCGATGCCGCGATACACACTGGCGCGATTATCGGTCTGCATCAACAAGGCAACGGGGTTGCTGGTAGCCAGCGAGATGGGATCGCCGTTCGGATCCATCGTGGTGGCCGAAGGAGGATTTACCCACGAGAAGAAACCACCCCACCGCGTGCTGCCATTGTAAACCGGTTGCGTTGGATCGAAAGAGACCGCCGAACCCACGGCGCCTGTGTTGCCGAAGTTCTGATTGGTGTGCGTGCCTTTAAATGAAGCTGATACTTTCAGATCGCCATCCAGAAATTCAGGAGTCAGGTTTACGTTTAACGAGTTCCGTTGAAAGTTTGTCGTTTTCAGAATGCCGTCCTGGTCGGTGTGGCCAAAGGATACGCGGTACGGAAAGTTTTTGAAAGCACCCGACACGCTCACGTTGTGATCCTGTGTGAAGGCTGTCCGGTAGATTTCTTTTTGCCAGTCGGTGTTGGCATCACCCAGTCGCTCGGCAGCTTGTGCGGTGAGACCGGGCACGTCGCCGCGGGCCAGCAATTCACTGGTGAGCGATCGCATTTCATCGCCACTCAGCACGTCGACATACTTCATGGGAGAGCTCAGCGAGAAATTTCCATTGTAGGCAATCTGCGGCTTGCCCTCTTTTCCTTTTTTGGTGGTGATGATGATCACGCCGTTGGATGCCCGCAGACCATAGATGGCGGTGGCCGATGCGTCTTTGAGTACGGTGAAGGTTTCAATGTCGTTGGGATTGATGGAGGCCAGGCCGTTGGATTGGCCCGTCACCGCGTTGGCATCCAAAGGAAAGCCGTCGACTACGATGAGGGGCTCCTGGTTGGCCGAAATGGAGCCACTGCCGCGGATGCGAATGGTGGCGCCTGCACCGGGAGAACCGTCGGTGGTGCTCACCTGCACACCGGCAATGCGACCGATCAACATGTCCTGGGGCGAGGAGACCACGCCCTTGTTCAGGTCTTCAGGTTTCACAGCCACCACGGCGCCGGTCAGATCTTTTTTCTGATTCGAGCCATAGCCCACCACGACGATCTCGCTCAAAGCTTTGATGTCGGGGAGCAAGGTGATGGTGAGGTTGGTTTGATTGGCGGGTTGGATCTCTTGTGTGGCGTAGCCTACAAAAGAGAAACTTAGTGTGCCGCCATCCTTTACCGCGATGGTGAAATTTCCTTCGCCATCGGTGACGGTGCCATTGGTGGTTCCTTTTTCAAGGATGCTGACCCCTGGCAAGGCGCCGCCGTCGTCGCCGGACAGGACCTTGCCCCGGACGGTTTGCCCCTGGGCAAAAACACCGCCGGCCATGATCAGTAAGCCTAAGAGCGTGAGTAGTTTTATATTCATAAGCAGATTTGGTTTCAACCGTTTGCAAGTTCGATTCAAACGGTTTCGGCGGGCGAAAAAAATTGCGCACAAATGGAAAAAAATCGGTCAGGACGACAGTAAAAAAAGGTCGTTTATAAAAAAAATATCACCACCTACCGACGTTTTTTTGACTTGAAAACCTCCAAATTCTTCCTGATTCACGGCTTTTCATTTCGACTCCCCTTCCGCCGGCAGGCTGCTGATGCCGGCCATCCTAATCCCACCCATTTCGGTTTTTACGCTAAAGCCGTAATTTTCAATGTGAAGGCAACCGATATGATCAGGAAAAGGATACGGGTTTTGGTGTTGACTGGCGTTGCGCTATGCTTTACGACCGTTTTACACGGCCAGTCTTTCTTTTTTTCAAACCTATCGACACGCGATGGACTGCCCTCGAATGTGGTCGCCACCGTGGCCCAGGACACACACAATTATATATGGATCGGCA
>Ga0209050_1003933_pt1 | contig 10507 bp, 9 predicted proteins | sample Araplavi_mTSA_r2_FD_184276 | JGI IMG/M metagenome (GOLD analysis project Ga0209050, IMG submission 184276) | Arabidopsis root microbial communities from North Carolina, USA - plate scrape MF_Cvi_mTSA_r2 (SPAdes) (version 2) | ecosystem: Host-associated > Plants > Roots > Endosphere | place: USA...
GTGATCGAACGCCACGCCGGCAATGCCCTGGGCGACCTGCTGGGCGGCATGCCCGGCTTCCAGATGGGCCGCAGCGGCGGCCCCGCCGGCACCACCTCGCTGTTCGTGCGCGGCGGCGACCAGCGCTTCACCGCCGTGCTGATCGACGGCGTGCGCGTCGACACGCAGACCACGGGCGGCGCCTCCTGGGAAGCCATCCCCCTCGGCCAGATCGAGCGCATCGAGATCCTGCGCGGCCCGGCCAGCGCCGTGTACGGTTCCGACGCGATGAGCGGCGTGGTGCAGATCTTCACGCGCAAGGGCGAGCCCGGCACACGTTTCGACCTCGGCATGGGCGGCGGCAGCTTCGGCACGTTCAAGTCCGACGCCGGCGTGTCGGGCCAGTGGGGCACGTTCGACTACGCGCTGTCGGGCCTGTCCGAACGCAGCACCGGCTTCAACGCGAAGACCAACGGCAACCCCGACCGCGACGGCTACGAAAGCCGGGGCGGCACGGGCCGCCTGGGCTGGAACGTGGTCGAAGGCCACCGGGTCGAGGTCTCGGCACTGCGCAGCCACGTCGAGAGCCAGTACGACGGCAACCTGAACGTCGACGACCGCAGCACGCGCGACCTGGACACCGTGCGGGCCCTGTGGTCCGCGCAATGGACGAAGGCGTGGACCAGCACCGTCAGCGCCGGGCAGTCGAAGGACCGCTACGAGACGCAGCCGCTGTTCCCGTACCTCACGGAGACGCAGGTGCGCACCGCCACGTGGCAGAACGACGTGCGCCTGGGCAACCACACGATCAACGCGACGCTCGAGCGGCGCGAGGACGAGCTGCAGAACAACGGCCTCGACGGCGCGTCGTCGCGCGAGCGCGACCAGGACGCCGTCGCGCTCGGCTACGGCTGGCGCAGCGGCATCTGGGCCGTGCAGGCGAACGCCCGCCACGACCGCAACGACGACTTCGGTTCGGTGAACACCGGCACGCTGGCCGTCGGCGTGGACGTGGCCCGGGGCTGGCGCGTGCAGTCGTCGGTGGGCAACGGCTTCCGCGCGCCGACGCTGTACCAGCAGTACGCGGCCGAGTTCGGCAACGCCACCCTGAAGCCGGAGCGCTCGCTCAGCAACATCGACCTCGCGCTGCGCCACCAGGCGGGCCGCTTCGATTCGAGCCTCACCCTCTACCGCAACCGCATCACGGACCTGATCGTGTTCGCGGCGCCCGATCCGGCGCTGTGCTCGTACTCGTTCGGCTGCTACGACAACGTCGACGGCACGTCGGTGCTCGAGGGCGCGACGTTCACCACCGCGTGGAACGGCGACGACGTGCGCGTCTCGGGCTCGGCGGACTTCCTGTCGGCCCGCAACCCGTCCGGCCGCGACCTCGCGCGCCGCTCGCGCCGCCACGGGTCGCTGAAGATCGAGAAGGACCTCGGCGACACGACGGTCAGCGGCGAACTGCTGTCGTACTCGAAGCGGTACGACCGCGACACCAGCCCGCTGGTGCTCGGCGGGTACACGGTCGTGAACATCGACCTGACGCACAAGTTCAACGCAGAATGGCGCCTGGTGGCCCGTGTCGACAACTTCTTCGACAAGGCCTACCAGACCGCTGCCACGTACAACACCGGTCCCATGACCGTGTTCGTCGGGGCGCGCTGGTCGCCGAAACTCTGACCATGCACCACAACGACCACCACCTCGTGCTCGGCGGGCAGCGCAGCGGCAAGTCGCGGCGCGCCGAGTCGCTCGCGGCGGCGTGGCTCGCCACGCCCGGCCGCGAGGCGGCGCTGGTCGCCACGGCGTTCGCGGGCGACGCGGAGATGGCGGACCGCATCGCCCGGCATCGGCTCGACCGGGCCGAGCGGGTGCCCGGCCTCGCCACGGTCGAGGAACCGCGGGCGCTGGCCTCGGCCGTGCGCGCGCTGGCCGCGCCGCACCGGCTCGTCGTCGTCGACTGCCTGACGCTGTGGCTCACGAACCTGCTGATGCCGCTCGCCGGGCAGGCCGTCGATGGCGACCGGCTCGACGCGGCCATCGACGACCTGTCGGACGTGCTGCGCGCCGCGGCCGGGCCCGTGGTGCTGGTCTCGAACGAGATCGGCCTCGGGCTCTCGCCGCTCACGCGCGAGGCACGCCGGTTCGTCGACGAACTGGGCCGGCTGCACCAGCGGGTCGCGGACCACTGCGCGAACGTGACGCTGATGGTGGCGGGGCTCGAGGTGCCGGTGAAACGACGGGTCACCGCCGGATGATCCGCCGCCTGCTGACTTCCTTCGTGCTGGCCGCGGTGGCCCTGGCCGCCGCGGCCGCGCCGGTCACCGTGCCCGACCACCGCGGCCGCACGCTTTCGCTGGCGGCCCCGCCGCAGCGCATCGTCACGCTGATGCCGTCGCTCACCGAGGGCGTCTGCGCGCTCGGCGGCTGCGCGCGGCTGGTGGGCACCGACCGCTTCTCGAACGCGCCGGTCTCCGTCGCCGCGCTGCCCAAGCTCGGCGGCCTGGAGGACGCGCAGGTCGAGCGCCTCGCGGCGCTCAAGCCCGACCTCGTGATCGTGGCGCCGTCGGCCCGCATCACCGACCGGCTGGAGCAGCTGGGCCTCAAGGTGCTCGTGATCGATTCGAACACCCATGCCGACGTGAAGCGCGGCCTGGAGACCCTCGCCACCGTGCTGGGCGAACCGGGGCGCGCGGCCGTCGCGTGGGCCGCGATCGAACGCGACCTGCAGGCCGCCGCGGCGCGGGTGCCGGCCGGCATGCGCGGCCAGCGCGTGTTCTTCGAGGTCGACGGCTCGTCGTACGCGGCGGGCCGCTCGTCCTTCATCGGCGAGACGCTGGCGCGGCTGGGCCTCGGCAACATCGTGGGCCCGGAGCTGGGGCCCTTCCCGAAGCTGAACCCCGAGTTCGTCGTGCGTGCGCAGCCGGACCTCATCATGGCCGTGGACCGCAGCGTCGCGACGATGGCCACCCGCCCGGGCTGGTCCACGCTGAAGGCGCTGCGCGAGCAGCGCGTGTGCGGGTTCGCACCGGACCGCTACGAGCTGCTGATCCGGCCCGGCCCCCGCATGGGCGAGGCCGCGCTGGCGCTGGCCGACTGCGTGGTCGGGCTGGGCCCGGCCCGGTGATGGCCGACGCCGACACCGCCCGCCGCACCGCGCTGGCCTTCGGCCTCGCGGCGCTGTCGCTCGTGCTGCTGGGCGCGGGCCTCGCGGCCGGCAGCGAGGGCTGGTCGCCCGCCGAGGCGTGGCGCCTCGGCACGTCGCCCGACGGGCCGCTGCTCATCGGGCAGATCCGTGCGCCGCGCACGCTCGGGGCGTGGCTCGTCGGCGCGCTGTTCGGGCTCGCCGGTGCGATCGCACAAGGGCTGTTCCGCAACCCGCTGGCCGATCCATACCTGCTCGGCTCGGCGTCGGGCGCGTCGCTCGGGGTGGTGCTGGTGCTGGGCGGCAGCGCGCTGACGGGGCATGCCATCGGCCTCGCGACGGCCGACGCCGTGTCCCGCCTGGGCCTGATCGGGGCCGCCTTCCTGGGCGCGCTGGGCGGCGTGTCGCTCACGCTGACGCTCGCGCGCGGCACCGCGCACACGGTGCGGCTGCTGCTGGCCGGCGTGATCGTCGGGGTGGTGCTGGGCGCCGCGAGCGACCTCGTCACCACGTTCGCACCCGACGCGCTGCGCGGCAAGCAGGCCTTCCTGCTCGGCTCCACGGGCTTCCTCGGCTGGGACAGCTGCTGGGTGCTCGCGGCGGGCCTCGTGGTGTCGGCGCCGGTGGCCTGGCGCTTCGCGCGGGCGCTGGATGCGCTCACGCTCGGCGAGGACAGCGCGACGAGCCTGGGCCTGTCGCTCGTCCGCGTGCGCATCGTGCTCGTCGTGGCGCTGGCGCTGGCGACGGGGCTCGCGGTGTCCCAGGCCGGCCTCGTCGCGTTCGTCGGGCTCGTGGCGCCGCACCTCGTGCGCCGCTTCACCGCGTCCACCCACGGCTACCTGCTGCTCGCGAGCGCCGGCACCGGCGGTGCGCTGCTGCTCGGGGCCGACGTGCTCGCGCGCACGCTGATCGCGCCGCAGGAACTGCCGGTGGGCGTGCTCACCGCGGTGATCGGCGGCACGTACCTGCTGTGGCTGCTGCACCGGAGGAAGCTGACGTGAGCGACCGCCTGGAAACCCGCGACCTCGTGGTCGAACGCGGCGGGCGGGCCGTGCTGCACGGTGTGTCCACCACCTTCGCGCCCGGCTGGACCGCCATCGTGGGCCCGAACGGCGCGGGCAAGTCGACGCTGCTGCGGTCGCTCGCGGGCCTGCACGGCGCGGCACGCGGGCAGATCCGCCTCGACGGCCGTTCGCTCGACGGCTGGCGGCCCGCCGAACGCGCCCGGCGCATCGCGTGGCTCGACCAGCAGGGCGAGGCCGGCGGTGAACTGACGGCGCGCGACATCGTGGCGCTCGGCCGCCTGCCGCACCTGGGCCTGTTCGGTGCGCCGTCGGCGGCCGATGCGGACGCGGTGCGCCGCGCGATGGCGCTGACCGAATGCGAGGCCTGGGCCGACCGCCGGCTGCACGAACTCTCGGGCGGCGAACGCCAGCGGGTGCTGCTCGCACGGGCGCTCGCGGTGGAGGCGCCGGTGCTGCTGCTCGACGAACCCACGACCCACCTCGACCCGCCGCACCAGGTGGCCCTGGTGCGCCTGCTGCAGAAGCTGGGCGCCGAGGGGCGCACGGTGGTCAGCGTGTTGCACGACCTGCCGCTCGCGCTGTTGGCCGACCGCATCGTCGTGATGGCCGAGGGGCGCGTGCGGGCCGCGGGGCCGCGCGACGACCCGGCGCTGCACGCGGTGCTCGGTGAGGTCTTCCTCGGCGCCGTGCGCATCGAGCGCGTCGGTTCGGCCTGGATCGCGGTGCCGCAGCCATGACGGTGCGGTGCCGTGCGCTGATGGTCAGCGCGCCCGCGTCGGGCCAGGGCAAGACGAGTGTCACCGCCGCCATCGCGCGCCACCACGTGCGGCGCGGCGAACGCGTGCGGGTGTTCAAGACGGGCCCCGATTTCCTCGACCCGATGGTGCTCGCGCGGGCGAGCGGCGCGCCGGTGTTCCAGCTCGACCTCTTCATGGCGGGCGAGGACGCCTGCCGGCGGATGCTCGCCGAGGCGGCCGCGGAGGCCGACCTGATCCTCGTCGAAGGTGTGATGGGCCTGTACGACGGCGACCCGAGCAGCGCCGACCTCGCCCGCACCTTCGGCCTGCCGGTGCTGGCCGTGATCGACGCGTCGGCGATGGCGCAGACCTTCGGCGCGCTGGCCCATGGTCTCGCGACGTTCCAGCCGGGTGTTGTCGTGACAGGGGTGGTGGCCAACCGTGTCGGCAGTCCGGGGCACGCGCGGATGGTGGGCGAATCCCTGCCGCCCGCGCTGCCGCTGGTGGCCGCGCTCGGGCGCGACGCGGCGCTGTCGCTGCCCGAGCGGCACCTGGGCCTCGTGCAGGCGGGCGAACTGCCCGACCTCGATGCGCGGCTCGACTGCTGGGCCGATGCGTGGGCCGCGGCGGTCGCGCCCGACTTCGAGGCGCCATCCGTCGACTTCGAATCGGCGCTGGCCGAGCCCGTGGCGCGCCTGCTCGATGGCGTGGTGATCGCGGTCGCGCGCGACACGGCCTTCTCGTTCGTCTACCCCGCCAACGTGCAGTGCCTCGAACGGCTCGGTGCACGGCTCGTGTGGTTCTCGCCGCTGGCCGACGACACGCTGCCGCCGTGCGATGCCGTGTGGCTGCCGGGCGGTTATCCCGAACTGCATGCGGCGTCGCTGGGCCCCGACCGGCCCATCGCCGCGGCGCTCCGTGCGCACGACGCGGCGGGCAAGCCGCTGCTCGCCGAATGCGGCGGTCTGCTGTACCTGCTCGACGGCCTGGCCACGGTCGACGGCACGCGCCACCCGATGGCCGGCGTGCTGCCGGGGGAGGGCAAGATGTCGCGCCGCCTCGCCGCGCTGGGCCTCCAGTCGGTCGCACTGCCCGAAGGCACCGTGCGCGGCCACACCTTTCACTACTCGGTGCTGTCCACGCCGCTCGAGCCCCTCGTGCGGGCCACCTCGCCCAACGGACGTGGCACCGCCGAGGCCGTCTACCGGCGCGGCCGGCTCACGGCCAGCTACGTCCACACCTGGTTCCCCTCGAACCCCGCCGCGGTCGCGTCGTGGTTCCGTCCCTGGCGCTAAAGTGCCCACCCGGAGATCCCTTTCATCATGGAAATCGAGAAGCCCCCCACCGAAGCCCGCTACGAACGGCCCGACGGCGACCGCCGCGGCCTCGTTCTCGTACACACCGGCGACGGCAAGGGCAAGAGCACGGCCGCGTTCGGCCTCGCGCTGCGCGCGCACGGCCGCGGCAAGGCCGTGAAGATCTACCAGTTCATGAAGGTGCCGTCGGCCCGCTTCGGCGAACACCGCGTGTTCGAGCAGCTGGGCGTGCCCATCGAAGGCCTGGGCGACGGTTTCAGCTGGAAGAGCAGGGACCTCGAGCACTCCGCGCAGCTGGCCCGTGACGGCTGGGCGCGCGCCGAGGCCACGATCCGCGCCGGCGAACACTTCCTCGTCGTGCTCGACGAGATCACGTACCCGCTGCGGTACGGCTGGGTGTCGCTGGAACCGGTGCTCGCGGCGCTGCGCGAGCGGCCCTCGCACGTCAACGTCGTGCTGACCGGGCGCAACGCGCCGCAGGAACTCATGGACCTCGCCGACACGGTGACCGAGATGACCCTCGTCAAGCACCACTTCAACGCCGGCGTGCCGGCCCAGCGGGGCATCGAGGACTGATGCTGCCCGGCCTCGCGCTCGTGCTCGCGTGGGCGCTCGACGCCGCGTTCGGCGAGCCGCGGAACGCGTGGCATCCGGTGGCGTGGCTGGGGCGGGTGCTGGGGCCGGTCGGCCGCTGGCTGAAGGCCCGCCCGCCGTGTGTCGCCTTCGCGGGCGGGACACTCGTGTGGCTCGCGATGGCCGCGGTGCTGGGCATGGTCGCGTGGCGGATCGAGGCGGTGCTGGCGACGCTGCCGTGGTGGGTGGGCGTGCCGCTGCTGGCCCTCGTGCTCAAGCCGATGTTCGCGTGGCGCATGCTGCGCGACGAGGTGGCGGCCGTGGACTCGGCGCTGGCCGAGGGCCTGCCCCAGGCACGCACGCGCCTGTCCCGGCTCGTGAGCCGTGATGTCTCCGCGTTCGGCCCGGCCGACGTGCGCGAGACCGCCATCGAGACCCTCGCCGAGAACCTCAACGATTCGCTCGTGGCGCCGCTCTTCTGGTTCGCCGTGGCCGGCCTGCCCGGTGCCGTGGTCTACCGCATGGCCAACACGATGGACGCGATGTGGGGCTATCGCGGCGCGTGGGAATGGGCCGGCAAGTTCGCCGCGCGGGCCGACGACGTGCTGTCGTGGATTCCCGCCCGCTTGACGGCGCTGCTGCTGGCCCCCGGCTGGCGCGCCGGCCTGTGGCACGAGGCGCGGCGCACGCCGTCGCCCAACGGCGGCTGGCCCATGGGGGCGATGGCGCTGCACCTCGGCGTACGGCTGTCGAAGCCCGGGGTGTATGCGCTGAACGCCGGGGCCGCGTCGCCCGGGGCCGGCGACCTGTCGCGCGCGCTGCGGGTCGCCGGCCGTGCCGCGTGGGCGGCCGTGGGCGTCTCGTTGCTGGCCGTGGCCTGGAGGACCGCATGACGATCGACCACGGCGGACCGGACGCCCTCGGCGCGCCGCGCTGGGACTTCTCCACGAACGCCAACGCGTGCGGCCCCGCGCCCCATGTGCTGGCCGCGCTGCGCGAGGCCGACCCGTCGCGTTATCCCGACCCGGCATCCACCGCGTTGCGCGCCGCGCTGGCCGACTTCCACGACGTGCGGCCCGAACGCATCGTGGTGGCCGCCAGTGCGAGCGAGTTCATCGGCCGGCTGACCGCCGCGGTGCGGCTGCAGTCGGCCCATGCGAGCGTGTTCGCGCCGGTGCCGGGGTATGCCGACTACGGCCGGGCCGCGGACACCTGGGGCCTGCGCCGTGCGTCGCTCGCCGGTGATGCGTCGCTCGTGTGGTTCACCGAACCCGCCAGCCCCACCGGCCGCTCGGCGCGCTGTCCCGCGGTGCGCGAGGGCGCCGTGCTGATGGTCGACGAGGCCTATGCCGCCTTGCGCCTGGAGGGCGAGGCTCCGGTGCTGCCCGCGGCGGCCTGGCGGCTCGTGTCGCCCAACAAGGCACTGGGCCTGACCGGCGTGCGCGGCGCGTACGCCATCGCCCCCGAGGGCGCGGAGACGCTGCTGCGCTCGCTCGACCGCCTGTGTCCGTCGTGGCCGCTGGGTGTCCACGGCGAGGTGATGCTGCGCGAGTGGATCACGCCCGCCACGGTGCGCTGGGTCGAGGAGAGCCGCTCGACGCTGCTCGCGTGGAAGGCATCGCAGCTGGCGCTGGGCGAGGAACTCGGCTGGGTGCAGGACGCGAGTGTCACGCCGTTCTACGTGGCCCGCTGGCCGGGCCGGGACGTGGCGGACGTGCTGGCGCGGCTGCGCGCGCGTGGCATCAAGCTGCGCGACACGACATCCCTCGGCCTGCCCGGCGCCGTGCGCGTGGGGGTTCGCCCGCCCGATGCCCAGGCCGCGCTGCGCGAGGCCTGGTTCGAGGTGGCGGCGTGACCGCCCGCGCGGTGATGGTGCTCGGCACCACGAGCGGCGCGGGCAAGAGCTGGCTCGCGACGGCGCTGTGCCGCTGGTATGCGCGCCAGGGCCTGAAGGTCGCGCCGTTCAAGGCGCAGAACATGAGCAACAACGCGCGGGTCGTGCCGGGGCTGGACGGCCGCGCCGGCGAGATCGGCAGCGCGCAGTACTTCCAGGCGCTGGCCGCGGGCCGTTCGCCCGACGTGCGCATGAACCCCGTGCTGCTCAAGCCCGAGCGGGACACGGCGAGCCAGGTGGTGGTGATGGGCCAGGTGCGCCCGGACCTCGCCGCCGTGCCGTGGCGCGAGCGCAGCGAGGCGCTGTGGCCGTTCGCCCGCGAGGGGCTGCACGCGCTGATGGCCGAGCACGACGTGGTGGTGATCGAGGGCGCCGGTTCACCCGCCGAGATCAACCTGCACGCGAGCGACTACGTCAACATGCGCACCGCCCGCGAGGTGGAGGCGGCCTGCCTGCTCGTCACCGACATCGACCGTGGCGGCGCGTTCGCGCACCTGTACGGCACGCACCAGCTGCTGCCGGCCGACGAGCGCGCGCTGATCCGCGGCTTCGTGCTGAACCGCTTCCGGGGTGATGCCGCGCTGCTGGCGCCGGGCCCGGAACAGCTCCGCGACCTCACCGGCGTGCCCACCGTCGCGGTGCTGCCGATGTGGCGCGGCCACGGCCTGCCGGAGGAGGACGGGGTGTTCGACGACTCGCCGTCGGGTGGCACCGGGCAGCGCATCGCGATCGTCGCGTACCCGCGCCTCAGCAACCTCGACGAGTTCCAGCCGCTGCGCGGGTTGCTCGGCGTGCGGCTCACGTGGGCGCGGTCGCCCGCGGACCTGGCCGGGGCCGACTGGATCGTGCTGCCCGGTTCGAAGCACACGAGTTCCGACCTCGCGTGGCTTCACGCGCAGGGCCTCGCCCCGGCCATCATGGCCCACGCCCATGCGGGGCGGCCGGTGCTGGGCGTCTGCGGCGGGCTGCAGATGCTGGGCGACGCGCTGGTCGATCCCGATGGGGTCGATGGCAACGCGGCGGGCCTGGGCCTGCTGCCGCTCACCACCACGTTCGCCCGCGACAAGCTGCTGCGCCACACCGCGGGCCGCTTCGGTGCGCTCGACGCGCCGTGGCAGGCGCTGTCGGACGTGGCCGTGGACGGCTACGAGATCCGCCATGGCCGCACCGTGCCCACGCCGGGTGGCGCGGGCGTTCGTGCCGTGCTGGCCAACGCCGACGGCGAACCCATCGCGTGGCAGGCCGGCCACGTGTTCGGCACGTACACCCACGGCCTGTTCGAATCCCCCGCCGTGATGCATGCGCTGTTCGGCGCAGCCGCGCGCCCGCTGCCCGAGGTCTTCGACGGCCTCGCCGATTTCATCGACACCCATTTCGATCGTGGCGTGCTGTCGCGCCTGCTCGACCCCTCGCACTGACATGGCCTTCCCCGTTCCCCCGATCCCGACCACCCACGACGCGGCACTGCTGCAGCGCCTGCGCCACCGCATCGACCGCAAGACGAAGCCGCTCGGTGCGCTCGGGCGGCTCGAGTCGCTCGCGCTGCAGGTGGGGCTGGTGCAGGGCACGGACCGGCCGGTGCTGTCGGCGCCGCAGCTGGTGGTGTTCGCGGGCGATCACGGCATCGCGGCGCGCGGGGTGTCCGCGTACCCCACCGACGTCACGTGGCAGATGGTCGAGAACTTCCTGGCCGGCGGTGCGGCGGTCAGCGTGCTGGCGCGCCAGCACGGGCTCGCGCTCACCGTGGTGGACGCGGGCGTGAACCACACGTTCGCGCCCCGTGCCGGCCTGCTGGACCGCAAGGTGGCGCCCGGCACCGCCGACATGCTCGACGG